>ORJL011265206.1_pt1 | contig 15539 bp, 10 predicted proteins | sample 1779941 | NCBI WGS metagenome assembly ORJL01 (sample SAMEA104232317, study PRJEB22302) | groundwater metagenome | biome: forest; feature: aquifer; material: groundwater | place: USA | collected 2011-08-07 | depth 5.8 m | reverse complement strand
GTGGTCTTGCCGCAGCCGCTCTCCCCCACCAGTCCCAGGGTCTCTCCCCTGCCCACCCGGAAGCTCACGCCATCCACGGCGCGCACCGCGGTCGGCTTCTTGAAAAGACCGGACCCCTTCACGAAATGCTTCCTCAGATCGATGGTCTCCAGCAACGGACGGTTAGCCACCGGACTCTCGAAAGCGGAATACAGAGCGGTCTTAGACGTAGCTGCCAACGGCTTCACCTGTCCTTTCCGCGGTCGCAACGACGGTATGTTTCCAGCAGGAGACCCCGTGCTTCGGCTCGACCTCGTCCATGAATGGGGCCTGTGCCCTGCAGACGTCCATTGCAGAGGGGCAGCGCGGGGCGAACGCGCAGCTGACAGGCAGGACCTTCATGTCCGGCGGCGCGCCGTCTATCTGGGCGAGCCTGCGCACCCGGTCCCCCGCAATGGCCGGGGTGGAGCGGAGGAGGCCCTGGGTGTAGGGATGGAGCGGCTTGCTGAAGATACTCCGCACAGGGCCATGTTCCTGGATGCGCCCTGCGTACATGACCGCGATCCTGTCCGCGAACCGGGCTACCAGCCCCAGGTCGTGGGTGACGAAGAGGACGGCCACTCCCATGTTCTCCGACAGGTTGCGCAGCAGCGCCACGATCTGCGCCTGGATGGTCACGTCCAGCGCGGTAGTCGGCTCGTCGGCGATGAGGAGGTCCGGCTTGCAGGAGAGCGCCATTGCTATGAGGACGCGTTGCCTCATGCCGCCGCTGAGCTCGTGAGGATAGCTCCGCATCCGGGCAGCGGGGTCCGGTATCCCCACCTGGGCCAGCAACCCGATAGCATACTCCCGCGCTTGCTGCCCTTTCATGCCCAGGTGCCGGCTGATGGGCTCCAGCATCAGGTCTCCGATGCGCAGGACCGGGTTCAGGGATGTCATGGGGTCCTGGAAGACCATGGAGATCTCCTTGCCCCGGATCGCGTTGAGGTCCTTGGTGGACAGCGCGGCAAGGTCGCGCCCCTTGAACCGCACGGACCCGCTGACCATCCGTCCCGGATGGCCGATGAGCCGCATCAGGGACATGGCCGTCACGCTCTTCCCCGAGCCGCTTTCCCCTACGATGGCCATCCGCTCCCCTGGCTGCAGGTCGAAGGAGACGCCGTTGACCGCGTGGACTGTCCCTCTGGAAGTGAAGAAATGCACCCCCAGGTCGTGCACGCTGAGCAATGGTTCCGGTGTCATAGTCCTATCCTTTCGTCGCTGGTCATGAGCGCAGGCTGGGGTCGAGCCTCTGGTGCGCCCCGTCTGCCAGCAGGTGCAGCGCCACCGCCGTCACCACGATGGCAAGCGCCGGGAAGGTGGAGATCCACCACGCCTGCTCAAGGTAGGTCTGGCCTTCCCGCACCAGGTTGCCCCAGGACGGCTCCGGCGGCAGGATTCCCAGGCCGAGGAAGCTGAGGCTGGCTTCCACGATGATCGCGTTGGCGGCGTAGATGCTGGCCGCAACAAGCATGGGGGCGATGGTGTTGGGCACGACGTGCCGGGCGATCGTCCACCAGGCGGGCGCCCCGGCCATCCGCGCGGCGTCGATGAAGGGCCGCGACTTCAGCCCCAACACGAGCGAGCGCTGGAGCCGGACGGCCCGGGGGATGTCCGAGACGGCGATAGCCAGGATGACCTGCGTCAGCCCTGCCCCGAACCCCGCCACGATGCCGATGGCGAGCAACAGCCCTGGAAAGGCCAGGAGGATGTCCATCACGGCCATGACAGCCATGTCCACTTTCTTTCCTAGGAACCCGGAAGCCGCCCCCACCACCACGCCGAACAGGAGGGCCAGGGACGCAACGGAGAAGCCTACCAGCAGGGAGGTCTGAGCCCCTGCGAGGGTCCGACTCAGGATGTCCCTGCCCAGTCGGTCTGTCCCGAAGACATGGGCCCAGGCGGGGGCGCTCAGGCTGGCGCTCAGGTCCGGCTGCAGCGGCTTGGGCAGCGGCAGCATGGGCCACAGGACGGCCAGGACTATCACCGGCGCCAGGACCGCTATGCCCACCGCGATGCGCCAGTTCTCTCGGAGAGTCTTCAACCCGCTCAGCCGCGCCGATGTTGCGCCGAGCGGAAGAGCCCGCTGTGTCGATGCCACGGTTGCCATGTCGTGTCCTCTGTTCGGGCCGGCTGGGGCCGGCCCTAGAATTTCACGCGAGGGTCCATCTTCATGTAGACAAGGTCGGTCAGCATGTTCACCAGGATGAACAGGGAGGCGTAGACCAGGATGACCCCCTGCACCACCGGGTAGTCGCGCCCATTGATGCCGTTGATGAGCAAGGTGCCCATCCCCGGCAGGGCGAAGATGATCTCGATGATCACCGTCCCCCCTAGCAGCCTCCCGAACGCCAAGCCCGCCACCGTGACGATGGGGAGAGCGGCGTTCGGCAGAGCGTGGCGGAACACCACCAGGAGGTCGGGCGTGCCCATGGCCCGCGCCGTGCGGGCGTAGTCGTCGCCGAGGGTGTCCAGGACGGCGGTGCGTGTGATGCGCGCCACCGTGGCCACCGGGGCCAGGGCAAGCACCAGGACAGGCAGTGCTATCCGCCGCATCAGCGCCAGGGGGTCGTTGAAATCAAGGACTCCGGTGGCGGGCAGCCAGCCCAGCGCCAGGGTGAACAGGACCATGAACAGTAGGGCAAGCCAGAAAGACGGCATGACGTCCACCGCCATCGCCAGCCAGGTGAGGCCCTGGTCCAGCGCTCCCCTGCCCTTGTAGACCATGTACGCCGCCAGCGTGCCCAGGGGGACCGCTATCAGGAACCCCAGAAGCAGGCTCACCCCGCCTATCAGGATGGTGACCGGGAGCGCCTGGCCGATGAGCTGTCCCACGGGAAGGGTTGTCACCATGGAGACCCCAAGGTCGAACCGGAGGACGTTCCCCAGAAAGCTGACGTACTGCTGCCACAGCGGGACATCAAGGCCCAGCCGCTGGCGCACCGCTTCCAGGGCCTCTGCCCCGATGTTGTCCCCGGCCATGAATGCCGCCGGGTCGCCGGGGAGGAGGCGTAGCATGAGGAACACCAGGGTGACCACACCCAGGACCGTCGGGACCAGTTGCGCCAATTTCTTCAATACGTATCCGCCCATGACCCAGTACTCCTTTCGAGAGCCGTTCGTCCTGTCGTGGATCCCGATCCCTTATCAGAGAGGCCTTCGAAGGACCAGGTGCCAGACTACGGCTCGATGTAGCCGCCGCGAACTGCCGAAACACCTTCCTGTCGCCTCAGTGCGGCTGGATGTCCACGCCATAGAAGTTCACCTGCGCCAGCGGCGTGATGACCACGCCGGTCACCCAGGAGTACCCGGGCCAGTACACGTGGGACGCCAGAGTAGGCAGGTACGAAAGGTCGGTGAGCGCCACCCTCTGGATCTTTGCGTAGAGCTCCTTGCGCCTGGCGGGGTCGCCCTCCGCCCGCGCCGATTCAAGCAGCGCGGTCATCTCCGGATTGTTGTACCGCGCCCCGTTCAGGCCTTTGGGCGCGGTGTTATCCGGGTGCAGGTAGCTGAACAGGATGGTGTCCGGGTTGATGGCAGGGAGGAGCCGCCCCGACACCTCGAAGGCGCCCTGGTTGCGCCGCTGGTTGAACACCGGCGTGTCCACCAGCTCAAACTCCAGGTTGATGCCCACCGCCGCTAGGTACGACTTCTCCAGCTGGTTCGCCTCGGAGATGCCTGCGGAGGACGCGCCGAGCTGTTTCACCGTGAAGCCCTTGGCATAGCCGGCGTCGGCCAGGAGTTTCTTGGCCTTCTCAACGTCATAGGGGTACAGCGGGATGTCCGCCGTGTAGCCGTCCATCCAGCTTGGCAGCAGGTTGTAGAAGGCGCTGGAGGTGAGGGGCGCGGTGGTCTTGTAAATGGCCGCCCAGTCCACGGCGTGCGCCCAGGCTTGCCGCACGCGGGCGTCTGCAAGCGGTGCGACCTCCGGGTTGAACACCTTGAGCGCGATCCCCGTTTCCTTGCCGATGTTCATGGTGAGCGCCTTGTCCTTCATCAAGGACTCAAGGGCGGTCTGCTGGCCGACGCGCATGGCCAGGTCCACTTCCTTGTTCTGCAGGGCGATGGCCGCGGTCTTGTCATCTTTGACGATGCGGAAGTTGATCCGCTCCAGAGGCGCGGGGCCTTTGTAGTACCCCTCGTGCCGGGCGAGAACGATCTCCGAGCCGGGCGTGAACTTCTCCAGGACGAACGGTCCGGTGCCCACCGGGTTCCACTTGTACTGGTCGCCCGCCTTCTCCACCGCCTCCTTCTTCACGATCTGGCCCTGGTGGTAGTTGGCCACCTGGTGAAGGAAGCCCGCATCCGGCTTCTTGAGGGTGATAACGACCGTGTACGGGTCGGGTGCTTCAACCTTGTCAATATTGTTGAACTCAGCGCGATACGGTGAGGCCGTGGCCGCGTTCATGATGCGGTTGTAGGAGTACAGCACGTCCGCCGAGGTGAGTTCCCCGTAGCCCTTCTGCCACTGGACACCCTTGCGGAGGCTGAACGTCCACGTCTTCTGGTCGGACGTGGCCCAGGACTCCGCCAGGTCGGGGACGATCTTGCCGGTGGCGCCCTCATACGAGGTGAGGCCGCTGTAGATGTTGAAGGCGATGTTCTCCGTCTCTATGCGAAAGAGCGTCGCTGGGTCAAAACCGGAGGGGTCGTCATAGAAGCGGACGGTGAGCGACTTGTGCGTCATGGCCGATCCTGCGGGCGCGGTCGGCGCCTTGGCCGTCTGGTCTGACGTGGCGGCGGTGGCCGTTTCCGTTGCGGGCTGGCTGGCGGGTGCGCACGCTCCAAGGATGAGCGCCGTCATACCAATGACGGCCCCTGCGATAAGGCGGAATACATACCCTGTCCGTGACATGTGGCTGGTCCTCCGTTATTCCTGCGCGGTGTTGAAATGAAGGGGCAGCGGCCCAGCCCGCTGCCCGTGTTCCCGTTGGGCTGCCCCAGCGGCTTGGGGCAGCCCAACCTTCGCGGTGTCTTATGCCCCGACGAGCACCTTCTTGCTGCTCCCGATCTTGGCCATGTACTCCTTCGCATAGCCCAGGGAGACCACGTCGGCGTACTTCTGGTGCATGTCGAACAGGTTGATGGCGTGGGACGCCTCGGTCCGGTCGAAGCAGCACTCCTCCACCACGCCGATGCTGTAGCGGTTTGCGTGGCCGTCCACCACGGACGCCCGGACGCACCCGCTGGTGGTCTCGCCGCAGACGATGAGCGTGTCGATGCCCAGGTAGTTGAGCTTGAACTCGAGGGGCGTACCCTGGAAGATGCTGGCTGCGGTCTTTTTCAAGACCGTGTCGCCCGGTCGTGGGGTCACCTCGGCGATGATCTCGTTCGCCTTCGCCCGGACCTCGGCGGGGAGGTGCGCCAGCGGGTTGCCCCGCCCGCCCTTCCGGTTCCACGGCACGTTGAAGTCGTCCAGGCCGTGGCAATAGATGATGGGTATGTTGTTCTCCCGCGCCGAGGCCAGGAGCTCCACCGTCTTGTCCACGGCCTCCCAGCCCGCGAGGCCGCAGCTTCCCGGCCAGGTCTTGATGGACTCCAGGATCGGCTCCCGAACCAGGCCCACCACGGAGTAATACAGGTCGATGGCCAGGATGGCCGGCTTATCGCCGAAGCCAAAGAGGTCGTTCTTCCCCCAGACCTTGAGGTGCTTCTTGTCCTGATCCGTGAGGAACTTGTCCCAGACTGGCATCTGCGGCCTCCTACATGTATGGATGTCTCGTCACGCCGCGTTCGTGGGGCGCAGGTGACATGTCCAACATTACGGGAGGATTGTTACAGGGTCTTTGCCGACGTGTTTCCGCTGTGAGTATGTTGTGTTAGCAGTGGGTGACGAGGAAGTAAAGTCTGCGTGAACGTTGGATCGGGGGTGAAGTCCCACCCCCTTCGGCATTTGCTCAGGACGGCGCCCCAAAACAGAGCCGCCCCCACGTGGGGGCGGCTCTGTTTTGGGGCCTTGGATCAGTGGGGCAACGGGTTACCTTGTTCTTGGCTGTGACCGACCGCGGAGGTAGAGTAGGCCGCCAAATACAACGGTCAGCAGGGCGAGGCCCCAGAAGGACACGCCGGGGACCGCCACGGGCGGCGCCGTGACCAACGGAGTCGTCACTCCTGCCGAGTTGTTAGTCATGTTGGGGTCCGGCTCGTTGGCCGTGACCGAGACCGTATTGTTCATCGAGGTGGCGCTCGTCGGCCAGGGGTTGGTGTTCACTTCGATGATGCGGAACTCGCCTGCGTTGATCTGCACATAGGTACAGGTGATGGTCTGCCCGCTGGTAGCGCAGACGGGAGCGCCTGGGTTGAGGGTCAGGAGGGCGGCGTTCGCGGGCAAGGTGTCGGTCACCACGACGTTTGTGGCCGCCGTGGGACCATTGTTTGTCACGGTCACCCGGTAGAAGACCTGCTGCCCTGGGACTGGGTTGGTGGGGTCGGCGGTTTTGGTCACCCGCACGTCCGCCTTGCGGAGTCCTGCATCCCGCGTGGTGTCGGTCACGCCGGCGGCAAGGGCGAAGAGGTCCGTCTTTCCGGTCCCCGGGTTCGCATCGCTGTCGATGGCATCGTTGCCGCCCACGTCCTTTGCGGTGAACGCCCAACTCGCGGGAAGGACGAACGCGACCTTATAGTCCCCCGCAGCCAGGTTGTCGAACGTGTACAGGCCGTTGGCGTCGGTCACCGTCGTGGCGAGCACGGCGTCGCTGGCATTGAGCAGGCGGACCGTGACGTTCGCAAGGCCCGGCTCCCCTCCATCCTGGATCCCATCGGCGTCCACATCGACCCATACCTTGTCACTAATCGAAGAGAGCGTCGGGCTGGCGGTCGTTGTGGTCTCGAACGTGTTCAGCAACTCGCCATCGCAGGGGAGGACGTCGTCCTGCGGGGCGGGCGTGGACACACCGGAGGGTGAGACCACTTCCACGCGGTAGTTGCCCGGGAGAAGCTTCTCAAAGACAGTGGTGCCGGTGCTGGTCTCCCTGGTATCGACCAAGATGTACTCGGTCACGCCAGGTCCAACAAGGAAGGGCTGGAGGATCTTCACCGTATAGCTCGTCCCCGTGGCCAGAGCGCCGTCCTTGTTGATTTGCACCGTCTTGCGGGCAAAGCCCCCGGAGTTCCAGGACACATACAGTCCCATGTCTATGTTGGAGGTCTTGGCCATCCGGACATGCCCATTTGACATGAACTCGACCATCCACATTCCGGCGTCCGCGCCGGCGATGGCTGGCACGACGATCTCATCACCCGCGCCGACGGCCACCGTCCCGGAGCTGTGCAGCACGCCGCTGGGCTTGTATAGGCGGTAGTCCACCGACGTAGCCGGGTTCGGGAGGACCACGCTGCCGGCTGTAAAGAAATCGAGGTTGACCTGCTCTCCGGCGTTCGCATGGACGAGCCAGCGCATCGGGACTTCCTCCAGGCTGGGGAAGGATGGGCTGTTGATGCCGGCAAGGTCCGCGCCCCAGAACTTGAGCCGGTAGTGCGGCTGGGTGGCCGGCGTCGGGGCTGGGGTGGTGACGTCAAGGCGCACGATCTCCCCGACGGTCAGTCCGGTCAGGTTCGCCGTCACGGTCTTCTCAAACCCCGTGCCCACCGCAGCCGCCTCGGCGGCGGTGTACGAGACGGTGTAGTTGGAGGTACCGGCGGAAGAGGTGATCGTGACCTCTACCGTCTCAGGGTCAACGGTGTTCACCGCATGGGCGATGATGTCAATGTCCATCTCCGTCCCGGCGGCGCGGGCGAACCAGGTCTCCGTGGCCGTTGTGTCCGTGTTCATCACCACGGGCGTGCAGATGCAGTAGCCGTCCGGCAGGGGGTACGTCCCGTCAAATGGCGGGGCTGACTCCGCTGCGGGGGCGCCTTCCCCTGCCTCTTCGGTGATCGTGCCGATGCCCTCGGCGTCGGAGATGGTTGCGTTGCCGGGACTTGTGAGCAGCACCCTGAAAGTCTCGTTGCCTTCAGCGTCCGTATCGCCATTGACCGCAACGATGACTTGTTTGATGGTCTCCCCCGGCAAGAAGCTCAGAGAGGCGGACATGAAACCGTAGTCGGTTCCCGCCGTCGCCGTAAGAGCATACGTGGTGTACACCACCGACACGATGTCTGCCGACGCCGCGGAGAGCGTCACGGTGAAGACGGCATTCGTGGTGCCGCTGTCGCCTTCAAGGACCGACACGTCATTGATGGAAAGGGTGGGCAGTGGCTCAGGTGATCCGAAAGGAGCCAACAGGCCTAGCTTGGCCTGGAGGCCATACACCGCGTACTGCTCCGCTGTCCCCGCCCCTTCCGGATCGTCGCTCCAGAGCGGGGACTGGATGTTGCCGAATTCCACGATGAGATATGGACTGCCGCTTGCCGTGACCGCCGCATTCAACAGCTTCTCGTCATTGTGCGCCATGATCACCGAGTATCCGGTGTTCCCGAACGACGTATAGTCCAGGAACACCTGGGTCGACAAGATGGTGCCTGACCCAATCACGACGTCGGCGGCTCCGCCTTCTCCAGCCTGGAGGATCTGCCATTCACCCCCGACATACATGCGGCGCTCCATGTTATGGAGCACCGGCCCCCCCCGGTTGCTCCGGAAGTAGATGAAGTTGTTGCCTTCGTACAGGCGGGAGTCATTAAGGGAGAGGGAGCCGAGTGCGCGCAGGTCCTCAGTGACGTCCGAGGCCAAAGTCTGGCCGATGAACGAATAGCGAAGGCCATTGGCCGCGATGCCGGAAAGCGGACCTTCGGCGGTGTGCACGGTGCTTGACATTGCATATGGGGCAACGTGGCCGCTCGTTCCCGTGCCGGGGTTGTAGTTGGGATTGCTGAAATACCGGTACGCGACGCTGCCGAAGTAAGGTTCGGTCGGACCATCAGGATTGCGCCCCATCATGCCTTGGGTCAGTGCCAGCCCGACTACCGGAAGGTCTTCAATCGGAGTACCGAAGGCTGTTTCCTGTGCCCGGTTCCCAGCCATCGTTGAGAGAGTGCTAAAGACCCACGCCTGCCGGCTGACGGTGATCTCGTTCGCACCGACGGCATCCCTGGCCGTGACGTCGATCTTGAACCAGCCGGTCCCCAAGTCGGAAAAATCCACAACGCCGACGGGAACAGCATTGGCTATGGAGTGGGATGCGACGGCATCGCTGTTCTGAAAGAGCGTCACGGAAATCTGGCCCACGCCAGCTCCGCCGTTCGCTACGTTCCATGTGAACGTGCGGTCCGCAGGTGGACTTTCAACCGGCAACGTTCCAATGGCCCCGCCGAGCGTGACGATGGGCTCTCCGGGCGCTGCTTGAACAAAGGCCGAGGCAGCGGCGACCCCGACAAGGGGTAGGATGACCGAAGCCAGCAGGGCCAGTTTGAGCAAGAAGGATCTGCGGATGCGCTGCACGGAGGCCACTCTCCTGGGTGCGCCGGGATACGGCGCCCGTCCCGAATATGAGAAAAACAAAGAATTAATATACCGACTGCTGGATAATACAGTCCGCCTAGGCTGAACAGCATGGTGGAAGAGCACCATTTTGCCCTCATGAGGCCGTATGGAGCCTAGTCTTTTTTGATTAGACATTGATGTAATTGCACCAAGACATTTTGTCCCACCAGTGGAGATAGTCATAAGCGTTTGGAGAAGAACCCAATGGCGGTTCACACCGTACCAACGCCGTACCGGCGCAGACGGACACCGGGAGAAGACAGAGAATGACAACCCATGCGGGCTGGGACCGATTCCCACGTCGGATCGGGTTGCTCGCCGCCGCCTCCCTCTCTCTTGCTGCATCTCTGACCGTGACCGTTCCGTCGTTCCTTACGCGGGTAGAGCTTCCCTGGCTGGATGTCCCGCGCGCGGAGGGCGGCCCACCAGTCCGCGCACGTCAGCCGGGGACATCGTGGCCGGCGCTGATGGCGGCTGCCGCCATCTTGGGAACCGCTCTCTTCTTGCTTGGACGGAGGGAGCTAGGGAGATAAGGGAAAGCCGACGTGGGGACCGTGGGTGTGAAGGTGCACCGCACCTGGGCAGCTTGCTCTCAAATGCCCCCAGGGGAAGGACCTCCACCCTCGGTTTGAAACCGTCCCTTCGATGGCCTTGTGTTGCCGGATAGGAATTAAGAACTCGTCTTACTATGTAATCTGGCTTGTTAGGCTATACTTCCCGCATGAAGAAGGTTGCGCGGGCGTTCAAATACCTGGACCTTCAGGCCTGGGACAACTGGTTCCCACTCGCCCTTATCGGCGTGTTCCTCTTCGTGGCTGGTCTTGTCGCTGCGGACATCGTGCGCTTCCACATGGCGCCCGGTCAGTTGGACCGCTTCGAGCAGATATTCATCGAGGTCGGCATCGGGGGGACCACCGGCATCTTCGGTATCGTCGTCTCCCTGTCCCTGGTGGCCATTCAGTATGCGTCCCAGGAATACAGCCACCGCATCATGGACCACTACGTCAAGAGCGTGATGTTCTGGTCCACCATCATCGTCTACCTCACCGTCATCATCCTAGCGATCGTCTCCCTCACCAACGCAACCGACGTCGATACCCCCTTCTTCGCCAGCATGGTGGTTATCGGCGCTATCCTTGCATTGCTGCTGCTCATCCCTCACTTCCTCATAACCGCCTCCTACCTCAGGCCGGAGTTCATCATCGGGAAGCTGCTCCGGCGCGTGGATACGGAGTACCTGGTGCGCATTGCGAAGCAGTTGGACACGAATGGGGGGCGTATCAGCAGTCGCGTGGACCGTCTGCTGCCTGTGGTGGAGCTTACGGAGCGGTCCATCGACCGGGGAGACCGCACCACGACGCGCAGCGCTCTGGAGCTTCTGCACGTGACCTACGCGACCCATGCGGAACCTCTGAACAACCTGGCCATCGAGCGGTATTTCCTGGACTACCTCCTCCGCATCGGGCGCAAGGCCGTTGCTGAGACCGATGAGGACGAGGCCGCGGTGCAGGCGATCCAGATGATCGGCCTGGTGGGAGGGAAGGGTCCCGCCGCCGCGATCTCCGTGGACGCCATCACTATGCTTGGCGGCATGGCCCTCAAAAGTGATGCCGAGCCCGTGGTGCAAGAGATGCTGGACTCCCTCTATGCCATCTACGTTACATCGTCACTGGCGGGGGCCAGGGAGGGCGTCCTAACCACCTACCGGAACCTTGTGGACGACCTGGCGACGGCGGAAAAGGGCCGCCTCCTGCAGCACCTGACGAACCATGTGCACACTATTGGAAAAGGCGCGCTCGCACAGGGGGATTTGGCTACGGCCACGCGCTGCGCGGACACCCTTGAATCCATCGGGTACAACGCGGCCACGCGCAAGCTGTTCGACGTGGTGCTCCACGTCGCGCAGAAACTTCAGGCTTTCGGAATCGGCGCGGTATCAGACCACCCGGACATCGCGGACCGCGTCACGCGGTCGCTCCTCCGCGTGGAGCGCGTCATCCCCAGGGACGAGCGCGATGTCATTGCCGCTACCGAATTCGCCAAGGGAGACATCGAGCGGGAGATTGCGCGCAAGCGTCGCGCCACGGAGACTGTCCCAACGGTTGTCACGGCCACCCCTCCCGGAGGCCCATCAGTGGAGGCAGCCCCTGCTGCGCGTGATGTGCGGCCCAGTCCCCCTGACGAGCCATCCTTGGCTGTACAGGAGGCGAAGATCGAGGAGCCGGAGGACGGCGACTTCTCCGACCTATGGGGAGAAAAGAAGGACTAGCTCGGCGTCCTCTCTTGCACTGGAACGGTAGACGACCGCCCGTCCGGACAACGCGCTGAGCAGGCTCTGCAACTCACCGCAGAAGAAGGGGATGAGCGCTGCCCGCGCCATGGGCCCGGACATCTCCGGCGCCTCCGTGACATGGACCTCTATGGCGCTTCCTTTGTCGTCCACCCGGACATCCATGTACCGTAGCTCGCGGTAAAAGCTGCATATGACCGCTCCTGCATCCCCCTGGTAGCGGAGGCGCAGAAGCGGGGCCAGGGCCTGGCCCAGTTCCGTGCCGGAGTTGAGACAGGCGGTGCTCAGTACACTCATGTTGCCCAGGAAGGTGCTGGACAGTAGCAGCTGGTAATACCCCACGTCCACCGTGTTTCCGATGGCCCGGACGACGTTCCCCTTCAACGTGTTCTCAAACCGCTTGGTGATGTCCAGGTTCAGCTCCAGGCTGCCCGTCCGCTCCTCCAGGAGGATGCGGATATCCCGGTCATCCCGCTTGCCGATGCGGAACGTGCAGCGGTCCTTCCCCTGCGCCGAGCAGGACACCTCGGCTGCATCCAGGTCCCGGTCCAGCAACGCTCCCAGGATGCCCGCGAACAGACCCGCGTGAAAGAAGCACATCGGATGGACGCTGTGGAGGTCGAAACACTCCGCGCAGTCGGCAAAGGCTATGGTGAACTGGCCTCGCTCCACGTCCACCGAGGCGAGCTCCAGCGTGCCCTCTTTCTGCTTCGACATCAGCGCGCCAAAGATGCGCGCAATCACCTTGTGCAGAGTCTCGAAGGCCCGCTCTTGCGTCCAGTAGTCGAACTTCCAGAAGAAGTCCGCCGGCATCCCCACCTGCCGAGTCAGGAGGTAGGCGTTCCGCTTCGCTGACGTGTACGCCGCGCTGTACAGCACGTTGGCGAACGCCGGGTTGGCCGCCATGATGGCCGCCGTGGCCGCCTGCGGCACAACGATATCCAGGTCGTCTCCCAGCCCTTTGCGGACCGGTCCCCCTGCGCGGTTCTTGACGATCTTCCACAGCGAGCCGGACCAGACCTCGTCAACAACCGCCTCAACGCCAGTCTTATCGTCCCGGGTCATTTTTCCCCCAGTGCTCCCGCGATCTCAGAACGCCAGGACATCTTCCACCGCCCGCAGGCTCCAGTCCTGGTGCTTCCGGTGCGCGTACAGCCCTGCCACCACAACAAGAAAGCTGAAGATATACAGCGCATCCAGCAGCGAGCCCTTCTGGAACTCCTGCGCCGCTATCGCTGCAATGGACTGGCCTCGGGCGACCTCGTAGAAGTACACGAGCTCCAGGCTGGCGACGATGCCCGTGGCGATGACCGCGAAGCTCGTGCTCTCCTGGTAGGTGGTCCGCGCATTCTGGACATACAGCAGGATGACGGGCACCATCATCAACATGACCGCCATATCGAAGATGCGCACCACAAGCAAGACGATGGCCGCGCCGCTGTTGGAGGGGTATTGCTCCAGGAACAGGGGCAGTGCCGAGAGCACCAGGCCGAGCGCTACGAGCGAAAGCGCCGCCACCACGATGTTCCCCGTCCTGCTCAGCCGCCCTAGTCCGATGGCGCGCGTGATGTTGACGCAGGCCAGGAGCAGCATGCTGTAGCTGACGATCTGCCAGGCGAGGAGCACCGTGAGGAAATTGTCGCCCAGGCTCCTCGCAAGGAACACGGTGACGAGCGGCGTGGTGATCAGGCCATAGGTGAAGAAATAGCCGGTCAGATACAGGAACGCCCGCTTGAGATGGCTCCTGTAGATGGCCGCCACCCACAGGGACAGGACCGCGCTGGCGAAAAGGCTGCCTGCATAGACTATGCCCGTGTACCAGAGCGCCGGAGCGCCTTGAAGGGCGACGGCCAGCAGGGCCGGCCCCGCGGCGGCCGGTATCGCCAGTCGGAGGAAACGGGCGGATGTCATCGCGCTCTTTTCTACCCCGGACTACTGCCATCAGGTACAGTGACCCACGATAGCATCTCGGCCTTTAGGGCGACAAGTGACTTTCGCACTAGTGCTGGCATTGCCCACGCCTCCCTCCTTCCTCCCGCGCCACGCCTCACTCCGTGACAATCCGGACACCTCTCGTACTCAGGGGGCGAGCGCAGCGACCTATTCCACTCCTCTTGAAGAGGTGGGGGGGAGGGTCCGAAGTGGAAGGTCCCATGACACAGTGAGCGCCACCCCGGCGCGTCACCCCACCCCCCGGATCGGTCCGGAAGCTGTCGTCATGCAGCGGTGGTACGATGGACTCAATCACCCATCGGCGTGAAGCAGCAATGACAAACGACATCAGCTATTACTGGGACAGCCCCTGGTATGTCGAGGACGGCGCGCGCGTTCCCACTGGGCGGGACTCTGCCCATCCTCGGGACGAGCGTGGCGCCCTGGCGCTCAGCCAGGCGCAAAAAGAGCACGTGACGGGCTTTGTCGCGGAGCTCCTGGGCATGGTCGCAGCCGGACACGCGGACAGCGCACGGACGCTGGAGTACGCCCTCCTGGGCTACGGGCGCTACACTCTCCGCACTGAAGACCACGTCTACATTCAGGTGGGCATCCCCCGCGACCGCATCGGCGTCGCTGTCGAGTACACCCGCACGGACGGCCTGGCGGAGGATGTCCTGCAGGGCATCGCCACCGCAATGGGCGTCCATGTCTACCAGTCACTGGAGGACGGGGTCGGCGGCCTGGGACCTCGCACCCTCGGCTTCCCCTCGGTGGACATGTTCACCCAGGACGCCCCGCCTCTCACCGTCGACCGCTTCATCCAGGACTACCTGTTCAAAGTCAGCCGAGCGGCAGAAGCCGTCCGGCACGAGCAGAAGCGCCTTCTCTAGGACGTATGTCCGAACCCTAGCACTCTGTTCGCCCTTAGAGGCCCTAGCCTTGTTCCTGCCGTTGCGGAGCCCTCAAAGCGTGGGCTGCGCCAGGAGGGAGCGCCCTAGTACACCACCTTCTCTCGTATGAGCCGGTCCACCTCATCGCGCGGGATGCCGAGCAGCGTCCCCAGCACCTCATGGTTGTGCTGTCCTTGCTTGGCGACCTCCGTCGGTTGGATATCCCCCAGCTCGGACATGAAAACTGGGAACGTGCGTATCTCCACGTTCGGCCACCCGGGGAAATCGCCTACCGCTATCCACCCCCGGAGCCGCAGGTTGGGGTCGTGGTAAACGTCCTCGTTGTTCATGACCTCGAACGCGGGCGCGCCCGCGTACTGGAGCAGCCACGCCCCCTGCGGCGCCGTCCGCTCCTTCGTCCAGTCCGTGATGATGGCGTCTAGCGCCGCCGCGTTCTCCCGCCGCTTCTCCCGCGTAGCGAAGCGCGCGTCCTTCAGCAGGTCCGGCTGCTCCAGCGCCTTCACAAGTCCCCGCCAGTGTGCCTCCGTCTCGCAGGAGACCGCCACCCACTCATCGAACCCCACCGCCGGGTACACCCCGAACGGCGCCGACACCGGGTGCCAGTTCCCGCGCGGCCCCCATGTCCGCTTGTTGATCAGGTAGTCCAAATACGCCGGGCTGATCTGGTACGCCAGCCCCTCCCCCTGGGCCACCTCGATGTACTGCCCCTTTCCCGTCCGGTCCCGGTACTCCAGCGCCGCCAGCACCGCGAACACCATCTGGGCTGCCGCGGTATCGTCCGGATAGGGGATTTTGGCGTGGGCTTCCATCGGCGCATCCGCATGGCCCCAGAGGTAGGACATGCCGCTGAACGCCATCAGTTGTTGCCCATAGGTCGTCCAGCCTGCAAACGGCCCCGACTTCCCCATCGGCGGCATCCCTGCCAGGATGATCTTCGGGTTCACCTTCTTCAGGTCCTCGTAGC
>ORJL010133074.1_pt1 | contig 15544 bp, 12 predicted proteins | sample 1779941 | NCBI WGS metagenome assembly ORJL01 (sample SAMEA104232317, study PRJEB22302) | groundwater metagenome | biome: forest; feature: aquifer; material: groundwater | place: USA | collected 2011-08-07 | depth 5.8 m | reverse complement strand
CTTTCTCCAGCATTTCAAATCCAGTGAGTTCCAGTTTTACTTCCTTGTGCATATTAGCTACAAAGTAGCTAACTAATATAAATAAATTTAGATTCTCAAGAATATAATTCAGAAAATAGCTTTATTTCAGTGAACTAATACAAATCAGCAATAGGTTTAAGAAAGGAGAAAAGGCTGATGTATTATTCTGGATGGAGCAGATAACTTAATTCTAAATGCAAATAATTAAAAATCAGGATATATCCGTCTCATTCTCTAATGAAAAAACTGCTCCTGTTCACAACGCTTGTAGCAACTATCCTCTATGGATGCACAAATTATATAGACAATAAAGTACCTTACATAGCTCAAGCTACACAGAATTTAGAACAGCCCGGGGTAAATTCGCCTGAACCCAAAACTCCTTACAATAACTCAATTGATGATAAACTTTATTCTGATAAACCATCTGGCCAGTCAGAGTATCCTCAGCCAATTGTAACTGAAAATATATCAGAAACTACTACTACTTCAACGACGACAACCATCCCACCGACACCCATTTATCAAGATAAGATTAACATTGCCTCTTTTAACATCCAGATATTTGGCCAATCAAAAAGTGGCAAGCCAGATGTGATGGATGTCCTTGTAGATATTGTCAGGCGGTATGATGTAGTTGCAATTCAGGAAATCAGAGACGCCACAGGTCAGACAATTCCATTATTTATTAAAAAGATTAATGCAAAAGATGGCCCAGATTATAATTATGTGATTAGCCCAAGACTTGGAAGAACCACAAGCAAAGAACAGTATGCCTTTGTCTATAATTCAGGCAAAATTGCATTTACAGGTTCTGATTTTGTATATGAAGATATAGGTGATGTCTTTGAAAGAGAGCCTTACATCGCAGGATTTAAGGCAGGAAACTTTGACTTCATACTGGTAAATATTCACACAAAACCTGAAGATGCAGATAAGGAAATAACCGCTCTTGCCAAGGTATTTATTTATGCTGACAATAAATTCGCCAATGATGATGATGTTATAGTTTTAGGCGACTATAATGCAGACTGTACATACTTTAAAGAAAAAGCGGATGCAACTCCAATTGAAACTGCTGACTTTTACTGGGTAATTCCTGATAGTGTTGATACAACAGTCAAATCAACAGATTGCACATATGACAGGATTGTATTTTGGAAAGCCAAAACGACTGAGGATTATGCCGGGCAACGGGGTGTTTTTAATTTTCAGCAGGGATATGGTCTTACGCAGAGTTTTGCAGAGGATGTTTCTGACCATTATCCAGTATGGGCGGAGTTTTATACAACAAAAGATACTGATTAATGCAATAAATGGAAAAACCAAAATTTGAGAGCAGATTACAAGAATAGAAATATGAAAAACAAAACTATGAATAATATTGTGGGGTATATTATTACAATTGGAATTTTTATTCTTATTTCCCCCTTCCTATTAGTTTTATTAGTAATAGCTTTTTTCTATTTTCTGGCAGGGATATATCACGGAATATTAGTGCGATTATTTTGGTATCCTAAGGGCAAAAGAATACTTTTTATTTATTCTAACTCTCCAATCTGGAAAGAATAATATTGAACAAAACATATTAAAGAAGATTTCCAGTATCTCAGTAGTAATCAATTGGTCAGAAAAGAATAATTGGGAATGGGAAAGGAAATTGGAATTTAAAATATTTAGGCATTGGACATGGGTTTCCAAATATTCCATTAAACATAAGAAAAAATGGCAAGGCAATGAGTTCTGCCCTATAGCTATTGTGTTTATCCCGTGGTGGAAACCAAAAGTTATCAGATTTTGGAAAGCGTTCAAGGATTTCAAGCATAATAAAACCTCAACTCTGAGAAAGTGTGAAGAAACACTTTTCAAAGCTATCCAAAAACATTTGTAAACCATTTAAAGATGGTTTAACAATAAAAATGAACAATACTAAACCAAATGAAACCCCTAACCAAATCTCAAAACAGCAGATGGATTGTAATTTATTCAGCTCTGGCAATAATATTCGCTTCTATTGGAATATACACGGGTAATTCTCTCTATATTCTGGTAGCTTTTGTTTTGATTATTCTTGTTTTTATAAGGAAGTATTGGCTGGGGAAGAGGTTGAGGGAATAGGATTTCTTCTCTCACAGCACTGGACATTTGCCATATAGAAGAAAATTTAAATAAAGTGAGTAATTGTAACAATCTTGGGGGTATTTCGAGTGGAAAAATACAAGAAAGTTCAAACAATTGTAGGATTAAAAAAAGACCAGATTGTCAATGACGTATTTTTTGTGAAATTTAAAAAGCCTGTTGAAAAATACAAGAACGGCTATAAGTTTGAACTGAAAATAGGGGACTCAAGCGGCGAAATAATGATGAAATATTGGGGCGAGGACAGCGAACAGAATGTTAAGAAAATATATGATTCAATAAAGCAGGATGATGTGATATTTATTAATGGAAGAGTCAATGAATGGAACGAAAAACTGGAAATATCATTAAATAAAGATAACATGATTAAAGTTTGTTACCCAGAACAATATAACACTTCAGATTTTATAAAAACAAGTGAGAAGGATATAGAGATCATGTTTAAAGACCTACTACAAGTAATAGATTCTATTAAAGATGCACATCTCAAAAAAATCCTAGACTATTTCTTTAATGACATAGAATTTGCGGAAAAATTCAAACAGTGTCCCGCTGCTATGTATAACCATCATGGTTGGATTGGAGGTTTATTAGAACATGTATTGAATATAATAAATATTTGTGAGCACATAGCAAAAATACATCCCACGCTAAACAGGGATTTGCTCGTCACAGGCGCGATATTGCATGATATTGGAAAAATTGAAGAGTTAAGTACTTCAACTCACATAAGGGTAACAAATAAGGGCATTTTGATTGGACATGTAACAATCGGGGCGCAAATGCTTGGCAGGGCATTTGACAAAATAGATATACCTGAAGACTATAAACTTAAAGTCATGCATATGGTGCTTAGCCATCATGGCAAGATGGAATATGGTAGCCCAAAAATTCCGGCATTTCCAGAAGCACTGGCACTTTATTATGCTGATGAATTTGATGCAAGAATACACATGATGATTGTTGCAAAGGAAAACTCAGCTACTGAGGATGATTATGTTTATACGAAGGAATTTGGGAATGTGTATTTAAAATGAAAACACTGCAATTTGAAAAGTCATTTCATTCCTCGATTACTTTAAGGTATTCTTCATACCTTTTTCGGCACGATTCTAAAAAATCTTGATATGTCATTATTTCAATGTTTTTCCTTAATTCAACAACTTCTCGAGCTTCTTCTGAAATTGTATTTCCGATTAATATTATTCTAATTGAACCATAATTTTGACCCTTATGTTTTTTGATGATTCTTTGGTACAACTCTACTTGGTCAATCTCTTCTTTACTTAACTCTAGAGACGGTCTTTTTATTTCAAGAATAATAAGTTTAGTTCCATGGTTTACACAAACAAAGTCAGGTCTTTTTTTACTGTGGATTTTTTCTACTTCCTTCCCTATAAATTCTCTTAAAGATTTATTGGATTGGACTATCCAGTAACTGTCATCTATAATCCACATACTTCTTTCAAGAATTCTATGAATTGATTTATCAGTGTTAATTTCATACGTTTTTTCATCATGAATCATTTTTTCAAAAATATCAATATCGTTCAATCTTTTTTTGATGATTTGTAATAAGGAAGTAATTTGCATAAGAGACCATGAATCCATTAAATCGCATAGTTCACTCATGCTTTTATCATCCTCTTTTGTAAGCTTGCTTATCAATTCTTGAAAAGAAATTTTTAGTTTTTTACCTGCTTTCAAAATAGTATCATTAAGTATGTTTAACAATTCTGAGATATATTCAATGTCTTTTTCATCTAAATTTTCTACATTTACTAATTGTATTAATTTACTTGCAGTTTTTGGATGGTTATGGATAAACTCAATTATTTCATCAGGTATATCAGACTTGAAACTTCCGTCAGCTTCTTTTGAAGTTTTATGACTTGATGATTTGGATGTATCTTCTTCAACCTTTACTTCTCTGTCAGAGTCGTATGCCCATCCTAATTCTTCTGCCCCTTTTTTAAGCAGCTTTTGAACGTATAAAAGATATTTTGCGTTGGGAATCCCAAACCAGTTCATATACCTGTATAACCTCATGAATTTTCTTCCGTCAGCTTTACTTTCACCAATCCAAAGATGCATCCAACCAAATTCACCAGAAACCTTAAATTTCTTAACTATTATATTTCGGTCTTTCCATCCTTCTTCTTTAGTTTCTTTAGCCATTTTTATGAGTGAATACTGCGAGGGCTGAGCGATTAGCTTATTTCATTCTGTTTTGTAATAATCAGCTTTGCCTGTACTCTTAAATTCCCAATTTTCATCTCTTGGTTGTCTTTTATCACAACCTTCACAAAAATCTTTCTTAAATGATTCATAGATTAAATCAAGATTAAAACTTTCATGGGAGCCACGTGCAAAAGGACATGAAATTCTTTTTGGACCCATAGTGGGAATGAATAAACTCTTACCTAACTCTGAAATTCCTCTTTGACTAATCACCATATTCTTACAAAAACGCATTTTTTCCGTAGGATGCATATCACTTAGGGCCATTTTTATAGCATCATTCTCTTTAGTGGACTTGGTTAAATCAACATTATACCTTTTTAACATTGTTTCAATAGTCTTATCTTGCAATACTTTAATTTCATCTGGGTTTAAATCTTCAAAATTTTTATTTTCAAATTTACCTGTAAACTTTTCTTTATGGGCGCAATCTAAATATTCAGTTGCAAGCTTTCTAAGATGAGCATCTTTTAAGTAAGGGGATTCTAGCATTCCTTTTGCTGTTTCAATCATTTTTTCCTTATTTTCTTCTATAGAATACGCCTGACAGAGTAAATTATTGAAATAATGCTTCGTTTTTTCATCTTTCATTATTGAACATACTTTAATAGAAACATCACATAAGTTTTTAATCGTATTAACAATGTCTTGGTAATTGTGACCAAGTGTTTTTGTAGTTGTAGCGTTAAGAATTAACATAGTGATTAAAGTTGGCATATTCATAAGCAAAGCATAGAAATGGTTTTTGCCTAGTTCAAAAATAGATTCCAACTCTTTGCCAATTTTGTCAAATTCCGATATGAATAATTTGTCTAAATCTCTTTGTATAACAGCATCATAATAGGCCAAAATACTCCCACTTTTTAGGGCCATTTCATAACTTAACCTGTGTTCAACAAGCTCCAAATATAATTCTTGATAAGTGATTTGTATTTGATGTACTCTTAAAGAAATCTGTTGCTGTTCGAGTTCATTTTCTTTGCAAATTTTTAAACCGTCCCTAATCAGGCTTAGCATTTCGCTATTTTCCTTCGGACTCCTGTGGGTAGTTAATATGGCCAAGATACATTGAACTTTGACAATTGGCTCTTTTGATTCATTATATATACCTAACAGAATTTTTTTAGCTTCTTGAGGTTCATCTTTTTCATATATGATTCTTACTGCAATATCAAATTGCGTTTTAGATAATTCTTTTTGTATTGTCTTATTCAACAATAGAAATTCAGTTGGCGTAGTATCTATATCTCCTTTCCTTATACCATCTAGTTTATCTTTAAATAATTCCTCAAATTTGTTTTCAATTAATTTGTCTATTTTAGTATCTACACTTTGCAAAAGACCCTCAATTTTATCAAGTCTTAAATTTAATGCAATAAACTCTTCTTCTGTTAATTTCAGATTTTCTTTTAATTCTTCATAAATTAAATTATTGATATCTTTTTTAGATTTTCCTTTTAACTTTTTAAGAATATTAACAATCTTATCTTTAACAGGGTCAGTAATCATTTCATCAAATACATCATCAGCAAGTTCTCCTATTTTTTCTTTGGATTTTTCTATAATTATTTTCTTACCTTTTTCTGAAAAGAAATCTATAGCGTAATCAATAGCCGTATCTCCATATTTTAATACCATCCCTTTTATTATGCTTCCAGCAATTAATCCTAAAGTTAAAGACATCTTAGTTTTCTCTCCCCCTTTGAGTAAAATATACGATGTAGAATATAACTTTTTTGTTTTTAAAGTGGTCGTTAGGTTTTCTCGTCCCTCCGTTTCATTTGTTTATCCTAAAAAAATTATTGATTTTAACATCGGAATTCCTGTTCTATTCTTTTTCCATACGCAAGTGTGGAAAAATTTCGTCAGAAAAGTAATTTCGGGGGCGTATTCAATCAAGCGAACACAGTGAGCCATCAAGAATAATCATCAAGGGGCAATTTTCGTTTAGTCGTTTCGTAGGGGGGAATTCTGTTACACCTCTAGCTCATTTAACGCTTTCACAATTTTGTTTTCCAACTCGAGTATTTTCTTTTTGATAGTTTGAGGCTTATCGTATGTTTTCTCTTCATAATTGATTTTCTTATATTTTGAGATGCTTAAGTCATATCCTTTTTCTTTTATTTCCTCAAATGGTACAAAGAAGCATTTTGCACTTCTGTCTTCGTATTTTTCTTTGCTTCTTTTCTTGAACTTGCTTATAATATCTGGAATGTCTCCTTTTCCATCAATTCTTGTTCTTTTATCGTCTAAAGTAAATCCATCAGATGTCATTTCATAGAACCATACTTTAGATGTTGCTTCACCTTTTGTAAATAATAGTATTCCTGTTGATACTCCTGCGTATGGTTTGAATACACCTGAAGGCATCGAGATTACTGCATCAAGTCTACATTCTTCTAGTAATAATTTTCTTATGTTTGTGTGTGCATTTGAGTTTCCGAATAATACTCCATCTGGCACAATTACTGCACATCTTCCACCTTTGTTTAGAAGGTTATACATTAGCTCCAAGAATAATAGTTCTGTTTTCTTTGTCTGTACTGTGAAACTATCACTTAGATCTGACTCGTCAATACTTCCCTTGAAAGGAGGATTAGCTAGGATGACATCATAATAATTTCTTTGTTCAAATCTTTTCGAGATAGTATTTTCTTGGCTAATCTTAGGATTCTCAATACCGTGCATTATGAGATTCATGAGTGCTATTCTTACCATTGTCTGGTCTATGTCAAAACCATGAATGGTATTATCCTCTAATGATTTCCATTGGGCTTTTGTTAATTTATCACCGACAAAGTTGTATTCATTTCCATCATCATCTATTTTGAGGAGTTCCTTTGAAGTTCCGCCCCTTAGCACATGTTCTAGTGCTGCAATTAAAAATCCTGCAGTTCCACACGCTGGATCACATACATTATCTCCAATCTGTGGGTCAACCATTTCAGTCATCATTTTAATGACGTGTCTTGGTGTTCTGAATTGCCCATTTTTTCCAGCAGTGGTAAGTTCTGATAAGAGGTATTCGTAGATGTCTCCTTTAGTATCTCGGTTCTGTTCTTTTATGTGCATTTCATTGATGAGTTTGACTGATTCTATCAACAGGGACGCTGTTGGAATAACGAAGACTGCATCTTTCATGTATTGTTGATACATGCTATTTTCTGAACCCATGTTTCTTAGGAATGGAAATACTTTGTCTCTTACTTGGTCAAGTATTTTGTCTGCAGACATCTTTGTCCATACTGACCATTTATGATCGTCTTTTCCCTTGAATACTGATTGGTATTTCAATCCGCTAAGTTGTGCGTTTTGTTCTCTTTTATTATCTTCATCTTCAAGTCTTTTCATGAAGATAAGATACGACATTTGTTCTATTGCTACAATTGGATTAGAGATCCCCCCACTCCAAAATTTATCCCACAATTGGTTTATCTTTGATTTTAGTTCAGCGTCAAGCATTTTCTTCATCCCTCTTATTCAGTAATTGTTCGACTTCTTTTGAAGTTTTAAGTATTTGCTCTTCGTATGTTGTTATATTTTTGATGAGTTCCTTTGGATCACCATAGTCAACTTCTTCGTATTTGGTAACGTGGTATTTGTTAAAGCTTAAATCGTATTTCTCATGCTTAATTTCTTCAAATGGTACAAAGAAGCATTTCTTAGTTCTGTCAGAGAAGTCTTCTGTATCAAGAGCATTGAATTTCTCAATAATGTCTGGAATGTCTCCCAATCCATCTATTTTAGTTCTCTTTTTGTCTATGGTGTAGCCGTCTGATTCCATTTCATAGAACCATACTTTTTCTGTCTGCTCTCCTTTTGTAAATACAAGAATGTTTGTGGATACATCTTTCCCAAACGGTTGGAAGATTTTAGAATGCAACTTTATAACTGCATCGAGTCTTGAATCTTTTATCAATAATTCTTTAACTTTTTTCTCATTCTTCTTGGTTCCAAAAGCGATACCTTCTGGAACGATTACTGCACATCTTCCACCAATAGTCAATAAATTAAAAATCAGTTCAAGATAATAATAGATGCTTTTCTTTGCTGTAACAGAAAAGTCAGTTCTTACATCCGAAGTATTTACCTTATTGTTGAAAGGAGGGTTACAAATAATTAGAGAGTACTTGTTTGCTTCTTCGTATTGTCTTGAAAGCGTATCCATTTGCTGAATGTTAGGATTTTGAAGCCCATGCATCATTAAATTCATGAGGGCTACTCTTGTCATGGATTGGCTGACATTAAAACCATAGAATGTTTCTTTGGTGAATTTCTCCCAGTTACTCTCCAGTTTGTCCCCCTTAAGGTCGTATTCATTTCCATACTCATCTTGTTTAATGAATTCAGGAGAGGTGTTTTCTTTGAGTATGTGCTGATAACATGCTTCTAGGAATGTACCCGTTGCACAAGTAGGATCACAAATGACATCATCTACAGTCGGCTTTACCAATGTAACCATTAAATGAATGATATGATCTGGTGTTTTGTATTGTTTATTTTGTGCCTCAATGTTTAATTGAGAAAGCAGGTATTTATAGATTAATCCATCTGTAAAATTATCTTTTTTGTTGAGTTCTTCTGAATTAATTATTTTGACTGCCTGCACTAATGTTTGAGGGTTCTCTATGTTGAATGTTGCATTCTTTAGGTATTTTGCATAAATAAAACTCTCATCATGCAAGGTTCTGATGAATGGAAATACAACATCACGCACATGTTTAATGATTGCATCTGCTGACATGTTTGCCCAGTTTAACCATTTACAGTTATCATGATCTTTGAATGCAGAAGTAAACTGTTTTTCTTCGAGTAATGCATCGTTTGCCTTCTTATTATCGTCCTCTTCCAATCTCTTGAGGAAGATTAAGAAAGAGATTTGCTCCAAAGACTCAGTAGGATTCATAGTTTCAAATAACTCAAGAAGCTCGTCAAGTTTCTCTTGCAACTCGGGCTTAATACTAATTATCATACTAGCTCTCCCTTGAATGCCTTTTGCATCATGGAATTGAAAAGGTTGTCTGCATCTTTCATTGACTTCTCTTGGTTTAATTTAATTTCATTAAACTTTTTGCACATTTCAGAAAATTTCTTTTGAAGTGGTAAGGGGGGCATAATAACAGGGGTTTTATTACATGCAGTTTTGTTCATGTATGGAACTGTTGTTGATGTAGCTGTTCTGTGCATGTACGGTGTTTGAAATGCAAGATTGTACATTAAAAAAAGCGGTTCTATTTTATCAGAACACTGGAAAGAATGCAATTGCTGGTTAATAACGCATGGTTCGCTTACTATAGAGATGATACCTAATTCACCAACACAAGTCATCACAACGCTATTCTTAGGTATAATTTTTGCTCTTACTTCTTTGATAGCTTCATTCGATAATCCTATCCCTTTTTTAGAAGTATAAGTATTGCCTAATGGGATTAAATCGTCCGTAGTTACCCATGGAATGTCTCCGTTAAATGCTCGGGGCTTATCTCTTCCTGGAACAATACACTTACAAACATCAATGGCATGAACAACAGACCATTTCTTAGCGTTTATGACAGGATCTCCGAACATCTCAACAAAAACACTTCTCAAATAATCCTTAGATAATGTATTTGATTCTTTTCGCCAATTCTTGATTTGTTCGGCTTTCTCGAGAAGAGCGATTATTCTTTCTTGTGTTTTAATTTGGGGAACGGCTATCTTGAAAGTTTTTAGTTTAGTCTCATTAATTGCTTTTTGAGTTGCTCCTGTCGATTCCTTATTCTTGAGTCTTTGAAAATCATTTGCTCTTAGCCAGAAATAGATGTATTTTGGTAATAATTTAGTCTTATCTTTTATTCTGAGAATTGCGAAGCCTGTTGAATAAAGATGATTGACATCTTCTTTAGAAATGAGATAAACCTTTTCAGTATCCTTCATCTTAGCAAATAAAACATCTCCTTCTCTTGCTCCCATATTTGCTCTACTTGGGCGAGTTGCATAATCGACATCAACTCCGTCTCGTATTCTTCCAGTTTCTAATGATCCCGTATCAATGTAAGTTTTTTCCCCTTGAAATTGTTTAACTCCTGATGGCACTAACTCAAGATACTTGAATAATGGCGCATCTTCCCATCCGTCTGGTAATTTATTAGTCATTTTCTCCCCCTCAGCATTGTACTTGGCACTGGTACCGAGTCCTTGCGTATCTTCTTTATTGTGTGCTCACGCAGCGTTAGTCCTTCGGTAATTTTATCTTTTAAGTGTTCAATGTATCTAACGGAAACATTCTTGATGACTTCTGATTCTGTTCCATCATCTAGCTCGATTATCCAACTGAAGTTATCTTTATCCTTGTTGTAGACTATCTTGTTAGAGCCTGCAACGTGGTGCGGTACTGTAACCTTAATTTCTTTGAGCAAGAGCTCTCGAATTAGTGAAGAGGGAGTAATGTCCTTCTTTCTACAATACTCATCTATGAGTGTGAATTCCTCTCGTGAAATCTTTGCCGAAATTGATTTGAATTCTGATGAGCCCATACAATTGGTAAAACATAAGAAGTATTTAAATGTTGTGTGTCAACCTCGGTTGACCTATTTCATCTTGATTTCTTGACATTTCACAACTATCTTCTTGAGCTCATCAATTCCATTGAATAACTCAATAGGGTTCTCGTCTTTAAATGGCTCTTTTGCAAAGTCCTTAAGTTCAAGGTATTTCCTATTAGCAAACACTTTCTTGAGCATCTGCAAGAATTCAATTTGCTTAGAATTATAATTAATGTGATCTATTATGTGCTTGTCAAATTCACGTTCAATAAGCACTCGAGGGTCATACTCTTTTGTTAATCCTATTATCTCATGTATAAACACCAAGAAGTCTTTTTTTAGGTTTATCTGTATGTTTTCTATTGTGTATGAAGAATTAAGCTTTACCAATTCCTTTTCAAGTTCATGTAGCTCTAGGCAGGTTATTCCATGACCTTCTTTGATTTTCTTGACAATAGGATTATTTTTTATAAACTCTGCCATCTTAGGGTCTTCTTTTATTTGATACACAAATCTTGTTCTATTAACTACAACATCTGGCTTATTGATTTCGATAGCTTTGCCAGGGACTTCCTCATAGTACTTCATTAGAGGAGCAAGTTCTTTGAGAATAACTTCAACTTTCTCAAATGTTAAACTGTCCCAGTAATCGTTACGTAAAACTTTGAGGATAATGTCTTTTTTAGCTCTGATTTCATTTATTTTGGTTTCTTTCGCAAGAATGTTTTCTAGTCTTACTTGCACGTATTCTTTTATCTTATCAATTAAATCTAATTTATTTGAGACAAGGGCATAGAATAATTTCTCTACTTGTAGAATGAATGGGGTGATTTTTGGATCCTTTCCCAATACCATTACCATCATAGGTTCTATGTCTTGACGTAACTCTGCAACATACTGCTCTAGATTAAATGTACCCTTAAGTTTCTTGATAAGACTATATTTTTCTCTGACGATAAAAGATTCTTCATTGAGTGCATTGATGTCAGCCATGATTTTGCCAACAATAATTTTCTTCTGGTCATCAGTTAGATTTTTAGTCAATAGATTTACTCTGTTGTCAAAGATTATAGAGATGATGTCTTTACTTGATTTTCTTTCTTTTGCTTTATTTAAGTAATGCAATTTGACATTATTGTCCTCTCCTAGCTGGAAATCAAGCATTAAGAAATCTTTTTTATTATAGATTCCATGTTCGTCTTGAGGCAACCATTCTGGATGATGTCCTGCGGCACAGCATGCCTTGAAGTTTCTTGTTCCTCGCCCCAACATTTGCCAGAATCTTATTGGTGAATAGACTGGACCGATAAACACAAGATTACATACTTCAGGAATGTCTACTCCAGTATCAAGCATTCCTACAGATAATGCAATTCTTGGTTCTGATTTCTGTTTAAATCTCTTAACCTCATCACCGACCCTATAAAGTGATGTAATTATTTGAACATGATTGCCTAGGTTAGGGTATAAATCTCCAAATGTCTTTTTCATTCTTTTAGCATGCTTCTGACTTCTGCAAAAGAAAATTGATTTACAAGGAAGCCCTTCTGCCGACTTATAACATTCCCTCATGAACTCAGTTATGATAAGTTCATTTGTTTTATCATCGAGAAAAACTCTCTCAAAGTGAGACCCTTCGACCTCAAATCCTTCGGGTTCAATCTCTTGTTTTCGCAATTGGTCTTTCAAATCAGCTGTTAGTTTTTTACCTTTTATACCTAGTTTTAAATTTTCAGTCTCTACAACCAATGGCTGGTAAGGCACTAGAACTTCATCTCTTACTGCATCATCATACGAGTATTCTGCAGTAGGCTCGCTATTCCTGCAATCGAATAAATCATAAGTATCTTTATTTGGTTCTTCTCTTGGAGTAGCAGTTAATCCAAGTAGCATTGCATCGAAATACTGATGAATGTAATTATTTCTATCGTACTGTGATCGGTGTGCTTCGTCAAAGATAATTAAATCGAAGAAAGCTGGACTAAATTTATCCACCATTCTATTGTTATTCTTACCCATTAATGTTTGAACAGTTGTAGAATAGAATCGTGATGTTGTATTGAATCCTTTTCTATGAATTTCCCAAACTGGCTCTCTAAAAAACTTCTTGAATCCGTCTGCACTAGCTTGGTCAGCGAGAGCAATTCTATCTGCTACAAACAAAACATTTCGGACATAGTTTGCTTTCACAAGAATGTCAATAATCGCCATTGCAACTCTTGTCTTTCCAGTTCCCGTAGCCATCTGAATCAGTGCCTTTCTATGACCTTGGCCAAAGTGCTCAGCAACTTTCTTGACATTCAGTATGCTTCTATCTCTATCAACAATGTTTGAGAAAATCTTGGCAGGGTCTTTCTGATTCTTGAATAATTCATTCTTTCTCTCAAGATCTTCTTGACTAAATGGGCCACTAACTTTTCTTTCTCGCCCTATTTCATCAATAAAAATCCAGATTTCGCCATTCGTTAAAAAGATAGGAATTCTTCTTCCTGTTTGGAGATGTATGTCTTCTTGGTACGTTCTTGCTTGTATTCGTCCATCTTCTGGATCTTTTGCATACTTCTTTGCCTCAATAATTGCTAATGGAGAATTATCTTGAGCTAAAAGCACGTAATCAATAAATCTATCAACTCCTTTCTCATAAGTTCCATCAAATAGCTTGTAGTCCTTTATTTTAAATTTGGACCTTACAGAATTCACTTCATCCTTCCAATGATGAGGTTTCCAACCAACCTTAGCAAGTTGCTTATTGATGAATTTTTTTCTAGTTTGATTTTCACTAATCAGCTCTTTCCAATCTTCATCAATTACTTTTTTTGCCATATATTCTTTTATTAAGTATGTTTAAATATAAATGTTCTTCCTTTTAAAGTCGTTCGTCGTTACGGAATTCCCCCCTTGTCCGTTTTAAAGTAATCAAAAATTTGGAGAACAGAGCATGTTAACCCAGCCAACCACTTCTTTTATAAATAAGCAATAAATACACTCTAACAAAATGCCCCAACAAATTCAGTCCCTCATCATTGTCGTTGCTCAAAGAATGCCCTCGCTGCTTCTGGCTTCACTTTAATAAAGACATCAAACGCCCAGCAGGAATATTTCCATCCCTTCCAAGCGGAATGGACAAGATACTAAAAGAGCATTTTGACAATTTCAGAAATAAAGGCATACTTCCACCTGAGCTTGAGAAGCTTAATGGTAGCATGAAATTATTTGATGACGAAGAACTGCTAAAAGAATGGAGAAGCAATTTCAAAGGAATCAAATGGACAGACGACAAAGGCAACCTTTTCAGAGGTGCTGTTGATAATTTATTGGTTCATAAAGGAAAATTGGTTGTGCTTGACTACAAAACAAGGGGCTTTCCGCTTAAAGACGACACCGCAGAGCATTATCAAAACCAGCTTGATATTTACAACTTCCTATTGAGGAAAAACAATTATGAAACTGAGGACTTTGCTTATTTATTATTCTTTCATCCAGAAAAGGTCAATGGAAATGGAGATGTTGTTTTTAATACTGATTTAGTAAAGATGAATGTATCAGTTAAAAATGCTGAGAGGATATTCGACGAAGCTATTGAGGTATTAGGAAAAAGCATTCCCAATTGTTCACCTAATTGTGGATTTTGTAAATGGATGAATATTAAATTATAAAAATGTTTAGAACCCAGTAATCTGATCTAATCTGATCATATCACAGTAACTGCAATCTCATCAGGCCTTTTGTAATCGCTTATTTGTGGAATATCTGCCTTTCTTACAAAATCAAACATTTTTTTAATATCAGAGGACTGATTCATTTCAACTATTTTTTTATCTGATTTTGCCTTCTGCTTTAGATATTCATCAGCGCATGACCTTGAAACAAACTCAATTCTCTCAAAATCAATAATTATTTTTTCGTCTTTTAGTTTATTAATTTTTGAAAAGACAGCTTTGAGGCTATTTCTCGTGATTAGATTACTGCTCATTTCCGAATATAGTTTAATGCGTGCCATATTAATTCAGGTATTTATAAACATCAATTTCTCTTTTAGGAACCTTAAATCTGACATATACCAATGTTCCGTCAAACTTGTAATTCTCAAGTTTAAAATATTTTCTATCTTGGGGTGTTATTTCAACAGCTCCATGCCTTGATACAATATAATATTCCCCCTTCAACCCAGATTCAACTACTTTGCTTGTGGTGATAAGTCCAGTGCCCCTTCCACTTTCTTTTTTGGTTGATGTGCCGCTTAATGCCATACTAATAGCATCAAAATCTTCGTTGAATTTCATACCCTTTTTCTCAAATAGTCTAGGTATTGTCACTCCATTATCCACTACTCCAATATCAATAAACTCTTTCTTTTTAAAAAATTGTGCCATGAGTGAAGCATGAGTATAGTTGGAATGCTGATCAATATTATCGCTCAATTCACTAATTATATACTTAATAGCGTTGCCCTTGACTGTATGCGGAAAATCGTTATCAATGACTTTAAATACGGATTCTGTATTTGAGCTAATGTTTTTAGTAAAATGATGAATTGGACAATAAGTCATGCCTCCATTGACTTTCCCCATGGGAAACCCTATAGCTGCCAAATAAGATTTAACATCATCATTCAGGGG
>ORJL010900845.1_pt1 | contig 15551 bp, 16 predicted proteins | sample 1779941 | NCBI WGS metagenome assembly ORJL01 (sample SAMEA104232317, study PRJEB22302) | groundwater metagenome | biome: forest; feature: aquifer; material: groundwater | place: USA | collected 2011-08-07 | depth 5.8 m | reverse complement strand
GGCGCCGCCCCTGGGGGCCCGGGGGGGCCCGCTCCGGGGAGCCACTCCACGGCTCGTTTCCGCGAGCCTCTCCATGACGCTATGGCTGCTTGAATGTGCCCCGGCGGAGGAAGCGGCCCGCGCCCTTCTTCCCGACGAATGCGTTGTCCTTCACGATCACCTGCCCGCGCTGCAGCACGCACCGCGGGGCCCCCGTCACCGCGCGCCCCTCGTACGGCGTGTAGTCCGCCTTCGAGTGGAGCGCCTTCGTCGTGATCGTGAACTTCTTCTCGGGGTCCCACACGACGACGTCGGCGTCGCCCCCGACCGCGATCGTCCCCTTCTTCGGGTAGAGACCGAACATCTTCGCAGGCTTCGTCGCCGTCAGGTCGACCATCCGCTCGAGGCTGATCCTCCCCGCCCGCACGCCGCCGTCGTACATCAGGTAGAGCCTCGTCTCGAGGCCCGGCGCGCCGTTCGGGATCTTCGAGAAGTCGTCCTTCCCCAGCTCCTTCTGGTTCATGCAGAACGAGCAGTGGTCCGTCGAGACGACCTGAAGCACGTCGTTCTTGAGCCCCTTCCAGAGGAACTCCTCGTTCCCCGCCTCGCGGAGCGGCGGCGACATCACGTACTTCGACCCCTCGAACCCCGCTTCCTCGTAGTTCTTGTACGAGAGGAACAGGTACTGCGGACAGGTCTCCGCGTACGCCGCGAGGCCGCGGTCGCGCGCGACGCGCACCTGGTCGAGCGCCTCGGCGGCGGAGAGGTGAACGATGTAGACGGGCGCCTTCGCGATCTCGGCGAGCGCGAGCGCGCGCGCGGTCGCCTCCGCCTCCGCGCGGGCGGGACGTGTGAGCGCGTGGTACTTCGGCGCCTTCTCCCCCTTCTCGCGCGCGAGCTTGACGAGCACGTCGATCGCCCCTCCGTTCTCGCAGTGGATCGTCGTGAGCGCGCCGTTTTCCTTCGTCCGCCGCAGCAGACGGAAGATCGAGGCGTCGTCGAGCATGAAGACGCCGGGGTACGCCATGAACACCTTGAACGAGGAGATCCCCTCCGCGACGAGGGCGTCGAGCTCCTTCTCGGAGCTCTCCGGCAGCTCGGTGAGGATCAGGTGGAAGCCGTAGTCGACGCACGCCTTCCCCTCGGCCTTCTTGTGCCAGGTGTCGATCCCCTGCCGCGGCGACTGCCCCTTGAACTGGATCGCGAAGTCGACGACGGTCGTGGTCCCTCCGCACGCCGCGGAGATCGTCCCGCTCTCGAAGTCGTCCGCGGTCGACGTCCCGCCGAACGGCATGTCGAGGTGGGAGTGGACGTCGATCGCGCCAGGGAGGAGGAAGCACCCCTTCGCGTCGATCACGTTCGCGCCGTCCGCCGGCAGGCTCGGCGCGATCGTCTCGATCTTCTCTCCGCGGATCCCGAGGTCCGCCGGGTACCGGTCGCTGGCGGTGACGACGGTCCCGCCCTGGATGACGCTATCGAACCCCATCTCTCCCCCTTCGTGTGTCTTGGTGTGTCTTCGTGGATCGTTACCCGGACCGCGGCGGCGTCTCTTTCGGCAGCGCCTGCTCGCAGGTCTCCTTCTCCTTCCCCGATTTCGACTGGAACTCCCTCCAGCTCATCGTCTTCTTCGACGACTTCACCTCCACCATATCGATGCACCCCTCGACGGGGCAGACCATCTGGCAGAGGTTGCACCCCACGCACTCCGCCTCCTTGATCTCCGGCGTCCGCTGCCCCGGCACGAGGCGGATGCTCTGGTGCGACCCGTCCTCGCAGGCGATGTAGCAGAGTTGGCAGCCGATGCACTTCTCGGGGTGAATCTTCGCGATGAGCTTGTAGTTGAGGTCCAGGTCCCCCCACCCCACGATCCGGTGCAGCGACTTCCCGCGCACCTCGTCGAGGGTGCGGAACCCCATCTCGTCCATCCAGTTCGACAGGCCGTCGCACAGGTCCTCGATGATCCGGAACCCGTAGTGCATCACGGCCGTGCAGACCTGCACCGACGTCGATCCGAGCAGGAGGAACTCCGCCGCGTCGCTCCAGGTCGAGATGCCTCCGATCCCGCTCACGGGCACCTTCACCTTCGGGTGAGCGCACACCTGCGACACCATGTTGAGGGCGATCGGCTTCACCGCCGGCCCGCAGTACCCGCCGTGGGTCGACTTCCCGCCGACCTGCGGCCTCGGCGCGAGCGTCTTGAGGTCGACTCCCATGATCGAGTTGATCGTGTTGATCAGCGAGAGGCCGTCCGCCCCGCCTTCGCACGCCGCCGCCGCGATGTGCCTGACGTCGCTGATGTTCGGCGTCAGCTTCACGATCACCGGCGTCCGCGCGACTTCCTTCACCCACTCGGTGATCATCCGCGTGTACTCGGGCACCTGCCCGACGGCCGCGCCCATCCCGCGCTCGCTCATGCCGTGCGGACAGCCGAAGTTGAGCTCGAGGCCGTCGACGCCCGTGTCCTCCGTCGCCTTCACGATGTCGTGCCACGCCTTCTGTTTCGACTCCACCATGAGGCTCGCGATGAGGGCGTGCTTCGGGTACTTCTTCTTCACCTGGCGCAGCTCGCGCAGGTTGTCCGCGAGCGGCCGGTCCGTGATCAGCTCGATGTTGTTCAGGCCCATCACGCGCGTGTGGCCGTAGTCGATGCTCGCGTACCGCGAGGTGACGTTCACGATCGGCTCGCCGATCGTCTTCCACACCGCGCCCCCCCACCCCGCGTCGAAGGCGCGCTCGACCTGGTAGGCGGAGTTCGACGGAGGCGCGCTCGCGAGCCAGTAGGGATTGGGCGATTCGATGCCCGCGAAGTTGCAGCGAAGGTCGGACATGCATAAACTCCAGATCCGGCGGATGAGAGCGGGCGGCCACGAGGGCCGCCCCTACACGGCCGCCTACCCCTTCCGAGAGCGCTTCGACACGCAGGCGTGGATCCCGTGGGCCGCACGCTTGCCGTGCGCGACGGCGTACACCACTTCCATCCCCTTCCCGATGCAGTCGCCTCCCGCGAAATACTTCGGGTTCCCCGTCTGGTAGGTCTTCTCGTCCACCACGAGGTACTTGTCGCGGTGCGCGAGCCCCTTGATCTGCCCCAGCCAGTCGAGGTGCGGCTTCTGGCCGATCGCCGTGATCACCGTGTCGACCTCGATCCGGTAGCTCGACCCGGGGACCGGCACGAGCTTCCCCTTCGCCTCGCGCATCTTCACGAGCTCGACCCCCTCGACGTGCGTCTCCCCGAGGATGCGGACGGGATGCGAGTTCCAATGGAAGACGATCTCGTCCTTGCACGCGAGGTCCTGCTCGTTCGGATAGGCGCTCATCTCCTCGCGCGAGCGTCTGTAGATCATGTGGACCTGCTCGGCCCCCGCGCGCCGGGAGTCGGTCGCCGCGTCGACCGCCGTGTTGCCCCCGCCGACGACCGCCACGCGCTTCCCGACGCGCGTCGTCGTCGGCGCGGCGCGGAAGCGGTCGATCCAGTCGATCGCCCCGACGACGCCGGCGAGGTCCTCTCCAGGCACCCCGAGGCTCGGGCTCTCGCCGAGGCCGATGCCGAGGAAGATGGCGTCGAACTTCTTCTCGAGGTCCGCGAGCTTCACGTCCGTCCCGACGCGGATGTTCGGGACGAAGGTGATGCCGAGCGCGAGGAGCGTCTCGATCTCCTTGAGGCCGTCCTCGAAGGTCACCTTGTAGGGCGCGCAGCCGTAGACGTTGAGGCCGCCCGGGTGCGGGTGCGCGTCGTAGACGGTCACGGCGTCCCCGAGGTGCCGCAGCTCGGCCGCGCACGAGAGCGACGACGGGCCGCCTCCGACGCAGGCGACCGACTTGCCGTTCGGCTTCCCCGCGCCTCCCAACCGCACGCCGGTGTCGATCGCCCAGTCGGTCGCGAAACGCTGCAGGCGGCCGATCTCGATCGCCTTCATCTGGAGGGGGACCATGACGCAGGCCCCCTCGCAGAGCTGCTCGACGGGGCAGACGCGGCCGCAGGTCGCGCCGAAGACGTTCGACTGGTAGATCGTCTTCGCCGCCCCCTTGACGTTGCCCGTCATGATCTTCTTGATGAAGGTGGGGACGTCGATGCGCGTCGGGCAGGCCTGGATGCAGGGGGCGTCGAAGCAGAAGAGGCAGCGGGAGGACTCGGCGAGGGCCTCGTCGAGGTCGAAGGCGGGCTTCACGTCGGCGAAATTCTTGTCGTAGGCGGCCTTGGTGAGGCGTGGCGCGAGGCGGTTGGCGGGAAGGTCCATGCGGAGGCCCTCAAGCGAGTGCGCGGATAGTACGGGGAGAATATGCAAGTTTCAATGTGCAATTCGCATGTAAGGTTCAAGGAAGGAAGGTCCAAGGTGCGGGCCCCGACCTTGCAGATTCGAACATTGCGACTTACATGCGCATTGCGGATTGAAACTTGAGAATCAGCGCCCCGCGCCCGCGCCCCACAGCAGTTTGTGCATCTGCATCTGAAGGCGGACAGACAGCCGGTCCTCGAGAATCCACTCGGCTAGCGTCCGCGGCTCGAGCGTCCGCCAGACGGGAGAGAACAACACCGGGCACCGCTCCCACAGCCTCCGCTCGCGCACGAACTCGCGGGCCCACTCGTAGTCGGCCCTGTCGGCGATCACGAACTTCACCTCGTCCCTCGGCGTGAGCTGCTCCAGGTTCTCGAGGTGGTTCTTCCCCGCCTCCCCGCTCCCCGGGCACTTCACGTCGAGGATCCGCCGCACCTCCACCGGCACCTCCGCGACGCTCCGATGCCCGCCCGTCTCCAGCATCACCTCGTGACCGCGCGCGAGGAGCGCCTGCATCAGAGGCACGCAGTCGCGTTGCAGGAGCGGCTCCCCGCCCGTCACCTCCACGAGCGGGCAGCCGTATGAGGCTACCTTCGAGACGACCTCCTCCACCGACATCGGAGCGCCCCCCTCGAAGGCGTACTCCGTGTCGCACCAGACGCACCGCAGGTCGCACCCTGTGAGGCGCACGAAGACGCACGGCCGACCCGCCTGCGTCGACTCCCCCTGCACGCTGTGGAAAATCTCGGTCACGCGCAACATCGTCGATAGCGTACCACGCAGCGCGCGTGTCTCCAATCGGGACATCCACGCACGTCCCGCTGTACACGGCGCAACCCCGTTTGCAGAACGCAGTTGATTGGCATGCCTGGGAGGGTGACGCGCGGGGAGACAGCCCTCTCCTGCCGTGGGCCTCGGCACGCGGCCCGCACCCGCCGCCGGCCGACCCGAACTCGTTGCAAGGCACCGACGTGCGACATCTGAATCGATCGGGACTTCGGAGGTGGCACTTGCAAATCGTGGCCGTTCGTTTGCAAATGTCCAACGGAGACGGCACCTTGCCAACGCTCCACGAGTGGGACCGCCCCGCATGAGCCAGGACTCGCCGGTCCGACGACTCTCCGTCCTCGTCGTCGACGACGACCCCGCGATCGGGCGGATCTTCCAGGACCTGATCGCCTGCGAGACGATCCGCATCGACCTCGCCACCGACCTCGCCACCGCCCGCACGAAGCTGCGCGCCCCTGCGCCGATCGACGCCATCTTCCTCGACCTGACCCTGCCCGACGGGTCGGGAGAGGACCTGCTCGACACGATCCGCGACGCGCGCGCGGACGCGGCGGTGATCGTCATCACGGGGAACGCGACGGTCGACTCCGCGGTGCGCCTGATGAAGCGCGGGGTGGAGGACTACCTCGTCAAGCCGTTCAAGCCGAGCCAGGTGCGGGCGCACCTCGACATCGCGCAGCGGGCTCGGCAGGCGCGCGACGAGAGCCGGGCGATCCGGCGGAAGGCGTTCCCGCCCGACGCTCCGCGGCTCGTCGGGATGACGCCGGCGATGGAGGAGGTGGTCGAGGTCGCGCAGCGGGTCGCGCACGAGGACTGCGCGCTCCTCATCCAGGGGGAGAGCGGCACGGGGAAGGAGGTCCTCGCGCGGCTCGTCCACTCCCTCTCGCAGCGGCGCGGCGGGCCGTTCATCACGGTCGACTGCGGGGCGATCTCGCGGCAGCTCATCGAGAGCGAGCTCTACGGCCACGAGCGGGGCGCCTTCACGGGGGCGGTGACGAAGAAGGAGGGGATGCTCGCGATGGCCGACACGGGGACGGTGTTCCTCGACGAGATCTCGGAGGTGCCCCTCGAGATCCAGCCGACGCTCCTGCGCGTGCTGGAGGAGAAGAAGATCCGGCGGGTGGGCGGGACCGACTTCCGGGAGATCAACGTCCGGATCATCGCGGCGACGAACCGAGACCTCGAGAAAGAGGTCGACGCGGGGAGGTTCCGGCTCGACCTGTTCTACCGCCTCAACGTGGTGACGGTGACGCTGCCTCCGCTGCGGCTGCGGAAGGACGACATCCCGCTGCTCGTGGACCACTTCCTGCGGAAGCTGAACGGGCGGGTGGGGACGCGGACGGTGACGGGGTTCACGCGGGACGCGACGTTCATGCTGCTGCGGTACGACTGGCCGGGGAACGTGCGGGAGATGGAGCACGTGGTGGAGCGGGCGCTGCTGGTGGGGAGGTCGCCGGAGATCGGGACGGACGACCTGCCGCCGTCGCTGATCTCGGCGGTGGAGCGGAAGGCGCGGCCGACGGAGACGACGGTGAAGCCGCTGCTCGACCTCGAGAAGGAGGCGATCCTCCGGGCTCTCAAGGACGCGAAGGGGGACACGGCGATCGCCGCGAACGCGCTCAAGCTGGACCGCAGCACGCTGTATCGGCGCCTCAAGAAGATGGGCCTGACCCCGCAGGACTTCATGAAGTAGAATGGCAGGCGCCACGCGGGAGGAGGCGAAGACGATCGCGACCGTGACGAGGGAGTGGAAGGCGGAGATGGGCGAGGTCCGGGTACGCCTGACCCTCTCGAATTGGATGGACGAGCAGGACGCCCGAAGGGACCAGACGCCTGCCGATCGGATCCGGAGAGTCGAAGTCGACGCGCTGGTCGACGCGGGATCGACGTTCCTCGTGGTTCCTGCGTACGTGAGTGGGCAGTTGGGGTTGCGCGTGCTGGGCCGGAGCTACGTACGCGGCACCGACGGCGCGAAGGTGCTGCGCGACCGGGTGGGGATAGTCACGATCGACCTCATGGGCCGACGCGCGGAGGTGGAGGCGATCGTGGAGCCTGAACGGTCTTGCGCCCTCCTCGGCCAGATACCGCTGTACCTGCTCGACCTTTGGGTCGACGCAAGGACGCTTCGCCTGGTCCCGAACCCAGACTCCCCTGACGGGCCGCTCTCGGACATGCAGTAGGGCGCGGCTACTTCGCGGGCGGCGGCCTGCGACGGTCGACAAGAGCGGACATGCACCCCGCCCCGTCGCGGCACTGTCGGGTCGTTCCGAGTCGTGGTACACTGCGCGGGTATGGGGAGGACGCAAGGATGATCGCAGCACCGACCAGGGAGTGGAGGGTGGAGATGGGCGAGGTCCGTGTGAAGTTGGCCTTGTCGAACTTCAATGACGAGGAGAACGTCCGCCTCGGTCTCCTGCCGACGGACCGCGTCCGTCGGACGGAGATCGATGCGCTCGTCGACACCGGCGCGACCCGGCTCGTGCTGCCCAAGGCGGTCGCGGACCAACTCGGGCTCGCGGTGCTAGGCAGGATCCCCGTCCGTTACGCGAACGACAGCGTGGCGTTGCTGGACCGTGTCGGCGTGGTGAAGGTCAGGCTCATGGGACGGGAGACGGAAGTCGAGGCGCTGGTCGAGCCGGCGAAGACCTACGCCCTCCTCGGCGTGGTGCCGCTGGAGCTCCTCGACCTCTGGGTCGACCCGATCGCCCGCCGCCTCGTCCCCAACCCCGACTCCCCGGACATGCCGCTCTCGGAGATGCAGTAGGGCGCGGCTACTTCGCGGGTGGAGCCTGCCATGCGGTGGAAGACATACGAGGAGCAGCTTCGCGAGGAGGCGCGCGAAACGCGGTCGATGACCGCGGAGGAGCGGCTCCGGGCGCTCTTCTCGATGATCGGGTTCGTGGCGCGCCTCTCGGTGGACACGGGGACCTGGGGGGCGAAGCTGGCCGCCCACGAGGCCGACGAGGCGGAGGGCCGGCGACGGCTCCGCGACTGGATCCGGAGGTCCCGTGGCTGACCGCGTGCCGCCTTCGGCGGATGAGGTCACCGAGGCGTTCCTGGGTGCGCTCGCGGCGCTCGACGAATCGCGTTCGGACTATGCCGTCCTGGGGGGCATCGCGGTGGACCTGTACGCAGGACCGCGGCTCACCCTGGACGTGGACGTCGTGGTCAGCCTCCCGCGGGTCGCCTGGCCCGGCCTGCTCGATCGGCTCGCCTCCCGCGGATTCCTCCCCTCGACCCCCGACCGCCCCGGCCGCACGCAGGCGGACGTCCTCGAGGAGCTGAGGACCGACTCCATGACGGCGCTCTGGCGCGGCTCGGTCCGGCTCGACTTGCTGGAGGCGGACGACCCGCTCCACGCGGAGGCGCTCCGACGAAAGACCTCGGTCCGGGCTTTCAATGTCGACATCCCCGTCGTCCGCGCCGAGCACCTCCTCTTGACGAAGTGGATTGCCGGGAGACCGAAGGACCTCATCGATGTCGACCAGGTGCTCGCGGCGCAGGGTTCGAAGCTCGACCTGTCGATCGTCCGGGCGTGGCTGCCTGCGATCGAGGCCTCGGGCGGGCGGAGCGCGGGGGACTTCGAGGATCGCGTGCGGCGGCTGGTCCGCTGAGGTGCCCTCCTCCGTGCGCGGGAGGAGGAGACCTCGAGGAGAATCCGCCGTTAAGGAGTGCGGCGCTTTCGAGGCGTCGCCTTTGCGGTCCTGCGATGGCCAGCGTGACGATGGCCGACATGAAGAGGCCCTTTCTTGCGGCGAGGCGGGTAGACAAAGGCTCGGTCCTCGTCGAGGACCAGGTGACCGATCCGGATCCGAGGCTCATCCAGCTTGATGTACTCGAGCTTCGGCAGCCGCTTCATGCCCGGAGCATACGCCGAGGGACCCGGCCGGTCAAGCCGCGGACCGGTCAACTCTCCACGCCATGGGCGAGGCTCCGCCTGCGCTCCACTCGACTCCGCGCCGACGGGGGACGGCCTCGGCAGCGAAGACGACGGCGAGGGCGAGGTCGGCGTGGGACTCGACCTGCGCGAGGTCGGCGGAGGGGAGCTCCTTCGCGACCTGGGGCGCGGAGCGTCGTGCGCGCGTCCAATCCGTCGTTGAGAGTGGCTCGACGATGCGTCACAAACATGATGTTCCTGCTGCATAATCCCTCCCGGAGGAACGCAGATGAGGTTCCCGTTCCTGGACCGGGCGGAGGAGCTGCGGAGACTGGGCAGGGCGGTCGCGAGCGAGACCGGCTCGCTCGTCGTGCTGTACGGACGCCGCCGATGCGGAAAGTCGAGGCTGCTGCAAGAGGCGCTCTCCTCTTCGCACTTCGCGTACTATGTGGCGGACGACCGGGAGGGTCCGCTGCAGCGCGCCTCGAGGGCCAGGGAGATCGCGCGGGTCGTGCCCGGGTTCGACCGCGTCGTCTATCCGGACTGGGACGCGTTGTTCGGCCGGTGGTGGTCGGAGGCGCGGCCGGGCACCATCCTGGCGGTGGACGAGTTCCCCTCGCTCGTGGCGCGGGATGCCGCGATCCCGACCGTCTTGCAGAGGCACCTCGACCGACGAGACCTCAGCGGCCCCCATCTCGTGCTCGCGGGGTCCTCGCAGCGGATGATGCAGGGTCTGGTCCTCGATCGCCCGGCTCCCCTGTACGGCAGGGCGACGGAGGTCCTGCGCGTCGCTCCTCTCCCGTGCGGGTGGATCGGGAAGGCGCTGCGCCTGGCCGGGCCCAGGGAGGCCCTCGAGGCGTTCGCGACCTGGGGCGGGGTGCCGGGAACCTGGGAGCTTGTCGCGGACTGCGGGGGCCTCGAGGACGCGGTGGAATCCCTCGTCCTGAGCCCGCTGGGGGTGCTGCATGACGAGCCTGGACGGCTGCTCCTGGACGACCTCAGAGAGACCGCGCAAGCCGCAACGATCCTCGCGCTCATCGGGCAGGGGTGCCATCGGCTGTCCGAGATCGCGGGGCGGATGGGGAAGCCGGCGACCTCCCTCTCGCGGCCGCTGCAGAGGCTGATCGAGCTCGAGCTCGTGCGTCGGGACGTCCCCTTCGGTTCGTCCGGGAGGGACACGAAGCGTTCCCTGTACCGGATTGCGGACCCCTTCCTCCGATTCTGGTACCGCTTTGTCGAGCCCAACCGGTCGCGTCTCGAGGCCGGACAGGTCGCGGCCGTGGCCCGGGAGATCGCAAAGACCTTCGCGGCGCACGTATCTGGAGTGTGGGAAGAGCTGGTTCGGGCCAGCGTGCCGAGGAAGAGGTATTTCGGGATCGAATGGAACCTCGCGGCGCCGTGGTGGGGGACCGGTCTCGATCGCACGCCCATGGAGGTCGACCTCCTCGCCGAGAGCACGGACGGCCGGTCGCTGTTGTTCGGAGAGGCGAAATGGGGCGTCGCAGCGGAACGGGGTCCGATGGCCGCGGAGCTGCGTCGCAAGGCCGCGAACTTCCCATTCCCGGCGGGACGCAGGGTGTTTCTCGGGGTCTGGACCCCCGAGGGAGGCGGCAGCGTCGGTCCCGGCGTCCGGGGGTTCGACGCCGAGCAGGTCGTCCGCGCCCTGCGCTGAGACACAGTAGCTGCTTCGCGGGCGCGACATCGACGGCCGCGGCGTCCTTCGTCCCCTTCTTCCGCGGCGCGCTCGCGCGCGACTGGACTGGCAGGGCCAGCTTGCTGGGCGAGGGGACGTGCGCGTCCAGCTCCTCGGACCCCAGGAGCCAGCACGCGATGCGCCGCAGCCTCTCGCGCCGCGCGACGAGGACGGTCCAGAGGCGGTCGCGGCGGCGGAGATGAGAGCCCATTGCCCGCGCCCAGGGAAGGTGGTAGGTTGACAGCGTCGTAGACACCAGGAGGGAGGCCATCCATGGGCACGGCGACGAAGGAGAAGGAGCGGATGGGGAAGGTCAAGGTGACGCTTGCGCTGGCGAATTCCGCCGACGAGGAGATCGCTCGGCGTCGATTGATCAAACGCAACGCGATCCGCCGGGTGGAGATCGAGGCGGTGGTGGATACTGGCGCCACGCAGCTCGTCCTTCCCGCGAAGGTCGCCAAGGCCCTCGGTCTCCGTCGCCTCGGGAGGGTCTGGGTCCGCTCCGCGAACGAGGCGCGGGCGATGCGCGACATCGTGGGCGGGGTGACCCTCCGCCTGATGGGGCGCATTGTGACCGTGGACGCGATCGTCGAGCCGGACAAGGAGTACGCCCTCCTCGGACAGATCCCCCTCGAGGGGCTCGACCTCCACGTCGACCCCAGGGGCCAGCGCCTGATCCCGAACCCCGAGTCCCCCGACATGCCGCTCGCGGAGATGCAGTAGGGCGAGGCTACTTCGCGAACGGCGCCGGGTCCGTGTCGGCCCCCTGCGTCCCCTTCTTCCGCGGCGCGCTCGCGCGCGACTGGACTGGCAGGGCCAGCTTCCTGGGCGCCGGGACGTGCGCGTCGATCGCCCCGAACCCCGCGCGGATCCGCGCCACCTCGCGCCCGGGGAGGAGGCCCATCGTCGCGAGCCCCTCGGCGTTGGTGAGGAGCGCGGCGGACGCGGTCCGGCTGGATCGCACCAACCACGATCGTCGTCGAGGAAGATTGGGATGCCCCCGCGGGAACTCAGGGTGTAGAATGGCCACAGCCACGCGGAAGGAGCCGAAGATGATCGCTGCACCGACGCGGGAGTGGAGGGTGGAGATGGGCGAGGTCCGGGTCAGGCTGGCCCTGTCGAACTTCAATGACGAGCAGAATGTGCGCCTCGGTCTGCTGCCACCCGAGCGAGTCCGGCGGGCGGAAGTAGACGCCCTCGTCGACACCGGCGCGACGCGCCTCGTCCTGCCCAAGTCGATCGCCGACCAGCTCGGGCTCGCCGTGCTGGGGCAGCTCCCCGTCCGATACGCGGACGAGCGGAGGGATGTGCGCGACCTCGTGGGCATCGTCACCCTCTCGCTCCTGGGACGGACGGCCTATGCCGAGGCCCTGGTGGAGCCGGCGAAGACGTACGCCCTCCTCGGGCAGATCCCGCTCGAGATGCTCGACCTCTGGGTGGACTCGAAGACGCACCGCCTCGTCCCGAACCCCGAGTCCCCCGACGCGCCGCTCTCGGAGATGCAGTAGGGCGCGGCTACTTCGCAGGCGGCGCCGCGTCGGCCCCCTGCGTCCCCTTCTTCCGCGGCGCGCTCGCGCGCGACTGCAGCGAGGGGACGCGCGCGTCCAGCTCCTCGGACCCCCAGAGCCAGCACGCGATGCGGCGCAGGCGCTCGTGGCGCTGCACGAGCACGGTCCACAGGCGGTCGCGCGCGTCGACGGCCGCCTTCACCGCGTCCGAAGCGGGGGTGCGGTCCTTCGCCGCCGCGGGCTTCAGCACCGCGAGGAGGCGCTTCCCGAGGTCGGCGGCCTTGGTGAGGTGCTCCTCCGTCACCGGCGACTTCCCCTTCACCTCCGAGAAGTTCGCCTGGAAGAGCGCGGTGAGGGCGAGGAGGTCGTTCACGTGGTCGATCGCCCCGAACCCCGCGCGGATCCGCGCCACCTCGCGCACGGGGAGAAGGCCCATCGTCGCGAGCCCCTCCGCATTGATGAGGAGTGCCGCGCGCAGCGGGAAGGCCTCGGCGAGGAGGCGGCGGCTCGTCCCCGACGAGGGGGCGTCGCGGTCGACGGCCTCGGCGGCGAAGACGACGGCGAGGGCGAGGTCGGCGTGGGACTCGACCTGCGCGAGGTCGGCGGAGGGGAGCTCCTTCGCGACCTGGGCGCGGAGCGTGAGCACCTCGGTGGCGCCGAGCGAGGCGTTGTAGTAGGCGAGCGAGGCGTCGGCGCGGAAGGGGACGACCGCGGCGGGCGCGAGCGCCTGCGCGGCGGCGAGGTGACGGTCGTACGCCTCGCGCGAGCCGTTCACGGCGGGCGCGAGGGGGATGGTCGCCGACTTCGGGGTGCCGGCCTTCGCCTTTGCCATGGGGTCCCTTCCTGAAAGGTGGGGAGAGGATACCATCGCGCAACGGGCAGGCAAGGCATTTCGAGGGGTCGGGCGGGGGGGGAGGGCCTCGGGGACGCACTCCGAGTGGGGGTCGCGAGGGAGGGGAGGGTACGAAGGCCCACTCGGAGTGGTCGCGGGAGGGTGTGGAGGGTGTCAGGGACCACTCGGAGTGGTCGGGCGGGGGGCTCATGCCCAGGTCCCGAACCCTGACTCCCCCGACATGCCGCTCCTGGCAGAGCCAGCTTGCTGGTCGGAGATGCAGTCCCTTGGGTGATCCCCTACCGCGCTTTCAGGCCACCACAAACGGCCGCCTTGCGCGGACTCTGGCTCACGCCGGTCACGACGGACGCGATGGCGCACCCGTTGGGGTTGCTCCCGGTCGGGACGCCGGTGAACACAGCGTCATGGGAGTTGGACGTGAAGAGCAGCGTCCAGCCGTGGGCGGGGTCCGTGACTGCCCCCTCGTTCCCTTGGAGGTTGATCGCAAACCTCGTAGGGGTCGCACCCGCGGGGACGTAGAACATGTCGTACGTGAATTGCTTCGCCCCCGTGTCGATCACGTGCACGCTCCCCCCAGGCCCGGTCGGCACGTACACCTTCGGGGACGTCGGGCTCGCGTACACGTCGACGGCCCGGTCCCCGGGCAGCAGGGAAAGCTTGGAGAGGGCCGCGGTCGATGCGTCGATCACCGCGACCTCCGAGGAGGCCCCGCTCGCATCGTCGTCCGCCACGTAGATCGCCGAGTCGTCGGGGAGGACGGCGATGGCGTACGGGCGGCTGCTCGGGCCTCCCAGCGCGACCGGGAAGCCGGTCGTCACCAGGTTGGCCGTCCCAAAGTCATAGGCGAGGACGTTGTCGGTCCCGGCGCAGGCGATGTACAGTCGCGTCCCGTCCATCGCCATGGCAAGGTCCACCGGGGTGAGCCCCTGCGACGAGACGTCGATCAAGTGGGTCTCGCCGAGTGAATTCGCGTTGACCACGTCGATCTGTCCGGCGGTGGCGCCTCCGTCCGCGTTCCCGACGTACACCTTGGAGCCGTTCGGGGAGATTGCCATCCCCCAGGGAACCGCCACGCGAAGGGGGATCTCCTGGAGGACGACTCGATTGACGCTGTCGATGACCCAGAGGCTCGCTCGACCGCGGTCGGTGACGTAGATGTGTGGATGCGAGGGAGACAGGGCGACCTCGGTCGGGATGGCGCCCATCGCGAGCTGGATGACGGTGGAGACCTGATTCCCGCCGTCGGGATTGATGACGCTGACGGTCCCTGCGGTGCCGTCTGCGACCCAGACGCAGTCGCCATAGCTCCACGATACAGTCGAGAGGAGCGAGGCAAGCAGGAGTACGTGAATTACGCGCCTACGCATTGAGTTCCCCTGGGATCTCCGGCCGCAAGCCGCATGCCGGGGTCGGCGGCGCTGCGGGCGCTCCATAAAGCCTTACGACGGAGGGCGATGATGGCCACCAGACGAGTGCGGAACCTGCGGCCTACGCCCGGTTTGCATGCGAATTCGCGATTTGCAAATGCGAATTCAGGTCCGTGGCCGTGGATCTACTCTGCCGTTGCCCTTTCGCCCGTGAAGGACCGACTCGAAGGGAAACACTCCACTGGGTCACCGGGCAACACGGCCTCCCGGAAGTTTGCGTGAATCCTCCAGCTACGATCCGTCACAGACTAAGTGCCTTGGGAGAAATGAGATCCGGGGCCGGCTGGCCGGGCCTGGCCGCCCCCGATGGCAGCCCGTTTGCGATAGAGAAGGGAACACGGGTTTCTGCAAGACCCCGTGGAGGAGGAAAGTGCGTCGGGTTCGACTCGGCTCCGGCCCCTTCCTGGGCGCCATCGTCTGCACGCTCGCGTGGGGGTTCGCGTGCGAGATCCCCTGCGAGGCCGCGACGAAGACGTGGGCCGTCTCCTCCGGCAACTGGAATGTGACCACGAACTGGAGCCCCGCGGTGGTCCCGGTGGCGGGGGACGACGTCGTCATCGGTCACAGCCTCGTCGGCGGCCCGATCAGCGTCACCGTGAACGCAAACACGGCCAACCTGCGCTCGATGACGGTCGACCCGCGCGCGGGGGCCTTTGCGGCGGGGAACATCACAATCCTGGTAAACAGGAAGATCAACATCGTCGACACGGGCGGGGTGGGCGACCTGATCTTGAGGCCCGACGCCGGGCTCACGATCGACTTCCAGAACTCGGCCAACAACCAGGCGCTGCGCGTGGACAAGAAGATCCAGATCGGCGTGGGATACACCCCGACCGGCGGGACGGTGAACTTCGCCACGTCCAGCGCTACGAACGACATGGTCTTCGACTTCGACCTCGCGGCTACGGATGCCACGCTGGAGATCGGGAACAACGTCAACGTGACGATGGTGCTCACCGCCGTGACGACGGCGGGCACCGACGCGTTCCTCTCGTGGATCTCGATCGCCAGCGGCTCCACCCTGACCGTCAACTGTCAGAACGACACCGGGGTCACCGACCACTACATGCGGCTGACGGCCGAGGACGCCGCGAACCCGGGACGCTCCCTCGTGCATCTGTGACCGGTTAGTGGAAGTCTCTTAACGT
>ORJL010087329.1_pt1 | contig 15552 bp, 19 predicted proteins | sample 1779941 | NCBI WGS metagenome assembly ORJL01 (sample SAMEA104232317, study PRJEB22302) | groundwater metagenome | biome: forest; feature: aquifer; material: groundwater | place: USA | collected 2011-08-07 | depth 5.8 m | reverse complement strand
TTACTAAAAAGCCAAAGGGACATCCTGCTTGGAAGCATATGTTGCAGTTTGCTGAGGAAAACCCTCAGCAATATAGTGAAGAGTACCATATAAGGAGTAATGTTGAGTGCACTAACAAGGCAAAGAAACAAAAATTTGGTGCTATGTGTTGTGTAAAAATGATACGGCAAAAGAGCAAGAAAGTGAATTGACATGGTGTGCTTATAATTTCTCTGTATTGAGCAGAGCTTACTATGAGTTAGGCATCGAGCCTAATGAATGGTAGAGTTCTTACACACAACTGCCTCTCAAATCCCCAGCCCATCCAGCACAATCCCCTTATCAAACTCCTTCAAATCCAGATAATCCTGCCCGACGCCAATAAACAAAATCGGCTTCTTTGTAACATACCCGATAGAAATAGCTGTGCCGCCTTTCTCATCAATGTCTGCTTTAGTCAGAATAATCCCATCAATGCCGATAGAATCATTGAAAATCCTCGCCTGCTCAATGCAGTCATTTCCTGTGATGCTCTCGCCAATAAAAATCTTCAAGTCAGGATTTGCAACTCGAACAATCTTTTTCATCTCATTAATCAGATTAGTATTGCTGTGCATTCTTCCCGCAGTGTCAATAAGCACAACATCAATGCTCTTTGCCTTTGCATGCTGGATAGCGTCGAAAGCAACAGCCGCAGGATCAGCGCCGTAATTATGCTTCACAATCTTTATTCCAAGTATCTCGCAGTGCTTCTCAAGCTGTTCAATCGAAGCAGCCCTGAAAGTATCGCTTGCAGCAACAACAACGCTTAAACCCTTATCCTTCAACAGCCGAGCAAACTTTGCAACTGTTGTTGTCTTGCCGCTTCCGTTGATTCCGACAAAACAAATCACAAACGGTTTCTTCTCCTTTATCTTTTCAAATACATTCACGCAATTATCCTCGAAAAGACTCTCAATAGATTTCTTCAATGCTTGAGCAACAGTCTCCTCGATATTAAACCTCTTGATGGGCTTATTCACTAACTCAGATTTCAAATCATCCTTAATCTTATCTACAACCTCAAGCGCAACATTATTCTCCAGCAAACCAAATTCCAAATCCTGAAAATACTCATCGAACTTATCCTCGCCAATTGTCGTGGTTGTAACTTTCTCTTTTATCTTGTCGAAGAACCCTGATTTTTTTTCGTCTATTTTCTCAGAAACAATTTTCTGCTCTATTTTTTCTTCCTTAACTTTCTCAAGAAACTCAGAAATCTTCGATACACTCGACTTGATTTTGTTTTTTAGGAAGCTGAACATCTTTATATTACTCTGAATTAACCGATTGCAATTCCTGCTCAAGAGAAGTTGCTCTTTCATAAAGCGCCTTAAGCTCAATCATCATCTGGTCATTAACATCCTTCATTTCCTTTTCCTGCTGTGAAATAATCTCCTTTGTCGCGTCCAAATCCTTCTTCACAACTACTCCAGCGCCGACATTAACCAGAAGCTCGTCAGGATTTTCAAGCATTGCGTGCATATAAATTCCGTTCCCAAATGGCATCAAGATTTTCGTTTCATGCTTAATATCCTTTAATTCAGAAAGACTCTGCTGCAACCCTGCAAGCTCAGTTATCTGATTTGTCACAAGAACAATCTGCTGCTGCAACTGCTTCATTCTCTGACTTAAAATCTGCAGTTCCATATACTTTTTTTCCAACTCTTTTTGCTTAATCTGTTTATCTTCAGACATTTTTATCTCCACGCTTTCTCGCAAGCTTGTCATACAAGCCATCAAAAATCACACCCATTGGATTGCCCTCGTAAATCCTCTTTATTGATTCAGCAAGAAGCTGCGCGATTGAAATAACTTTAAGTTTTTCAAACCTCTTCTCCTGAGATAGAAGAATTGTATCAGTAACAATGACTTCTTTGATGGGGGAATCCTGCAGTTTCTTTACAACGTCGTCTGAAAAAACAGGATGAGTTGCGCATGCATAAACCTCTAAAACTCCTGCATCCATCAATGTCTTTGCAGCATTAACCATTGTTCCTCCAGTATCAATCATATCATCAACAAGCAAAGCTGTTTTCTTCTCTACGCTGCCAATAATGTGCATTACCTGCGATTCATTATGCCTTGTCCTTCTTTTGTCAATCAGCGCAAGGGACGCATTCAGATATTGTGCAATTTTCCTTGCTCTTGAAGTTCCTCCTGTATCAGGGCTTACAACAACAATATCTTTAAAGTTCTTGTCAAGAATATAATCCGCAAGCAGAGGAAGCGCCTCAAGGTTGTCAACGGGAATATCAAAAAAACCTTGTATCTGGTCAACATGCAAATCAAAAGTTACAACCCTGTCAACACCTGCTGTTGTAATAAGGTTTGCAACCAATTTCGCGGTTATCGGCTCTCTTGCATTTACTTTTCTGTCCTGCCTTGCATAGCCGTAATAAGGAATAACAGCAGTAATCTCCGATGGAGAAGATCTTTTGATAGCATCCACGAGAATCAACAGTTCCATCAATGTCTGATTTGCATCTGCGCATGTTGGCTGAATAACAAAAGCATGTGTGCCTCTGACTGATTGCTTTATTTTGCAGTAAATCTCGCCATCCTGAAACCTCTTAACCTCAACAGGAGTCAGCGGTATATTTAGATAAGATGAAATCTCCTCTGCTAACTGAGGATTTGCACTTCCGCTGATAATCCTTAACTTCTCGGACATTTTTATATCCCAAATCACGATGCCTTTGCCTTATCATATACCCTTATTTCAATATCGCCGAAATGCTCGTTCTGCTCAAGCTCAATTCTATGCTGGTTAGCGAGATGCAGGAGCGGAATAAACGTATAAACCTTATCCTCTCGCTTTTCAGACGGAATAAGCCCTGCAAATGTAAGCTTATGCGATTTGTTTTTGATAAAAAAGGATTTTATTCTCTGATAAACTTCTTTGATAATAACAGTAATCTCCTTGCCCCTCTTAGGAGCTGTCATTGTCAATGGCTGATAATAATTCCTTACTGTCCTTCGTTTCTGGACATCAAGCGCCTTCTCCAATGCCTTTACAAGGTCGAAAATCGAAACCTTCCTTTTTCTCAGCTGAGGCGTTCTCGGAATAAGATGGTAATCTTGAGCGTCTTTTAACTTTTGCGGTTCCTCATCAAACAAAGAATCATCGAGAGGCGCATCTTCAGGGGAAAGCAGCCTATCAAAGACTGCCATATCCTCTCCTACAAGCCGGACAGATTTCATCTTCAAGAGAAGCGCAGCAGCAAGCAGGACTTTGCCGGAAATTCTGAAATCTAACTCTTTAAACTTGGCAAGCATCTCAATATATCTCTGCGAAATCAAAGAAATATCAATGTCCCAAGGGTCCATCTGCTCTGTCCTGACAAGCTCATGAATAATTGTCTGCCAAGTAATATCATCCTTCTCGAAAAGAATTTCAAAAATCTTGTCCTGCATTTTCCTATTCCTCGGTATTTCTAAGATGGTTATTTGAGGTTTAATAAGTTTGTGGATAACAAATTATACATTCCCGAGCAAATCCTTTATTGCAGAATCAATATCCTTTCCCCGATACAAGAGTTTGTAAATCTCCTCGGAAAGAGGCATGCTCAGATTATTCTCCTTTATTATCTCATAGACTGCTTTTGATGTATCAATGCCTTCAGCAATCTTTCCGTTTAAAATCTTGTTAATCTCCGCAAGCGACTTGCCATTTGCCAATTCTCTCCCGACAAATTGATTTCGACTATGATTTCCTGTACAAGTCAAGACCAAATCACCTACTCCGGCAAGGCCGTAAACAGTCGAGCGCTTTGCTCCATAAAATCTTCCGAGAGAATTCATCTCAGTCAGCCCGAGAGTAATAATGCTCGCGAGTGAATTAAACCCGTAATTTTTGCCGGCAATAATTCCTGATGCAATCGCAGTGATATTCTTCACAGCTCCGCAAATCTCAACGCCAACTAAATCGCTGTGAGGATAAACCTTAAAATAATCCGTCGAGAGAATTTCCTTTATTTTATGCAATGCCTCCTTTTTTTTTCCTGCAGCAACAGTCGCAGTAGGAAATTTCTGCGCAACCTCGATGCTGTAATTAGGACCAGAAATTGAAACAACCGGATTATCTGGAAAAATCTCCTCGAGAATCTGCGACATTCTCTTATGAGTGCCAATCTCAATGCCTTTTGCAAGATTAACAATAACTGAATTTTTCTGGACATGACTCAGAAATTCTTTTGCAATATCTCTCATATGCTGGGAGGGAACTGCAAAAAAAACAACATCCTTTTCCTCAGCGCACTTAAAATCCGACGAGAATTTAATCTTAGGATTCAGCTTAATTCCTGAAAGATACTTTTTATTCTCGAGATTCCTCTTAATCTCCTTTGAAAAAGCAGGATTTCTCGACCACAAAACAGCATCATGCCTATTATCAGCAAGAATATTCGCTATTGTTGTACCCCATGCGCCTGAGCCGATAACTAAGATATACATTTTAATAGATGAATTTAGAACAAAGATTAGATTTATAATATTTACTCAACAAACAATAAACTTTAAATAACCCATCTGTGAAAGAAGGATAACATGAAAAACAAAAAATCTGTCGAGCTTAGCCTGAACGCGGTTGTAATCGCAGCCCTTCTCTTAGGAGTTCTCATTGTTCTATATTTCATTTTTACCGGTTTCATCGGAGACAGCGCAAAAGGAATCAAGAACATAAGAGACAGCGCAATAGACGAAACAAAAGGAGCAGAAAAATGCGCAAGCATATTCAATTCTGACAGAAGATGCTATGATAACAAGCCAGCAGACACAGCAAAATTTGAATTTCTCGATGTTCCAGGCGATTTTTCCGACTGCAAACCCCTTAAAAAATGCGTTGAAAGAAGAGAAAAGAATTCTTAACAATGCTCAAAAAGAAATCTATGGACATCAGCCCTGAACTCATCGCTTTAATAACACTGCTCCTTGTAATAATTCTTCTCGGACCAAAATGCATGGCTTTTTTGCAAAACTGGATAAAATCTGCTCCCGACGATGTGGAAAGACAGCTTGAAGCAATTTTGCCGGACATTTACGCTCTTGAAAACGGAAAATCCCGCTCAATACCGTTTGCAGTCAACGAAAAAAAAGAAACCTACAAGATGGTTACTTACAAGGCATGTGAAAATGGAAAGTATCCTGAACAAGACAAAGAAACGGATGATATATCTGAACAATGCTCTCGTCGTGCAAAACTCTGCCTTGAGAATGTCGAGGGCAAACAAGTTCCTTTATGCAAAGAGCTTGAGAAAGGCAACTTCAAATCTAACAGAGAATACTATCCAAGCGGAAAAACAATAACAATTGTTAAGGATGCTGATGGCAATGCAGATTTCATAACATAGAAACATATTTAAAACACAATTGCCGAGAACAATTCATGTTCGCATCCAAAAAAGCCCAGGAAGCTGTTGGAATTTCTTTCAGGACGCTAATCTCAGCAATCCTTGTAATAGAAATAATCGTAGGAATTGGCGGTTTTGTTTACGCTCTAAAATCAGGAGACATCTTTGACAGGCATTTTCTCTCGAGAGACATTGCGCTGTTAATGGACACGCTTTCAATCCCCTCGGGAAATGTAATAATTGACTATTCAAGAGACACTATTGGCAGCGCGATTGAAATACAAAAAGAAAAAGTTTCGATATTCAATCCTTCAAAATTCGAGCCGAGAAAAGATAGCTATGAATTCACAGAAGACAAAAACATAGAATATGAATACAAGGAAATGATTCCGTCAGAAGGAAAAAGCATTGCGCCAAGATTTGTAAAAGATGGCAACAGGATAAAAATTTTTTCGGATGAAGTTGCTGGAGGAGAAGGCGGAAAGCTTCAATGTGATATTCCAGAAACCAAAGAAAGCCTCAAAAGCAAAAATGCGCTCCTGAATATTCTCGTCGAGCATGAAAGTATTTCTGACTTGGAAGACGGAAAGCTTAAAGACAAGATAAAAGGCGCAGATGTTTCTGTGCTGATGATACAGCCGGAAAATTCCGAGCAGGATTCAAATCCGATAACAGCTTATGTTCATCTCTACTCAAAAAAATCCGATGAAAGCATATACTTTGCCTGCTTATTGATGAACAGTATCTACTCAAACCAAGAAATAAAGAAAAAACTCTCAGAAAAACAAATATCAGATTTTACTCTTAATAGGATTTTGCTGACGGATAAATACGATTCTCTAGATACAGATAGCATAACCGTTGTCCTCGAGATAGGCAATAGATGGAATTACAATGCATATTTCACATCACAAGAATTCACAGAAAAAATAAAAGAACTCACAAACATTGCAGTTGACGAATATGGCTAAGCCAATAAAAACAGAAAAATGAAAAAGCTCAACAAAAAAGCTTACTCAGCAGGTTTTGCTTTTCAGATAGTGCTAAGTCTCATATTAATAATAATCCCGACATACATCCTCATCCTAATAATAGCTGGAGAATTTGTAAACCTCATAACAACTTATGATTTAGACGACAACATGATTCCTCATAGGATTTTCTATTCTAAAAACAGCATTTTCTTCACTGACAGCATCACTGGAAGAACATTCGCAGATACAATAGACATAGAAAAATATAACGAGAATACAATAAAGGCGCTTCTCGGAGACAAAATCAGAAATTATCTCGGGATAAAACTTTCTCTCGCATACGGCGGTACAGCAAAAGAAACAAAAGAGATTTTCTACAACAAGGATTTTTACATGCTCGGCTCCGAGAGAAAAGACATCTATGGTTCGGCATATTATGAAAGGATTGTCAATGTAAAATCTCAAGACACAAAAACTCCTGGAACATTAATATTGCATCTTGTTTACAAGAAAAATGAAAACTAAAAAAGCGCAGGAATCAGGAAGCTACATAGCCTTGGCAATTGCATTGGCAATGATGGCATTGATATTTCTCCTTGCGCTGTCAATAACGTTCATCATTCGCTCAGCAACAGAGGTAAGAATAAAAGAAGACATCGCTGGAATGCAGTATGATGTTCTTCTTCTCGATATTCTAAAAGCGGATTATGGAAGCAAGAAAGTCGCAGACATAATTGCAGAAGATTACACAGAAAACAATTTTGCATATACAGAAACATCTCTCAAGGAAATTTTTTCTACCCGCCTCAAGGAAGTTTCTGACTGGGAGCTATATATAGACGGAGAAAAGAAAAAAGACAGCTGCAATATTTTAGGATGTAGAGGAAAAAAGCAGAGCTATGAGACATTCATACCTGTGCCAAACGCGCAGAAAAGCATTATCCGTGTCATGCTCATAATTTACGCAAAAAATGCAGAAAAATAAAAAAAAGAGATTTTCAAAAAAAGCCAATGTGCATTATTATCTCCTGTTAGCTTTAGCAATACCAATCTTGATTTTTTTCACATTTATGACATTGCAAAACAAGCCAAAACAATTTGCAGAAAAGATTGGAGAATTACAGGTTGCGCTTCTCAATACCTACAACAAAGCAGAAAAAATTCTCTTCTATGTTGACCAGTCAGCAAGATATTCATCATACAAAGCAGTGAAGTTTCTTGCTGACAATGCAGGCGTCCAGAAAGATGATTGCGGAGAATATTTGGGATACAAAATCCTGAATGCAGACGGAGAAACATGCATAAAATCCAGCGATGTAAAAGCAGGCTATGAATTTTACTTTGCAGAAGAATTAAGCAAATACTTCAATGCTTATCCCGATGAAAACATTGCCATTGACCTGTATGAAGACTTCATTGTGAAAGAAGAGGGAAACAAAATCACGATATACGGACCTGCAATAAAAGACATCACAATTGACATCTGGAACAGAAACGGACAAGCATTAGAGGAAAAATACCAGCAGTCTCTGGCGCAATCCATGGGCGATGATGAAATTCAAGAAAATGAAATTCAGGAAAATCTCGAAAAATATGAAGAAGATAACTCAGATAACACTGGTGATATACAAAGCACTGTAAATGTTCCATTAAAAATACCAGGAATAGATTTTTCAATTACGCCAGACAGCGTGGACAAAGCAAGCATTGACATCAAAGGTTGTCCTCCTGTGCCTCCTGTCGGAAATTTCGTTAAGGACACTCAATGCCTTTCATCAAGTTGTTACATCAGGGCTGAAACAAAATCAAGGCTTGACGCTGCAAGGGCAAACGCTGTCGGAATAGGCGGAAAAATTATCCTAACATCAGGCTGGAGAAACAACTGCAAAAAAGGAGGAAGGCATTCAACAGGAGGAGCAGTTGACGTAAGGTTAATGGGAAAAAATCTCAACTGCGGCTGTATGGGAGAATCTAGATACAGCAGAAACCCATGCAATCCTCTTACATCAGGATTATACGCTTACAGAGACTCAAAAACATCAGAAGGAAAAAAAATCCACGAATGCAGGATGAAAGTCAAGGAATACATGGAATCAGCAGGATTCATCAACCCGGCAGAATTTGAAAATTGGAGAAAAATGAAAGAATGGTGGCATTGGGAGTATGGAACAAAATCATGGGCAGTGGCATCAGCGCAAGGAATAAAATACCAAATAATCGCATAAAATGAAACGAAAAATTTTGGACATAACAGTTGCAGGAATCCTCATCATGGTATTTGCCTTTGGAATATACTTCAATGTCAAGTACTTATTTTCTCTCGATGTAAAACTGCCCCCATTAACTGGAGCAGTAACAAAAGAAGCAACAGGAGCTGCAACATCAGAACAGATTGTAGAAGATTTATGGGATTACAAAAAAAGCGAGAATTATCTCGGCGCATATACAATAAATCCTTCTTTTGTAATAGAAACAGAAAATATATTTTTGGACTATGCTGAATTAGAAAAACTTCCTGCTGAAATAGAAAAAAGATGCTATGCAGAAAATATAGAGCCATTAAAATGTATAGAGAATTACATGAAAAGCTATCGGGGAAATCTGGAATTTTCACTCGGAGCATGCGGCACTCAAGAAGAGATTATCCTCGAGAATTCTAAAGAAACACTTTATGACTGCGCAAAATCAGCTGACACTGACTGTGTTTGTGAATTTTCAGAAAGAATTTTCAAGGACAAAAACAGCGAGCTTTCAATCCTTAAAGACATATCTGGAAAAAGAGTTTGTGAAATACCAAAAAAGATTTACAGGTTTTGCGCAACACCGAAACAATCGAGAAGATTCATTAGGGACGGAAAAATAACTTATGAACGGCTGCCAATTAAATTTGCCCTCTACATCAACGACCAGCCTCCTCCAATAATAGAAAGCCTTGAAGCAGAATCGCCGAAGTCATCTGATAAAACTCTCATGCTCAAATGGAAAAAATCCAGCGCAGCAGATGCTGCAAGATACAGAATTTATTACTCAATATATGACTTCTCTGGAGCTGAAATAAAAGACCACAAACTAATACTGCCGAATGGAAAATTTTACACAGCAGATGAATTCAATTTGCAGACTGCAGAAGCATTCAAGTCAATTGACACAGATTCAGAACCTGAATGCGTTTTTGCAGGAGAAAAATGCGCCTACAAATACAAAGCAGTTAAGCCAGACGGAAAAGAAGAAAAAATTTCTCTTGCAGAAGAAAAACTTTACTATATTGAATCAGAAAACTCTTACATCATTATAATCAAAGGTTTTAATCCTGAAAAATATTTTTTTGCAGTAACCGCCATAGATAAAAACGACAATGAGATTAGCAACAAGAAAGAAAACCAGAAACTTGCGTCTGGAAAAAATTTCAATTCAGGAACTGCAAAAGACACACTTGCTCCAGGAATAGTAAAACTATTAAAACCTGAAATCATCGAGGAAAACGGAAAAAGTTATGTGAAAATAGAGTGGAATCTTCCTGAAAACAACATAGACGGAACTCCAAATATAGAAAAAGACATTTCATCCTACAAGATATATTCAGACGACAAAAACTTTGATACTGTAACAGGAGCAGAAAAATTATCTGTAAAAATAACAAAAGCTCTCGTCCCGATAAGCGGCTTTAAATCAGGAAAAGAAAATTACATTGCAGTAATTGCCGAGGACAATGAAGGAAATATGCACAAGGAGAATGTGATAAGTGCAAGTATAGTCATACCTTAGGATTTAAGATTATAGGAAATAACTTCAACAATATTTATATACTCAAAATTGAGAAGCAATTATTCTCAAGATGAAAGTATTCCAGATAGAAAAAAAGATGTGCAGCGAATTTTTGCTGGATGCGATGAAAGAGTTTGAAGTAATCGCTCCGGTAAAAAAAGATTTGGTGAGATTTGAGAAGATTAATTCTCCTGATAATATTTGCCTTGAACAAATGCCTTATTTTCCTGTCAAGGAATTTTTCTTCAAAAAGCATGAGGTTATATTAAAGTTCGACGGAAAAAAATTTACTGCGCCAGCTGTCGTCACAACAAAAAAAATATTCTATGGCATGAGAAAATGTGACCTGAACGGAATTCATCGTCAAGATTTGGTATTTATCCACGACGCGCATGACCCATATTATACAGCAGAGAGAGAAAATTCGTTTCTTATCGGCTATCACTGCGATGAAGCGCCGTCTGAATATTGCTTTTGTGGCTCTATGCAGCTTATAGACTTTTACGATTTGATGTGCTATGACAAAGGAGAGCATTATCTCGTCGAGGTTGGCTCTGAAAAGGGAGATTTATTAATAGAAAAATTTGGAAAATTCTTCACATCCTCAAATCGCTTGATAACTCCAGATGAAAAGAAAATCAAAGGAGCAGACAGGTTAAAAGTTAAAAACCTCAACCAATTATACGAGCATCCTGACTGGAAAAAAGGCGTTGACTTATGCCTTAGCTGCGCTGCATGCACAAACCTCTGCCCGACTTGCTATTGCTTTAGTTTTTACGACGAGATTTCAACAAAAAACACATCTGAATCTGAAAGAAAACGAGACTGGAGTTCATGTCAGTTGCCTGAGTTTACAAGAGTTGCCGGCGACCATGTTTTTAGAAAAGACCGAGAGCAAAGGTTCAAGCACAGAATCTATCACCAGCTGGAATATTTCAGAGAAAAATATGGAGTTGATTTGTGCGTTGGCTGCGGCAGATGTATAAGCGGCTGTCCTACAAGAATAGACTTTGTAAATATCATTAATGAGATGAAATAATATGACACGTAAAGCAGAATCCTGTAATCCATACCTTCCAAAAAAATACAAAATCATCAATTATCGTCAGGAAACTCCAGACAACTTCACAATAACTGTTGACATGAAAATCAGCCATGATCCAGGACAGTTTGTACAAGTCTCTGCTCCTGGAATTGGAGAATCGCCAATCTCGATATGCTCTGACTCAAGAGAACATCTCAGGCTCAACATAAGAGAAGTGGGAAATGTTACAAAGGCATTGTCAAAACTGAAAAAAGGAGATGGTGTTTTTATCAGAGGACCTTATGGAAAAGGCTATCCAATGCCCAAATTAAAAGGCAACGACATAGTAATCATCGGCGGAGGCTGCGGAGTTGCGCCGTTAAAAGGCGTGATTGATTACATTGAAAACCACCGTGAAGATTATAAGGATGTAATTCTATTCCTTGGCTATCGTTCTCCTGATGACATAATCTTTAAATCTGATATCGAGAAATGGAAAAAACTCTACGAAGTAAACCTGTGTGTTGACAAAAATGCTCACGGAAAATTCTGCTATGAGGCAAAAGAAGGATTTGTTACAGAATCAATAAAAAACAGCGGGATGAACAACGAAAATAAAATTGTATTTATCTGCGGACCTCCTGTTATGATGAAATATATTATTGATATTCTCTCGGAAAAGGGCTTTCATGACGACCAGATTTTTATTTCAGCTGAAAGATTAATGTACTGCGCAATCGGAGTGTGCTGCCACTGCATGATTCGTGGCAAATACACGTGCATTGACGGCCCTGTATTCAGATATGACGAGGTAAAAAACCTGAAAAATGACTAATGCAGAATCATACTTAAAATCTGAGCAGAGCAATAAGCTAAAAGTAGGCTTCTTCGGAATTACTGGCTGCGCAGGCTGCTTGCTGTCAATAATATTCAACGAAGATGAAATTCTTGATTTGATAAATGCAGTTGACCTTAAGGCATTCCCCTTTGTCAAGGAGGTAAATTCCGACGAGAGTTTTGATTATGTATTTATGGAAGGACTTGTGGCTAACAAAGAAGATTTAGAGACATTGCAGAAAATCAGGAGCAACGCAAAATTCCTTATCTCGCTTGGAGCATGCGCCTGCACAGGATGCATTCCAGCATACAGGCAGTACACACTAAAAGAAAATTACGAGCATCTGCTGTATAAAAAAACAGAGAATCTAGAAGATTTAAAACCAACACCGATTGATGCGCATGTTCGTGTGGATTATTACATCCCAGGTTGCCCTCCAAGCAAAAGAGAGATTGTAAATTTCATAAAAGCAATTACCGTAGGAAAACTTCCGCTGCCAAACGACAATCCTGTTTGCGTTGAATGCAGAAAAAACAACAATCAATGCTTGCTCGATATAGGAAAACCTTGCTTAGGCCCAATAACATCTGGAGGATGCGACTCTGTCTGCATAAATGGCGGCTTTGAATGCTGGGGATGCAGAGGGCCGACAAAAGACATGAACCTAAAGCTGATGATAAATGTCCTCAAATCAAAGGGTTTCGACGAGAAATTCATACAGGATAGAATGCGGACATTTGTCGGATTAAAACTTCCGATGTTGGAGAGTGTATTACATGACACAGGAAATAACGCTGAATCACATAACCAAAATTGAAGGACACGCAAAGCTGAATTTAGGCATAGAGAAGGGAAAGATAACAAAGTGCGAGCTCTCATCAACAGAAGGATCAAGATACTTTGAAGGAATTGTTTTAGGCAGAAAATTTAATGAAGCGCATGAAATAACTTCTAGAATCTGCGGAATTTGCAGCTGCGCCCATGTCATAGCAGCAATAACCGCAATTGAAGACGCGCTTGGATACACTCCATCACAGCAGACAAAAACTCTCAGAAAATTACTTACTCTCGGAGAAAGAATCAGAAGCCATGCAACTCATCTTTATTTCCTTGCTCTTCCGGATTATTTAGGATATGAATCTGCATTGGCAATGGCATCAAAATACAAGAAAGAACTGCAGACAGCACTGAAAATGATGAAAGCAGGAAATCAGATTATAAACATTATCGGAGGAAGAGATTTGCATCCTGTTTCAGCAACGCCCGGAGGCTGGCTCAAGCTTCCAGCAAAAGAAAAAATATCAGAAATAAAATCCTTTCTTGAAGAAATAAAATCAGATGCAGTAAAAACATGCGATTTATTTCTCTCCCTGAAATATCCTGACTTTGAAAGCGATACTCTTTGTTTCTCTCTTGCAAATGAAAAAGAGTATTCAATGCTCGACGGAAAATTCTCCTGCGAACACAGCTCTTTTGAAAAAAATAGATACCATGAATTTATCTCAGAATATCACCAAGCATATTCAAGTGCAAACTTTGTTGTAAAAGAGGGACATAGGTACATGGTTGGCGCGCTTTCAAGAATGAACAATAATTACAAGAATCTCAGCAAAAACGCAAAGACAATGCTTAAAAAATCAGGAATAAAACTTCCTTCAAAAAATCCATTCTGCAACAACATTGCGCAAGCAATTGAATTAGTCCATTGCATTGATGAAGCAATTGAAATCTGCAATTCTCTCGATATAAAACCAGAGCAGGTAGAGAATATCCCATTCAGGGCAGGAACAGGTGTTGGAGCAATTGAAGTCCCTCGAGGAACGCTATGGCATGAATATACTCTTGATAATAACGGAGTAATAACAAAGGCAAACATAATAACACCGACTGCACAGAACTTATTGAACATGCAGGAAGACATCAGGGCATTTGTGCCGAGATTATTAAACAAGAAAAAAGAAGAGATTGTTCTTGAGATTGAAAAATTAATCAGGAGTTACGATCCATGCTTCTCATGCTCGGCGCATTTCTTGGAAGTTAATTGGAGCTAATGCTAAAAGAATCTGGTGAAAAGAAAGAACATTGGGAAAATTGCGATTATGAGATATATTTATCCAATTCTGATGAATTATCTTATTTACTAAATTTAATTGGACAGAGTTATGAAAAGAATTCTTAGTTTTTAAAAATGGACTAAGAATTAACTTCCAGATATTTCTCAAATCTATCCATACCATCTAAATCAGAAATTTGTTTTTCACAAACATCCGAGAATTTTGCCAACACCTGCCTACCTATATCTTCTTGATTCTCAAAAATGCCTACTGCATGAAATTTTAAATCCCACTTTTCAAACGTAAGAATAGATATCATCGCGTCTTTACATTTATTATCGTTATTTATTGCAAAAATAAAAAACGGTTTTTTCTCTCGTTCTATTATACAATCAACAGGATATTTTTTATTTTTATCTTTAGTTTCAATACATGCATTAAATTTTATTTTAAGATGTCTCTTTTCAGTAATTTGTTTTATAGAAACTTTGAAATCTTCCAAAAAGGTAGACTTTATTCTATCTCTTTCTAAGAAAGTGATGTCGGTAATCTTTAACAAACATTGAACAAAATTATACAGTGCATTACCATAATCATTACTTTCTATGTTAATTTTTAATTCTCCTTGAGATTCAGTTATTCCAAACATTTTTTGTGAGTTTTCAATAATCTCTTTTCTAGTTCCCTGTGTAAAATCTTTAGAATCCATAAAGTAGCTTATATGCTGGAATGTTTCTCCTTCATCAGTAAGATACCATTTTTTTGTTTTATCCTCAAATTTTAAAATGATTACTAAATTATCGCCATCTTCAAAAATGAATGGTGTCCTAACTACATACCGATTTATTCCTTTTTCCTTTATGGTTATCTTTTCAGATACTTTCTCTTGAAATTGTTTCAAAATTGGTTTTAATTCCATTCTTTCATCCTTTTCTGGTCAGTATCAACAGGCATCTTAAAATTGTTCTCATAAAGCATCGTTTTTAACGCATTTTGCCAATCAGAGTATTTTTTTGATGATTCAGCAAATCCTTCTGGCTTAAATCCTCTTTCTTGATATCTCTGGGTTGCTGTATGGATATGAAATCCTTCAATCTGATCTCCTTCTATTTTGTTTGTGTGTTCATGAGAATCCCCATTATATCTCTTTAATCTGAAAAGTTTATCATCAAGTACAACACCGAATATTACTGAAAAATTAAGAGGATTGATTTGGTTTTGCCTAATAATAATCCGAAATATATTCCCTGCTTGTCCCTGAATATCCGTTTCAAAAACATTCTGGTTATTTTTTACCTTAAATTTAGGTTTAAATTCATTAGGCAATATTTTTTCTTCTCGAATATATTCATCTATCCTCTTATCCGTGAGTATTACCATACAACAGATTAAGAATCAATCAGTTATTTAAATGTTATGGCTCTCTGTCTAGTGGGCTTCTATCCCTCTTAGGAACCTCTTACAAACCGAAACGACTAAACGGAATGTCCCCCTTGATTATTGTTCTTGATTGCTCACTTTGTTCGCT
>ORJL011863324.1_pt1 | contig 15554 bp, 12 predicted proteins | sample 1779941 | NCBI WGS metagenome assembly ORJL01 (sample SAMEA104232317, study PRJEB22302) | groundwater metagenome | biome: forest; feature: aquifer; material: groundwater | place: USA | collected 2011-08-07 | depth 5.8 m | reverse complement strand
CAGCCCCAACCCGGTTCGTCTCGCCGCCAAGGTAGCCAGCATTGCCCAAGACAAAGAGTCGCGAGTTTTCCTGGTCAGCGGCGGCTCCGAAGCCGTCGAGACAGCGGTCAAGATGGCCAAAAAGTACCACAAGAACCGCGGTGAACCGCTGCGTTTCAAGGTCATTAGCAGGGCCGGCTCCTATCACGGTGCCACACACCTGTGTATTAGTCTGGGCGGTGGCAGCGTTGCCAACCCGGGCGACTACGGTCCCCTGCTTATGGGCACGTACAAAACCACTCAGCCGTACCACTATCGCTGCCATCACTGCAAAGACCTGCCTAAGTGCAACCTCAACTGCGCCTATGACGTCGAGCGGCTGATAGACGCCGAAGGCCCCGAGCAGATAGCCGCAGTCATCGGCGAGCCGATTTCTGCCGCCGCCGAGATGGCTGTGCCCCATCCCGATTATTGGCCCACCCTGCGAAAGATATGCGACAAGTACGGTGTGCTGCTCATCGCGGACGAAGTCATCACAGCATTCGGCCGCACGGGCAAGATGTTCGCCATGGAGCATTGGAACGTCCAGCCTGATATCATCACCGTGGCCAAGGCTCTAACCTCAGGCTATCTGCCGATAGGTGCAGCGATTGCCAGCAAGAAGGTAGCCGACGCTTTCCTGGGCGGTGAGAAGGAGACTTTCCGACACTTAATCACCTTCGGCGGCAACCCAGTATCCGCCGCTGCAGCTCTGGCCAACCTGGACATCTTCGAGAAGGAAGACTTGGTCGGCAATTCGGCCAGGATGGGCGACTACTTGAACCAGCAGCTTCAAACCCTGTACGAGCATCCTAGTGTCGGCGACATCCGCCATGCCAAGGGGCTATTGGTCGGCATAGAGTTGGTCAAGAACAAAAAGACCAAGGAGAAGTTCCCCAAAGAAGCCGAGATTCGCAAGAAGCTCTCTAAGCTCATGCAGAAGCACGGCGTGTTCCTGATAGCTCAGGACACTATCCGCCTGGCGCCGCCTCTCTGTATCACCAAGGACGAAGTTGACCTGCTCGTCAAGAAGGTTGACAACATGATAGGCGACCTTGAGAAGGAGCTTGGCGTCTCTTAGAGCAACAGAATAGGCTCAGGCGCTTCTTTCTCGTCGCTGACAGTTCCCAATAAAGAAGCCCCCCGCCTCTATCACAGCGGGGGACTTCTTTTGTTGTCGCAAATCCACAGGTTTCTTTGCAGGCTAGCTAAAGCTGATTATAAGAGAACTGACACCTTTACCCCAGGTTGATTGCTTCCATTGTGTAGGTCTCTCGCGTAGGCTTGTGCCGTTGACTGATCGCAAAAGCCAGTGTCAGAGGGCCAACCCTCCCAATAAACATGGCCAGGATTATAATCAGCTTGCCGGCAGTACTAAAAGTGGCTGTTGCTCCCGTGGTGAAACCCGTTGTGCTAAAGGCAGAGACGGTCTCGAATATCTGATCCAGAAGGCCCCGACCTTCCGTTACGCTCAAACTAATCGTAAACGCAAACACAACTATGATAGATATGAACGCAATGGCAAGAGCCCTGTGCACTTGTTCCTCCTGAACCACCGTACCAAAGGCCGTCACATCCTTTTTCCCGCGGACGAATGACCATGTGGTGGCGATCAAAACAGCAAAGGTGTTGACTTTGATGCCTCCGCCTGTGGAACCAGATGCACCTCCGATGAACATCAGAGCCGCCAATAGGAGCAACGTAGGCTGTGCGAAAGCTGACAAGTCAACCGTCTGCATGCCTGTGGTGCGAGCAGTCGCTGAATGGAAGAAGGCAGAGACGAGTTTCTGGGAAATCGACATATCCCCAAGCGTTCGTATGTTGCCCCATTCAGTGATCAGTATCATCCCAATTCCCGCAATCAACAACACAACAAATGTCAGAAGCACGACTTTGGTGTCGAGCGCCAGAGGACGACGAAATATTCCTCTTACAATGTCAATGAAAACAAGGAATCCCAGCGCGCCAAGCAAACTCAAAACGGCCAAAATTATCTGAATTGAAGTGTCCGGCAGCCTCTGTGACATGCCCATAATCTCGAAGCCTGCATTGTTAAACGCGGATGATGAATGAAAAATACCCATCCATAGAGCTTCGTTCCACGGCATCGACTTGGAAAGCTGCCACGCAAGAAGATAGGTACCTATGGCTTCTACAATGAGCACGAAAAGAGTGATTCCAAAAGCAAGTAATATCATCCCGCCCAAGCTGTCGACTCGCATTAGCTCTTTGAATGGATGACGTTCTTCCTTGTTGATTCGGCGCGCGATCACAATCAAAAACATCGTCGAACCGACCAGCGCTCCCAGCCCTCCAATCGATACAAGACCAAGGATTGCCCGTTGGCCAAAGGGGCTCCAAAACGTCGCCGTATCCTGCACACTCAGACCCGTGCCAGATGCAGCGGAAACTGATGTAAAGAAAGCGTCCAAAATAGACGCTCTGCCTCCACCCGAGGTGGATATGGGCAAAGCCAGCACAAGTGTACCCATGCCGATTAGAACAGCGAAGAATCCAATCAGCACCCAAGAAGGATGAAACGGAGCGACCGCCACTTTGCGATTACCACTGGGGCGCTTATGTATGGCGGCTTGAGACGTGTGAGTGGGATTTTGGCTCATGGCACTTGTCGCTTGACACACGGATTCGTCACTCGTGTCTCCTTAGCTTTATTCATGGTGATGAATGTGCATTTGTTTTCTGTGGCTGGTATGCCTAACCACTGGTCGTCCGCCGGTCAAGATATGGAATAGTTCAGCAGCAGGCACTTTGCCGACTTTTCGCACCTCCTTCAATCCAAGCAGGAAAACCAAACACACCAGTCCGCGCAGGATTCCTGAAATCGAGAAAAGCGTCAATATGTGAGAGCCTCTTATGGCTGGGATACTTGGCATTATGTAGCCACCAATTAGAGCTCCCAGACCAGTAGCTGTTCCTGCGCCAGCATTGAAATAGGCAAGGTATCTCGTGCGGTTATCTGTGGTTGTGGCGTCATAAAGATAGTTAACCGAACACAAGTTGAATCCGGCCCATGCGATTCCAGTGATCACCTGGACCAAGCTCAGGTAAAGCACATTCGATGACACCATCCAAATCAAAGGAACAAAAGGAATTAGAGCCGATGATATGATGAGCAACTTTAGATTTCCTGCCCGGTCCGCAGCGCGACCCCAGTGGGTAATAGTGAAAAACATCGCCAAAGAGAACACCGTTTCCAATGTTGCGAAGGTCGTGTAACTAAATTTAAGTTCCCGCAGTTCATACACGGTGAAATATGGGCTTGCTATGTTGACTGCGAATGCCATTGCAAAGAGAAAAAGCATATATCGGCCAAGATTAGACCTTGATACTTCTCTGCTATTGTCCGCTCTCTTTGAAGATTTCTGATCTCCAACTTGGCCAGGCTTATCGTAAAGCTTCGTCAAGAGAACCCATGAGATCAACCTAGTCACGACAGCTATACCAAAGAGGACAGCGAAACCCCATAATGCCCGATTAACCATGTAGTTAAGGAATATCCCAGCGAGCAAGAAGGTAACTACTAATGCCAGGGTTGATAGTCTGCCGCGGGCAGAGAAGTACCTCCCACGCAGGCGATCTGGCACAATGTCGGCCATTAGACTTCCCCACGCAGGAGAAATCATAGCCCCGCAAATTGAGTAAACTGAAGTTAAAAGAACCAACCACCAACCCGGGCGGTTTAAGTTAAGAAAGGCTAGAGTAAGTATGGGTAGAAATATCAGCCCTTGGATTAAGGCGAAGGTAAGAATCACTGCCTTACGGCTCTTGAGGCGGCGCACCAATTGTGCATCCAATAGCTGGGCAAGGGAAGCCAAAAATCCAGGAACAGCCGACAATATGCCTATCTCAAAGCTATTGGTTCCAAGAGCAATAGCAAAGGCAATAATGTAATGGTCGCCAAATCCCAGGAAGGACCCATATGCCATACCTTCGACGGTCGAGAATTTCAGAGCGCTTTTGATATTGCTCAAAGGAGCCAAATCATTACTTGCCTTTGAAAGCTTGGACATCTACGTGTAATCCTTAAAGAAGGCATATTGTTTGGCCGCACTTCGACGTATGAAGTACCTATCTGGGCAAAAACTTTGCCTTCTCCGACCTTTCACAGACCAGCCCATCTATTGTGAGCTACGGTCTCCCAGCCGAAGAAGGCAAAGATCCCACATGTCCAAGTCTCCCGCAAAACTCAATTCGCTAGACCAAAACCCTCCATCAGATGCTTACGAGAGACTCGCGTCAACCGCTATTTCTTCTGTTGTGCTGCATTCTCTGGAATGCCAGTAGCAATGACCGTTATGCCAACATGATCTTGCTGCTGAGTATTAGTCTGATTGACCATTCCGAAGAATATGATTGCATCCGGGGCAACCTTATGGGCTATGAACTCTCCAACTGCATTCACTTCACCCAGCATCAAGTTGGAGCCGCCCTTGACGTTGAAGAGAATTCCCTTTGCCCCGTCAATGGAGAGGTTTACAAGTGGGTTGTTGACTGCAATCTGAGCAGCTTGGAGCGCAGCGCCTGGCCCTTCCGCTTCACCTACCGCCATCAGTGCTGTGCCCGGAAGCTTCATAATGCTCTTAACATCTGCCATATCAACGTTAATTTCGCCTGGCATATTGACTACTTCCGCAACGGAATGGACGCCCTGCATGACAACCTGATCCGCAATCTTCAAAGCTTCTAGAATCGAGACATCCTTCTTGCGGATCTTGAGGAGACGGTCGTTATGCACCACCACGAGGTTGTCAACCTTCTCTCTCAGGTGAGACAGGCCGGACATGGCGGTTTCCATTCTTCGAGCCCCTTCCCAGGAGAAGGGAGTGGTAGCTATCGCAACTGTCAATGCTCCGGTGCGCCTGACCATTTCGGCAACCACTGGAGCAGCACCAGTCCCAGTGCCCCCGCCCATACCAACTGTAAGGAATACAAGGTCGCTGCCTGCAATCGCCTTCTCTATGGCTTCCTTGCCAGTATCGGCGGCTTGAGCCCCCCCCTCAGGGTTCCCACCTGCCCCTAGTCCGTGAGTCAGCCTCTCGCCGATATAAACTAACTGGACTCCATCTGGCGCTTTCCCCAAGCTCTTAACATCTGTGTTGACGCAGATGTATCTTACTCCAGGAATTGTCCTGTCCTTGATCATCCTCATCACTGCATTGCATCCACCTCCGCCAACGCCAATTACACTGATGGTAGCCGGCGCCTCGGTAAAATTCAGCCTGCCAGAAGTCTCCACAGATGTATTCTCAGATGTGATGGTCATACTCCCTCTCCTTCTTTCACATTCTTTGGATTCTAAATGAGTGTGTTAGTCACAAGGTTTACACTGAACTAGTTTAATGGCTAATGAAGTGGTTGCAAGCAGTTTTTGATGTATCGTTTCTCGAATTATTTTCGCCACGGTGTAATAGTTGGAGCGATTCTCGCTGGTTTATTGAGGGAATTCCTGAACGTTTTGGAAGAGGAATGCGTGAGCAGCGGTCACGGGGCGAACAAGGAAAAGGCGAAGGACGAAGAATTTCCTCGCACTGTTGCTGACGAGAGAAAGATCAGATGGCCGCGGCGAGCAAAACAATACCAACCGCGCCGAGTATCAGCAGATCCTCAGCAATGGTGGTTCTATGATTCCCAATTACAATGCCAATAGGAGATGAGAATCAGGCGGCTTCATTTGGCAAATTCGCCAGATAGCTGCCCAGGAAAAGGTGACGCACAGCGTCCACACCGTACATCGAGAGATAAGGCCGGTGTTCTTTTTAGGTCTGTTTGCGCTGAGTAACTACCGTCTGGGGCATTATGGGCTTGGCTCCATCCTGTGAGGTCCATAGATGACTTTCCGCACGGGATAATTTATCTCTATGCCTTCTTTTGTGAAACGGGTATACAGGCGCTTTACCATCTCGTGGGTCAAAGCAAACATGCCTGCTCTATCTTTAGCTCTAAGTACGAATATGAAGTTTACGTTGCTGTCGCCGAAATCTCTGAAGACTACGTAAGGTTTGAATTCCTTCACCACGACCGAATCCGAAAGGTCGCGTATGATTTCTTCGCCCACTTCCTTTGTAATCTTCTCGACTTTGTCAAGATCGCTTTCGTAAGATACCCCACATGACACACTTACGTTTATTTCAGGCGTCGGCGCGTGATAGTTGGTGATAATGCTATCTGCTACTTTGGAATTGGGGATCAGAACCATGTTTCCCATGGGGGTCAGAATCTTTGTCGTGCGCCACCCTATGTCTGTGACAGTGCCGCTGGGGCCACCCTGAATCTCTATGAAGTCCCCAACACCTATGGTTCCATCGGCAACCACATAGGCACTAGCTATAAAGTTGCTTAGGCTTGGCTGAAGAGCCAGAGCTACGGCCAAACCACCTAACCCTAATCCTGCTATGAGAGCGCTGAGTTTGACACCCAGGTTGTCAAGGATTAGGAGAATACCGATCCCGTAAATTACGCCCGTCAGGAATCGGCGAACGAGAGGCAACAGTTTATCATCTATCTGGCTCTTGGTTTTGCCTGCCACTTCTTCTCCGTACCAGTTCACAATAGCGCTCATGATTCTTTGAAGTGCATAGAAGAGGTTGGCCAGCATGAGTACCAACCACCCTTTGTTCACGTAGTCCTGCCACGGGTCCAGGAATACGGAGGTGGTCAACGCAAGAAAAACACCTTGCACAATGACAAACAGGAAGACGGGTCTACTTATTGCCTCAACAATACGGTCGTCCAATGTGGTCTTAGTACGAGAAGTAACAATTTTGGCGACTCGAGTTAGCAGAGGATGAACAAGAAACGCCAGCACCATGGCAAGCCCAAATATCATGCCGCCGAACGCAGCCTCCCAAAGAGGATGGCTTCGTGCAAAATCAGGTAACATAACTTACTGGTTCTCCTAGTTCCCAAGTGAAATTAGTTAATATAATTTACCCCAGATTAAAAGCCAAAGCAACGTAGCCGATTTCCTTTGTAGACAAGAAACACGGGATGAGACTAGTAGAGATGTATCCACAAAGTGTTTGGCCTAGCAGGCGCGGAAATCTACTAGAGGTGGTTAGAGGGCGGCGTCTCCTTGTTCTCCGGTACGAACGCGATAGGCATTTGCCACAGGCAAGACAAATATCTTTCCATCGCCGACTTTGCCTGTGCGAGCGTTGCTGATAATTATGTCGACTACTTTGTCTACGTCAGCATCATGTACTACAAGCTCCATCTTTGCCTTAGATAGCATATCCACGGTGTGTCGCTCGCCAGAGCGGCCCACATGGCTTATGCCACGCTGCTGGCCACGCCCAATCACCGCAACAACATTCAATCCAACAAATCCAGCCTCAGCCAACGCGTCTCGTACCTTTTCAGAAAGCTCGGGCCTGATTATTGCTTCAACTTTTTGCACGGCTCCTCCTCACTCTGCGTAAGCGGTTTCTCCATGTTGGCTCTGGTCAAGGCCAACTTGCTCTTCCTCTTCATTTGCCCGAAGGCCCATCAGTTTGTCCAGCACCCAGAGAATAGCAAACGTCATGCCAAAGGAATAGACGCAGGGTACCAGCACGGCTATCATCTGCTTACCAAGAAGTGCTGGATTACCGGCAAAGAGGCCATCTGCTCCCGCCGAATTGATCGCCACAGTGGCAAACAGTCCCGTGGCTAATGCACCCCAGATACCACCAACACCATGGACAGCCCAGACATCGAGGGCATCATCAACACGAGTCCATCGAGATCTCAGCCTGGCTACAAGATAACAAAAAACACCCGCGCCAAGACCAATTAGAATAGCTGGCATTGGCCCAACAAACCCGGAGGCCGGTGTGATGGCCACCAACCCCGCCACCGCACCTGAAGCGGCACCCACAAGGCCGGGAGCGCCGCTGAACCGCCAGGCCATTGTCATCCATGCAAGCGCACCCATGGCTGCAGCAACGTTCGTCACAACAAACGCATTTGTCGCAAGAGCATTGGCCCCTATGGCGCTTCCTGCGTTGAACCCAAACCAGCCAAACCAAAGCAGACCGGCACCAAGGATAATAAACGGTATGTTGTGAGGCTCTTTCGACTCCTTGCCATACCCGAGTCGTGGCTTAATCATGATGGCCGCCGCCAAGGCCGACATCCCAGCACTAATGTGGACCACAGTTCCGCCGGCAAAATCCAGCGCTCCTATGTTTCGTATCCAGCCACCAGTCCCCCACACCCAGTGGGCCAGTGGATCGTAGACAATTGTGGCCCACACCACTGTGAACACAAGAAACGTCTTGAACTTCATCCTTTCCACAAAGGCCCCGGATATAAGAGCAGGAGTGATGATGGCGAACATGGCCTGAAAGATCATAAACGCCTGATGTGGCACCGTTGCTCCATAATCAGGATTTGGATCACCTGTTACATTCCTTAGCCCAAACCATTCCAAACCACCAATCAGATGGTACTTATCCGGCCCAAAAGCCAGTGTATATCCTAATAGAACCCACTGCACACTAATAATGGCGATAGTAATGAAGCTGTACATCACCGTGGACAGTACATTTTTCCGAGCGACCAGACCACCATAAAAGAAGGCGAGCCCTGGCGTCATAAGCAGGACTAAAGCCGCCGAAGCCAGCAACCAGGCTGTATCACCAGAATTAATTGAATTTGGCATTTCTCACTCCATGCAACTTAACTCAAGGTGTCATAGGCCTTTGAATCATTGAACGAAAGGTTAAATGAAGGCTGTTTCGAAATTGTTACGCAAGTGTAACGGGTTTGTTAAACCGCAACGCTTGGCCTATGTCTGATTGAGCATGAGATGTATGAGGTTGGACAAACAGAGGACATATTGAGAACCGGAAGACTGCTTCCGATCTCTCTGTAGGAACTATCAGACCGAGTTAGTTCCCAACTTTTTAAGAAAGCTCTTCAGTATTTTCGTTCTTTCATCGGCGATGATCGGAGTGCCAACCTCGAACACGCCGTGGATTATCAAATGTCCGTCACGTTGGAAGAGGCCAACCTCTACAGGCTTGTGCTTATTCTCGACGATTGCGTCTTGCATATCGGCCATCGCTCCATCCAAGTCTGAGCAAGGCCATTTAAGCTGAGCTATCACTTCGTCCACTATGACATCGCCGTACAACACTATAGGTGTATTTATCAGGATGGTGTTAGGCAGCTTAACAATTCTACCCGTTCTTATGCTTGGCAAATGCTCACCGTCGCCAATTTCCATTAAAGAGGTGCGAATAGGCCCCACGGAAATCACCTCTCCCTTAATTATTGGAGTAGAGCCCAGAAGCTTTATTCTGCGCCCTGGCTTGATTCCCTTCACGCTTCTCATAATGAGGCCAGCTATGAAGTTTTCCCCGAGAATCCTGAAAGCAAAGGTCAAATTGAGCGCAGTGACGAAACTAAGAATTACCGCAAGCAATGCAGTGTTGATAGTCATTTCTTATTCCTCATCTATCTGCATCTCATGCTATTCAAGCCACTTCATATCGTCTAGCGAATTACAGGCCCTATTTCGAAAAGTTTTACAGCCAGCGTAACTGAAGAAAGAAGAGAGGATGGCTGAGGCCACTCTCTTTTCTTTGGATATCTTGTAAAACTCGCCCTCCAGTGAGCGGCTAGTTTCTAAAACATGGCATCACTTTGTCCCCTATTTCTCGCATCATCCCCTTTTTGTCTATCACGGTGAACATCACAGATGAGATATTGTTCACTCCAGCCTCGGTCAGTTCGGTTATCTGCTGACATATGTCTTCTGGCCTGCCTGTCAAAAGGAAGCAGTCGATAACCGTTTGGGTGGCAAGGGTATTCTGAGGAGCGTCCACCATTTCATGCTGGTACGGGTCAAAACCTTCGTATATACGCTTAAACTCCTCTACAAGACCTGGCTTGCGGCGTTCTAGAGCTTCTTTCATGTACTTGGCTTCTACAGCTCCCTTTTTGATAACCTGATAAGCGCCGTGGGCCTTAGTGATGGCATAGCCAGCCACCTCCCGCTGTGCATCCTCCTTTGAATCAGCCACAAAAGTCAATGTTCTTGCCCATATATCGATCTTGGATGGGTCGCGCCCAGCTCTGTCTGCGGCCCGACGTATCAGCGAGACTTTCCACTTTACAACTTCAGGAAGCATCAACCCGCCCAGTATCGCACCATCGGCCATTTCGCCTGCGACTTCGCAAGCTTTGGGGCCGTTGCATGCCAGATATATAGGGAACGGCCTACGCACCCACTCAGAGTGCATTCTGGCGCCATTGAATTGCGCCTCTTTGCCAGATGTATAGCTTTTGATAAATTGGATCGTCTCCCGTACTTCGCTCAGCGGACGAGGCCTCATCTCCTTCCCAAACGGCCCTCCAGAACCCAGACCCAAGAAAGCTCGCCCGCCAGATAGCTCATTGACAGTAGCCGTAGCATTTGCAGTCACCGAAGGGTGAAATGTAGCGGGGTCTGTAACTCCCTGGCCAATCTTGATGCGTTGGGTATTCAGAGCGGCCACAGTCATCATCGTATACACATCACGCGACAGGTTGGGCTGATCTACAAAAGTAACATGGGAAAACCCATTTTCTTCGGCAACTTTGGCATGGTCGCCAATCTCATATATTGCCTCGTTCCTGCCGAGTCCTACGCTGAAGTCAACCTTCATATTCCCATGCTCCTTTAGTTAGACGACCCTATTATCAAAACTCCCGCTGGTCCCGCTGGCATCCACATCAGCCCTATGAAAAGGCGGGCATAACTTCCTTAGCAAAGACCTCCACCTGCTCATTCATCTGTTCAAGAGTATCGGCCGCGAAATGCTGGGCAATGAGATGGTCAACTCCATCCTCTTCTAATTGAACAATCTGCTCAGCGATCTCCTGTGATGTGCCCACGAGGTTTTGGGAAAGAATGCTCTCCCTTGTGCGGCCATCAGTTCTGCCCGATAACACACTTGAATTGAATTGCTTCCACGCTTCTTCGGAAGTGGGTGCAATGCTAACGCCTCGTGTTGCCACGAGGTCGATTTCATTCCTGCTGCGGCCTGCCTGTTCCAGCCAGGGCGATAGCTTTCCTATCCTCTCACGCAGCGATTCTTTCTGTGTTCTGGATAGAAGCCAGCCGCTGCCCCATTGTGCTACTCGTCGAGGAGTATCCGACGTAGTTCCGGCCAAATAGATAGGGAAAGGCTTGCGCATGGGTTTAGGATTTAATGACACCCCGCTAAACTGACAATATTGTCCATCAAAGTTGACTTCATCCTCTGAAAGAAGAAGGCGGAGTGCTTCTAGGTATTCCAGAAACATCCTCCCTCTATCAAATGGTGCTTGCCTCGGACGAACCGCCTCAAATTCGTCCCTGTAAGCTCCAAGTCCCACGCCAAGAATGAACCGCCCTCCGCTAATGGCGTCTAGCGTGGAAATCTGCTTCGCTAGAATGACTGGGTCGCGTAACGGCAACGATAAGGTAAGAGTCCCTAGTTCTACCCTGCTGGTCAAGCCTGCAACATAAGCAAGAGTACTCAGAAGCTCATAGAAGTTAGGTTGACGCGGGTCGCTTATCTTCATGCTGGGCGTCGAAGTCAAAAACTCATTGCCCCATACTGAAAAGAAGCCCACCTTTTCAGCCGCAACGGCAAGAGCGCCGAGGTCTTTAGCACTTGCAAAGGAGCATGGCAAATAGACGCCTTCGCAACTTGTGGGAAGAAGTAGACCGAACTTCATCGAATCACTTACCCTTTTCCCTCGACCAGTGACAGCTATTCTAGAGCTTGATTATACTATTTCCTTTGCTAAAGCATCGTTAAGGGTAAGGCGACCAAGCACCACTGCAAAAACCCAACCTTGGTGTTATTGGGAGAGAGCTTATTGGGTTTGTCCTTCCAAAGACGAACGGAGGCGAAGCCATACCTGGTTTAGCAATTGCAGCTTCTCTTCCGAGACTTGCACACCCCCGTAATGCTCTTCTACGTAGGCGCGTGTGATATCCGCCAACTCCTGTGCGTATGCGCCCACCTTGTTCTTCATCTTTAGCTGGTACTCGTATGGTGTTTCAGATTTGTGACGCGGATAGCCCACACGACGCCCTTCCCACAGAAGTCCCTGATAGATCTCCCGCACCGAGTACAGTCTGAATGGCCCTTGTCCTGCTTCTACTGCCAGAGGAGGCCCTGCATCCCTTTGCTCTATGACTTTCTTTCTACGAAAGTACCTAAGTAGTCCTGCGAAAAATGAGCGTACGTCCGCCTTAAAAGCACCCCATGACCACAACGACTCTTGTACCTCCTCTACCTCGTCTTCCTTCCTGGCGCGCATATATCGGAAGAGTGCTCTGGACAGAATGAGAACGACAACTGCCAGCACCATGCCCACAATTCCCCACTTGAGCGCCAGAAGAAACCCCGCGGGCAGCGCGGATTCCGTCCCTTTTATCAAATCGCTGGTAGCATTGGGAATGGATGAGTCAAATTGCTCGGGGCGTGGGCCATGCTTGAAGAGGTGTAGAAGCCAGCGCAGCACGTAAAGCAGGCCCGCAACGAAAAAGCTGATAGGAATTCCGATGCCGTACATTATGGCGACAAAAACCCAGTTGGCCAGAGCATCCAGTGGTCTAAACACCAACCTGGCCAGGTCAAAAGAGAACAGACTGGCGGCCACCATAGCAACGGCGAGAATTGTAACTACAACCCCTACCAACAGCAACAGCCATCGGCACCCGAAAAGACCCGACTCCCCCTCCTTACGCAGCATCTCCTCGCGGACAGCTCGAAGGTTTGCCAAGGCCATCGCCAGAAGCCCCACTGCGAAGTAGGCCGTAACGTAAAGGCCAGCCGATGCCACCTCTCTTTGAACCGTGCCTCCTCGTGCGGTTAGGCCCATCAATATCAACAAAACAACCAGCCCCAACAAGCCCAGAAAGAACTTCTGGTACAGATCGTCGAAGTGAAGCCTTCCTCTGCCTACAGAAAATCCTCGCCATACCAGGTAAAAACTAAACACCAAGCCGGTCGAATAGATTGACCTATGAGAAGAGACATATGTCCACCACCCAGGATTAAGAAGGCCATAGCCTGCGCCATGCTCCAGCCTCAACACCAACGCTACCAAGGCTAGGGATAGAACAAGCACAGCGGGACGCACTATATTTAGCGACCACTTGCTTGACAATGCGAAGCGCGACCACATCTGTGCCCATACGCACACAATCAGAGCGCCCGTCAAGCTGATTGGCGGCTTGTCCCACCCCAGACCTTGCCATTTGCTTACCCACACCAGCCAGGGATACACCCACAGCACTTCCAGGCACGCAGCTAAGAGGGGAACGGCATGCCCTGGATTAATTCGCCTAAGTGCCGCAACACCAAAATTCACTCAAGCTCCTTGTCGTCACTCTAACAGAGGCATATATAATTCAGACCTCAATACACCTGGGCCTAGCCTACTTTCAACGTCTCCACCTCTCGCCAATGCACCTGGTCCGAAACCCTGTAAACAGGAATCCTGCCTGCCTGTAACGCGGAAACTGTTTCCCCTACCACTACGAGCGCTACTCGCCTGCCAGCCCTATGTAAATGCTCCATAGTGGCTAGAAGGCCTTCGGTTGGGATGGCAGTTACCACAACCACTGTTACACCCCAGGGAAGACTTCCGGCCTCTTTTGTTATCACATCCTCTACACTTGATCTATCCCATCCTTGAAGTTGCGCCAATGCTTCAAGCACCTTGTGCATTTGCTCCGTGCTGCTGGACGGCAGCAGTCTGACAAGTGGGTCTCTGCGCCAGTACGGCTCGTTTGCATACAAGCCAAAACCAAACCCTTCACGTATGGCATAGTCTGCCACCGACGCTGCTACAATTATGTCTGTTTCCAGCAAGTTCTCCACCTGACCCTGGCGCGGCCGTTCCACAGTGCGAACGTCCAGAAATAGCGCCACGGCTACTGTTGTAGTATGTTCAAAAACTCTAGTCTGCAACCGTCCCAGCCGTGCAGTGGCCTTCCAACCAATTTTTCTCAATGGGTCGCCAAATGCGTACTCGCGCGTGCTCAATATTCGAACTGGGTCTTCAAATAGGTGTTGTCTCACTCGCAAATCACCGAACGGATCCCTGGAGGGTATGCCGAGTTCTTCCAGAGGCACAATACGTGGGTACACAGTAAGTTGGTCTGTCTTCTCTTCCGTCGTCTCTTTGGTAAGGAAACCAAAAAGGTCTCCGGATCGAATGGTGGCCGGGCCGAAAGTGAAAACGCCACGCTTGGTGCACTGGATCTGATATCGGCGAGTGAGTTTGTAATACCAGCTAAGCGACACCAGATTAGAGATTATTGCGCGTGTGGTTTTGTGAGAGCGCGATGTCTTTCCAGTCAACAAGCGCAGCTGATCCGGCACCTCGTCTTGGACGTGTACCCAAGGCAATGGAAGCAACTTTCTGTTGGCAAGGGATAACTCCAAGGTAATAACTTCTCCAAAGAAGGCTCGACTGTGGCTTAACCGTCGGCTGTATTCCAATCTCTTCAAAGCAAAGTTCTCCCATAGCCTAGCCACACCTAGCGCTAGGAAAAAGAGAATCGCCAACAACAGAAGGGGTGCCTGGTGCCCAATTATGGCGACCAGCAATAGAACAATGGTTATTAAAAGCCAAGCATCGTTCAGCAAAGTAAGCCTACGATTGGATTACACTTTCTCTTCAACAGGAACAGGCACTGAGCTTAACACTCGCTCCAATACGACGCTGGGAGCAACGCCCCGCAAACTACCCTGCGACTTGAGGATAATACGATGCGCAAAGACAAAAGGTGCAAGATACTTTACATCGTCCGGAATGATGAAGCTGCGGCCTCTAATCGCCGCCAGAGCTTGAGCGGTACGAAACAGGCCTTGCATTGCCCGTGGGCTCGCCCCCAGTTCCACTTGCTCCTGCAGCCGCGTAGCGTGTGCCAATTTAATGATGTAATCTCGTACACTAGGGTCGACACGAACGGAACGACAAATCTGCTGAAGCTCCAGTATCTGCTGGCCAGATGTAACTTCCTGAAGTTCGTCGATTGGATTATGCTGCGCAAACCTCTCCAGAATTATTTTGTCGTCTTCCTCGGAGGGATAGCCCATTTTCAGCCTCATAAGGAAGCGGTCGAGCTGCGCTTCAGGCAGCGGGAACGTACCTTCCAGCTCTATAGGATTTTGAGTAGCTAACACAACGAATGGCCTTGGAAGGCGGCGTGTCTCCCCTTCCAACGTTACTTGACGTTCCTCCATGGCCTCCAGCAAGGCCGACTGCGTCCTGGGGCTTGCGCGATTGATTTCGTCCACCAGCAGAACCTGCGTGAAGATTGGCCCAGGGCGAAGCTGAAAGTCGTTCGTCTTCTGGTTGAATACATAGGTGCCCGTTATATCGGAAGGCAAAAGGTCAGGAGTGCACTGGAGGCGGTGAAAAGTACAGCCAAGCGACCGCGCAACAGACCGCGCCAGCATCGTCTTACCGATCCCAGGCACATCTTCGATCAACACATGCCCCTCGCAAAGAACAGCAACAAGCACCAACTCCAACACACT
>ORJL011381899.1_pt1 | contig 15557 bp, 12 predicted proteins | sample 1779941 | NCBI WGS metagenome assembly ORJL01 (sample SAMEA104232317, study PRJEB22302) | groundwater metagenome | biome: forest; feature: aquifer; material: groundwater | place: USA | collected 2011-08-07 | depth 5.8 m | reverse complement strand
CGCCAGGAACGCCAGGAGGCTGAGGAGAGAGCAGGCGCGATGAACCAGCATGCGAACGCTGCGCCCAGTGCCGCAGCCACGGGACAGGCCTCCGAATCTTCATTCCAGAATTTTGCCGGCTTCATTCCGGCCCAGAATGAAACTGAGGCGATCAAAGATAGCCGTAAGGCGGCAACCAAAGGCAATGCCAATGCAAAGCCAACCCCGGAGCAAGAAGCCGCCGACGCAGCCTACGCTGAGGCCAAAAATAAGTATGACATTGCTGTACGTGAGGCGATAGCCACGTTGCGTGAGGCCGCTGATGCGACCGGGGACGCTGATGCACATTACAATTTGGGCGCCAGGTATGAAAACGGGCGTGGAGTGAGCAAGGATAAATCGGAAGCGCTGAGATGGTACCGCAAGGCGGCAGCACAGGGCAACGCCAAGGCAAAGGCCGCCCTGGCCCGCATGGGAAAGGAATGATCTTATGACACCAAGCCAACAAACCAGAAGATCGGTTTTCTTGAGCTTCGCACTCACCTGCGGCTCCTTGATACTGCTCGGCGGTTGCGCCACTGCCCCAAAGCTTGCGCCAAACGCGGGCCCCATCGAGCGGGACATCCACACCCAGTACACTGAGATCGAGGACCGTATCGGGGACAAAGGCTTTCAGCGGCGGGCAGCGGAAGCACGGGAAGCGGATGCAGGCGACCCGGAGTCTTTGCGGGACCTCGCCGGGTTCTACCTGGAAGAACTCATGAACCCGGCCATGGCGCTCAAGCTCTGGCAAAAGGCTATCGAGCGCGGAGACGCCGAGTCGTGTCAGGAAGCCGGCACGCTCTATTTGAGCCAAGCGTACGGCGTCCCCCGGGATCCCGCCATGGCGTTGAATTACTTCGCCACGGCGCTTTATCTCCCTATCACCACCTCAAACCTGACGCAGATTCGAATCGCCGGGGAGCACGCCCTACCAACGGCCCTTTTCGAGTTCAGCCAACCTCAATGGCCCCAGTTCCAGCAGGTGCTGGAGCGGTACCACCGGCTCAATCTGTCCTTCCAGGCCAATGACTATGCGGCCTTGAGCGTTCTCGCTCCGGAGAAGTACCCGCCGGATGAGACGATGCGGCTCGTTTTTGGAAGTTCCTCCCCTTCTCGCAGCCAGGTTCTCACGCTTTACAGGGACGCTGGTAAGGAACTCAGAGACCAGGTCAAGGACGTCCGGGAACTATATGATATCGAGGTCAAGAACCGGGAAGACCTGGCGCGCATCGACGCCGCGAATCGCCAGCAAATCGGGCACGCTCTCCAAGATTTTGCTGGGACCGTGGCCCAAGGACAGGCCACGCTGGATGCCGCCCGAGCTGAAGCCGCGACCGCAGCTCAGCAGGCCAACCGTCCGGCGACGCTCCCAACGTCGGGAATCAGGCCAGTCTTTCTCAATGCGACTGCTGGCAGCGGTGCAACTGCCAGCGGCGGCACCGGATCGATGAGAGAACTCTACCTGAGGGCAGCCCAACTCTGTCGCGAAGCCGCAGCCAAGGCCAACAGCCCGGCGGAGCGCGCCCAGTGGGAGCAGGCCGCCCGGGAAGACCAAAACTCCGCCGATGCATTACTTTCCAACACGCCAGCGCTGGCTAGGTAATTCCTACCAAGCGATCATGGCCCGAGCCGATATGAAGAATCCACGGAACGCAATCGACATCAAGCTTATGAACAATCGGACCTCCCTGTTTGTCCTGACATTGATCGGACTGCTGCTTCAGGTCCCCCAATGCCTCGCCCAATCGATTTATACCCCATATACCTTCACTACGCTCGCCGGGCTGCCCGGCAGTGCAGGCACTAATGACACGAGCTATGCCGGCCGATTTTATGTCCCGGAGAGCCTGGCCGTGGACAGTGCGGGTAACGTCTATGTGGCGGACACCCTGAACCATACGATCCGGAAGCTCAGTCCATCGGGAGTCGTCACGACCCTGGCTGGGCTGGCGGGCAGCTTTGGCAGCACCGATGGAACAGGGAGCGCGGCGCGATTCAACTACCCTGCGGGGGTGGCGGTGGACGCCGCAGGCAATGTGTATGTAGCGGACACATCAAACCACACCATTCGCCAAGTAACTCCGGCAGGGGTGGTAACGACGCTGGCCGGGGCGGCGGGCATTCACGGCAGTTGGGACGGGACCGGCAATGCCGCCCGCTTCTATTCGCCTTGGGGGATTGGCGTAGACAGCACCGGCAATGTCTATGTGGCGGACAACGGGAACTCGATTATCCGCAAAATCACTCCGGTGGGGGTGGTGACAACGCTGGCCGGGACAGCGGGTAATTACGGGAGTTGGGACGGGACGGGCAATGCCGCGCGGTTCGGGAAGGCCTACACTGGCGGTCCGACCGGAGTCGCCGTGGACAGCGCCGGCAACGTCTATGTGGCCGACACTCACAACCAGACGATCCGCAAGGTAACAACCGGAGGCGTGGTGACGACGCTGGCCGGACAGGCCGGCACCTCGGGTAGCGCCGACGGCGTGGGAGCCGCCGCGCGCTTTTTCAACCCGGACGGCGTGGCGGTGGACAGCGCCGGGATTGTCTATGTGGCAGACACCGCTAATGAATCCATCCGAATGATCACGCCATCGGGCGCAGTGACGACCCTGGTTGGGCTGCCGGGGGCCAACGGCACTTCGGATGGGACAGGAAGTGCCGCGCGATTTTATGATCCCAGGGGTGTGGCGGTGGACAGCGCCGGGAAAGTCTATGTGGCAGACACACTCAACCATAGCATCCGAAAGGTCACGCCGTCAGCCGTGGTCACGACACTCGCCGGACAACCTGGCATCTCGGGCAGCGCGGATGGAAGCTACCAACCAGCGCGGTTTTGTTCTCCCTGTGGCGTGGCGGCGGACAGCGCTGGCAATGTCTGCGTGGCGGACACGTTGAACCACACGATCCGGAGAGTAACGCCCGCAGGCGTGGTCACGACGCTGGCCGGACTGGGGGGCAGTTCTGGGAGTGCGGACGGGACCGGGAGCGCCGCGCGATTCAACTGCCCTGCGGCGGTGGCGGTGGACAGCGCTGGCAATACCTATGTGGCTGACACGTGGAATCGCACGATTCGAAAAGTGACACCGGCAGGTGTGGTCACAACCGTGGCCGGGCTCGCTGGATCGTGGGGCTGGGTGGACGGCGCTGGAAGCAACGCCCGCTTCTTCGTGCCAGAACAAATAACGCTCGACAGCGCAGGTAGCCTCTATGTGGTGGACTTCGATGACCTTACAGGCCCCCCGTTCTATGCAACAATCCGGAAAATAACGCCGTCTGGAGTCGTGACGACGTTGCCCGGTGGGTGGGCGTATGGGGACTATGGTGGTTTGGCGGTGGATAGTGCCGCTAACGTCTATCTCGCAAACTACAGCCAGCCCTGGGTCGGAAAACTCACACCAACCGGGGCATTTTCAAGGGTGGCCGGGAGTGGCAGTACGGGCAGTGCGGACGGGACGGGGAGCGTCGCGACGTTTCGCACTCCACGAGGCCTGGCGCTCGACAACGGGGGAAACCTTTATCTGGCCGACGATTCCAATTACTTAGTGCGGAAGATCACGCCAGAAACAGTAGTTACTACGATAGCCGGGTTGGCGGGAGCGCCTGGCAGCGCCGACGGCACAGGGAGTGCCGCGCGCTTTGGCCACCTTTGGAGCCTGGCCATAGATAACGCCGGCAGCATTTATGTGGCGGACCCGGATAATAACACCATTCGCAAGGGAACTCCGGGCCCGCCCGTCATTCTGACGGAGCCTGCCGGTCAGACGGTGCCCATTGGCGCCTCCGTGACATTTACTGTGAGCGCCAGCGGAAATGGGACGCTTAGCTACCAATGGCAGAAGGATGGCATCGCCATCCCAGGGGCCGCCACAACCAATTACACCATACGCAGCGCCCATCTCAGTGACTCCGGCAATTACTCGGTCGTGGTTGACAGTTCGTTTGGCTCGGTCACGAGTGCCACAGCCATCCTCTCGGTCTTTCCCGTGCTCCCGTCTATCAGCGTGCAGCCGCAGAGCCAGACGGTTTTTGCGGGCAGCAATGTGACCCTGAGGGTCAGCGCGTCCGGAACCGATCCGCTCTCCTACCAGTGGCAAAAGGACGGCGCCAATGTCCCAGGCGCCGCCGCCGCGGTCTATGCCATTTCTAACGCGCAAACCAACCATGCGGGGAGCTACCGCGTCCAGGTCAGCAATGCTTACGGCAGCACCAACAGTGCGAGCGTAACGCTCACCGTCATCGCCGCGCCGGTTATCACAACCAATCCTGCGAACATGGCGGCCACGACTCTTGGCCCGCTGGTGTTTTGCGTCAGCGCGATTGGGCCGTCTCCCTTGAGCTACCAGTGGCAGCGGAACGGTGTTCCAATTTCCCGCGCCACGGAGTCAGTCTTGCAGCTCTTCATCGCCTCCGCAGCAGACCTCGGGACGATCCGTGTCCAAGTGAGCAACGCTTATGGCGCCACATTGAGCGGACCGGCCACACTTTCCATTGCTTCGCCTGGGCTCCGGCTTGCCAAGCCGGATTATTGGCCGGGAATCCCGACGACGATCACGATTGCCGCCCGCCCCCACCCGAGCGCGATGTTTTATGCGGTGGAGCAGAGACTACCCCAGCTTACCACGAGTGCCTTAGTGCCAGTCTTCTACGGCGGCGACGGCTTGCCTATAGCCTACCAGTCAGGAACCGAGAGTGCCACGTGGCAGGTTTCGGGCATCAGCGATCAGGGAAAATACGACCCCGTATCAAACTCCGTAAAATGGTGGGGTTTCTTTGATAATTTACCGCGAGACCTCATTTTTACAATTACACCGCCGATTGGCAATGGCGGTCGGATTAGTCTAGCCGACGCCACCATTTCCGAAGATGGCATCAACTGGAGCATCCACGGGAGGAACTTGGACATGTCGAACCAGCATCCGGCGGATAACAACGTCGCCAGGGACTGGCGGCTTACCGCCGACGAAGTTACCGCATACGGATACGCATGGCAGCATAGTCTCTTTTGGGCTGTCCCGCCTAACCCGCCTCCGATTGAGTACCTAACGCGCGCGGGTTATCTTTGGAGGAATGGCGGGTACTACACGAATACACTTATTGGCGGACCTCCTCTATGGTGGACCAATTGCCCCCCATCTGTAACCCCAAGCCCCGGTCTCGATGGCTTGCCAGCCGTGTCACCATATCCAGCCAGTGTAACGCGCTCGGCTCCAAATTCTTCCACGCCTGGAACGGCTTTTTCGGTCGGCCTAACCGTATTGCCGAATTCCAACACAATCGACTACGCGGTGGCGGAGTATATTCCGGCCGGTTGCATCGTTACGAACATCACCTCGGGCGGCGTAATTGACACCGTCAATCAGGAGATAAAGTGGGGGCCGTTCTTTTCCAGTCAAATCAATCGTTTGGCCTACGACTTAGTCCCTGGGACGAACTCGGAGTCCCTGATCCTGTTCCGGGGCGCGGGTTCGTTCGATGGTTCGACCGTCGCTTTAACCGGGAGACAATACGTTAGTAAGTTGGGCAGCACACCGGCACTGTACCGCCTGTTCTCTCCAGTCTTCGTTCCGGAGCGGGGCTTGTCATTTGGCATTGACGGTCCACTCGGCTTGATCGTCGTGTTGGAAGGCAGCACCAATCTGAGGACGTGGACCTCTGTATCCACCCAAACGGTGTCTTCGTCTTTCATGCAAATGAGTGTTCCTTTGAGCACAAATATGCCGTCGCGCTTTTACCGGATCGAAGTTCCGTGAGCAACTTCGCCGACCTCGTATGCCTCGCTGGCCACACCCCGGTCCACCCCGGTTCGCGGGAAGATGCCGCTCCACGGATTTTGATGGAAATTCCCGCCCGACGTTGCCTGTGTAGTTGAGAACAGAGAATCTATGAACCATCAACCTTGTTCGGAGCACAGTTACATTGGTTTTCATCTCAAAGAAGAGACTGGGGAGTGGCTGCAGAGGCCACACGTTTTCGGAAAGATTCATAGACTGCAAGCAAACACAAGCTTGCCTCGCCCATTGCTCAGTCTCGTTCTGCTGTTTGCAGGCCTGCTCGCGGTGCCTCTCATCGGCCAGAGCGCCAATGACGGCTTCGACCCCAACCCCAACGGGCCGGTCTATGGGATCGCGCTTGAAACCAACGGCGACATTATCATTGGCGGCACTTTTACGAGCGTTGGCGGCGCGGCTCACAACCGCATCGCCAACGTAAAATCGTTTGGGCTGGTGGACCCCACCTTTACGACAGACGCCAGCGGTTACCGCTTCGGATACACTACGGTCTATAGCCTGGCCGTCCAGCACGATGGGAAGATTCTGGTGGGCGGCGACTTCACTACTCTAGCTGGAGATTTGCACACGAACATCGGACGACTCCTCATCAACGGCTTACCGGACACGGATTTCAACGCTTGGGCCAACTCTCGAGTCTCCAGCCGGGTCGTTCAAAGCGACAACAAGATCCTGGTAGCAGGTTGGTTCTACGGATTGAATAATTGGGCGCGGCCAAACATTGGCCGACTAAAACCGGACGGCAGCAGTGACATAACCTTTTTTCCCGTTCCGAACTTTCCCTTTCCAACCAGCTTCATCCAGATCTCGGTAATCACCGCCTGAGGACGCGACAATTCACCGGCCTTTGTTGAAAGCGTAAAATCACCTTGGCGGTAGGAACTCTCGTTGGTGCCAAGAACACCACCCTGAAAGGTTTGCGGAGACAAGACGTCCAAAGTGACGGTTGCTTCGGCCAATTCCTCCTCGCCAAACAAAAGCAAAGGTCGCAAGAATAAGCGGGATTCCAGGGTGTTTGCCATTCCCTGGCTCGGGCGTCGATACGCGGTTAACGATATATCATATTGTGGCGGTTGGCGGAGTGCGGCATTATTAAGGTGATAATATTCATGAACCTGTCCGGGCAACACTAAACCGCTTGGAAGGGCCCCTAAAGCATTGGTAATAATCACTTTGGCCTCAGCGGTGACCAATTCGGCCACTCGGCTGGCGCGACTGCTGGCGGGATTCACCGAGCCGAAGCCGGCGATTCGATTCCAATCCAGCAAAGCTGCCGGGCTGCCTTCCAAAAAGCGGCCGCTTTGCGGCGCTGGGGGTGCGAATTGCCCTGTATCTCCAACAACCAATGCGTAAGCTCCTGTATCCGAAATGGATACGGATATTGAATTGGTTCCTGATCCGGGAACCAAATTAATGACACACCACCGAACCTGGCTTTCGTCCCACCGTATCCATGCTCCCACTTCATCTTGTGAAAGTGTATCCCAAAGATTCAATTGTGCCGCGATCGAGCTGGATAAAGGTTCATTCGTTCCTTCATATTGAGATTGAATCTCCAGGCAGAAAGCTTCCAATGGACTCCATCCAGTGGGCAGAAGGGCGGGCAAGGTCTGGCCTGTCAGTGGCGTCAGAACGGCCTTTGCGGCGGCGGAAACCGTCGTTGGACCGGCGCTGAGGTGAATCGATCCATCGCTAGAGCTGATTTCTGTCTGACTTCCTGGCTGCAGAGTGACGCTGTTTGTGTTTCTCAGCACCAAACGCGGGTTGGGCATCCAATTGTTAATGCCAGACGCCAGAACCTGCTTGCGCCACACAGGCAAGCGGTTAGAGGCGGCAAATGTCCATAAGTGTTCGCCCGTATCTTGCCCCACGGTGACCACACCCGCGATCGGATCGGTAATGTAGTTTGTCGTTTGCATCGGACCCCGCTCTGTTACCTGAACACCCGGTAATGGGAAAGCTCTTTCATCGAGAGTGCGAACGAGTATCAAACTCGGTTGCCAATCGGCTTGCCGGCTGACAAAGACTTGCACGTCGAGGCGTGGCGCCTGGTTTGTGACAAATCCCAGCACCAACGTCCGGGCGGACGAGGTTTGTCCAGGGTCGAGTGTCAGCCCGGGGACTTGAGGACTCAGATTGAAAAAGGCCTGACGTGTTTCTTGGGCAAGGTTGCCATCCGGATTCATTGCGCCTGAGGTTCCGGAATAGTCTTGCACCATGACCACCCACGTGCCCGTCCAGCTTCGCGAGGAGCGGTTGGTGAGGATCAAGTCCAGGTTCCAAGCTCCGCTGGCGCGATTATAGCGGAGGGCTCGATATTGGACAACGACATCACCTGTTACCTCCTGCAACCAGACGTCGCGTCCTTCCAGAGGAAAATATTTGGCTGAAACCGCGGGCATGAAAGTTAGCAAAAGCACGAATGACAACCCGATCATCATGCCACGGGTCGAAGCGCGGGGAAGCGGGTGAGGGCGGCGGATGTTAGTGTCAGAGCTCGGGGTTGAGGGAGGTTGAACATTCTCCCGCAACCCATTATAGATCAATTGCTTACTCATACGATAAAAGCAGGTTGTCGTTTTGGATTGTGTATTCGACTATGCGCCTGGTCACATCCGCGCGAATTCGATAGAACCTCATGGTTTGAGCCCGCCAAAGTGTTACGGTTCGCTCCGTTGGCTGGATGGTGGCACCAGGTTCCTCTCCGTAGGGGCCGCCGCTCTGCGAAGAGGATTCCAGGGAAAACACCGCCGGAGTAGGAGTCTCGGGCAATGGTTTCACAAATTCATATTCAAATATTTCCCGATCAGACATAAAACGAGCCTGGCGCACTGCAACCGGAACGTTGGCTTTCAATCGGAAGAAACGGTTTTGGGCCTGCTTGGGCAAGGCAATAATCCTCAGCCTGCGATCGATAACAATTCCATCTTCATCCGCAAAGGGACCATTGACCTTGGTGGCGGACTGTAAGAAGATGGGAGGCACACCTGACTCGATTCGGAGGCGGTCCAAATATGCCACTGAGTTCTGTTGATCCTGGTTATCAAAGAGATCCAGGTATAGAATTGCGTCTTGCCCGGCAAACTCTTGGGGCAGAATCACGGCCACAGAGAAAGCTGTCGCCATCAAGGCGCTGCTCTGAGCGCCTGAAAAGGAGATATCGCGGAAAACCACCGCGTTTGAGTTCAGCGTAAAACCGCCAGGAGTGCTGGGGGCCCAAAGGATGCCGTAAGCATCCGCGGACAAAAGGATTGTGGTGTTGGTCTGGGTTTTAGTGACTAATGTGACACTAAAGTTGTCGTGGATCGTGGCCGGAGACGCGGGTTCTTCAGTTGAAAAGCCCACATTAAAGAGTAATAATGGCGCCAGATCCCACGGCAGGATTTTCATGCGCATGCTCATGCTGGTCAGAGGTTGATTAGAGCCGGTATTAAGCCAGTAGGACGGATTGTGCTCCGACGCTGTGGATTGAGCATGCGATACATTCGCGGTCATCACGTTGATAAGAATTAGGCCGAGCGTCATCGCTTCTGTGGCGAGGAAGCGGGCAACAGACCCCAACAACCGACTGAGTAAGAAGTGTGAAAAAATGGGATATTTCATGGTAACTTAGCATTCATGGGACGAGACCGAAGCTGCAGGTCGTCCTCCAGCGACGGCTGATCCTGGCGCGGGGGGCGCCACACCTTCATCCGGGGCGGGTATGGATTGGGCGCTCGGAGGATCGAGGGAGCCGCCCTGGGGCGACTCCAGCGGCGGATTATGGCAAATGTGCATCAGGAATCCTGCGGTTCGCGCTTTTCGCTGAAGACTAGAGCAGGAGCCCGCAACAAGCCTTGGGGACTGTCCACCGGGTCCCCGCTAGGTCCCAGACCCTGGGTCTGCGTATGACCGGAAAGAGTGGACGAAGTGGTGTCATGCGACAGCAACAGGAAAGCGCACGATTTCATCCGTTCTAAGGAGGGTTGTTGGCGGGTCGACAAAAAGGCGGTGTACTCGACGGGCGCGTGGTGGGGAAAACGATAAGCCGCTTTGATGGCCTTGCGGTTTCCGCAGACTTCCGAGATCGGCACCGTAGGGTGTTGTCGAAAGTGGGCGGCCGCAAAGAAGTGAGTAATGCACAGTCCGGAAAGGATCGCACATGAGTCTGCCTGATTCGATTCTAGTGCGAAATAAAAGTTCCACACCTTCAACTCATACATAGGCCGATTGCAGCAGGCATCGTAAGGTGCTAATTCCAAAAATAACAGCTTTTTTTACGTTTTGGATTGGCGTGTACCCATCGATTTTCCGCTATGGCGGCCCGGTGCTCTGGGTTCTGAGCCGCAGTGAGGCTGCTTAGGCCTGGGGTGGGAATCCTCAAAGGCCAGAGTCCACTCCCATGCAGCAAGGAGGACGAACACCACGGATGATGGGTTGCAGGAATGAGAGATGAGGTTCAAATCGAGCACCTTGGATCACGGTCTGGCCGAAGCTTGCGCCACAAGTGTCAGAACCCTCTTTGTGAACGCTTTGGAAATTGCCAAAACCTTTCCGCGCCTCGCGCGCCGCTTCTTCCGGGCACATGCCGGTGGCGATGTTCTCCGCCGTGCGCTGCTCGATGTGGAAGCGCAGCTCGTCGTCAATCTCCTGCTGTGCCACCCGTCGTGCTCCGAGCGACCGAAGTTTTAGCCAAATTGTTCGGAGCGTTTTCATGTATCATGTTTCACGTTTCACGCAACACGCCTCGCCCGGGCTCGTCTGTCGCCGCTCCGCGTCCGCTCCAGCAGCTCCTTACGTTCTTGTTCTGGGAATCGCTCGATGGCATAGGGGACGGTCGTTCGCGGAATCGCTCCTCGGTGAAGGAGCAGGAACGTCTTCAAACGCTGTGGATTGGTCTTGCCTGCTTCCCGGAGCAACCAGCCAACTGCCTTGTGCATCAGATCTCGCTCTTCTTCCAGCAACGCTTCGGTGAGTTTGTAGGCCAGATCCAAGTGCTCCCCTTGACGGGCGAAGGAGACCAGGGTGACTACCGCCGCCCGACGCACCCACATGCAGTTGGACTTGGACCATCGCTGCAGCTCAGCGATGCACGCCGGGTGGCATCGCAGCAACGGGGAGAGCACCGCCGAAGCGAAACCATCCACCAAGGCCCAGTTGTCAAGATGCCCTTTCAGCCAGACTTCCGCTTGGCGCCACATGCCTTGACCGAGCTCATCCAAGAAACCGCCCAGAATGAGAAACCCCGTCCCCCGCGTTTCTATGTGGGGCTGCTGAAGCAGGAGGCCGCAGAGGGCGAGGGCCTCGCGTGCGTGCCACGATGGCTTCAACTGGCGAATCCAGCCCTGGGCAAGATTCCGCGCAGTAGGCGCATCGATGCCCAGCGCTTGAATTGGCTCGGCGAAAAAACGTTGAGTGGATGCCTCCTTCGTTGGATCTGCCAGATCATGAAGCTCCCGGATGATCCGCGTCGCGGCTTCTTCGACACCTATCGGCTGTAGCTTATGGGCGGCCTGTTCACTCATCATGTTTCACGGTTCGTTTTCATTCGTCTCTCAGCGCCCTCATTGGGTCCACCCTGGCCGCGCGCCGCGCGGGAACCCATGCGGCTCCGGCGGCGATGGCGAGTAACACCGTCGCGGCGAAGCCGAGTGTCAAGGGATCGGTCGGCCCCACGCCGTAAAGCTGGCTCCGGATCAGCCTAGCGAGACCGATCGCAGCGGGCAGACCAACGGCCACCCCGAACGCGGCGAGGAGCAGCGCCTCGCGCAGGATCGGGCCGGCAATCTGCCGACGGGTGGCTCCCAGCGCCATGCGGAGGGCGATCTCGCTGGTCCGGCGCGCCACATGATAGGCCATCAGCCCGTACAGACCGATGCACGAAAGCAGCAGCGCAAGACCCGCGAGCGCGCCGCAGAGGGTGGCCAGGACACGCTCCTGGCTGATGGCTCTGTCGCGTACCTCTTCCTGCGTCGTGAGGTCTGCGAGCGGCACGTTGGGATCAATTGCAGCCACGGCCTTGCGGGCGGCGCTCGCCACCGACAGCGGCGGCAACGCGGTGCGCGCGGCAACGCACGTGTCACCGCGGGGGTATTGTCGGAACGAGAAATACACAGTCGGCGGCGCCGGCTCCTTGATGCTCTTGTATTTGGCATCGTGGCACACGCCGACGATCCGCCAGCCGGCGTCCCACACGTTTATCGTCAGGCCGAGCGGGTTTGCATCGCGCAGGTATTTGCGGACGAAGGCCTCGTTGACCACGGCGACCTTGGGGGCGCCTTCGGAATCGGCGGCGCTCAATCCGCGTCCGTGCAGCACCGGGATGCCCATGGCCGGAAAGAACGTCTCACTCACGATCAGCCGATAAGCTGTGTTTTCTTGCGAGCTCGCAGGACGGTCGAGAAGGGTGAACGCTCCATAATCGTGCCTATTGGCGATCAGCGGGTTATGGAGGAGGGTGGCGCCTTTCACGCCCGGGATCGTGGCGAGCGAGTTTTGCACCCGCTCGTAAAACGGGGCGAGTTGCGCGCCCTCGTAACCAACACCACCTGGCTTGAGCTGGAACAGCAGCAACTTCTCCGTGCTGAAGCCCGCGTCGATGCGCGTAAGATTGACGAGCGTGCGAACGTAGAGGCCGGCGCCAGTCAGCAGCAGCAACGAGAGACAGATTTGCGCGGCGACGAGGGCTTTCACCACCCTCAACCGCGGCGCGCCAAGGGCTCCACGGCTCTTAAGCCCGCCGACAGGATCCGCGCAACCGGCCCGCAAGGCCGGGAGCAAGCCCGACAGCAGGGCGGTGATCAGCGCGGAGGCCAGGCTGAAACTCAGCACCGTGAGGTCAAGCGCGAGGGTATAGTGCAGACCGTCCGCCGACTCGGCAAGCAACCGGGAGATGACATCCTTGCCCCAGCCCGCCGCCGAGCAACGCAAGCATGAGGCTCTCGGTGAGCGACTGGCGGATGAGCCTCCATCGGCTGGCGCCGAGAGCGGCGCGCACGGCCAGTTCGTGTTGGCGGGCGGCGCCGCGGGCCAGCGACAGGCCGGCGAGATTGGCGCACGCCACCACCATGACCAAGCCGACCACGCCCAGCATCAGCATCAGCGGCCTGCGGTAGTTGTTACGGTCATACGACAGGCCCCCGCGACCCGGTTCTACCAACATCCTCGCTTCTTTCATGATCGCGCCGGCCTCATGGGCGGACGCCACGTCGAGCGCGGCCCGGAGCTGCGCGTCGCTGACGGCGGGCCCGAGCCGGGCCATCAGGCGCACAAACCAGTTCCGAGTCTCGGTGATTGGGGTCCACAAAAACGGCGATGCGGGCGACATGGGCACGTAGAACTCGCTCGGATCACCCGACTGCACCCCGGCGAATCCCTGCTGCAGCACGCCAATGATCGTGAAGCTGGTCCCGTTCAGCGTGACCGCTTGGCCGAGCACAAGGGGATCGAGACCGAAATACTTTTGCCACCAACCGTAGCTGATTACGACGCCCGTCGCGGCGCTGGCGTAGTCTTCGCCCGCGTTCAGCGACCGGCCGATGAACAGCCGGGCGCGGAGGGCGGAGAAGAAATTGTCCGAGACCATCATTCCATTTCCTGTGAAAGCCTCGCTCCGCCCACGAGTGACGATTCCGCGCAGAGGACAGAATGCGAAGATATCAGCCTGCTTGGCACATTGCTCGCGCAAGTTGAGAAACAGGGGGTGGGAAACGGAACTGGCTGTCAGGCGATTGCCCATTCGGGTCACTTCTCCGCTGTGGGAAGGAACTCGAGGTTCGATTCCGGACCAGCGCAGCTCGCGCAACTCGTGCGGATTGGGCACGGGCAGCGAACGGAGCAGGATCGCGTTGACGAGCGAGAAAACGGCGGTGCCCGCGCCGATGCCGAGCGCAAGGGAAAGCACAGCCACGGCGGTGAAACCCGGATTCTTGCGCAGCATCCGCAAGCCGAGGCGAACGTCCTGGAACGTCGCATCGCCGAGGCTCGCAACCCGCGCATCGCGACAGTCCTCGCGGATGCTCTGCAGGTTGCCAAAGCGTTTGCGCGCCTCGCGTGCAGCGTCCTCGGAGCCCATGCCGGCGGCGCTATTCTCCGCCGCGCCCCGCTTGATGTGAAAGCGCGGCTCCTCCTCGACGTCCTGTTTCACCTTCCCCCGTTGCCACAGGGAGCGCAGCCGTTGCCAGAGTGTCTTGGACAATCTCACAAGAGTTCTCGCGGTTCACTCATCACGTTTCACGATTTCATTCGTCTCTCAGCATCAACACCCCTTACGCAGGTGGCATGCCAAGCCGCCTGGATCCGCGACGAACTTCCTTCGACATCAAGGCTGACATGAGTCTGTGAGGTCGTAAAGTGCCTACTATCAGATGTTTATGCCAGCGGACGCAGCCCATTTCGTCGGCTCTACCTCATCTGGAATGCCCTTCAACCCACTCGCCATTCTTCCGGGTTTCGCTCGTCTGTGGGAAGGACCTGTCCCGGAAATGGGATTGGCGGAGTCGATGAGCGCACAAGGCCTCCGAGCGAGCGAAAGCCTGACCTCCAACACCGTAGAACGTGCTGAATCAGCCTGAACAAAGCGAGTCTCCAGTTGGGAGCAGTCTCTCGTTGCCGGTGGCCATTTCCCGTTCGAGAAGTATCACGCCGTACCGCGCGTCAGGCCCGGCAACGTGACGGCGCACCTCAGTGAAACCACAAGACAAGTACATCCGCCGCGCGGACAGAAAGAAAGGATGCTCACTGGTTGTCACCGTCACTTTCAAAGGAGACCACTGCTTCAATCGGTTCAGCGTTTCGACGGTTTGCGCCTTACCCAGACCGCGGTTTTGAAATCGTGGCACGACGCAATTGTGCCCGATAGCCACAGTCTTGGGCGCCTGTCTGGGATCAAAGGAACTAAAACCGATGAATTGCTCGTCCAGACGAGTCAAGAAGACGCATCGCCCCAACGTCTCGATGTTTTGGAACACTTCGGCGTCAAATTGTTGAAACGACCGCGGCAGATCTGCCCAGCAACTGTTCTGCTCGAACAACCGCCGGTAGCTGTCCACGAGCAGTTCCACCAGCAGTCCTCTGTGGCCAGGAGTCACCGGGCAAAACGAATGTGCGGTTGGCTGGATACTGTTCATCGCATCCTCTCGTCCTCTCCGCGCCGCGCCTGCGCTCTGGAAGTCGTGCACTGCTCAACGTAGAAGCCTAATTCGTCGTCAATCGCGCGTTCCCTCGACGGCCGACGCCACGCCGAGGGGAATCGAGCGCAAAACGTTCTCAAGAGGTTCATGAACTCACGTTTAACACATCCCGAGTAACCTTTGACCCACAGCAGCCCGGCGCTTTGACGTCTGGCCTTCTACGAGGGAGAGTCTTTTGAGGTTCCTTTGCCAATACGCGGCGGCGTACCGCATTTCGCCCTTTGCGAGATCGGGTCCGATTTCCGTCAGCGCGAGGCAGGTGTAGAAGAACGGGAATCGACCCCATTTGCCAGCGCCGGCGCGGGCGTTTTTCAATTTGTCGAGCCCCAGCCGCAACCGTTCCTCGGCTCGTGGCAGCACGCCGATGGCCAGATTGCGCCAATAGGCCGCCGAACAGGTACCGCAGCAATAGAGCCCTGGACTGTAACCGCGCTTCTCCGATTCCTCAAAGCGGGCGGACAATCCGCACACCGCCCGATTCAGGCACTCCTGCACTGTGGGGTCTTTCACCTCAAGGAGGAAAAGCACCCGGCAGCTCTCTTCGCCAAGGATGTGAGCCAGCCCCGCCTGGGTG
>ORJL011682215.1_pt1 | contig 15559 bp, 14 predicted proteins | sample 1779941 | NCBI WGS metagenome assembly ORJL01 (sample SAMEA104232317, study PRJEB22302) | groundwater metagenome | biome: forest; feature: aquifer; material: groundwater | place: USA | collected 2011-08-07 | depth 5.8 m | reverse complement strand
TTCGGCATGGGCATAGACAAATCCAACGTCCGTTACGTGATCCATGCCGGAATGCCCAAATCTTTGGAGCATTATCAGCAGGAGAGCGGGCGGGCGGGCCGCGACGGACTGGAGGCCGAATGCACCCTCTTCTATTCCGGCGGTGATTATGGGGTCTGGAAGAGCATCCTCGGCGACACGGAGCCAAAGATCCAAAAAATTGCCGTAGAAAAATTAAACGAAATGTATGGTTATTGCACAGGCATTACCTGCCGGCATAAGGCCATCCTTACTTACTTTGGCCAGGACCTCAAAAAAGATAACTGCGAGGCGTGCGATGTCTGCCACGGCGACATCGATCTTGTGGAGGACCCTCTGATAGACGCGCAGAAGATATTGTCGTGCATTGTCAGACTAAAAGAGAGCTTTGGCGGCGATTACACGGCCGCTGTGCTTATGGGCTCCAAGGACACGCGGATAATGGAAAATCGTCATAATTCTTTGAGTACATACGGGCTAATGTCACATCACACAAAGAACATTGTTCGGGACTGGATAGAACAGCTGGCGGCGCAGGGGTATATTAAAAAAACGGATGAATTTAAAGTGTTGAAGGTGACCGCGAAGGGCTGGCTGGTATTGAACGGAAAAGAGTCGCCGCGCCTTTTAAGGCCGGTAAAGAGACTTCCAAAGGACCGGAGGGTTTCAAAGATCGCGATGGAAACATGGGAAGGCGTTGATAACCGCCTCTTTGAGGAACTTCGCAAACTGCGGCGTCAATTTGCGGACAAAAAAGGGGTTCCCGCGTATATTGTCTTCAGCGACGCCGCGCTGCGCGACATGGCAAGAAAAAGGCCAAAGACCAAAGAGGAGATGCTTCATGTGAACGGCGTAGGCGAAACCAAGCTGAGACAATACGGCTCAAGCTTTCTGAACGTAATTAATGGGAGTTAGGATGTTACCCCTACCCAGAAGCCATTTGGGGTCGAAGCTTTCCTTGAGCCGGCGCATCTTTTCGATGATGTCGGGGGTATATTGTCTCGCCAAAAGTTCGCGCTTGAGCTTGCCGATCCCGTGCTCGCCGGCAACACCGCCGCCGAGGGAGACCGCGCGCCTTGACTGACGCAAGATAAGCTCATGTGCCTTCCCCTTTTCAGCGGCGTTCTTGCACAAAAAAGTCGTGTGCGGATGGCCGTCGCCCAAGTGGGCATACATCGTGAATTCGATATTTAGCGAAAGAACTTCCTCATAGGTCTTTTTCATCGTGGCAAGCATGTGTTCTTTCGGCACCCACCAGTCGCCGGAGACCTTTCCACCGCCTTTCGCCTCCAACCCCTCGCGCCGTTCGCTGATGGTCGCGGGAATATGGTGCCGCCAGCTGTGGAACTCTTCTTTCTGCTTATCGGTCGTCGCCACCATGGTCCCATCCGGACATTCGATGATCTGCATCCATTTGGCGAGCGAGGCATCTATATCCTCATATTCATCTTTTAAATATACAAGTGACTTTGTCCCTTCGGGGAGTTTTGGCGGGCTCTTGTGCGTCATGATGAGCGAGATGGCGGTTGAGTCTATGAATTCCAGGCTGCGCGGGGCATAGCCCTTCTTGTTCACATCATCTATGAATGCCAGCGCCTTGAGGTTCGATGTGAACGGGATCAATATAATGAACGTCTTTGGGATCGAAGGCATGAGGTCGACCGTTATCCTTGAGATGGCGGCGAGGGTCCCTTCAGAGCCGATGAGCTGGTCTATCTCTTCACCGCCGAGGAAGTAGCCGCCGTGGCCTTTGGTGAATTGCCCCCTCACCCCGACCCTCTCCCCCAAGGGGAGAGGGGGTGTTTCACGTTCCAATATTCCGCACGTCCCATCTATCTTAATATAATCTATCTCCCTCACCCAAGCCCTCGTCGGCCCATACTTATAAAAATCCTCGCCGGTCGCGTTGGTCGACACCGTTCCGCCAATGAATGCGTCGTCGCACGATGTCGGGACAACCGGATAGTGAAAACCCTTCTCCTCCACGAGCTTTTGAAACTCGCGGACGTTCACACCCGGCTCCACAACGGCATAGCCCCTGCCATCTTTGACGCCGATATCTATTATCTTATTAAAATGGTCGGTCGTGATAAGGACACCTTCGGTCGCGACCGATGCGCCCGTCATGGATGTCCTGCCGCCGCACATCGTCACCGAAACGTTGTTACCATTGCACCATTTGAGGATATCCGCCACCTCCTGCCAGTCGCGCGGGCGCACCACGGCGTCGGGGCTGCCGGTCATGACTGCGTCCTTGGAGTAGGATTCTATGCGGGGATCAGGTTTGTAAATGACCTCCGTTTTGGCGGGGATTGTTTTAAGGTCGGTCATGGGTATGTAGCGCAGGACTTCAGTCCTGCCAATATTGGCAGACCTAAAGGTCTGCGCTACAGATTGAGCAGGTCTAAAGACCTGCGCTACGAAATCGGTTCAAGCAGTCGTTCTGTTGCGTCCGTTCTGCTTGGACTGATAGAGCTTTTCGTCGGCGTCTTTAATGAGGTCGTCCGGCGTGCGGTGGTCCTTCCCCTCGTCAAGCGAGGCAACACCGATGGAGATGGTGATCGGGATCTTCTGTTTCTCAAAATCAAGCGGCGCAGATGCCACCTTCTCCCTGATGCGCTCCGCTAAAAGATGGGCCCCGGCCTTGTTCGTCGTTCGAAGAATGGCCACGAACTCCTCGCCGCCATAGCGCGCCAGGATATCCTCGTTCCTGACCATGGTGTGGACCGTCTTTGCAAGCTGGTGCAAAAGCATATCGCCCGCCAGGTGCCCGTGCGTATCGTTCACCTTCTTAAAGAAATCAATATCTATCATAAGGAGGCTCAAGCCCGCCTTGCTCCTCTTTGCGTGACTGAACTCCTCGCTCAACCGCTCGATGAAAAATCGCTTATTGTAAATATTGGTGACCGGGTCGATGATCGCCATCTTGTAAAGTTCTTTGTGAAAGATATTCTCCGTCTTGTCCTGCAGGGCGAACTTGAAGACCGTGGCGGAACTGATCTGTATCTTGTCGCCGTCGTGCAGGCCGGTCTTTTTCACCCTCTGGCCGTTCAGGAACGTCCCGTTCGTGCTGCCTAGGTCTTCAATGGTAACCTCTTCGCCGTCAACCGCTATCTGAACGTGATGACGCGAGATGCGCTGGTCGTTTATGACGATGCTGGCGTCGGGCGCGCGGCCAATGGTCGTAGCCCCGTCCTGAAGGTGCAGAAGTTTGCCGATGAGCGGGCCGGAGAGAAAGAGGATATAGGCCCTCTTGGACGATTCGTCCGGCAGCTTCGTCACCTGCGTGATGATCGTCTTTTCGGCGGTATCTTTTGGGTCTTTTGGTGGCATATGTGTTTTAAATAATTTGTAGCGCAGGACTTTAGTCCTGCTAATGTTGGCAGGTCTAAAGACCTGCGCTACATACCCTATCCTAATATCTTCGCGATGCGTTCCACCGCCCAGTCGATATCGGCCTTCGTTATCACCAGCGGCGGGGCGAACCGGATCGTCGTCACGTGCGTCTCCTTGGCCAGAACGCCCTCTTTCATCAGCGCCTCGGTGAACTGGCGCGCCGGACCGGCATCTTTCTTCAGCTCAACGGCTATGAGCAATCCTCTGCCCCGAGCCTCTTTGATCTTGTCAGACTTAATGGCGCGGAGCCTGCCCAGAAAATATTCACCCATCTCGGCGGATCGCTCTACTAATTTTTCATCTATAATAACATCCAGCGCCGCAGATGCAATGGCACAGGCGAACGGATTGCCGCCAAAGGTCGAACCGTGGTTGCCCGGCTCGAACGCCGCCATCATCACGGCGTTGTCGGCCAGGATCGCTGAAACGGGATAGATCCCCCCGCCAAGGGCCTTGCCGACCACGACGATATCGGGTTTTATATTCTCGTGTTCATAGCAGAAGAGCTTTCCCGTCCGCCCAAGGCCGGTCTGTATCTCGTCGGTAATAAGCAGGACATTGTTCTTTCTTGTGATCTCGCGGCATTTTTTCAGATATCCCGCCGGCGGGATCAGAACTCCCGCCTCACCCTGAATGGGCTCGACCATGAACGCGACCGTATTCGGCGTGATCACTGATTCAAGCGCGGTCGCATCTCCATAGGGGATGATCTTGAACCCCGGCGCGTACGGCCCGAAACCGGAGTTACACAGCGGGTCGGTTGAGAACCCTACGATGGTCGTCGTCCTGCCGTGAAAGTTGTCCTTGCAAACGATGAGCTCTGCCTTCCCATCGGGGACACCTTTGACCTTATATCCCCACCGCCGCGCCGCCTTAATGGCCGTCTCAACTGCCTCGGCGCCGGTGTTCATGGGGAGCGCCTTGTCGTAGCCCGTAAGCTTCGTTAGTTTCGCCAGGAACGGCCCCATCTGGTCGTTGTGAAAGGCGCGCGATGTCAGCGTGAGCGTCTCCATCTGCTTCCGCGCGGCGTCGCAAATCTTAGGATGCCGATGCCCCTGGTTCACTGCGGAATATGCAGAGAGCATGTCTATATATTTCTTCCCTTCAACATCTGTCAACCACACGCCCTCGCCCTTTGAAATGACCACCGGGATCGGGTGATAGTTATGTGCGCTGACCTCTTCGACCTGATCGATGAACTCTTGTGTCTTGGACATATAGTTTTGTTGGAGTAGCGAACTTTAGTTCGCGATAAAATTATCGCGGGCTAAAGCCCGCTACTCCTCCTGTTTTTTAAATACCAAATGACGTGCCAAGCGACTTGGCTGTTTTTACCAATAGCGAATCTTTAGAGACAAGCCTCTGGGCCCCGCCGACCGAACTCAAGTCGACCGGCTCTATCGCGCGCCCCTTCAAGGCCACCATTTTCCCATAAACACCGTCTTCTGCCAGCTTCACTGCGGCAACCCCAAAACTTGTTGCAAGCATGCGGTCAACGAACGTCGGCGAACCGCCGCGCTGCAGGTGCCCCAGGACCGTCACGCGCGATTCAACCCCCGTCTCCGCCTGGATATGATCCGCAACGAATTTGCCGATCCCGCCGAGCCTGATCGGGTCGGGGCTGTCCTTCACGATGTCCTTTACCACGCACTTTCCGCCCTCGGGATATGCCCCCTCTGCCACAACGACGATCGTTGCGCGCTTTCCCTTCTTGCGCCGCTCTTCAACCGCGTCAACGATCCTGTCGAGCCTGAACGGTATCTCGGGGATGAGGATGATGTCTCCCCCTCCCGCCATACCCCCGTTCAGCGCCACCCAGCCGGCGTTGCGCCCCATGACCTCAACGACCATGACTCGGTGATGAGACTCTGCGGTAGAGTGCAACCTATCAAGCGCCTCTGTCACAAACGAGCAGGCGGTGTCAAAGCCGATCGTCTGGTCGGTCGCCATCAGATCGTTATCGATGGTCTTTGGCACGCCAATGATCTTCGGCCACTTTTTCAGGAATTTCGATGCGATCGTGAGAGTTCCGTCGCCGCCGATGCAATAGAGGATATCGACCTTCCACTCTTTCAGATATTTCACCGCCGTATCGGAGACGTCTTCGGGGTCATAGAGGCTGGCCTTGTTGGATGAGCCAAGGATCGTCCCGCCGAGCGTCAGAATATTCGAAACGTCATTGAAATCGAGCGGGCGCATCTTGCCCTTCATCAGGCCTTCGAACCCGTCCAGAATGCCGATAGCCCTGGCGTCGTGGTCAATGATAGATGTCCTGACGATCGCCCTGATGGCGGCGTTCAGCCCCGGGCAATCTCCCCCGCCTGTCATAATAGCTATTGTTTTGCGCATATGTTCTTTTCACCCGCCCCGTTTCTTAAGCCATTCTTTAAAAAAAACGTCATAGATCATGTACGAGCCATCCTCTTTTTCGATCAGCCCCTTTTGGACCAATGATTCAAGGGCCTTTCTAAAACTATCGGCAGTTGCTATCCCCTCCCTTTTTAGGAATACCGAAGAAAATGGCATTTCATCTTTTTGGAGGCTAGACAGCGCTCTCATGGCTATTTTCTGCCCCCTTGTCAAGAGTTCAAAGACATTCTGATATGAGGCGTTCTCGATCGAAAGGATCTTATTTATCGTTTTAATAACCGAATCTGCGCTTATTTCTTTACCCTCGTTCGCCGCCATCTCCCACAGGTGAAAGCAAAGCTCCTGTGTATAATAAGGGTGGCATTGCGTGAAATCTAACAAATAGGAAAGGACCTTCGGGCCTATTTTCATCTTCGAACCTTCGAATTTGGCGATTATGAACGCCTCCAGTTCGGGCCGAGGCATGGGTGGAAGCGGAAAATGTATAACGCTCTTGTAAAAAGGCCTTGAAGGGTCAGAGAACATCTCAAGTAACAGGTGGCGTTTGCTCCCTGCAAATATGTAGGCAATGCCTGCGTGTCCCTGTATCTTTGAACGAAGTATCTTTTCTATCCGGTCGTCTTCCAATTCTCCCACCTGCTGAAATTCGTCAAAAACAACAATACCCTTTTTCTTACCCCCCGAAATATGCCTGGCAATGCCGTCTAGCAATTCTTCGGTAAGCACTCCTCCCCTCTTCGACGAATCGAAACCGAACTCAAAACCTATATTGCCAGCGGGGTCCATCGTAACCTTGGGGACGAACGAACTCAAGAGGCCTCGTATCGTCTTAATCGTTTTCTCCACGGCTGAGTCGAACGATTTTGCAAAAGCCTGCGCGAGGATCTGGTTGAATTGCTCCTCTTTGATCATCGAATAGAGGTCGGCATATATGATCACATAGCCCTTCTTGGGAAGGCGGGATATTGCCTCTTTTATCAGCGAGGTCTTGCCCCACCTGCGGGGGGAGTATAACAATACCTTATTTCCCGCCTTAATATATTCCGTAAGTGTGGCTATCTCCTTCTTTCTATTACAGAAATCGCCGCCCGACACCTCTTCGCCATATTTGAATGGGTTGCTTGCCATACTATGGATATTAAACCTCCCCATGGACAACGTCAAGGGTTATTATAAAAAAACTATAATACAAAAAGTATAAAATGATGCGTGTTATCTTCTAAACAAGTTCTTCACCACGAACCAGAAGTTCTCTTTGCGTTCGCGCATACGACGGAGCGTATAGGGAAGCCACTGGCTGCCGTAGGGGACATAGATGCGCACGCGATAACCCTCTTTTACCAACTGGCTCTGCAGGTCGCGCCTGATGCCCAAGAGCATCTGGAACTCGAACCTGTCCTTGCCGATATTGAAACGCGCGGCATATTCCTTGACCTGGTTAATGATCTTTTCGTCGTGGGTCGCGATGCCGTGATAGATATCGCTTGCGATCAGGCGCGCCATGATGGTCTCATATTGCTTGTCCACATCGCGCTTGTCGGGAAATGCGATATCGGGCGGCTCTTTGTAAGCCCCCTTGCAAAGGCGGACGCTGATCCCTTCGCTCAACAGTTCTTCGATATCCCTTGGCGAGCGTTTTAGCATTGATTGGATCACCGTGCCGCTGTTCGGATAGATCGTGTGCCAGCGTTTCACCATATTGAGCGTCTTTTGCGTATAGGCGCTACCTTCCATGTCGATCCTCACAAAGCCGTCCAGCCTCCCCGCCTCAACCAGGATCTTCGCCACGTTATCGAAACATATCTGCTCCGAGATATCCAATCCCAACTGCGTCAGTTTGAGGCTCATGTTACATTCAAGCCCCTTGGCCTTCAACTCGCGCAGGACCCTGCAATATTCGTCGGCCACGGCCCGTGCCTCAACGAGATTTGTAACGCTCTCGCCCAGAATATCCAGCGTCGTCCCAAAGCCTTCGCTGCGCAACCTTTCGACCACAGGCAGGGCTTCTGCCAAAGTCTGCCCAGCAATAAAGCGTTTGGCAAATATAAAGAGAATGTTCATAGGCATGCCTTTGATGTGGCCCTTCATTCCCCCCTTTAGTAAAGGGGGGTAAGGGGGGATTTTTCCAAGTCGCTCAAAAATTCTATTAGTTCTATTTTCACTCACATTCACCTCCCACTTACGCACTTAGACACTTACGCACTTACGCACTTCTGTTACGGCCTCCCCTCGATACCCAATCCAACGACCTCGGCGATCGACTTTGCCTGCATGAACTGCAGCAGATAGTCCTTGCCGCCCGCCTTGGAACACGTGCCGCTCATATTATATCCGCCGAACGGGTGACACGCGACCATCGCGCCGGTGCATTTGCGGTTGATATAAAGGTTGCCGACGTGAAATTTCAATTTCGCCTTTTCGATCTTCTTCCGGTTCTTTGTATAGACCGCCCCCGTCAGGCCATATTCCGTGTCGTTGGCTATCTCAAGTGCGTGCCTGAAATCGCGCGCCTTAATGACGGCTAGGACCGGCCCAAATATCTCCTCCTGCTCGATCACGGCGCCGGGCTTCACATCGGCGATGACGGTTGGGGGGATGAAAAATCCCCCCTGTCCCCCCTTTTCCAAAGGGGGGGAACAGACTACTCTCCCCTCTTTCTTCCCTATCTCGATATAATTAAGGATGTTCTTATAGGCCTTTTCACTGATAACCGGCCCCATGTAATTTTTGACGTCTTCGGTTGGCCCGACCGCGATGGCCTTGGCCTTTTCGACTATTTTTTTCACCATCTCGTCATAGACCTCTTCCACAATGATCGCCCGCGAGCATGCCGAGCACTTCTGTCCCTGAAAGCCGAACGCGGAACTTACAACGCCCGCAGCCGCCGCGTCAAGATCGGCCTCGTTGTCAACGATTATCGAGTCCTTGCCGCCCATCTCGGCAATAACGCGTTTGATCCACTTCTGCCCCGGTTGAACCTTGGAAGCTAGCTCGCAGATATGCAATCCGACAGCCTTTGAACCGGTGAACGAGATGAATCGCGTTTTCGGATGTGCAACCAGCGCATCGCCGATACTGCCGCCGCTGCCGGGGACAAAGTTCACCACGCCGGCGGGCAGACCGGCTTCTGCCAACACCTCCATGAACTTTGCGGCAATGACGCCCGCGTCGCTTGCGGGCTTCAAAACGACCGTATTGCCGGAAACCCAGGCCGCACAGGCCATTCCGACCAAGATGGCGAACGGAAAGTTCCATGGCGGAATGACCACACCGACGCCCAAGGGAATATAGACCATCAGGTCGTGCTCGCCCGGCCAGTGAAGGCACGGCTGAACCTCTGCATAGCGCAGGGCCTCGCGGCCATAGAACTCGCAGAAATCGATCGCCTCGCAGACATCGCCGTCGGCCTCGGCCCACGACTTGCCGGTCTCATAGACCATCCAGGCAGAGAGCTCTGCCTTGCGGCGGCGCATTATCTGCGCGGCATGAAAGAGCCGGTCGGCGCGTTCCTCTTCCGGCACCCAGCGCCACGTCTCAAAGGCCTTTGCGGCCGCCTCAACCGCCTTTGCGGCCAGCTCTGGCGTTGCGGACTGGGTTATCCCGACGACCTCGCTTGGATTCGCCGGGTTAATTGAATTGATCTTCTCTTTTGTAGTTATCTTTTCGCCATTTATAATGATGGGATATTCCTTGCCAAATTGTTTTCTAACGGCCGAGAGCGCCGTCTGCATATCGCTCAAGGTCTCCGGATTAGAAAAGTTCGCCAGTTGTTCATTTCTGAAATCTTTCGGCATATCAACTCCCGTAGTTGCCCCATTTATCGGGCCAATCCGTAGTTGCCCGATTCATCGGGCCAATGTCGCCCGATGAATCGGACAACTACACTTTGTAATGCAGGACATTAGCCTTGCCAAGCACATTTTGTCAACAATTTGAAAGAAAAATTGAAAGAAAATTGACGTTTTAAGCGTTCCGCGTTATCAAATACCGGTGGCTCGAACAACGATCATGACCTTCTCAAAAGATGAATTCGCCAGCAGTATCATTCACGGCATCGGCGCTGTTCTTAGCATCGCGGCCCTAAGCGTTTTGGTTTCTCTTTCGGCCTTGCGGGGCGACGCATGGCGGGTGATATCTTTCAGCATATACGGAACCACCCTCGTCCTCTTATATCTTACATCAACCCTCTATCACAGCCTTCGCCCACAAAGGGCGCGCCGCGTCTTTCAGATCCTTGACCATTCATTTATATATCTGCTCATCGCCGGAACATACACGCCATTTTGCCTCGTGACAATGAACGGCCCCGTCGGCTGGACGCTGTTTGGAACGATCTGGGGTCTGGCCGTTCTGGGGCTGACGCTGAAGGCCGCCGCATTCGGCCGGTTCGATCTATTTTCGCTGTTCATGTATGTGGCGATGGGCTGGCTGGTGGTCGTTGCGATCTATCCTTTATGGCGCGCCATGCCCGCCGCTGGCATCGTCTGGCTTGTAGCGGGGGGCGTGTTCTATACCTCGGGGCTCATCTTCTTCGGCTGGCGTTCAATGCCCTTTCACCACACGGTCTGGCACCTCTTTGTCATCGCCGGTAGCACCTGCCACTTCTTTGCGATGCTGTTCTATGTATTGCCAAAGTGAATGCGCTTATAAAAGCGTATTGAACTCTTCAATGGTAATTTCAACATCACGAATTAACTTTCGAAGCAATCCCCTGCCCAAGGCGCGGTGGCGCGGGATCGTTAATGGCTTTTTCATCTTATCAACTGGGTGCTGCATTCGAATATGGCTACCGCGCTGGCGAACGACACAATAGCCCAATTTCTGAAAACATTTTACCGCATGGTTTCCGGATATGGCAGGCAATTTATGCTGCATAGGCTAGTGTGTGAAAACTTATTTCTTGTGGATGGAAGTTCTTTAATATCTCCTTATTCTCTTTCTCTTCCAGACAAAGCCCGATAACTTCTCTGATGTTTTTAAGCGCCTCATCAACTGTTTTCCCCTGGGAATAGCACCCTGAAAAAATGGGACACTCCACCACATAAAACCCGTCTTCGTCTTTTTCGATCAAAACCGGCAATTGGCTCACCTTTCCCATAAGCACCTCCGCTTTTATTGTTTCAACCTATCAAAAGTCCTTTTAAAAAACAACAACTATTGTTTTGAAAGAGAATTTGAAAGAAAATCTGGCATTTGTCGCCTTTCTTTGATAGCATGCGAGCGTGTTATGAATGAATCTATGAGTAAAAAATTCTTCAAAAAGAACAAAGACATCGAATTTGCCCTTCTTTTTGGCTCGCACGCTAAGGGACACGCGAACAAAATGAGCGATGTCGATATCGCCGTCTGCCTGTCACCGCGCGTTGCGGCCTCCAAGTTCTTCGACCTAAGGCTAAGCCTGGCGGCAGAGCTTCCCATTAAAGGGAAAAAAGATGTCGTCATCTTGAATGAAAGCCCGCCCCTGCTTGCCTATGAAGTGGCTTCTCATGGCAAGCCGATATTTATAAGGAACAAAAAGGCGCTCATAGATTTCAAGGCCTCCGCGTTTTCACGGTTCTTCGACACGCAGGTGTTAAGGAACGTCCAGTATGAAGCAATGGTAAAGAGGATAAAGGAGGGGAAAATTGGTCATTTCAAGAGAAACAGTTCGATCAAGGTTGATAAGATTAGAGAGCTCTCTCGCAAAATTGCGCGAGCTGGCAAAGCTCACTAAAGGCGAATTCCTTGACGGCGACAATTACGTGCCGCGCGACCTGACCGATCGCAACCTGCAGGTCGCGGCCGAATGTATATTTGACATTGGCAATCATATAATCGCCGAAGATGGCTTTGGCTCGCCATCGGATTACGAGGACATAATCAAGATACTAAGCAACAACGGTGTGATCAGCAAGGGCCTTGCAAAGCGCTTGCGCGGTCTTGGCGGGTTCAGGAATATCTTGGTCCATGACTATATGGGCATTGACTACAGCTTGGTTTATTCACGCCTTAAAAACAATTTAAAGGACTTCTCCGATTTTATCCGCGAGATCGAAAGGTATATCGGCAGGTGATTTCACCCCGCCCCATTTTTCCATTAGACATGGAGGGGTTAGATTTTCAGTTCGCATCTGATCTCCCCGCTGGCAAACCTGAAGGGGAGGCCACCCTGCCACGGGCTGTAAACTATCTTCCCGCCTATTTCACGCTTAACGATAAAGTATTTGTTGGCGATCTTTTCAGTTCCGTCAACAAGGTCAAGAGGGATCGTTTCCGCCAAGACAAGTATCTTTTCATCGAAGCCATTTATCTTTCTTCTTTCCTCATCCGCAACCTCTTTTACGAATTTCAATCGATCACCGCCGCCCTCGATCACATGCTCATTGATGTTCTTTGTAACTTGTTCATTGAACCACAACGCGGCCCGATATTCATTGGCGCTGATCGCCGCGGGCGGTTGGATCATCGAAAAAAGGTTGAGCACTTCATTGTCGGCGCTATCCAATTGGCACTCCTTTGCATATTTATCGCGCAATTTTATAAATTTGCGTTCAAACGAATTTTTGTCATTGCCGCTATAAAGTTCTGGAATGATTTCATTTGGGCTTTGACCGTTACGAACCGCCATAACAAGCTTGTTTAAATCGATCTGATAGGTAAACTCTCTCTGCACATCCAATAACGCGCGAACGAATGGCAGACCGGCCGAGCGAAGTAAATTTATAAAAAGGATCATGCTATAGTGATAAGTTGCCTTTCTTGGATCCAAAGCATTGACTTCTTCTATTATTGATCGTTGCTTCAACAAAATTTCCCTATTCAAAAACATTTTATAACAAATTAAATATGCAAAAACGTCGCAAAAACCTTCTCCAAGCCAAGATACGTTCCTATGGATATCTGATGGTTCGGCCAACAAAGAATAAACTCCATGTAATTTTTCGTGTAATATCGACAATAAAATGTGCGCTGGGGTAATTTGACTTTTTTTGAAATATGAACCGACAGGAATATTCATCGCCCTCGACTCTTCAGGGTTGACATTGAACGCGAACCAATCGGCATCTTTATAAATATCGTTATATCCTTCAAAAAAATAGCTGACTATCATTGTGGGCGTGGGCTGATAATCGCTGATACCAAAATACCGGTTCAATAAAGGCGGAAAGCCCTTGGCTATCTTTACCATGTCACTGTCAAAATCATAGTTCGGCTCAACATCGTTTAAATTGCGACATAACATTTCTAAATCACCCTTAAGAATATTTTTCACGTCCTCGTCATAGGAAGCTAGCTTGATCTTCCCGATCCTTTCTATCAATCTATCTGGATCAAAATCACCCGTCATTGTGTTATCTTTCAACTCTCCTTTCACTAATTGTATCAGCCTGCCAGCCGGATAAATGTGATAAGCTCCCTCAATGATCGCCATGGTTAATGCCGCCCTTTCGGATATTTGCATAGGACCCTCTCTTTTTGTTAGACAATAGATATGATTTGTTATAGGGAATTTTCACCTAAGGCAACAAAATAAGGAGGCAATCCAAATGGCTACTGCAAGATTTATCTACGACACCCCCTATAAAAATACAGATCTCTATTATGCAACAAAATTTCTGGCAGTTGATCCCCTTGTGTATTTCGAATTCAAAGGGAAAAAACATATTGTGGTAGATGTATTAGAATTCGGTCGTGCCAAAAAGGAGGCAAAGGTTGACAAAGTAATACTCGCACAGGATTATACAAAGGATTTAGAAATCAGAAAAGGTTTTGTTATTGAGGTGATGGATGTTGTTTTCAAGAAAATGAGAATTAATACCTTAGAAGTACATCCTAATTTCCCATTTTCTGTTGCGGAAAAATTTACTAAAAGAAAATATAAGATCATTTCTGGCCAAAGCCCGTTTTTTCCTGAAAGGGCACAAAAAACACTTAAAGAAAAAAAGATGATGATTGAATCACAAAGGGTAACGTTCAAATTAATAGGAATGGTTGAGAAAATCTTGGCTGACTCAAAAATCAGGGGAAATAGAATCTATTATAAAAATAAGATTTTGACATCTGAAATATTGAAGGAAATAGTGCTGATTGAAGCTCTCAAACAAAGATATATTGCAGAATTTGGTTTGATAATAGCTTGTGATAAGCAATCTGTAGACCCACATGCTCAAGGTCACGGCCCCATCATACCGCACAAATCCATAGTCGTCGATATTTTCCCGAAATCGCAAAAGACATCTTACTATGGCGATGCTACACGTACCTTTTGTAAAGGAAAAGCATCACCCGAACTACGAAAATTGTATGATACTGTAAAGAAAGGACAAGAGCTTGGTTTAAAATCTATTAGGGCGGGAGTGAATGGAAGGACGGTTCACGAAGGAATTACAAAGTTTTTTGATTCGTGTGGTTACAAGACAGGAAATATTGGTGGAACACATCAAGGGTTTATTCATGGAACCGGTCATGGGATAGGCTTAGAGCTTCATGAGTATCCGCCAAATATAAATGCAAGAGATTGCATCTTGAAAGCTGGTCATGTCACAAGCGTTGAACCCGGTCTGTATTATAAAAAAATTGGCGGTGTCCGAATCGAAGACCTCGTTTATGTTACAAAAACCGGTTGTGAAATTTTGAGTCATTATCCCAAACGCTTGGAAATTCCTTGATTTGTTAGCTAGTTAGGCACAGGTTTCCGATTCTTTTCAGTTTTATTCCTTTTTATGCAGTTGTCCGATAAATATCCATGTCTGTTCAAAAATTTGCGTTCCGAATTCGGGATTTCGAACAATTTTTGTCTTGATTTCCGAACAAAAAGGTATAGTCTGATAATGTTTTTGGGTTATCCATTTAATTTATCGTCATATTTTAGATAGCGAATTTTTGGTATAGAACTTGCTAGGAAAAAAACAGGCCACGCCGTTTGAATTCCCAAAACGACAGTGGCCGGGAAGGAGGGGAACTTATATGAGGACTATTCCATTTTAGAACCCCTCTAAGCAGAAGGGGCCCCCCTCCTAACGGAGGGGGGCTCAATATTAAATTTTATGAAACGAATCACCTTGATTATTTTGTTTGCTCTTATTTGTTCTTTTTATTCTCATAGTCTAAAAGCAGAAATTTACAGAAAACCGTTGCCGAACGTGGCCAAAACTCTTGATCCAATTGTTTTTTCGGATGTCTTCAGTTCAACTATCATTAATCAGTTATATGATCGGTTGTTTGATATTGACGAGTTGAATAATGTCAAATCTAAATTAGCATCTGGATGGGAAGTGAACAGCGATGGCACGAAATACAATATCTGTTTGCGAAATGACGTTGTTTTTCATGACGGGAAGGTGCTCACATCTGACGATGTAGCATTTACATTACAACGTCTCCTTTCAAAAAAATCTGTCTTCAGTAGTGAATTTTCCATTATTAAGGGCGCTAGAGCCTTTCAAAGTGGCGAACAAAAGGCTGTACGGGGGATACAGATTAATTCACCATCTTGTTTAACTATTGAACTCGAAAAGCCCTTTCCAATATTCATCAACATGCTTGCCGCTTTAAGAACAGAAATCCTCCCTTTTCAATTTCATGGGCGATCGGAAGAAGATTTTTTCAAACAACCGGTTGGAACCGGCCCATTTAAGATTTTGAAATATGAGTCCACTACTGTCCGGTTAAGTTGGGAATAGCGAGAGCTGAAATGATGTAGGTTTGACGCACCTCTCCTTGGGTGCGACCTCCCAAATGCTTCTCAGTTCTCTATTTGCAAAGAGCGTCACCGTCAAAACCGCCATTATTGCCG
>ORJL011700920.1_pt1 | contig 15563 bp, 13 predicted proteins | sample 1779941 | NCBI WGS metagenome assembly ORJL01 (sample SAMEA104232317, study PRJEB22302) | groundwater metagenome | biome: forest; feature: aquifer; material: groundwater | place: USA | collected 2011-08-07 | depth 5.8 m | reverse complement strand
CGAAAAGCGGCTGAGCGCCGACACGCTGAACATCGCGGTCGCCGCCTCCAGCGTGCTCAAGGGAGAGACGCTCGTCGACACCGCCATGAACCTCGAGGCGATGGCGCCCCACGTGATCGTGCCGCGCCACGCGTCGTCGGGCGCCTGCTACCTGCTCTCCCGGATCTGCAAGTCGCGCATCATCAACGCCGGCGACGGGATGCACGAGCATCCGACGCAGGCGCTGCTCGACGCGTTCACGATCCGGGAGCACAAGAAGCGCATCGAAGGCCTGAAGGTCGTCATCGTCGGCGACCTGCTGCACAGCCGCGTGCTGCGATCGAACGTGCTACTGCTGACCAGGCTCGGCGCCGACGTCTGGATCTGCGGGCCGCCGACGCTGCTGCCGACGGGCATGGAACAGTTCGGCGTCCACGTCTCGACGTCGGTGGATGAGGCCGTCGTCGATGCCGACGTCATCATGATGCTGCGCATTCAGCAGGAACGGATGCAGGGCGCCTTCTTCCCCTCGCTGCGCGAGTATTTCAACACGTTCGGGATGACCGAGGCGCGCGTTGCGCGGGCCAGGCCGGACGTCATCATCATGCATCCGGGGCCGATCAACCGCGGCGTCGAGATCGCGTCGGAGGTAGCCGACGGCCCCTATTCGGTCATCCTCGAGCAGGTCGCCAACGGCGTGAGCGTCCGCATGTCGGTGCTGTACCTGCTGGCCGGCGGACAAAAAGAGGACTAGGCGATGAAGATGCTGTTACGAGGAGGGACGGTGGTCGATCCCGCGAATGCGCGCGACGGCGCGTTCGACGTGTTGATCGACGGCGGCCGCATCGGGCGCGTCGGTCGTTCGCTGGCAGCGGACAGCGACACGCGCGTGATCGAGATCCCGAGCGGGCTCGTGATCTGCCCGGGACTGATCGACATGCACGTCCATTTGCGCGAGCCAGGACACGAGCACAAGGAAACGGTGGCGACGGGGACCGCCGCCGCGGTGGCCGGCGGCTTTACGGCCGTGGCGTGCATGCCGAACACCGATCCGGTCATCGATAACGCAGGGGTTGTCGAGTACGTGCTGAAAAAGGCGGCCGAGGCGAATCTCGCGCGCGTGTATCCGATTGGCGCGGTGTCCCGCGGCCAGCAGGGAGAACAGCTGGCCGACATCGCGGAAATACGGCAGGCCGGATGCGTGGCGATCACCGACGACGGGCGCCCGGTCGCGACGGCCATGCTGCTGCGCCGCGCGCTCGAGTACGCCGGCATGTTCAACATGCCGGTCATCGAGCACTGTGAGGAGCCGTCGCTCAAAGCCGATGGCGTCGCGCACGAGGGGTTTCACGCGTCCGCCCTCGGCTTGCGCGGCATCCCGGGCGAGGCGGAGTCGATCATGGCGCTTCGCGACATCTCGCTCGCCGAGCTGACCGGCGGCGCCGTGCACATCGCCCACATGAGCGCGCGCCAGACGCTCGACGCCGTCCGCTACGGCAAATCGCGCGGCGCGCACGTCACGTGCGAGGTGACGCCGCATCACTTCGTGCTCACGGATGCGATGCTCGGCGCGCCCGTGCCGTACGATACGAACGTCAAGATGAATCCGCCGTTGCGCCAGGCCGAGGATCGCGACGCGTTGCTCAAAGGCCTCGCCGACGGCAGCGTGGACGTCATCGCCACCGACCATGCTCCGCATCATGCCGATGAGAAGCACGTGGAATTCGATCGCGCTCCCTTCGGCATTACCGGGCTGGAGACGGCGGTATCGCTGTGCCTCGATCGGCTGGTGCACGCCGGCGTGGTGACGCTGACGCGACTCGTCGAGCTCTTGTCGGTGAATCCGGCGCGGATCCTGGGAGTGCCCGGCGGTTCCCTGTCGGACGGCGCGCCGGCCGACGTCACCATCCTGGCACCCGACTTAAGAGTCACGATCGCGGCGGCGCGGATGCGCTCGAAGTCGAAGAACATGCCCTTTGAAGGATGGACCCTGCGTGGCGGCGTAGCCGCGACGATCGTCGGTGGGCGCGTCGTGTTCAACAACAACGACGTCGCGGAATTCCGAATTTGAGGATTTGGGGATGGTAATTATGCGCTTGGCAAAGGCAGCCAAGCGACCATACCCTGAAACCGCGTGACAGGCCGGAACCTAGCGCTGAGCCGTCTGTTTGCGGCCTGTGAGCTTCTTCGCCCGCCGTTTCTTGGGCACGGTGGCTTCCGGCCCTGGCCACGGGCCAGCCTCTAGGGCTCGTTCGATAGCTCGGTCGAACGGCATAGCGATCCGCGTTGTTTCTTTCGGATCATGTTCCCGATGTTGCCGGGTCACGTCATACACTCCTACCTGTAGATGTCTTTTCGATGGCCGATCTCTAGCACGACAATTTCCGAGCTATTCTGCACTATGTAGAGTATCCGATAATCGCCAGACCGAAGTCTGTAGATCGGTTTCTCGGGATCGCTTCGCAGGAGCCGCTTCGTGTTTTGCGGCGTTGCGTCTAGATTCGCAGCCAGCGCCTCAACTTTCTGCCGAATCTGCCTCCGCACCTTCTTGGGTAGCTGCGCGAGGGCGTCCAGCGCCGCACGGTTGTACGCGAACCCAGAGAGCGACACTACTCTGTCAGCCTGTCAAGAGCAGTCACCAGTTCATCGCCCGATACCACTAAGGTCGGATTGTCCTCAATTTCCCGTAGACGCTGTATCGCAATCTCCACGTCGCGAGCGTCCTCTAATTCATCAACAAAACTCCCAGGTTGAACGTCAATTAATATGTCGAGTCCACGCCGAAACAACAACAACTTCTCTCGCAGTGGTTGCAGGAGCGGCAGATCGGCGGGCGGTGGATCGACACGAAGCAATCGAAGCCTGTCGGGAATCGCCATTCGACCGTAATGAAAGCGCCAACGCTGAGCGTTAATCTGGCCAACCAGCCAAATCAGCTCTGGTAACGTCATCGCAAACCGAGGCTTCAGCACACGGACTGCACTCCCGCCATTGCCACGAGCGCAGAAGCGCCACGGCTGAATACAGGCTTGGCCGAATGCTGACACGGTGACGCACGGCGTGCCATGGGCTTCCTCTACGTGTGGTTCCACGAACGTGACGATGCCGTTATAGCTGTCTCCGCTGGAGATGTAAGGCACACTCCCCGGCGCGTAGTTCTTGCTCCCACTGGAGCGCCCGTTGCTAATCGTGAACCATTCCCGCAGCGGCGCCCGATTTGTCGGCTTTTTGGTAGGGGCTTCTCCCTGCCCCAGGGAATCCTCGAAATCCGCCAGAAGCTCGTCGGTCACGTCGGGATAGTTGGCGATGGCGAGTGACAATTGCCTGAACGTCTCGATGCGATGACGGTCATATTCCGCCATGCCGAAGGGGGCACTCGGCAGCCAACGCTCGGCGCAGACTTCATCACCACCGGCGATTCTCTCCCGATCGACGACCGTGACCAGATTCGGAATCGTGCCTATCGGGCGACCGTGCGAGTGTTGGTGAAAGAGTTCGATCACCGTCTCTATCTGACTGCCAGGAATTGGCACGCGCCGCTTCTTGCTGATCTCGAACCCGTCGTTTTCGATCCGGGCTACCATCGTGCCCCGCGTCTTCTGCGGCGCGTGAGCCTTCATCAACAACACAACCGTCGGCGAAGATGTCGGGTAGAACAGTTCAAGCGGGAGTGTTAATACGCCTTCGACCTGATGGTCCGCCACCAATGCTGCGCGCCAAGGTCGCAGCGTTGGATCGACCATAACACTCGTCTTCAGGACAATGCCAACGCGCCCGCCCGGCTTCACCGACTTCAGCGCATGATCAACAAAATCAGTCTCTGGCTCCCCTTCTTGCGAGAAGGGAGGATTCAACAGCGCCAGGTCCGATAGCGGCGCAACCTCTTGGAAACAGTTCCCGTAGACGATGTGGCTCTTGCCGTCTCCGCGAAAGAACATGTTGAGAATCGCCAGCGCCCACACGGTTGGATTCGTGTCGAATCCGGCCAACGATTCTTTCGCGTCCTTCTGCGCGGATGGCGTCGTCGCCTGACGCATCATCTTATCGAAGGCCGCCACGAGGAATCCGCCTGTGCCGCAGGCGGGGTCATAGACGGTCTGCCCAAGCTGAACATCGACCAGTTCCGCACACATGCGCGTGATGTGGCGCGGCGTGAAGACGATACCGAGCTTCTTTGTATCTTGGCCGTATCGGAGGAATGTTTCGTAGAACTGCCCGAGAAAGTCCACGCCGCTTCGCATGATGCTCCGGACGTTCAGGCGTTCGAGCTGGTGGACGACATCCTCGACTCGGCTCCGCAGACCGTGCGCTTCCGTTGAGAGTTCGAGTGTCTGCGCGAGGAAATCCCGATGGTCCTGCCTCACATCGCCGAACTTCTTGACGGCTGCGCGGACGTTCGTGTTGATGTTCTCGATGACGGTTTCCGTGTCCATCGAGAACTCTCCGTGGTAGAGCGCCAGGATGATCGCGCCAATTACCTTCGGGCGGATGGCTTCTTCGATCTTTGCGAGACGCAAGATACGACTGATGCTGATTGCGGCATCGAAGAACTCGCGCTCTCCCGGCAGAATGACATCTGTGGTCCCGTTGCCGTTCTGGATCGCGAGTTCGACTTCGGCAGGTGCCGGAAGCTGTGTCAGGGGGTAGCCGTGTGAGACGAGGTTGGTCCACCCATTCCCGTTGCGAAACTGACAGCGCACCAGCACGCGCTTGTCTGGCGTGCCAGCCACGCCGACAGCGAGATGCGCCTTGTAACCCTTGACTTCGTTGATGGTGTCGGCGTAATTGCAGGCTTGACCTACGGCCTCATCGAGGGCTTGCCAGTCACCTTTGCACTCGATGATCGTGCTGAGCTTGCCGTTGAGCAGCCCGACGAAATCCGGGCGTTGCTGTCCGAGCACAGGCGCGAGAGTCGGGAAGTAGTCAACAATCTCCTGTTCTTCCAGAAAGCTCCCGCCCCGACTCGGATGTTGGACGTTCCATCCGATCCGCATCGCCTCGGCGCGTGTGTAATACCGCGTACGAGCTTCTGCCCGCTTGTGAGCAGGAACAGCCATTGATTGCGCTCCTAGCTGACGCGCTGCGACGTTGGACGATAGAGCATCATGCGCTTACCTTCGGCCTTGCGGATGCCCGCGATAATGCGCTCGCCGTCCGTCATGGTCCGCGCATTGTATCGGAAATCGAACTCGCCGAGGTACTGATTCAGATGTTGCCGACTGACGTGATGGTAGACGCCGTTGATCCCGCGCTTCAAGAGTGAAAAGAAACCTTCGGCCGTGTTCACATGGACGTTGCCGCGCACGTATTCCTCGTTTCCGTGATTGACGGTTTCGTGTCCCGCAAACTCACGGCCCGGCTTGGTGTAGACCGAATACTCGTCGGTCATCAGCGTGGCGGAAGGATCGACGTGCTCGCGAAGCGCGGCCTTCAGGTTCTTGCCCGTGACGTTCATCATGACCTGGCTTCGCACCTTCCCACCGCGCTGAACGAGCGAGACGACGGGCGTTTTGTGGCTGTCCGGACCGGGACGCCCACGCTTCGTGCCGCGCTTGTTGCGTGCCCCGACGTACGTCTCGTCAGCTTCGACAATGCCAGTCATCTTTTCCACAACGAGGGAGTCCTTCATCGCGTAGCGGATCTTGTGGAGCATGAGCCACGCTGTACGATAGGAGCCGATGTTGAAGCTACGTTGAAGCTGAAGCGCCGAGAATCCCTTCTTGGACGAGCAGAGCAGGTAGAACGCGGCCAGCCAGATCCGAAGCCCCAACTTCGCACCGTGAAAAATCGTGCCGACTGTAACGGTGAACTGCTGGCGACACGCGCCGCAATCGTAGAGGCCCGGACGAACCTCGGTCGCGCTGTTCGCCGCGATGGCGTAGATTTTGGACTCGTCCGCGTTGCCGCAATGGGGGCAGTACCGGCCGTTCTGCCAGCGAACCGCCTCAAGATACAGGCGGGCTTGTTCATCGGTGGCAAACCGGGCCAGAATCTCGTCCAGGGTGAGTTCTGGCGGGGTCGGTGGAAGGGGCGTCTTGGTTGCCATACCCTAAATATATGCCGGTCGCTTGCCTTTGTCAAGTGCATAATTACCTTGGGGATTTGAGGAGCTGACGTGGATCGACGCGAGGAAATTCGAGAAAAGGCGCTCAGGGACCTGCAGCAGTCGCAGGTCCTCATGCTCGACGGGCACTTCGATTACGGCAACGGATACCACGGCCCCGCGTATTTGAATCCCCATCAATTGTTCCGATATCCTTCGATAATCTGGCGCTTTGCGCAGGATCTCATCGATCTCCTGCCGAGCGAGCTGGTGCAGCGGACCGAGGTGGTCGCCGGCCCCGTGACCGGTGGCGCCCTCCTCGCGCATACCCTTGCGGGCCTCCTCGACAGTCGCCGCAGTCTCACGCATCCACCGTGCAGCTTCGCCCCGTTCAACTACGATCCGGCCGGTGGTTTCGCGCTGCGTCCGTTCTATCGCCGCGAGCTCCACGGCAAACGGGTCCTGCTTGCCGACGATGTGCGGAACACGGGCGAGACGTTTGCCAAGTGCGCGGCGCTCGTCAAGGAAGCAGGCGGCTCGGTCGTGGCGACGATGGAGATCTATGACCGAGGCGAGGCGATGATCGATCTCGGCGTCCCCAACATCGCGCTCGCCGAGTTCAAGACGCCGGATAACTACTCGGCCAGCGCATGCCCCCTTTGTAAGGCGGGTTTGCCCATCACGAAGTTCTGACGCCCTCAGAAATTTCAAACCTCAAGTCTCAATCTCAGTGCGAGGCCTGAGCCTTGAGACTTGAGAGTTGTCAGTTTGAGGTTGACCGTTGAGCGTTGACAGTTGAGGGTATCGTCCTCCTGTCATGGCGATCATCGACAATCCGATCCTGAACTCGTCCTTCAGAGAACCGACCCGCCATTTCAAGTTCGACGATGAGGGGATCACCAACGAGATCCTGAACGGCGGCCGGCCAAGCTCGCATTTCGTAGCGATCCCACGCGCAAAGAAAAAAGGGAAACAGCTCCAGCTCGAAACCGAATGGACGAAGGACCGGATCGAGCCAAACCCGGCTGTCGACCGGATCAGGCAGCGTGTGGGCGCATGGCGTCAAGGAGGGTACGTCGGGGTCACGGGGACCACGTCGCGCCTGCTGGCCTACTGGACGCGTGACCAGCGCGACAAGCCGCTGTTCTTCTGTCAGGTCGAGGCGGTCGAGACGGCCATCTATCCGAGTTCAAGAAGATTGCCGCCGTCGAAATCGAGGAGTTCAAGGCCGAGTACCGAGCTCGGTTTCCTGGGCGCAGCACAGACAATCTGCGTGACGAAGACCTGTTGCGCGAGGTGATGAACACAGTCGGCAAGGCGGGAAAGCTCGGCGAGCGTGTGCGGTGCGTCGTTTCCGTCTCGATGCTCACCGAAGGCTGGGACGCCAATACGGTGACCCACATTCTCGGCGTGCGCGCGTTCGGTACGCAGCTTCTGTGCGAACAGGTTGTCGACCGCGGCCTTCGCCGCATGAGCTACGCCGTGAACGAGCGTGGGCAATTCGACGCTGAGTACGCGGAGGTGTACGGCGTCCCGTTTTCATTCATTCCGTGTTCCGGGTCGACCGCAAATCCGAGCCCCGGTCCGATACCCACCCGAGTGCGGGCGCTCGAGGATCGCATCGCCTGTGAGATAAGATTTCCGCGCCTGCTGGGATACCGGTACGACGTCCCCACCGAACGGCTGTCGGCGACGTTCACAGCCGATTCGCGGCTGGCACTGTCGACGGCGGACATCCCGACCAGAACCGAGAATGCGCCGATCGTCGGCGAGCGCACGATTCGCACGCTCGACGATCTGAAGCGGCATCGGGACAACGAGGTGGCGTTCCTGTTGGCCAAGCTCACTCTGGAAAAGTACTTCAGGCAGGACAACGAGCAGAAAACGGATCGTCCCTCCGTCCATCGCTTCGATGCCGACGTCAAAGGGTGGCTGTTTCCACAAGTCCTGGGGATCGCGAAGCGGTGGCTGGCCGAATGCGTGACCTGTAAGGACAATACGTTCCCGCAGCTGCTGCTCCTCATTGAGTTCGCGCACGACGCTGCCGGTCGCATTTACAAGGCGATTGTGGAAAGCGCGTCAGGTACCCCTGCGCTCAAACCCATCCTCAGGGCTTACGACGTCGTCGGGCCGACGCGCTACGTCGACTTCGACACGACGAAGGCGGTCTATCCCACAGCTCCGGAGAAGTGCCACATCTCGCACCTCGTCGCCGACACGGGGTCGTGGGAGCAGAAGATGGCGCAGGCGCTCGAGGAGATGCCGGAAGTTGTGAGGTACGCGAAAAACCAGAGCCGCGGCTTCACGATCCCGTACACGCTGAACGGCGAGGAAAAACAGTACTACCCCGACTTCATCGCGCAGATCAGCGTTGGCTCCGGCAGCGTCCGGCTTCCCCTCGCCTACGCTCGGGGAAGGGAGCCGGACGTTCTGAACCTGATCGTCGAGGTCACCGGTGAAGCGCGCAAGGACAAAGCGGCGAAGGTGACAACGGCTCGCACGCTGTGGGTGCCGGCGGTCAACAACCACGGCGGGTTCGGGCGCTGGGCGTTCGTAGAGGTAACCGACCCGTGGGACGCCCAGCGGACGATCCGCGCGGCTCTTTCGAAAGTGATGCAGGAGGCGACGGCAAGCTGAAAGTGGGTTAGCGGATGTCCTTTTCTGTACCGATACGCGCTGACGGTCACGCGCAAACAGCCGTACTTCGAGTGGGCGAACGGCTGTGGCGACGGCGCGGATGGATCGACCTTTGAGCCGCCAGGCGAACCGCGCACGGTGTATCTCGTGCCGGAGTCTGACACAACTCCAGATCTGCGGAAGCTTCTCGACGAATTCTGGCAGGACTTGTTCGAAGAGGAATTGTCGACGTCGATTCCGTCAGAGGAGCGCCGGCCCCAGTCGCGCACCAGGGCAATGTTCGACGCGTGGTTCGACGTCGAGTTCACCGAGTCGGTCTACGATCTGACGCCGGACGCGCCGCTCACGCAGACCGACGTCGATGCGGCGGATCGCGCCGAAGCCATCGGACGATGCGCATGGTGCGATCTCGAGCTCGAGAAGGACACAGGAGGCTTTGCGCGATTCATGCTCGCCGATCGCGCGCGCTCCTGGGTGTTCGCAGGACGTGTGCTGCCGCTGGAGATCGACGACGAGCGCGTCGTGTTCTGTCTGATTACGCCTGAGGAATCGGACGAAGCTCACGCGGGCGACGACGTGTTGGTGCGGGTTTGCCGCAGCGGCTGCGAGAAGGCCGTCCGCAAGGTCGCGCCCGAGGCGCTGTGCCGCCCATCATCGCGGCGGCTCACGATCCCGTAGTGCCTGGCTCGACTCACTCGAGCCCGCGGCGGCGCTGTAAGCAACGGCTACCTGTCGCTGAGCTTGGACATGACCACCGACAGATGCCCGGCCAGGAGCTGGATGTCGGCGCGCTGCGCCTCGACGAGCACGTCCATGTGGCGCCGCGACCGTTCGCCTTCGTCGCAGATTTTGCGCCGCAGATCGGCGGTCCGCGCGTCGAGCGTCTCGGCCAGACGCTGCAGCTTCTCTGTGGTCGCCAGCGGCGCCACAGCAAGCTGCAGCTCGTCCTTGGTCGCGAGGGTTGGCAGAAACTGCTCCACGCGCGCCAGCCGGCGATCAAGATTTTCGAGATGTGTCACAGTCATTGCGTCGACCATCCGCCGAATCCCCCGAAAAAGAGGGCGGCGAGCGGACCACCATCTTAGCATCGTCTTGAGGAGGCAACGCGCGTGCCGGACACGCGAGAATCTGGCGCGTTGCAAATTTCCCGGAAGTCCCGCTGCGACACGATAATGTAGCGACCGGCCGGAATTGCCATGCCCAAACGACCACAGAAATCCCTTACCGAGATCACGTCGATCCGCCACAAGAAGGACACGCGCGTCAATATCCCGACCGAGGAGCTGCGCGACTTGGTTGCCGAAGACGAGAAGGCGCCGAAGGCGATGCCGTACCCGCGCGATCCGTCCCTCGACCCGCAGCTTGTGTGGAAGGGGAAAGACGAACAGGACGCCTCCGCGCTCGAAGTTCCCGTCGTTGCGATCTATATCCAAGAGAAGGTGCACCCGCAGGCGCTTGTCGAGAACCTGCGCAACACGGCGACGGCGGGTGAGCAAGCAGACCTAAAGGCCTGCACTACCTCTGAATCGGATTGAGCCGCAGAAGGCCGATGGCTTCACGTTCAATGTCCGAGCGCTCCATCCGCATGCGCCGGTGCTTGACGGCCTTCCAATCGGCCAGAAAATCATCGTAGTGCGGCGACAGCGGGTGGCCCGACTGCCCGACGTCGGCGAGAAATCGGCTGTCGTTACCGGGCGAGAGGTCGACGATCTCGCGATACCCGGGTACATGCCGCTGTTCGAACGGCCGATCCGCTGCCACCGGACCCGCATTTACGGTGCTCCAATCGCCGGCGGCCGGCATGGAACGGCTCATGAGCGGTCTGAGCAGTCGGACGGCGTCGAGGCCCTGGTGCGGAAAGATCGCTTGATGGACGGCGTCCCAGCGCCACTGGCGGATGTCGCCGCCCAGGCGTGTCGTCAGATCCGTCACGGCGTCGTGCAGCGCCTTGGTGATCGTCTGCTCACAGGTCTCTCGCTCCGCCGTGCCCACATCGTCGCACCAGGCGCTGTCGGGGGTCGTCAGCGTGTTGATCACGAACCGGGTGATGAACGAAAAGCGCTCCCGATAACTGTCGGTGATCAGCGGACCAAGATCGTCGCCGGCGAGCGCCGGTGCGAGCCTGAGAAACCATGCTTCGAAGATTGCGGCGGCGTTGCTGTCGCCGCGCGCGTCCGCGTCCCACGACCGCAGCGCGTCTATCGCCTCGCGATCGTGGGCGCCTTCCGGCCGTGCCCGCTCGAGCGGCAACGGCAGCAGCGCCCGCGCGTGAAGCGACACCGTGTCGCGCTGAAATGCGGCGAAGTCGCCGGGGCGGAATCGGCCGGCCTTGTTGCCGCTGATGAGATCGGTAATCCGCTGGGCTCGATACGCCTCAGGCCATTCCAGCCCCAGCACGTAGGGGTAGTCCGCCGGCGCCGGACGATGGTTGGCAGTGACGATGAAATGTTCGGGAGGATCGAAGGTGTGAGGCAGCGCCTCGAAGGGGACCCATCCGGTCCATTCGGCGTCACCGGTCCAGCCGTCGGCGGGCGCGCTTCCATCACCGGCGGCGCGAATGGGAATTCGCCCGGGCGCGTAATAGCCGATGTGGCCATCGACGTCGGCGTAGACGAAGTTCTGTGACGGCACGACCACATCGCGGAGGGCGCGTGTGAAATCCCCCCAGTTCTTCGCCTCGTTGAGCAGGAGAACCCCCGGAACCGTCGAGTCGTCCGGATCCAGCGCGGTCCACCTGAACGCCAGCGGCTCCAGGGGCGGCCGGCGTTGCGAATCAGGCGCGTCGGCGCTGGCTGCGTCAATCGCATCAGAGACGAGCGGCCCGTGACGGGTGAGGCGGACTTCCACCCGGATCGGGTCGCCGCCCTTGACGGCGATCGTTTCGGAAATGACTTGCAGTGGCTCCTGCGTGCCGCGGAATTCGGCGAAGCGCCCCGTCGCGTCGATGCGCTCGCGGTAGAGATCCTGGACGTCGGCGGCGACGTTGGTTGCGCCCCACGCGATGAACCTGTTGCGGCCGAGCGCAACGGCCGGCACACCGGGCAGCGTTGCGCCGATGACATCGAAGTCGCCGGCCGACATGTGCGCGAGGTACCACGTGGACGGCAGCCGTGTGCCCAGGTGCGGATCGTTGGCGAGCAGCGGTTTGCCTGTCGCGGTGAGCGTGCCGTCAACGACCCAGTTGTTCGAGCCGATCGCTTCGGCCGAGGCGCTGCCGAGGAGAAAGTCGGCGACGGCAGCTTCGCCCGTGGCAAGGCTGGCGGCGAATGCGGCCGACCAGGAACTCCCCGGTGCCCGGGAGCTCGCGGGGACCCAGGAGCTTGCCACGGGGGACACGGAGGAAGACTCCTTCGGGATGAGTTCCTTTGTGTCCTTTGTGGTGGAAGCCCTCGGCAAGATGCTCAACCCGTCTGCCGCATACGGCGGCATCAGCTGCGCCGCGCGATCGGGACCGACGGCGCGCACGAGATCACGGCGAAGCAGCTCGAACACATAGTTCGCGCTGAGATCCCACGCCATCATCTTCACCCAGACGAGCACGTCGACACCGGTCCACGGTTCGGGCTCGAGCTGCAGCAGGGTAAATTCGGGCGGCAAGGCGGTACCGTGATGCGTCGCGAGAAACGCGTTGATGCCCGCGACGTAAGCGTCGAGCTGATCTGTGGCCCAGTCCGGTAACGTCTCCCACGCCGCGCGCGCGGCGCGCCCGAAGCCGACCGTGCGCAGAAACCGATCCTGCGGCAGGGTCGCGCGACCGAAAATCTCCGAGAGGCGCCCGTGCCCGATGCGGCGCTGGAACTCCATCTGCCAGAGACGATCCTGGGCGTGGACGTATCCCAGGCCGTAGAAGGCGTCGCGCTTGGTGGCGGCAAATATGTGCGGGATGGCGTCGGCGTCGCGGATGATCTCGACCGGCGCGGAAATGCCGCTCGCGGTGATCGCGCCGTCGACGAGAGGCAGCGATCGCCGCGCCAGCAGGTAGGCCGCTACGCCGAGCACTGCCAGAACCACGACGATCGCCGCGAGCGCTTTCCGCCTTCGCCGAAGCTTCGGCGGACCGCCGTAGCCTTGGCGGAGGCTGGTCAGCATCCAACGCCGCATGCCAGAATGATACCCGTTGCCGATCCCGCTCAAAGAAACGCTTGACGCCCTGTACGCGAGCTTCAACTATGCCGATTCAGCGGCAGACCCGATCCAGATCGTGCGGCGCTTCGATCGTCCCGACGACCGCGAAGTCGTCGGCTTCTGCGCCGGCGCGCTGGCGTTCGGGCGCGTCGCCAGCGTACTGCAATCCATCGAGCGTATCGTGGCGATCATGGGCGATCGGCCGGCTGAATACGTGCGCCGCTTCGATCCACGCCGGGACGGCCGGACGTTCGGAGATTTCGTTCACCGCTGGACGCGAGGACCGGACGTCGTGGCGCTGTTATGGGTGCTGCGGCAGATGGTTGGCCAGAGCGGATCGATCGAAAACTTTTTCTTCGAGGGCGTTGACGCTGATGCGGTAGACATCGAGACGGCGCTCGAGAGCTTTTCGACGCGTGCGCTGGCTCTCGACCTGAAGGCCGCGTACGGCCGCGTGCCGAAGCCTTCGGCCCGCTCGGTCCAGGGGCGCCCCGGCGTCTGTTATTTCTTCCCACGGCCCTCCGCGGGAAGCGGGTGCAAGCGGCTGAACCTGTTCATGCGCTGGATGGTGCGCCAGGACGCGCTGGATCTGGGCGTGTGGAAGCGCGTCTCTCCCGCCAAGCTGATCGTGCCGCTCGACACGCATGTGATCCGCGTGGGGCGCTGCCTGCGCCTGACGAAGTACACCAGCCCCGGCTGGCGGATGGCCCGCGAAATCACCGCGTCGCTGCGAGAGCTCGACCCCGACGATCCGGTCAAGTACGACTACTCGCTCTGCCACCTCGGCATGATGAACGCCTGCGGGTTCAATCGCGCGCAGGCCGACTCGCAATGCCCGCTGCGCGGCAACTGCCGGCCATCTCAGAGTTGAGACTTGGGAGTTGAGCGTTGAAGCTGGACGACTCTCTCGTATACCAAGGCCGTCTCTTCGACCATGCGCTCGACCGTGAAACGGGCGCTGACGCGCGCAAGCCCTGCTTCGCCCAGCCGGCGGCGCAATGGCTCATCCTTCAACAAGCGCACGATTTCACGAGCCATCCCGGCATGATCCCGCGGCGGAACGAGCACGCCGGCCACTCCCTCTTCCACGATCTCCGGGATGCCGCCGGCGCGTGTCGCGACAATGGGCCGCGCGCACGCCATGGCGTCGAGGAGTGATGTGCCCAGGCCCTCGGTAACCGAGCTCATTGCGAACAGATCGAAGCCTTTGATGCACCCCAGGACGTCGGTTCGGAACCCGGGCAGCAGGACGTGCTTCTCGAGGTGGTAGTCGCGCACCTGACGCTCGAGATGCTCGCGGAGCTCGCCTTCACCGAGGATGACGAACCGAGCGTCCGGCATCTCGCGCACGACCAGGCGCGCCGCCTCGATCAGATGCCGCTGCCCTTTGTGCGGCACAAGCGCCGCCACGTTGCCGACCACCGGCGCCCCGTGCGGCAGCCAGAATGCCTCGTGCACATTGACCGGCGGCGCCGCCTGCACGTGCGCGAGGTCGACCCCTTCGTGCACGGTGGTGGTGCGCTCGGGCGCGATCCCGTCTGCGATGAGCATCTGGCGGATGGCGTCGGACGCGGCGATGAAGCAGTCCACCTGCTGGTGCTTCCAGCGCGAGAACGAGTTGCTTTTGAGATGGAAATCGACGCGGCGCGAGGCGATCAGCGCCGGCGCGATCGGTCCCCCCTTGGATGATGCGCCCAGCGACAGCCCCAGCGATGCCATGGCAATGCTGTGCGGATCGTGCGCGTGCAGTACGTCGGGCTGAAGCTGTTTGATGAGCCGCGACAGCCGCCAGCCCGCGGTCAGGTCGATCTCGGTCCGCGGCGCGAGCGGGATGAGGTCGAGCCCCTCGGCGGCGCGTCGCCGGAGCTCGCCGTCGGGATGCGCGACGAGCGTCGCGCGGTGTCCGATCTCGCGGAGACCGTTGACCGTGAGAAGCACCTGATTCTGCCCGCCGCGCCAGGTGCGAGCGGTGTCGATGTGAAGGGAGAACATCGTCGGCGACTGTTTATCACGAAGTCACGAAGTTACGAAGGGCACGGAGATCACGGAGATCCTGTTGGCCTCATTGTGGACTTCGTGTCCTTCGTGCCTTCGTGGCTTACAGGCGTTCCATTTTGCAGCTCCCACAGCTTGGCGAACTTCAGGAACACGTAGTACGCGTTCAGCGCGGAAATGATCAACCCCGGCACGCCGTCGCGAATGCCGCCGTGTGCGATGTAATTGCGCAGAAACGCGAGCGGCGGATGGCCGGCGATTTGCAGAACGCCGGAGCGGCGGCCGTCCTCGTGCATCTGCCGGGCGGCATACATGGTGTAGCGATCGATCGTCTCGAGGTGATCGGCGATGTCGCGGTACGCGAAATGCTGAAGCTCGCCCTTCAACCGTCCGACGCTGCCGCGCGCCTTCACCGATTCGTGCACGTAGCGTCCGGTCCACTCGGCCGATCGCCGATCGTACAGCCGCAGCTGGAAATCGGGATACCAGTCGGTCGTCCGCACCCAGCGGCCCAGGTGCCACGTGACGCGTGGAACGCGATACGCAGGATGCGGCGGCGTCGTTGCGAGCAGCGCCCGGATCTCCGCGGCCAGCTCCGGCGTCGCGCGCTCGTCGGCGTCAATCGACAGTATCCAATCGTGGGCGGCTATCGACGCGGCGTAGTTTTTTTGCGCGATATATCCCGGCCAATCGCGCACTTCGACACGGTCGGCATGGCGCCGGGCAATCGCGACCGTGTCATCGCTGCTTTGGGAGTCGACGACGATGCGTTCGTCGGCCCAGG
>ORJL010900681.1_pt1 | contig 15565 bp, 23 predicted proteins | sample 1779941 | NCBI WGS metagenome assembly ORJL01 (sample SAMEA104232317, study PRJEB22302) | groundwater metagenome | biome: forest; feature: aquifer; material: groundwater | place: USA | collected 2011-08-07 | depth 5.8 m | reverse complement strand
ATGCCGACTATATTAAAAACATGATCACCGGTGCCGCTCAGATGGATGGCGCCATTTTGGTCGTGTCCGCTGCCGATGGACCCATGCCACAAACACGGGAGCACATCCTTCTTGCCAAGCAGGTGAACGTGCCATACATCGTCGTATTCATGAATAAAATGGATATGGCGGACCCGGACATTGCCCAACTCACAGAAATGGAAATTCGCGAACTGCTCACGAAGTACGGCTTCCCGGGAGACAAAACTCCGATCATTAAAGGATCTGCCCTCAAGGCCATGGAAAATCCTGGTGATGCAGAGGCATCGAAGCCTATCTTCGAACTGCTGGAACAGCTCGACGCCTACATCCCTGTTCCAAAACGTCCGCTCGATAAACCCTTCCTCATGCCCGTGGAAGACGTTTTCTCCATCAAGGGTCGCGGAACGGTGGCGACGGGAAGAATTGAACAAGGCATTGTGAAGATTAATGAAGAAATTGAAATCGTCGGTATTAAAGCGACAAAAAAGACCGTGGTAACCGGCGTGGAAATGTTCAAGAAACTCCTCGACCAAGGTCAGGCAGGCGATAACGTTGGGCTCCTCCTCCGCGGTATTGAAAAAGAACAGATTGAACGCGGCCAGGTTCTTTGCAAGGCGGGCACGATTAAGCCTCACACAAAGTTTGAAGCTGAAGTATATATTCTTACCAAAGAAGAAGGCGGAAGACATACCCCGTTCTTCAAAGGATACAAGCCTCAATTCTATATGCGCACGACCGATGTGACGGGAAATGTGGAACTGCCGGCCGGCGCGGAAATGGTCATGCCGGGCGATAACGTAAAGCTCGTGATTGCACTCGGGGTACCGATTGCTATGGATGAGGGTCTTCGCTTCGCCATCCGTGAAGGCGGAAAAACCGTGGGCGCGGGAGTCGTTACAAAGATCATTGAATAATTATGGCCGTCTCTTCCCAAAAAATCCGCATTAAGATTAAAGCGTTCGACCATAAAGTTGCTGATGAATCCACGAAACTCATTATTGACACGGCCGAGAAGAGCGGAGCCATTGTGGCAGGACCCATTCCCCTCCCCACGAGAATCGAAAAATTTACGGTGAATCGCTCGACTTTTGTTCACAAGAACAGCCGCGAGCAGTTTGAGATGCGCACCCATAAGCGCTTGCTCGATATCACCGAATCAACGCCAAAAACAATCGATGCACTTTCCAGCTTGAGTCTTCCGGCTGGCGTGGACATTGAAATTAAAATGATCACTCCGGAGATGCCAAAGCAAGAAGCGACTAAAAAATAGCACCGTAACAAAAAGCGGCCACTATGGGCCGCTTTTTTCGTATCTCAATTATGAATCTTTGGGAGGTGGCGCGAAGGTGCCGATAAAATCCACCAAGTCATCCGTCGTTTTACATGCGTCAAATCCTGCCATCCACTCATCCATCATAAAGCTTTCAGCCGGGATGGAAGCAAAGTAGGTGAGGAGAACACCGAGCCATTGTTCTTTGTTGTATGGAGATTTTTCTTTGAACCGTTCTCCGGGAGTTATTCTCTTGAACGCTTCATAATACTTACCGACAAATGCTCCAAAGAGCTTGCCGGCCTCAGTACCCGTTCCAAAATTATTGAGCAACGCTTGATATTTTGCAAAAGTTTTGGCGTGCATCATACGATCCTGCAAAGACATGCCTCCTTTTGGAGCTTCATAGAATCTCTTACCCAAAACATCACCCCTCCCTTGAGCACCCTGCTTTCCGGCCCATGGCAGCTTATCCAGACCGACTCCCGGAGCAATATCAGCAGTAAGAAGCTCAAGAAGTTCTGCGACTGATCTTGCATCTTTTGTTGCGTAAGCCACATTGATAAACTCACCGAGCAATGCAATAGCACCGATAGAACGATCCGAAACGGCCTGTTCAAAATTCGGATCTGCAACATCTGGGATGAGCTTTCCGGCATCGGCAAGCATCTTCGCCAATCTTTCTTTTGAAAGCCATGGACTGGTTTTACCCGGAATATAACCTGTTTCGGCTGTCTCTCCTGTACCCTGAGCAAATTTAAAACCAGCTCTCTCAAGACCAGCTCTAAAAAGTTCCACGACTCGAGCGGATACTTCTGGATTTCGTCCCTCGAGATCAACGGCAAATAAAGGACCAAGTTTTCCGCCAGCTCCTCGTATGGCTTCTTCGGCTTCATTAATATCGAGAAAAAGTCCCTGCATACCAGTTGTATCCGGATCAAAGAGTTTTGCCTTTTCGTTAGCCATAAAATAAAATATTAAAAAATCAAGTATGCATTGTATCGGCTTAAGCTGTTTTTGTCAAGGAAAAATAGGGAGCTAAATTGACTTTAGGTAATCTGATCTGTAATTTTCCTCTGCACCTCGTATGTTAGCACGTAACTTCGGGCGCCCCTAAAAAGGCTTTAAGTCCTGATCTTACAGGAGCTCATACTCCCTAACCCCTACTCCTATGCCAGGTATTCTGGGCCGTAAACTCGGCATGACTCGCATTTTCCAAGACGATGGCCACGTGATCCCGGTCACCTTGATCTCCTGCCCGCCTTCCACGGTGGCCCAGGTAAAGACCTCGGAGACTGATGGATATCAGGCGATAGTCCTCGGTTTTGAGGCGTTGAAAAAACCGCGCAAGACCAAGAAATATCGATTCCTCCGAGAATTCCAAATTGAAAAACCGGAAGAATACAAGCAGGGCGACCAAGTTACTGTCGAGAAACTGAAAGAAGTAAAAGAAGTCACCGTTGCCGCTATCTCGAAAGGAAAAGGGTTCGCCGGGTTTATGAAGAGACATCACTTTGCTTCTGGTCCTGGGGGCCACGGAAGCCACCACAAACGGGAACCCGGTTCCATTGGCGCCCGTTCCAAACCCGGTCGCATCCATAAAGGAAAGAAAATGGCCGGCCACATGGGCTTTGATCAAGTTACTCTCCAGCACGTTCCTCTCATCGATGTAAATCCCGAAAAAAATCTCTTGGCGGTTAAAGGCCAGGTGCCGGGTCCGAAAGGCGGCCTCGTCATAATCCGATATTGATCCTGGGGAAAACCTACGGTTTCCCCCACTTACGCTCACCACTCCTTCGCTACGCTCAGTCGGGATTCGCGCCCCCTTCCCTGAGTCCGCTCCGGTTTGGGACCCACGAGACCCAAACCTCCGCTCATCAATAATTCACAATGAAAATCCCTCTGTATTCACAAGACGGCACTAAAAAAGGAGACATTGCGGCTCCGGAAAAAATCTTTGGAGTAAAGGCGAACAAAGCCCTCATCCACAAGATTCTTCTGAGACAGCTTTCCAATGAGAGACATCCCATTGCCCACACGCTCACCAAAGGCGAGGTGCGCGGCGGTGGGAAGAAACCGTATGCCCAAAAGCACACCGGCCGGGCTCGCCAAGGTTCGATCACGAATCCTCACAACCGCGGAGGAGGGGTTGCGCTTGGTCCTCGAAATGTGAGAAATTTTGAACTCCGAGCGCCTAAAAAAGAACGCCGTGCTGCTTTATTTGGAGCGCTTGCCGAAAAACTTAAGGACGGCCATATTGCGGCCCTTGAAGGATATTCAGCGGAGGCGCCAAAAACAAAGGTATTCGCCCAAATGCTCAAAGCACTTCCTTTCGAAAAAAGTGTGCTCTTTGTAGTTCCGGGTAAGGATGAAAAAATCACGCGCAGCAGCCGAAATATTCCGCGCATTAAATTGCTCCTCGTCAATTACCTCAACCTCAATGACATCCTGAAATATCGGGACGTCGTATTTTTTAAAGAGGCTCTGCCAAAACTTGAAGAAATTTTTAAACCGTGATGTATGAAAATATTCGATTTATTGCTGCGACCGGTAATTACGGAAAAAGCCACTGACTCCGAAAAAGAAGGCAAGTATCAATTCTTTGTCCGTAAAGACTCAACGAAGATTGACATCAAAGAGGCGTTTGAAAAACTCTACGGTGTCGTAGTGACAAAGGTAAATGTAATGCGGACGGCAAGCAAAATGCGTCTCGGTCGAGTGAGAAAACCTACTATGAAAAAAGCGGAGTTTAAAAAGGTCATCATTACGACCAAGGGAAAGAAAACCATCGACATTATGAAACCTAAGATGAAAGTATAATATGCCTGTTAAATCCTTCAAACCCACCACTCCTGGTCAGCGCTTCAGAATCAGCCTGACCTACGAAGAGCTCACGAAACACCGTCCGGAAAAACGGCTGCGAAAGCGTATTCAAAAACACGCCGGCCGCAATAATCAAGGACGCCTTACCGTGCGTCACCGCGGCGGAGGAAATAAAGTCTTGTACCGTCTTATTGATTTTCGCCAAACCGAAAAAATCGGCATCCCGGGCAAAGTCACGGCGATTGAATATGATCCCTTCCGAACCTGCTTCATTATGCTCGTAACCTATGCCGACGGGAATAAGCGCTATCACCTTGCACCGGATGGCATGACCGTGGGAAATCAAATTCTCACAAAGGCGAAAACGAAAATTAAAGTGGGGAACCGACTTCAGCTTATAAATATTCCTGTGGGATTTGATATTCACAACCTTGAGATAACACCGGGACGGGGAGGCCAGATCATTCGCTCGGCAGGATCGAGTGCGCGTTTAATATCACTCGAAGGTCCTCACGCCCAGGTCGAATTGCCTTCGAAGGAAATTCGATTTGTGCGCAAGGATTGCTATGCGACTATCGGCCGGGTAAGCAACCCGGACCATAACCTCGTGTCGCTCGGAAAAGCAGGACGCGCACGGTGGAAAGGGCTTCGGCCTGAAGTCCAAGGAAAAGCCATGAACCCGATTGACCATCCTCACGGCGGTGGTGAAGGCGGTACCAAAATCGGTCTCGTGCATCCAAAAACTCCGTGGGGGGCTCCGGCGCTCGGGCATAAAACGCGCAAGAGACACAAATGGACAGATCGATTCATTGTTCGAACCCGAAAAGGCAAACAGCTTATTAAAACTGAATAACTATGTCACATCGCAGCACAAAAAAAGGCCCCTACGTCGATCCAAAACTTCTGAAAAAAGTTCAGATGCTCAATGCAACGAGCCAGAAAAAAATTATTAAGACCTGGGCGCGTGTCTGCCAAATTCCACCGGAATTTGTCGGACACACGTTCGGCGTCCACAATGGGAATAAACACATTCCGGTTTTTGTCAGCGAAAACATGGTGGGACACCGACTCGGAGAATTCTCCCCTACTCGAAAATTCAAAGGCCACGGTGGCCGCTTGGCGCGTGAAGTCGGGGCTTCCACCGGAGGAACTGAAGGAGCCGCACCGGCTGCAGGAGCAGCGGGCGCACCAGCAGGAGGAGGAGCCGCACCGGCCGCCGCTCCAAAACCAGCAGCTAAATAAATCTTATGAAAGCTATACGCAGAAATCTCAGAATCTCTTCCAAGAAAGTGAACCTCGTGGCCGATATGGTCCGAGGAAAACCGGTCGAAACCGCTATAAATTTTCTGCGTTTCACTCCGAAGCACAGCGCAAAACCGCTCATGGAAGCGATTAAATCAGCCGCTGCCAACGCAGTCCAAAACTTCAAGCAACAACAAAAAGATCTCTACGTTTTAAAAATCATTGTGAATGAGGGGGCCACCCTGAAACGGTCAAGGCCCGTGTCTCGTGGGCGCACACACCCGATTAAAAAACGAACCTCGCACATCACTGTTGAACTCGCGGTCAGAACCGAACCAAAAGCTAAAAAATCTTCACCATCTAAGTAGCATTCTCTATGGGTTCAAAAGCACATCCTATCGGACTCCGCGTTGGCATCAATCGAACTTGGGATTCCAGGTGGTTCGCTTCAAAACGCAACTACGCAAAAATCCTCCATACCGATCTCAAACTGCGCAAACTTATCCTGGATAAACTGAAGGAAGCCGGGGTGTCGCAGATTGAAATCCAGCGAAATGCCAACCAGGTCACCATTGATATCCACACCTCAAGGCCGGGCATCGTGATTGGAAGCCAAGGAGCCGCTATTGAGGCCCTGAGGCGTGAGCTCGAGGCCAAATTCCACGAGCGTTTTAATTTGAATATTAAAGAAATTAAAAAGCCATACCAGGATGCCATGATTATTGCGGAACTCGTCGGGAAGCAGATTGAAAAACGCATTCCCTACCGTCGCGTTTGTAAAATGTCCATTGAACGCGCCATGGAATCAGGCGCCAAAGGGGCAAAGGTAAACGTTGCCGGACGCTTGAATGGTGTTGAGATTGCCCGCAGTGAATTTTTCTCTGCCGGAAAAATCCCCCTTCAAACACTCCGCTCCGATATTGATTATGCTTACTTCCGCGCGGTTACCACGTACGGCACCATCGGGGTCAAAGTATGGATCTATAAGGGGGAAATCTTTAATTAGGAAATTCCATGTTTCAACCTGCAAAAACGAAGTACCGAAAATGGCATCGAAGACGGAATCGAGAGCATGGCGTTGCCACGTCGGGCACCGAACTCAGCTTTGGTTCTTACGGCCTCAAGGCGATGTCCGGGGGTGAAATCAATTCTCGTCAGCTCGAGGCGGCCCGAAAAGCGGTTACTCACTGTCTCAAGCGTGGCGGAAAAATTTGGATCCGAATCTTCCCCCATCAACCCATCACAAGAAAAGCTGCTGAGGTTCCCATGGGTTCCGGGAAAGGAACCGTCGAATTCTATGTCGCCCAAGTGAAAAAAGGCCACGTCCTCATGGAAATGGAAGGTGTGCCGGAAGCGCTCGCTCGTGAAGCCATGTATCTCGCTAAGAGCAAACTCCCCGTTCGGTCCCGTTTTGTACTCGCCCATCATTAATTTTCCTTTATGGTTACCCTCGACGAACTCAAGAAAATGACCCACAAAGAGCTGGATGAAGAATTCCAGAAGTCAAAACTGAATCTTTTGAAGCTCCGGCTTGGCGTTTCAACAAGGCAACAAAAGGAAACCTCCAAGCTCAAAGACTTGCGCAAATATATCGCCCGTATTAAAACCTTAAAGCGCATGCTCAAAATCGAACAGATTAAAGAAAATCCTAAAAGCGCCGTGATTACATAACATTCAATCCTATGAGAACCAAGACCGGCACCGTTTTAAGCTCTAAAATGCAAAATACCATCGTGGTTCGGGTTGATTTCAAAAAATCACATCCGAAGTACAAAAAACTCGTTCGGGTATCGAGAAAATTTTATGCCGATAATCCAGAGAATAAGTTTAAAGAAGGAGATACCGTAACCATCTACGAAACTCGTCCGCTTTCTAAACTGAAACGCTGGACGGTGATAGCGCCTCAAAAAACTTCCTCATGATTCAACAAGTTTCCAGACTCATCGTGGCCGATAACTCCGGCGCCAAACTCGTGAAGTGCATCAAGGTGCTCGGCGGGACCAAACGCCGATATGCCTCGGTGGGAGACATTATTGTGGTCTCGGTGAAACAAGCGTTGCCGCGAGGACAGGTCCGCAAAAAAACGATCGAACGCGCCGTAATTGTCCGCACCCGCAAAGAGATCAGACGAAAAGACGGTTCCTATATTCGTTTCGATGATAATGCCTGTGTGATCGTCACCAAAGAGGGTGAACCAAAAGGAACTCGCGTATTTGGACCCATCGCTCGAGAGCTCCGCGAAAAAGGATTCCAAAAAATCGTATCCCTTGCCCCAGAAGTGTTATGAAACTCCATATCGATGACAACGTGCTCGTGACGACCGGAAAATATGCTGGGAAAACCGGCAAGGTGCTCCGTGTCCTAGAAAAAAGGAATCACATCGTGGTGGAAAAAATGAATATTCGCATCCGCCACGTGAAGAAGAAAGTCGGGCAACCCGGCCAAAAAATCCAATTTGAAGCTCCTTTCAATGCTTCCAATGTTATGATTATCTGTCCTCACTGCTCAAAAACAACGCGCGTTTCCATTATTCGTCTGAAAACCGGAAAAAAACAGCGCGTATGCAAGAAGTGCACCCAGAGTCTCGATAAAGCCGTTGAACGGAAGCGAACGAAAAAACATTAATTTTATAAAGCGCATTCGCTGCGCTCATGCGTCATGAAAAAATCATTTAAAGAAACGTACTTCCAAGAAATTGTTCCGAAGCTTAAAGAGGCATTCGGGACGAAAAATCTCCATGCCATACCACGCATAAAAGCGGTACGAATTAATGTGGGGATTGGGAGCCATGTTGCGCAGGGCAAAGACCATGAAGATATCGTGAAAAATGTGGAACTCATTAGCGGTCAGAAACCTGTGGTGACGCGTTCAAAAAAGGCCATTTCGAACTTCAAGCTGAAGATCAATATGGCTTCCGGTGTTATCGTTACCCTTCGCGGAAAGCGCATGCATGACTTCGTTATGAAGCTTATCCATGTTGTATTTCCTCGCATTCGCGATTTCCGAGGCATCTCCAAAAAGTCGTTCGATGGTCATGGAAATTATTCCATTGGAATCCGCGAACATACCGTATTTCCAGAAATTCAGTCCGAGGATGTGAATAAAATCCACGGGGTGCAAGTTACGATTCAAACCGACGCCCGGGATGATAAAAAAGCCTACGAACTCTTGAAGACCCTGGGATTCCCCTTTACCAAGTAAGACCCTTATCCTTATGGCTCGCAAAGCAATCAAAGTGAAACAGCTCCGCGTGAAAGATGCATTCTTCCGTGCTCTCGCCGCAGGGAAAAAACCAAAGTTCCCTACTCGGCTCTATAATCGATGTGGTCTGTGCGGACGGGTGGGCGGATACATGCGGCGATTCAATCTCTGCCGCATCTGCTTCCGAGAACTCTCGAGTCGCGGCCTCATCACCGGCGTTACAAAATCCTCTTGGTAATAACCTATCTCTTCTATGCTTACTGATCCTATTGCCGATTTCCTCACTCGACTGCGTAATACGAGCCATGCGCGCCGTGGAGAGCTCACCGTAAAATCCTCACGGATGATTAAGGCTATTACGGAACTCCTTCTCGCAAAACGCTTCATTGAAGGATTCGAGGAACAAACCGAGGGCCCGTACCGAAATCTTGCTATTCGTTTACGCGTTGATCGCGACCCCCTCGAGCTCAAACGGATAAGCAAGCCGGGGCAGCGAATCTATATCGGCCACGATGAAATCAAACGAGTGCGAAACGGACTTGGCATGTCGATCATCTCAACAAACCGCGGTATTCTTTCCGGCGAAGATGCCCAGAAAGAAAAAGTCGGTGGCGAATTCATTTGCGAAGTGTATTAATCTGGGGGAAACTACGTTTCCCCCACCTACGCTCGCCTCGCTACGCTTCGGACTCGCGCCCCCTTCCTTTAGTCCGCTCCGCAGCGGGAACCCACGAGACCCGCTGCTCCGCTCATATATCTCGCTACAAATTATTCATTCTCTATGTCTCGAATAGGAAAACAACCCATCGCAATCCCCAGCGGCGTTACCGTTGATATCAAAAATGGCACGGTAACTGTTAAGGGAGAAAAAGGCACGCTTACATTTACTCCTCATGTACGCGCTCACGTAAAGGTAGATGGCACAACCCTCACCGTTGAACGCAAGAGCGAGGAGATTTTGGACCGGAGCCTCCATGGTCTCACTCGAACCCTCATTGCGAATATGATTGAGGGCGTGACGAAAGGATTCTCGAAACGATTGGAAATTCAAGGAGTTGGATATCGTGCTGCGGTTCAAGGTAAAAAGCTTCAGCTCGCCCTCGGATTTTCCCACCAAGTCGATTTTCCGGCTCCAGAGGGGATCACCTTTGAAATCGATAAAGATAAGAAAAATATTATTACCGTTTCCGGTATCAATAAAGAGCTTGTAGGCCAGGTCGCTGCGAATCTCCGTTCGCTGAGAAAACCTGAACCCTACAAAGGCAAAGGCATCCGCTACGTCGGTGAAACCATCCGCCGAAAGGCTGGAAAAGCTGCTACCGCAGCGGCGAAAGGATCATAAACAACTCACAAAGAATTTCTATGAAAAATAAGAACGCAATCAGACGGGAACGCAGACATATTCGCATCCGAAGCCACATGACAGGTACAAGCACGCGGCCGCGACTCGTCGTATTCCGAAGTCTGAAGAAAAATTACGCCCAGCTCATTGATGACGTGAGCGGGAAAGTACTTGCTGCGCAAAGCGATAGCGGATTTATAAAAGAAGGCACCAAGACCGAGCGCGCTAAAAAAGTTGGCACGGCGTTGGCAAAAATAGCGCTCGAAAAAGGCGTATCTGCTTGTGTTTTTGACCGTAACGGGTATCAATATCATGGTCGCGTAAAGGCACTCGCCGATGGCGCGCGCGAAGGCGGTCTCAAATTCTAACTTTATCTATGACGAACGAACCAGCAGCAACATCACCGGTACCACCGGTACCACCTACACCGACACCGACACCACCAACATCTCCGGCTCCTCAGCCTCAGGCTGTGCCGAATAAACCTCCGTTTGGCGGAAGAGGAGGGGGAGGCGGTGGAAGAGGACGAGGCCAAAATAGCGGCGGCGGACGAGGAGGCCAAGGGGGTCAAGGAGGGCGGGGCGGACGAGGTGGTCCCCGAGGGCGGGGCGGCTCGCGCGAACCATCGGAATACGAAGAAGAAGTACTCCAAATTGACCGCGTCACTCGCGTGGTAAAAGGCGGGCGCAGACTCCGTTTCCGCGCGACGGTCGTTGTAGGGAATAAAAAAGGGAAAGTAGGCATTGGCATTGGAAAATCCCATGAAGTGGTCGGGGCTATCCAAAAAGCCATTCATCAAGCCAAAAAAGATCTTGTGGTCGTTCCTCTTAAGCACGGAACTCTTCCCCATGAAATTTTTATTAAATTTAAGAGCGCTCGAATTTTTATGATGCCAGCCTCTCCCGGAACTGGAATTATCGCCGGTGGCGCGGTTCGAAAAATCGCGGAACTTGCCGGAGTGAAAAATATGCTGAGCAAGATGTTCGGATGCAGCAATCGTCTTACGAATGCTCAGGCAACCATTATGGCACTCAAAAAACTGAAACCAGCCGGCAGACCAACGGTCTAATTCTTATGATCGCACACCACACCTTAAAACCGAATCCCGGATCCCGAAAGGCCAAACGTGACCTTGGACGCGGCGATTCATCCGGACATGGCTCCTACTCTACCCGCGGCGGGAAAGGACAAACTGCGCGTAGCGGCGGAGGAGTGAAACCCGGTTTTGAAGGAGGCCAAACTCCCCTCATTCGCCGTTTGCCAAAACTGAAAGGTTTCAAAAATCCCAATCGCCTCCCCTTTCAGGTGGTGAATGTGGAACGCCTCAATGCGTTTACTGATGGTGCGACTGTCGATATCGTCGCACTCTATGAAAACCATCTCATCTCGCGGAAAAATCGACCGGTGAAGATTCTCGGCGACGGAGAAATGAGCAAAAAATTGACGGTGAAAGTCGATGCCTGTTCCGTTAGTGCCAAGAAAAAAATTGAAGAGAAAGGTGGCACCGTTTTGCTCCCAGTCAAAACCCCTGTACAATAAATAGCGATGTTTAAATATCTGAGCCAGATATGGCGCTCGAAAGATCTCCGAAATAAAATTCTCTTCACTCTCGGGGCGCTGATCGTTTTTCGAATTACCACGCAAATCTCCATCCCCGGCGCCAACATCGACGCCATTCGGGCTATTTTTCAGCAGAATTCCTTCTTCGGTATTTTCTCGGCGCTCACGGGCGGCAGCGCAGAGAATTTTTCGGTCGTGCTCATGGGGGTTTCGCCCTACATCAACGCCTCCATTATTATTCAGCTCTTAACCGTCATCATCCCAAAGTGGGAAGCCATTTCCAAAGAAGGCGAACAGGGCCAGAAAACGCTGAACAAATACACCCGCTGGCTCACCATTCCGCTCGCTTTTCTGCAATCCTACGGAACGATCCTCCTCTTAAATTCACAATCGCAAGTGCCAATTTTGGATAGCTTAAAGGATCCAAGCGTCATCCTTCCCGTCATGCTTACCATCACCACGGGCACTATCTGGCTCATGTGGCTTGGGGAAATTATTACCGAGCGTGGTATCGGAAACGGCATCTCGCTGCTCATTTTTACGAACATCGTTGCGGGAATGCCACAGATCGTTGCGCAGAGTCTTTATCTTGGACAAAGCGACGCACAGGCGCTTATCCCTTTCATTTCAAACATCCTCTTTACCCTCATCCTGCTCGTCATTATCGTGCTCATCACAGAAGCGGAACGAAAAATTCCCATTACCTATGCGGGGCATCAATTCCAGGGGCGGGGGGAACAGTCCATGTTACCGATTCGTATTAATCAAGCCGGTATGATTCCTATCATTTTTGCGGTCTCGCTCGTGAGTTTTCCAAGTTTGGTATCGACATTTATGCAGCGCGCCAGTTCACCATGGGTGAAAAATATTGGTGATTTCCTCGCGGTCAATTTTGCGCCGAATTCCACTCCCTATCTCGTACTCTACTTTCTCTTTATTATTCTCTTCACATATTTTTACGTGAGCATTACCTTCAATCCGAAACAGGTGTCGGAAAATATTCAAAAACGCGGCGGCTATATTCCTGGCGTGCGACCCGGGAGCCAGACCGTTGAATATTTAGGAAAAATTTCCAATCGTTTAAACCTCTTCGGAGGAACGTTTCTCGCCATGATCGCCATAGCGCCCATACTCCTGCAGGTGGTCCTTTCCGGTTCGCAAACGGGATCGATCTCAAGCCTTATTTCCGGCGCGGGAATGATCATCGTGGTGGGAGTGGTGCTCGAACTCGTGCGACAAATCAATGCACAGCTGGTGATGCATGATTACGATAAGTTGGTGTAAAGCCACAAGGATATTTGCCTCAGTTCGCCAGGAAATGTGTATCTTTATCACCTTGTTTCTGAGGCCTTTTTTGGTATGATGAAAAACCGCATATGGATACCCCCGCAGCCGCCCCTGAATCTGATATCGACAAATTGTTGCCCGACATCGGCAGACTGGCCTCCAGGGAATACCGTGAATCTGTTGCGGACGATGCCACATACGCAAGAGAGGTGGAACTTTTTCAGCGGCGGCAGGAAACGCGCAGGGCAGTTTGCATAACGCGGGCAGCCCAACTTTTCGAACGCAAGGAAGAACTCATCAGAGAGTTTGGCGGCAAAGCTTTTTCGATTATGGTGCTTGAGTGCTTGGCCGAAAGCGGAGATTTTAAAGTGCCAAAATATGAACTCATCGGAACGCAGCTTTTCAAGGACGTGGTCGCCCGCTTGCGGCTTGATGAATATAAGACCGAATGTGAAAGAGCATCCGAAGCTCTGCTCGCGGGAATAACCGTTGAAAATCTTTTGGATACGGATGAATTTATATCGTACTGCGAGTATTACGGCACAGATCCCAGAAATTACGAAATTGAGCGCGATGAAGTTACCGGACAGTGGACCTACACATGCGATGATCCGATGTCATATAATGCCGGGCCAGCAGAAGAGCTTTTGGAGGCTTTTAAAGCTTGGTATAAAAGAGAAAAGGATGGGGAGAGCAAAGCAAAATTTTGCCGCAGATATATCGTGGATCGGTGCCGGGAACGGGGAGACAATATGGCATTTCCTTTTCCTCCGGAAGAGCTGGCTGCACTTCAGGCAATCTATGAAAAATTTAAGGATTTTCCCTTCATAGTGGTCCGTTCATCGGCCGATTGCGAGGACGGCTCGGAGCACAGCTATTCAGGAAAATTTTATTCCGGATTTTGCGCAACCGATAATTTCACGGCATTTCTTGATCAAGTTGGTGCCGTATATTTCAGCGTGTTCAGCGGCGCAGTTGAGGAATATCAGAGACAACACGGGCTCACGAAACAGCCGAGTATGGGAATAATTGTGATGCCCGTAATCGGTGAATTTCAAGATGAGCCGGAGAGATATTCGACCAAAGCGCCGACACCGCCCCTGGATAGGGGTTCTTTGAGTATGGATTTGGTGGATCAGCATCCTTTTGAAAGGGGCCGTTTATTTTATCCAGACTCCGCCGGAGTGGTTCATTCCCAAAGTCCATTCGATCCGACAAAAATTTCAATTTTCGGTGCGCGCGGGCTTGGAACAAGCGTTTGTAGCGGTAATGATCGAGGGGGGGGTACGGGATCAGTTCAGCTCGATACTACTGACACATTTCCTCATACAATTACCTTTGTGCTCAACAAGGCCGGCCCTGCCGGCAGAGGTGATACATACCGTCAAATCGGGAAACAGGGACTTGTTTCCGATCGCGAAAAGAAAACAATCATAGCGTATACACATGAGGATACTTTCATTCACACAAACATGCCAAGTAGGATGTTGGCAGAAAGAGGCACGGGAGTTCCAGAGGATGACGAGGAGAGATTTGCCTGGGAAAAACGACAGCCTATATGCCGGGCGATTTTGCCGCATGAACAACCGGGGCTGATGCAGGGAGAGTATGTTCCGCACACGTTCGCTCAAGTCCAGCGAATCGCCGACATCGCAAAATACATCGAACGTGGTTTCGGTGGGAAGCCTCTTGATATTGAATATGTTTTTGGCTCGATTGCGGCAGAAGATCTTTGTATCGTCCAGGCAAGACCGTTAACCGGCGTGATGCCACGTCCATCTGGGTTGAAACCACCCGATCCTTCCAAAATCGAACCCGTTTTAAGCGAGCCTCCGCAGGCCGCTTATGGCTTTGTGGACAACGTGGAGTGCGTAGCTGTTGAAGTTTTTGCCATGAATGGCGACGAGCTCACCGAGTTGATTAAAAAAGCGCGAAAAGAAATCGGAGACGATAAAACGATGCTGGTTATTATGCGCAATAATGACGATGTGCCGCTTTATATGCCGAAAGGAAATATAATTTATGCCCTGAGCGAAGCCGGATTTTGGGGGCTTGGGTCTCATGCGGTGAACTGCCTGCGGGAACAAAAAAATCCTTTCATGGTTCTTACTAAAAATGGAGTGCGGCACGAAATGAAGCAAAGAATTTTTGGCGAAGAAGGCAGGCTCGAAAAACCTCGTATCGGCAAAGAGCCGGTGAAAGTATATATAGACGGGAGCAACGGCGCGGTTTTGTATTTTGACAAGGCAGCGTAGAGTCTCACAGATCTGCCCGGGCAGACTTTTTTAGTATTATGAAAAAATTATGAATTTTGCTACCCTAGCCTTTGTTTATGGACTACGTTCTCTTCGGCATTCAGGGGTCAGGCAAAGGCACGCAGGGAAAAATTCTAGCGGAGAAAATTGGTGCGGCGTATTTTGAGACCGGCGGCGAGCTCCGGCGGCTTGCAGCAGAAAATTCTGCGCTCGGTAAAAAAGTAAAATCTATCATCGATGCCGGGCATCTCGTTCCCAACGAAGTCGTTATGGAAATCGTCGCAAATTTCGTGAAAACATTGGCTCGCGGAGACGTGCCCGTTATTTTTGATGGCATTCCACGCAATAAAGAACAAAACGACAGTTTCACTGCGCTGCTTGAAAAACTCGAGCGTCCATACACCGGAATTTATTTCGAACTCTCACGGAAAGATGCTGAAAACCGGCTCCTCAAGCGGCGTCTCTGCTCAAAATGCAAAACCGTCTATCCGGCTTCATATCAAAATGCGGTATGCGAAAAATGCGGAGGCCAGCTCGTCACCCGTGCGGACGATAATACAGGCT
>ORJL010507819.1_pt1 | contig 15577 bp, 16 predicted proteins | sample 1779941 | NCBI WGS metagenome assembly ORJL01 (sample SAMEA104232317, study PRJEB22302) | groundwater metagenome | biome: forest; feature: aquifer; material: groundwater | place: USA | collected 2011-08-07 | depth 5.8 m | reverse complement strand
TCTGGCCCTGGCCAGCAGCGCCCAGCCCCAGCGCCTGACCGCCGGGCCGCTGGATGTCCCCCTCGTCCGGCGCAGCTTCAAGTGGGGTCTCGTCACGCCGCAGACCACCACCATCGACGGCATCCTCGTCCTCCGGAACGACAGCAGCTTCGCCATCCCCCTCACCCAGCTGTCCTTCACTGTCACCATGAACGACGTGACCGTGGCGAAGGGCAACGTCATGGACAAGCCGGTGGTCATCGGTCCCGGAGAGCAGCGGGAGCTCCCTATTGCCATGGCGATCGACAACATCAGGCTGCTGGACTGGTGGCCCACCCACATCGCGGCACACGAGGTCACGCAGTACTCCGTCCACGTCGACGGCGTCTTTGAGGTCACCCTGCCCATCGTGGGCCTGCAGCGCATACCGGTGCCCCTTATGACCTTCACGGACGACCTCAAGACCAACGTCCTGGGTAGATGAAAAGCTAATTGCCGGGAACTGGAGCATATTTGATGTGGCAGAAAGAATACCTGTCCGATTGGGCGGAATTCACTAAGAGATTTGGCGCCATGTTCTCTGTTTCTCCAGAAACTTCCTATTTGTTTCGGGGTCAAGCGAATGATAAATGGCAATTGATTCCGACCATTGCTAGAGCCTTTCCAAAAGCAGTTGCGGAATCACTGGTTGATACTGCCCAGGAGGCATTGGTCCGGCGGCTTGAAGAACGGGGCCGTGATGAGTTTAGATCCCAAGCACACCGCTTTCTGAAGGAATTGCCTACCCAAACTTTTGGAGCCCTTGATTGGTGGGTATCGATGCAACATTATCGAGCTCCTACTAGGCTTCTCGATTGGACGGCATCCCCGGCGGTGGCGCTGTACTTTGCTGTCGCTGAAGAATGGGAGTCAGACGGTGGAATCTTGTATTTCAATCAAACAAAGTTACATAGAGGGCGTACAGAAACTCCACGTTGGGAAGGCGAACTCGGGGGCGGACATGATGTGGCCTGGACCCAGGCGGTGGTAGAGAAGCCAACAATAATGGCCTTTAGTCCGAAATATAAGACAGATCGCATGGCTGCACAGCAGGCGTGGTTTACTGTTTCCAATTTGGCTCTTGTTAATCATGGTGCCATCATTGAGGAGACCCTGACACACGACCAAAGTGATTATGGGCAAATCATTGTTCCGGCAGACGCCAAACCGAGAATTATGGCAGAACTTAAGCGAGCCAATGTTGGGGCAGAGACGCTCTTCCCGGGCATTGACGGACTTGGCTTGTCCATAAGTGAGGCAATGCGCCTAAGCTATCAACACTTTCATGATCTGGAGCTGAAGTTTCGCCAAGACAACGCCTAGTCTCGGGTGAGGCTCCTGCGGTCGCTCGCCACTACGCCTGGGAGCCCTCCCGGGCCTCCTTCAGCGCATCCTCCAACTCGGCGCGCAGACGGCCCTCCGAGATGGGCGTCAGCATGAACCGCAGGTACCCGCTTGGCAACTGCGTCAGCGCCCTCCGCATGGTCTCCGTGTCCAGGCTGCGGCATAGGAAGATGATGGGAGTCTTGGACTGTTCCCAGATGCGGGCGGCGGCGGTGATGCCTCCCCTCTCGCTGTTCTGCAGTCCCATGTCAATGAGGATGATGTCCGGACCGTGAGCAAGCGCGTTGGTCGCCTCCTGGACCGTGGAGGCAGCCAAGGGCTCTTGGCAGCCCAGATGCATGACCAGGGCGCGGATCTCCAGAGCGAAGGCTGGCTCATCCGCAACAACCAGGATGCGAGCGGTCTTCACAACGTCCTCCTTGACCTGGCATCAAGGCGTAGGGCGAATGCATCACAGCCCCCAGAGTTTATAACAAAGACTTTATAACGAAGCGCGCCCCACGTCTATCTCCCCAGTTGGGTAGCCATTCGGGGAGCGGGCGCAAAGCCGTTCAGCCGCACAAGCGAGCCCTTAAACGACGGAGTCCCGAGGCACTGCCTCGGGACTCCGTAAGGATGGTGCGATGCGGATACCCCTCCCGGCGAGAAAGGGCGTCCACGGGGTGAGTTGTCTTCTTGTTCGCTACCGCGCTGCTACTGCGTGTCCCACTTTCCTATCCGTGCTTGCCTCTCAGTTCACAGGATGGCTAAGAAGGTCGTCCAGGGTCACGTTCGTCGCCGTGTCCGGCCCGTTGTTCGTGACCACGATGGTGTAAGTCAGGTTGTTCCCAACCGTCACCGGGTCCGGACTATCCGTCTTCACCACGGACAGGTCCGCCTTCATGGTCCGCACCAGCGTCGTCTCCGTGTCCGAGTTGTTGTCCGGGTTCGGGTCGAACGTGCCCATGCACACCACGGTCGCCGTGTTCGTGTTCAGGCCGATCGTCCACGGGATGCCCGTGACCACGGTCGTCACTGTCTGGCCCACCGCGATGTCGCCATAATCGCAGTCGATCGTCCCGAACAGGGAGGCGCAGATGCCCTGCGTCGTCGTGACGCCGGTGTCCTGGAAGCCCGCCGGCAGATAGTCCACCAGGTGGACGTTCTTCGCCACATTCGGCCCGTGGTTTTTCACCGTGATCGTATAGCTCATGGTCTGTCCCACGATCGCCGGGTCCACGGAGTCCGTCTTGACCACCTCCAGGTCCGCCTTTTTGTCCTCCGGGTTCACGTCAACAACCGTCGTTTCCTCGTTGTCGTGGTTGTTGAACGGGTCCGGGTCGTTCGTGTCGCTGTCCACGGCCACAGAGTTGGTCAGCAGGCCCGCCTCGGTCGGCTGCGCCACTATCGTCACCGTGGCGGACTGACCGGGCAACAGGTTACCCAGTACGCACTCCACGGACAAGAAGCCGTCCGTGACACACGAGCCCTGACTCACCGCTACGCTGAGTCCCGCTGCGGCCGTCACCAGGGTCGCGGCGACCCCTGCAATGCCCAGCGAGACAATCAACTTCATCCGCCGCTTCGCCGCCCTACGCTTGCGCATTGTCCCTCCCAGCCACGAGGGGACAACCCCTCGATAGATTTGCTTGCCTTGCCTATCTACCGAGTCTTTTCGGGACGCCTGTCGCCGGCAGGCATCCCTCTTTCGAACGGAGGTGATTGTAGTGTCTTATCAATCCCTACATGTGTCAAGACTGTATCTGGATTCTATAGATAGCATACAGAACTATGTTCTTAACAATAATAACAACTGACGTAGAGCCTTCCTGCAGAACACGAAGCCATCCAAAAGTCCTTGGAGCGGGGAAATCCGTTCGTCCTGTCGCAGATCCCGTATGCGTCCTCGAATCGGGAAGCGGAGGCGAAGAGCCTGCCCTGAAGACCTCGAAGGGACGTCTTTGAACGGCTGGGGGTGGAGTTTTCCGCACCCACCTTCGACTCTTGAGACAAATCCGAAAGGGGGGAGGGGGACGGTCCAAACGGTTTGCCCCCAAGGTGGTCTGTCGCAGGCTCACGCCTATGGCGAAAAGCCGGGAGGCGAGTGGCCGGTCCCCTCGGTGTACAATATGCCTGCATTCCAGGGAGGGCCACATGACCAGCGGCGCGCGCAAAAAAGAGACCCTTGTCCTCATTGACGGCCACGGCCTTGTCCACCGGGCTTACCACGCCATCCGCGGCGGCCTGTCCACCCGCTCCGGCGAGCCCACCACCGCCGTCTACGGCTTCACGTCCGCCCTCCTCAAGACCGTCGCCGACCTCAAGCCGGACCACCTCGCCGTCGCCTTCGACCACGCTTCCGGCCCCACCATCCGCATCGAGAAGTTCGACCAGTACAAGGCCCAGCGCCCCTCCATGCCGGACGACCTCCGTGTCCAGATACCCCGCGTCCGCCAGATGGTGGAGGCCTTCGACATCCCCGTCTACGAGCTGGCCGGCTACGAGGCCGACGACCTTATCGGCACGCTCGCCCGCCAGGCGGCGGAGCGTGGCCTCCACGTCGTCATCGTCACCGGCGATACGGACCTCCTCCAGCTCGTCACTCCGGACGTGGACGTCCTCATGAACCGCAGCCTGGCGGACTCTTTCTACTACACGGAGGACAAGGTCAAGGAGCGGTACGAGGGTCTCACCCCCAGGCAGATCATCGACCTCAAGGCCCTGAAAGGCGATACCTCGGACAACGTTCCCGGTGTGGCCAAGGTCGGGGAGAAGACCGCCACGCAACTCATCAAGCAGTTCGGCAGCGTGGAGGGCATCTACGAGAACCTGGAGGTCGTCGCGCCCCTCCGCGTCCAGGAAGCCCTGCGCGCCGGGCGGGACAACGCCTTCCAGGGCAAGGACCTGGTGACTATTGACGTCAACGCCCCGGTTGTCCTGGACATGGAGCGCGTGCGCTGGGGCGGCTACGACCGCTCCAAGGTGACCGACCTCTTCCGCGAGCTGGAGTTCTCCAGCCTGCTGACTCGCCTGCCGAAGGAGAAGGAGTCCGCCGACTCCGTCCTGGACGAGACGTCCCAGATCGCCGCCCCCGCCCCGTTCAAGGAGATAGACGCCGAGTTCCACGCCGTCACCACGCGGGAGGCGCTGGACGCCCTCGTCCGCCGCATCCTGGAGACCCAGGCTTTCACCTTCGACACCGAGACCACATCCACCTCTCCCCTGGACGCCGACCTCGTGGGCCTGGCCATCGCTGTGGACAACCGCGAGGGCTTCTATGTCCCTGTGCGCCACCTGTCCGGCGACCAGGTCCAGCGCGAAGAGGTGGTGGCGGCCTTCAAACCCCTCTTCGAGGACGAGTCGGTCGCCAAGATCGCCCACAACGCCCAGTACGATATCTCCATCCTCCTCAACGAGGGTATCCAGGTGCGCGGCCTCGCCTTCGACACCATGCTGGCGGCGCACCTGCTGGGGGAGAACCAGGTGGGCCTGAAGACGCTGGCCTTTCAGAAGCTGAACGTGGAGATGACTCCCATCACGGAGCTCATCGGGCGCGGGCAGAAGCAGATCACTATGGACCAGGTGGAGATTGCGAAGGTGGCTCCCTACGCCGGGGCGGACGCCGTGATGACCTACCGGCTGTGGGAGCTGTTGCAGAAGGACCTGCGCGAGGCCAACCTGGAGAACACCTTTCACACTGTCGAGATGCCCCTTGTGTCGGTGCTTATGCGCATGGAGCGCGCGGGCATCACGGTGGACCCGGAGCAGTTCAAGCTCATGGCCGGGGAGTTCCGCGAGCGCCTCAACAGTATCGAGCAGCAGATCTACTACTGGGCCGGCGAGCAGTTCAACATCAACTCCACCCAGCAGTTGGGGACGATCCTGTTCGACAAGCTGCACCTGCCCCCCCAGAAGCGCACCACCAAGGGCTATTCCACGGATGTCTCCGTCCTGGAGTCCCTCAAGGGCCAGCACGAGATCATCACCCTGCTCCTCGACTACCGCCAGGTGTCCAAGCTCCTCTCCACCTACGTAGAGGCGCTCCCCAAGGCGGTGAACTCTAAGACCGGCCGCGTCCACACCAACTTCAACCAGACCGGCTCCGCCACCGGCCGCGTCGCCTCCACCGACCCCAACCTCCAGAACATCCCCGTCCGCACCCAGCTTGGCCGCCGCATCCGGGACGCCTTTGTGGTGGGCAAGCCGGACAACGTGTTCCTTGCCGCCGACTACTCGCAGGTGGAGCTCCGCGTCCTGGCTCACCTCTCCCAGGATCCCCGCATGATGCAGGCTTTCGAGAACGACGAGGATATCCACGCGGCCGCTGCAGCGGAGATCCTCCACGTGCCGCGAGAGCAGGTCACCTCCGACATGCGCCGCATCGCCAAGACCGTCAACTTCGGCATCGCCTACGGCGTCACCGGCTTCGGCCTCGCCACCCGGCTGGAGATGCCCCGCGCCGAGGCGGACGCCTACATCAAGACCTACTTCGATCGCTACCCCAAGGTTCGCGAGTGGATCGAGGCCACCAAGCGCGCGGCGCGAGAGAAGGGCTACGTGGAGACCATCATGGGCCGCCGCCGCTACGTGCCGGACATCCGCTCCTCCAACGCCAACATCCGCCAGGCCGCCGAGCGCGTCGCCATCAACACACCGGTGCAGGGCACAGCGGCGGACATCATCAAGCTCGCCATGATCAAGCTCCAGGAGCGCATGGACGCCTTGCATATGGACGCCCAGATGCTCCTCCAGATCCACGACGAGCTCATCTTTGAGCTCCCCGAGTCCGAGCGCGACCGCCTCGCCGCCCTCGTCACCGAGGTCATGCCCAACGCGGTGCATCTGACCGTACCGTTGAAGGTGGACATCAAGGTGGGGAAGGACTGGGGGGAGCTGGAATGAGAATCTCAGTGCTTTAGTTGGAAAGCAACAGATGTGTTCGTGTAAGCATCAAAGTATTGCAATGGATTCGATTGCCGGGTAAATACGGCTTTTGCTGGAATCTTACAAAGGCTAAGCACAGCCCAGTGACTAGGCATCATGGAGCCGGGACCTGGTGAATTGATTGAAGTAAAGAAAATAGGACGCGGTTTCGGAAACGGTGATAAAGGACGGACGATCCCTAATACCGAGTCTTGAGGGGCTACGCCTTTGGGAACGCATCTAACAGATCAGCAATTGAATGAATACATAGCTCTGTCCAAGCCTTTGCTTGATGCGGAAGAAAAGGCAGTTGCGCTTTCGCGTTCCATTCCTAGTGGGATTGTTTACGTCGGTATCTCAGGGGCACATCTGGATTCCCCCGCCTATGACGTCTTGAGCGGACTTATCACGATTCGTCCGGTAGTCAATGCGCCTGGAATTATCCATGTGGCGAGGGCCGCCGACTTATCCCTAGCGGACTACTTAGGCGTTAGTCGGTACGCTGGAACGATCACTGCCGAGATAGCTATCCACGATAGAAAAGGCGTCGATTTAGCGTCGTCTCTGAAATTTGCATGGAATACCGCTACATTGCTCAAGCTGAGGGGAAAGAGCAGCCTCTTCTGCCCAGCGGCGTCGAGCAGTTCGTGGGATGTTGTTAGCGGGATTAAAGATAATAGTGTTCGATTCGATATGCTCGACGACGCTCCCCGCCAAATTTCTCTTGCTTCGAACGAGATGACAATCAGTGGGAGCGATCTTGAATGGACACGAGACCATTGGGAGAGGGTCCTCCGTCTGCGTCAGAACCGTAGATTTGCCCTGGCCCTTAACATGAGTTACATATGGAATCACACCGATAATCTTAGAATTGCGGTTGCTAATCTTTGGTGTGTCATAGAGGCTTTGTTTGGCAACCGGAATGATCGGCGAGTGAAGGCGTCCATCATTCAAAGAATCTGTTCATGGTGCCCCGAGGCAAATCCATCTTTGGTTGGAGATATTTACGAACAACGGTGCAACGCAGTCCATGGCCGATGGCTTGAAGACGCAGATGCTTATGCCACGTTGGTAGATTTGGAGGCGCTTGCTAGAACTATTCTTGTTACTTGTGTTCAAAGGGAAGCTATTCCCCTACCTGACTGGACCTAAACGGCAACGGCAGCAAGCAAAGGGAATGCTAAAGGAAATTGTTGGTAGCTTCTGCGCTCGTGTGCCGCCACTTCCAACCTCTCTCCACTGGGGACGGGTATCATCCGGGTCTACTAAAGTGGGAGTATTCTTTCCTAACTGGGTTCCGATAGGCAGATACAAGCGGCCCCAATGGCCGGAGGAAGCAGATACTATCGCGATCCAACAGACCGCGGTTCGCCCATGAGGGAAAAAGGACACGCAAGCAAGGATTGAAGAGCTTGTCGCGGCCGCGAACCTGGAACAGTTTGCTTTTGAACGCGAACAAACAGGTACTGGGGGGCTTCAAGACCTCTCAAACATAAGGGCTTGGCCTGGGAGTACTAGGGATTCGAGATTCCGCACCCACACCACGTTGTTCCGACTACCCCGCCCCGTCCCCTACTTCCCCGCCGCCCCGAACGTCCCGGACCCCGTGCAGCGGAACCCGAACCGCGCAGACTGGTGCCAGGGCAGCAGCCGGTTCCCCCCGCGCAGCCGGAACGACTTGTGACAGATAAAACACTCGACCTTGGTGGTGAAGGGGATAGTCATGGATGCGCTCCAGGGGGACGGGCTATATGTCAGTGTAACAGAGTGCGGGCCTGCGCCGGTGAAGTAAGGTACAATGGCTGCAACCCCCGGCCTCTACAGGCCAGAAAGTCGTTGACACCATGGCCAACAGTCCATCCAACGGGCCGCGGTCTGCCCGCAAAGGCGTGAAGACCTCCCACCGGCAGAAGACGCGCAGGCTCGTCGCCGCCGTCAAGCACAATCATCTCTCCCTTGAGGTCTACAAGCAGTTCCTGCGGGGCTCCGCCATTCGCGCCGTCAAGAAGGCCCGGCAGTCCTAAGCCGTTTCCGCCCCAAGTGCGTCCTCACCTCACGTCCGGGAAGCGGACTGCGTAGCGAGCACACTGTCGGTTTTGGAAAGGTCACAGGAGGAGCAAAGCGGCCCGAAGTGCCGCTTTGCTCCTCCTGCATTTTCTACCTCCCTTGAGGGAGAGGGCAGGCGGTGCGTGAAACCACCCGGGTCCGAGGGGGAGTCGCTCAGGATAGGGCCGTAGGAACAGCCCCAGGGTCACGCAGAGTGGTCAGTGGACACGCGCTCAGTACATCGGGTCGTGGTGCTCGTGATCAAAGTACACGCTGTCGTCGCACGGCGTCTCCAGGATTTGCCCGTACACCCTGGCGCTCCCGTCCGCCTGGTACGGGTACACCACCAGGTGCAGCAGGCAGTTCCGGCAATGCGCGTCCAGCCCCACGTTGCTGTGCATCCACTCGCTCAGATCGTGTCCAAGCTCCTCTGCCCGCTGCGCAAGGCTGCCTTTGATCGGTGTTACCTGCATGGCCCTCGCTGACTTTCATAGAGTGTCGTATTCATAATACAGGGAGATACGCGGGCGCTGAACCCCGCGCCCCGCCCGCTCGTTGCACGTGCAAAGCGTTGAAAAGGACGTTGCGCCCCATGCCCCGCTCGTTCCCCCTCCCCCTGGCCCTCCTCGGCGGTCTCCTCCTCGCCGCCTGCTCCCCCGCCGCCGGACCCACGGCCACGCCGTCCGCCTCGACGCCGACCCCCAAAGAGGCCGCTCCCACATCTACACCGCTCGCGGTAGTGACCCCCACAGCGACACCAAGGGCCATGCAAGCAGTGACGCCTTCTGCAACGCCCGCCACGCAGACTCCCAGGCCGGAGTTCGCCGTTCAGATCTCCCCGGAGAAGCCCGTGGTAGGGCAGGGTGTCCGCATCACCGTCTCCGTCAACTGGGAGACGCAGGGAGTGGACAGAGAGGGCCGCATCTTCTGGTACTTCACCACCACGGAGTCTGAAGCGTACGCCGTAAGCGTGAGAGGGAACTGAGGGAGGGCTTGCAAGAAAAAGGGGAGGCGGCCTTCATGGGCCGCCTCCCTGGGGCCTCAGGCTACATAGCGCTAGGAAGCTGTTGTGTCTTTCATGTCCGCGCTCGCAAGGTTCTCCTTCACCGACTGTAGACCTGCCAGCGCTCCGGCCTTGTTGGAATACCCCTGGCCGGACTCTGCAATGACTCGCCCGTTCTGGTGTCGCAGCCTCCAACGGAACTCCCCACCCTTGTCCTTGTACACTTCCACCGTCGCTGCCATGTCCATCCCTCCCTGTGGCGGATCGCCGTGCTGCACGGCTGGTCCTTGTGTGCTCGTCCTGCGGCCCCGATTGTAGCACGTGCGCGCCGGGATGCAGAAACCATCGTGATTGCAGTTCTATAGACTGACCGTTGCCGCTCCGGCGCGAGTAGTGGCATAGACGCGAGTCCATTGCTCGGCCCTCCACCGGAATGACGTGGGGAAAGTAGAGAGCGCGCCGTCCGCAAACGCGGACGGCGCGCTCTCTACTTCTTGCCTATCCAGTCGCTACGGCGCGATGGCGCCGTCCGCGTCCACCAGGCCGTACCCGTAGTAGTTATCCTTGCCCGTCGTACCCAGGTCGTCCGCGGTGCTCTGTAGGAGAGCACGCACTTCATCGCTTACCAGGCCGTTTGCGTTCCCATCGGCCACGCCCTTGCCCAGCACCAGCGCGGCCACGCCGGCCACGTGCGGCGAAGCCATGGATGTGCCGCTGTAATTGGCATACCCGCCGCCCCGGACCGTGGATCTGATGCTCACGCCCGGCGCCGCAATCTCCGCGTCCGGTCCCGTGCTGGAGAAGGAGGCCCGTTTGTTGTTCGAATCCGTTGCAGTCACGGCGATGACCGACTCGTACTTGGCCGGATAGCCGATGTTATCGCCCTTGCCGGCCCTGTTCCCGGAGTTGCCCGCCGCCGCCACGTGCACCATGCCCGCCGCTGCGGAATTATCGAACGCTTGCTGCCCAAGCTTACCGGGGTTGCTACCGCTGCCGTAGCTGTTGTTCGTCCCCTGGATGCCGTTGGCCACGGCCCATTCAAGCGCCTTGATGACGTTGCTAAAAGAGCCGCTTCCGCTGGCGTTCAGGACCTTCAGCGCGTACAGGCGCCCCCCCGGCGCCACGCCCACCACGCCAGAGCCGTTGTCCGCCGCTGCAATGGTGCCCGCCACGTGCGTCCCGTGGTTGTTGTCGTCCTTCGGGTCAGCGTCGTTGTTCACGAAGTCATAGCCACCCGCGTAGTTGGCGCTGAGGTCCGGGTGCGCATAGTCGATGCCCGTATCTATGACCGCCACTTTCACGCCCGCCCCCGTGGCCCCGGCGGCGTGCGCGGACCCCGAGCCGATGTGCTTCACGCCCCACGCGTTGTTCAACTCGGCGTCGCCGGACGTCGTCGCATGGTCCAGCGCGTAGACCCGGACGTCTGGCTCTACCACAGTGACCCGCGGGTTATGCCGCAGGCCGTTCAGCGCCGTCTCCGGCACGGAGGCCGCGATGGCCGGGACTAGATGGTATGTGTACTTGATCCGGCCTCCCGCCTTGGTAACCACATCCTGATCCGCCTGGCCCGGGGTCTGCTTGAAACCGATGAGCACGTCCACATGCGCTGGCGGCGCAGCCCAGACGCCCACCTGCACAAGCGCCAGCGCGAGCATGAGTCCAAATACGAGTGTTTTCGTCAGAGTCCGTGCAGACATGTGTCCCTCCATGTGCGCGCCTGAACGCGCCAGCGCCCATAAGTCGTTCACTATTTGTGACCTAATGGTACACTGTGCGCTTCGCCACTTCCTCACTACCCCATAGATACTTTCGGACTATTCTGTTGGACTACTCACGCGTCACCGACAGGTGTCAACGTGGCCGAATGCACTGCAACGGTGCCCGACCTCTCCCGGTCCCAAGGCAGGACGTGCGGGGTCTACGTACAAGGGGCGTGGCTTACGGCCACGCCCCTTGTACAGTCAGAGCCATTCTCAGCCCGGTTCCCTCAACAACGCCCCGTCTTCGTAGAGCCTGTACTGAGGACCTGGAAGGAGGCAGGTCTTGACTGTCCGCTCCCTCCAGGCGGCAGACACAGCCTGTCTCTCCTTGGGAGAGCCCAGAGAGGGCCTCCTCTCAAGCTGCCCCGACGCATCCGGACAGAGGCCAGGAAGGAGACAGGGGATAGGTCGAAACGGTCCATAGGCAAGAGATACTTATTCCACCCCCAGCCGGTGCATATCCCCTTCATCCCACCCCAGGTGGTGCGCGATCTCATGCAGCAGCGTCACCCGCACCTGCTCCTCCACCGCCTCCTTAGAGGAGCACGTTGCAAGGATGGGGTGGCGGAACAGCGTGATGCGGTCCGGCAGCACCATCCCGTACTGTCCCCGGTCCGGCTGCGGCACCCCCTCGTACAGGCCAAGGAGCCCGTACGGGCTCCGGATGCCGTCCCTCGCCAACCGGTCCTCCGTCGGCCAGTCCTCCACCAGGATGTCTACGTTGTCCAGGATGTCCTTCACAGGCTCCGGCAGGTCCTCCACCGCCTGCGAGACGATCCGTTCGAACTCCCACCGGGGTATGTGGAGTCTCGCCATGTCCTAGCCCACCGCGTCCAGGAACATACCCGACTGCACCGGCCTCTCGATGATGTGCTGCGTGTACCAGCGCAGAAGGCCCGCCAGGGTCTTCCGGCGCTTCTCTAATATCTCCGTCCGCTGCACCTCCTCGATCCTCCCGCGCAGCAGCATCGAAAGGGCTGCCACGTCTCCCGGCGTCAGGGGCCGCGCCTGCTGGTCGCGGGGCGCGCACTCTGGGCAGAGCAGGCCCCCCCACAGCGCGCTGAAAACGGGGGTCGCGGAGGGTGCCCGCCCGCATATGGAGCATGCCGATAGCCGCGGCTCGTACCCCATCTGGCCCAGGAACTGTATCTCGAAACGGTGCAGCATACGGTCGTGGTCCGCGGACGTTGCCAGAAGGTGCAGCGTCTCCAGGAACAGCGTGAACACCTCCGGGTGCGGCTCCTGCTCCTCCGTGAACAAGTCCACCATCTCCGCTGCGTACAGCGCCCGCGCCATCCGGCGCAGGTCGTCCCGCAGAGGCGGGAAGCTGTGCAAGGTCTGCGCCTGGCTGATGATGTCCAGGTTCTTCCCCTTGACCAGCAGGAGCGACACGTGCGTCAGCGGCTCGATGTGTCCCGCCAACCGACTCGTGGTCTTCTTCACACCCCGCCCGGACGCCCGCAGCTTGCCGGCCTCCTTGGTGTAGAAGATGACCAGACGGTCCGCTTCGCCCAAAGGCCGGTGCCGGAGGATGATCCCCTCCGCTCGGTACAGCGTGGACTTGGGAAGAGTCGAAGGAAGTGTCACCGTTTTGTCTCAAACCAAGATGATTGTTACGAGCCCTACCGCGCGGAGTCATTCAAGCGCGCGGGTCTCTTGTCCACCCCGCCGCCCTCCGGGCTGCCCCGCATGAATGAGCGCGGGATGCGCAGGCCCTGTGGATAGTGCGCAAGAAGGTCGTCGTACACCCGCCGCAGCTCCGCCACCGGCTCCAGGTGCTGCTCCACGTGCAGGCGTATCTGCACATAGTCCTCTTTCCCCGCCACAAGCAGCGCCGCCGAGGCCCGGCCCCTCCTGTCCCCGCCCGCCTCCTGTCCCGCCTCCAGCGCCGCTATCAGCCTGTCCGCCAGCGGGCCTTTCACCGCTTTGAAGGCGCTTGCCATGGCGTCCAGCACCTCAAAGCCGGTGAGCGAGTTCCCTGCCACGGAGAAGTTCTCGTCGGTCAGGTGGCCGCACCAGGGCTGCGCCTCCGGCCCGGTGAACGCCGCGCTCTGGCCCATCGCGTCCACCAGGTGCACCTGCCGGTAGGCCCTCTCCGGGTCCCACCCCAACACCGTGCCCAGCGCGTCCTCCGCCGTCCTCCCCTGCGCCAGCAGGTCCAGGGCGTACACCCCAAGGTACGGGTTCGTCCGCCCCTGCGTCGCTGCCGCTCCCACGCCCGCCTTCACGTAGACGCACCGTCCCCCCACGTGGGACATCGCCGTGGAGACGGCCACCCCCAGGTGGCCACTGTCCGGATCAGACCCAACGATGGAGAAGGTCATCTGTTCGCTCCTTCGGCAGGCGAGAAGCCAGGCGCTAGAACTCGCCCCGCCCCTCCAGCGCGCGGGACAGCGTCACCTCGTCCGCGTACTCCAGGTCGCCGCCGGACGGCAGGCCCCGCGCCAGCCGCGTTACCTTCACCCCCAGCGGCGCGATCAGCCCCCGCAGGTACATGGCCGTGGCCTCTCCCTCCAGGGAGAGGTTCGTCGCCACAATGATCTCCCGCACCCCGCCGTTCTTCAGGCGGCTCAGGAGCTCGCGTATCTTCAAGTCCTCCGGCCCGATGCCGTCCATGGGAGAGATGACGCCGTGCAGCACGTGGTACAGGCCGCTATACGCCTCCGTTCGGTCGATTGCGAGCATGTCCAGCGGCTCCTCCACCACGCAGATGATGGAGCGGTCCCGGTTCGGGTTCTGGCAGATATTGCACACCGCCGCCTCGGAGATGTTCTGGCAAACGGCGCAGAAGCGCACCTTGTCCTTCATCTCCAGGATGGCGGCCGCCAGCGCCCGCGCCTCCTCCTGGGACGCCCGGATCAGGTGATAGGTCAGCCGCTGGGCGCTCTTCGGCCCGATGCCCGGCAGCCTGTGGAACTCCTCGATGAGCCGCGCTACCGGCCCCACCGAGGGAAGAAAATCGCCGTTTGTCATATTTGCGCGGTTCGGTACCTCTGCAGGATTTCAAAATCGAAGGTCCTCAAGGGGACGGACAGCGTGTCTGCTAGGGCAGCGACAATCGAGTCCAACCCTCGTAAGCGGTGTGCTGTCGCTATTTGGATTGCGCGTGCCGTCCGAGCCTCATCAAGGTCATACCAAATGATACGACCCCAATCTTCCCAAAGTCGCGGCAGAGGCAACACATTGCGCTCCTTACATCCCCGGTATCCCCAGCCCGCCGGTCAACGGCGCCATCTTGGTCTGGGCCACCTTCCTGGAGTTCTCCATGGCGTCCTGCACCGCCGCCAGCACCATGTCCTGCAGCGTCTCCACGTCGCTCGGGTCCACCGCCTCCTGCGCGATGGTGATGGACTTCAGGTTCTGGTGGCCGTCCACCACCGCCTTCACCGCCCCGCCCCCCGCCGAGCCTTCCACCGTCGTGTTCCCCAGCTCCTCCTGGATCTTGGCCAGCTTGTTCTGCATCTGCTGGAGCTGCTTCATCATGTTCTTGTTCATTGTGCCTTCTCCATATCCTGCTCAGGGTCCTCCAGTTCGGCGCCCCGCTCCAGCGCCGCCTGCACCGTATGCCCCCGCGAGCGCGGGCGCTCCACCAGGATGCATTCTATCCGGTAATGCACTCCAAAATACTCCGAAAGGCGCCTCTCGACGAGGAACTTGTACTTCGGGTCCTCGATCTTGTCCATCTGGAACTTGTAGAAGAACCCTATGACCAGGGTATCGCCCCGAAACTCCAGCGGCCTTGAGGCCCCTCGAAGGTAGGTGTCCAGAGTCCTGTTCGACCCATAGCCCTTCAGCGAGTTGATCACCTCGTTCCACCGGCGCTGCAGCGCAAGGATGTCCCCCGGCGGGATGGGCTGCTTGAGCGCCGGCTTGTCCGCCTCGGCCTGTCCCTCCGGCGCGACCGCCGCCTCCTGCGCAGGCGCCGGGACTCCTGGGGTCTGCACTGGAGGCCTCTTCTCGGCGGGCGGCTGCGCCGGCTGTGGAGCTGGTGATGGCCGCTCCGCTGCGCGCGGTCCAACGCTCTGCGCCGCAGCCCGCTCCTCCGCCACTGGCCGCTGCTCCCGCACGCCCTCCCGGATGACCTTCGGAGTCGGACGCTCCGCCGCAGTCGCCTTCTCAACGGGTGGCGCAGTCCGGCGGGTTTCAGGGTGCGTCGCTCGTGATGGGGCAGGGGAGGGGGCCGCCTGCCTCCTCTCCGTCAGCGCGCCCACGATCGCCATCTCCAGCGGCAGCGGCGTGCTCCCCGAGGGCACGCTCAACGACGCGAACCGCTCCAGCGCCGCACGCAGGACGCTCATGTCCGCCGCCTCTGCCAGCGCCTGCCTCTCCTCCACCTCCGACTCCGAGATGTCCAGCACGTCCGGTACGCCGGCCTTGATGAGCATCAGAGCCCGCAGCTCCTCCACTACCTCCCGCTGGACCTGGCGCATGTCCACGCCGTTCTTGTCGAAGTCGTTCACAGCACGAAGAGCCGCCGCCATATCCCCGCGCAGGATGGCCGCCG
>ORJL011831782.1_pt1 | contig 15578 bp, 11 predicted proteins | sample 1779941 | NCBI WGS metagenome assembly ORJL01 (sample SAMEA104232317, study PRJEB22302) | groundwater metagenome | biome: forest; feature: aquifer; material: groundwater | place: USA | collected 2011-08-07 | depth 5.8 m | reverse complement strand
TTCCTACGCGCGGCAGTTTTTGGGAGTGATGGACAAGCCCGACGTCGACTCCATCGAGAGCCTCTCGCCTGCAATCTCGATTGACCAGAAGAGCGGCAGCCACAACCCGCGCTCGACAGTCGGCACGGTCACCGAAATCTACGACTACCTGCGCCTCCTCTACGCGCGCATTGGCACGCCCCACTGCACGAACTGTGGGACTCCAATCGCAGCCTCAAGCATCGCCTCAATGGCTTCCCACGTCATCAACCGCTTTGAAGGCAAGAAAATCCGCGTCTTCGCACCTGTCGTTCGCGGCAAGAAAGGCACTTACGAAGCCCTCTTTTCCGAGCTTTACTCCAAGGGCTTCGTTTCCTTTCGAGTGAACGGCCATGACGTCATTCTCGACGATTCCGGCAAGGTTCCGGAACTCGGCCGCTACGAGAAGCACGAGATTTGGGTCGAGGCCGACAAGTTCGACTGCTCACCGGATGCGGCGCCACGCGTTACAGAGGCGCTAGAGTCCGCCTGCGGCCTCGCGGGCGGCCTCGCAATTGTCGCCGACTCGGACTTCAAGCAACGGGAACTCTTCAACCAGAAAAACAGCTGCCCCAACTGCGGCACTTCATTCGAGGAACTCCAGCCGCGCCTCTTCTCATTCAACTCCCCGTTCGGCGCGTGTCCAGACTGCCACGGCCTGGGCGTGAAGAGTGAGTTTGACGAGCGCCTCGTCATTCCCAACGTCGAAAAGACAATCGCCGAGGGCGCCGTCGCACCGTGGGGCGGCATGTTCAAGGGCTACCGCATAGCGCAATTAGCCGCCCTTGGTAGGACAATCGGCTTTTCGATTGACGTTCCAATCAAGAAACTCAAGAAAGAGCACGTGGCCGCCATCCTCCACGGCTATGCCAAGGAAGTGAAGTACAAGCACGTGAGCCGCGATGGCGGTGCGACTTTCACGCACACGGGGGGCTTTGAGGGCGTCATCCCAAACCTCAAGCGCATGCTTTCGGAAACGCAGTCGGAGAGCCGGCGGGAAGACCTGGCGAGTTACATGGTGAGCAGCGAGTGCCCCGCCTGCCACGGCCTGCGCCTCAAGGCCGAAGCGCTTGCAGTGAAGCTTGACTCGCTCAACGTCGCGCAATTCACCGCACTCGACGCGACAAGCGCGCGAGAGCGATTGCGAAATTTCAAGCAAACCCCAGCTCAAATGGAAATCAGCAAGCTCATCATGCGCGAGCTTGAGGCTCGCCTCACCTTCCTCTGCGACGTGGGCCTCGGCTACATCACGCTCGCCCGCAGTGCAGGCACACTCTCCGGAGGCGAGGCCCAGCGCATTCGTCTTGCAACTCAAATCGGCTCGGGTCTCACTGGTGTGCTCTACGTTCTCGACGAGCCCTCAATTGGCTTGCACCAAAAGGACAACGCCAAGCTGTTGGCAACTCTCAAGCGCCTGCGCGACTTAGGCAATACCCTCATCGTAGTTGAGCACGACAAGGACACGATGCTTGCGGCGGATTTCCTAGTTGACTTGGGTCCGGGCGCTGGGGAACACGGCGGCCGAATTGTCGCAAGCGGTCCTCCAAAGGAATTTCTCAAATCAAAGGACTCCATCACCGCCGCCTATTTGCGGGGCGACAAGAAAATCGACTTGCCCACCAAGCGGCGCCACCCCGTCGATTTCATCACCGTCCGCAACTGCACTGGCAATAACCTGAAAAACATTGACGCACGATTCCCCGTGCGCAGCCTCACGTGCGTCACCGGCGTTTCCGGCTCGGGCAAGAGCACTTTAGTTGTCGACACTCTCCAAAAGTCGCTCTTCCGCCTCAAGTACGGCCTTGGCGACGAGCCTTTGCCTCACGGCCTCATCGAGGGAGTAGACAAAATCGAGCACGTGGTGACCGTCGACCAGACGCCAATCGGCCGCACGCCCCGAAGCAACCCGGCAACCTACCTTGGCGTTTTCTCAATCATCCGCGACATCTTTACCGAAACGCCCCAGGCGCGCGAGCGCGGCTACAGGCCAGGAAGGTTTTCCTTCAACGTCGCAGGCGGCCGCTGCGAGAACTGCACTGGCGACGGCCTCATCAAGATCGAGATGCACTTTTTGCCAGACGTCTACGTGCAGTGCGAGCAGGGCCGGGGCAAGCGCTACGAGCCGCAAACCCTCTCAATCCGCTTCAAGGGCAAGAACATTGCCGAAGTGCTCGACATGAGCGTGGAAGAGGCGCTTTCCTTCTTTGAGAACATCCCTCAAGCGCGCAAGAAGCTGCAGACGATTTTCGACGTGGGCCTTGGCTACATCAAGCTCGGCCAGCCGTCAACGACTCTCTCGGGAGGCGAGGCCCAGCGCATCAAGCTGGCCTCCGAACTCTCCAAGCGCGATTCAGGCCAGACTCTCTACTTCCTCGACGAGCCGACGACGGGCCTGCACTTTGACGACGTGAAAAAGCTCATGGCCGTGCTCCAGCGCCTGGTTGACAAGGGCAACACCGTCCTCGTCATCGAGCACAACCTCGATGTGATAAAAAGCGCCGACTGGGTTGTTGACCTCGGCCCCGCGGGTGGAAACGAGGGCGGTAGAATTGTTGCATCGGGCTCTCCCGAGCAAATCGCGGGCAACCGCAACAGCGAGACCGGCAAGTACCTCAAGGAGTACCTAACGGGATAGCAAGTCCCTTCGGACTAAGTTCGGGGGAGAAGAATGAAAACTAGCGGGTCTTCACGGCGGCCGGTGGTTTTTTCGGTGGCGTCAGCACGTATTTCCAAGGACTTTTCTTATCCTTTTTAGTTGTAAAACCGGCTTCTTTTAGTTCTGCAATTGCTCTTTTTAGGTCAGCTTCGGTGGTTCCCAGTTGTTGCAAACCAACGGTCGTACGAGCATATTGGCTATCTGTAACTCCTTGGAGCACTTTTTTTCCTTCCTTCTTTTCAGAAACTTCTATGTTCGAGTTGTGTTCTACGCGACCTAGATTGCGAAAACCATCACGAGTCTTCCAAATGTCATGAAACGCGAGGGCTTTCGGATGTTCAAAGTCAATAGTCACGCCATAATGGTCGTTAGGGTGGTGTATGCGAATCGGGCCGTTCACCTCGCCTCGTCTATAGTGAGCCAAAAATTGTGATACAATCATCAAATCACCTGCGATTATCTGAGGGGAGGGCGGGGTATTTGAACCTTTCGACGAACGCCCGGCAAGCCACTTTCACAACCCTAAATAGATCAGCCTACCTTCTTCCTGTGGTGAGCGAAGTGGAGCGTTCAGTTGTTTCTTCCAATTTTCGGGTAGTAATCCCTAAAGGCATTCGTGAGAAGGCAGGTCTAAAACCGGGCCAGCGAATAGTTTTCGAGCCGATGGGCAGAGATTTGCGCCTTTTTGTGCTACCTGATTTTTACTCGCTTCAAGGAAAGTTTCCAGAATTGCGAAACGGGCCTTCAAGAAAAGAACTTTGGCAGGACAAAAACCGGTGATTGACTTCTCCTCCGCACCCAAGGCGCCCGGCGTCTACATCTTCAAGGCCGCAAGTGGGCAGATTTTGTACGTGGGGAAGGCAAAAGACATCGCCAACCGCATTTCAAACTACAAGAACCCGACTGACGCGAAGACGGCCGCTCTAATGCGTTTGGTAAAATCAGTCGAGTTCATCGTCTGCAGGAATGAAAGCGAGGCGCTCGTCCTCGAGAATACGCTCATCAAGCAGCACAAGCCCGACTACAACATTTCGCTCAAGGACGGCGAACAGTACGCCTACCTCAAGGTCACGGACGAGAAATTCCCTCGCATTCTAGTCACGCGCAAGCGCGCGGTCAAGCGCGGTGAAAAGCTTTTGGGCCCGTTCACTAGCGGGGAAGGCCGTTTCGTTGCGCTTCGGGAAGCAACCCGCACTTTCGGCATCCGCATCTGCAACGAACTTCCCCACACTGCGTGCCTGCAGTACCGCCTTGGCTTCTGCACCGCGCCCTGCATTGGCAAAATCAGCGAAAAAGACTATGGCGACAATGTCAAGGCCGCAACCAACCTGCTTTCGGGCAAAACGGCGGAAGTGGAGGGTCGTTTGGATGAGGAAATGAAGCTGGCTTCCAAAAACGAGGACTTCGAACGCGCCCTCGAGCTGCGAAACCGCATGGCCGCAATTTCCCGCATCAAGGCGCGCCAGCTCATGGAGACTTACCACTCCGGCAACGAGGACTTCTTCGGCTTCGTAACTGCCGGCGAGAAGATGGCCGTGTGCGTTCTCAAGAGCCGCGGGGGAGTGATCAGCGGCCGCGATTCCTTCACCGTCGACGCAATCGGCGAGTCGCCGCAGGCCGAATTCATCCTCCGCTATTACGAGAGCCACCCGATGCCCGAAAAAGCGTTCGCAGCCCTCCAAAATGAAGCAGACGGGCAGGCTTTGTCGCAATTGCTGGCAGCCGGCGGCTGCGCTTTTGCAATACCCAAGAAAGGAGACAAACTAGAGCTCGTTTCCGTTGCCGAAAAGAACGCGGCCCTCTCTAGCGGCGTCGCCGGTTCCTCGCAGGCCGCCCTCGCAGTGCAAAAATCCTTGGGTCTCTCAAGGCCGCCAGCGCGAATAGACTGTTTTGACGCGAGCAACCTGGCAGGCAAGCAGATTGTCGGCAGCTGCGTGCGTTTTCTCGACGGCAGGCCCGAAAAGTCGTTCTACAGGCGTTTCCAAGTCAAGTCAACGCCCACTCAAGACGATTTCGCCTCAATGAAGGAAATAGTCTACCGCCGCTATCGTGGTGCTCTAGAAAAAAGCGAGCCCATGCCGGACTTGGTGCTCATCGACGGGGGTATTGGGCAGCTTCACGCGGCAATGCAGGGCCTACAAGACTTATCCCTCGAATTCCCCATCGCAGCGCTTGCCAAACGCGAGGAAGAGCTCTACATTCCAGACTCGATGACGCCAATCAAGCTGCCGCACTCGAGTGCCGGGCTGCGCTTGCTCATGGCATGCAGGGACGAAGCACACCGTTTTGCAGTGAAATACAATCGCGTGCGAAGGAAAATCGAGTCGGGATACTGATTTTTTGGCTAACTAGGCAGCTTTCTCTTTCCAAATCCGCTCGCCCGGCCTCATTTCCGCTCGATGACGGTTCCCCAGCATATTTTGCGGCCGTTGAAGCCTGCGTTCACGAGGTAAAAGTGGTTTCCAGAAGGCCCGATGCCATCGGGAGGCTTTGCCGAGCTGGGCCAAAGCGATTTTTCAATCCGCGGCGTCTTGGCATCAAAGTACCGCGGGTCAGGAGCGTACGCCATAGGCAGATTTTGATTTTCAAAGGCTATAATTGCATCGGCATGCGCACTTGGGCCGTTTTTTTCCTGCGCCAACCAATTTTTCACTTCCCAAGTGCCAACTAGTCAGGTTTTCCCTCCAAAGCAGCAGTGGCAAGCCTCAAAAGTGCCAAAAACAGCCTTTTGAAGCCAGTTTCAGCGGTTTGGGCTAATTTTCTTGCAATTGTGCTGGTGACTGGCACGCTGGCTTTCGTTCCCCCCCGGGCATCATTTCGCACTTTCCCTTGCCCACCTGGGCAGGTTTGGCTCCAAACGCAGGCGCCAGACGCCTCAAAACAGCCCCCTAGAGCTAGTATTGGGTCTAAAGAGCTTCAAAACAAGTTTTCAGCTGCAGCCAAGGGTCAAGCCAGGGTCAAAATTAGATTCCCTTGACTGCTGCAATCAGGATGTAGAGCACAATCATGAACAACAGCGAAATAATCAGGATGCTGCGTAGCTCGCGTGCGTCATTCCAACTGCCCTGCATCTGTAGTCCATCTCGAAATTTGCCCCCTAGATGGGGCTAAAACCAGCTTTTTTGCTTACTTAGACAATTAGCGACATCAAGTATTTATCTTTATCCAATCAAATTGCGGCCCACCCCGATTTTGCGCCAAACGCAGGGCCGTCCTCTCCGCTTTCCAAAATTTTTGCGTTCCGCCAGGCCGGCCGGGTTTTTGCCGCGGCCCTCAAATCCTCCAAAAATCAATAGTAAACTTTTTATAGTTTGTTTACATTACTCTAGTTCGCCAGAGTGAAGGTAATGACTCATCGTTTGATTCGTGTTTCAAATCCCGCCTATTTGCGCCTCGCCCAGACAGCTGGCAAGCTTCAGGCGCGCCTGCGCCACCGCGTTTCGCTCTCCGACGCGCTCGATTATCTGCTCTACAAAAAAGCCGGAAGGGCAAGGCAGTTCTTCTCCCAGCTAAAAGAAAGGCGGAATTTGCTCGGCCGCGGGCCAAAGCGCAAAATTAGGCCGTTTAAGGCACCCAAAACGCCCGCTTCAGTTCATACTGGTAAGAACCAACTTGGTGAGTCTCGCCGCGACGTTTTTTGACCGATTTTTGACGGCCGTCGTTAGTTTTATTAACTTCCGTCGCCGATATCTATGTGAGGCAATTCGAGGCGTCTAGTATGAAACAGTCCGTAGATGACATCAGACGAGTTGTGGGCATTCTCGGCCAATCACTTGACTCTACTGTTGTCCATGATGACTTTGGCCAGGTGATGGTGCGGCTTGAAGCGAGGGAAGTGAGCGACTCGCAGTTGCAGGCGCTCCAGAGTTTTTCAGATGAAATCAGCGCCAGGCCGGTTAATGGCTCGTCCCCTGCGCAAGTGAAGTTCGATGCAGCTTCAAGGCGCATTTACTATTCCGTTCCGAACCACGATGGCGATGATGCTGCCATTGGCCTTGACTCCCTTAGAAGCGCGCTCAAGCAGGCTGGCGTCAAGATAGCAAACGGCCGCTAAGTTCTTATTCGTAAGAACGACTTTTTTGTTAGTGGCAACAACAGGCTTTAATACAACCCGCTGCGAAATACGCTTTGTGAGTTCATTGTTGTCGCCCTCGCACGAGAAGTTCGTACTCGCCTATTCGCTTTTCGCAGCTACTATAGTGCTTGCTGTAATCTCTGCAGCAGTCATTTCGATCCGCCCTTGGACTGGCACGCTAGTTGCCATCCTCACTTTCCCTGCAAACGCCTTCATCCAAATGGCTTCGGGAATGACTCTTCCTGCCGGCATGGCCGGCGACTTCTTCCTCCTCGTCGAGCTCGGCATCGCGCTTCTCCTTGCCGCAGTGTACCTATACGTCGTCGCAAGCATCCTCGTCTGGGTCCGCAACGCACTGCCAAAAAGCAAGTACTCCGCCCACCGCAGGTAGTTCTTACCAGCATGAACTTTCTCAGTTTTTTGCACTAGCTTGAACTGGCCCAAAACGCCCGTCTCAATTTTTTGCCCACGTTTTTGTGCCAAAAGCGCCATTTTGCCTTTTTACGAGTAGAAAGCTAGTGTTTGGGCAGGGGCATATCCCACCCGCCCCCCATTTCCGAATTTAATGAGACAAATGCAGAAAGAGAAAACCGGTAGTTCGGAGAAATAAGAACAAAGGGCGTTTCAGAAAAATGAGGTGAACGTTCGGAAAAAATGGAATAGTTTGCTTTTGTACTATTCGTCTTCCTCTAGTTCATCCACGCTCTCATTTAGAAATTCAGTTATGTAATCTGCCGTTTCTTCCAATTTCTCGCCCGTCAAAGAGTTTGGAATCCTAAGCGTTAACCATCCCTTGCGGAAGGAGTGATAAGTTCTTTTGAGATCAGCTAGGGCCTGCTTTGAATTAAGGTTGTGGTGTGAGCCGTCGACTTCAATGTTAACCTTTGCATCCGGTATGGCGATATCTATGTGCTTGTATCCGTCCCATTTCTCTGTGTTAAGTTTAACTCCTCGTTTGCGGAGGGCGGCGGCAAGCCGCGCGGCTTCTGGCGTTGATGTTTTATCCTGACTTTTAGCGGTTTTAGCGGTTAATGTCCGCTGATGCAGTCTACAGAGCGGTTTACCAAAATTCAGTTTGGAGTAAGCGTATTCTAAGTCAGTTATTTGATTTTTGCAAGCATTGCACCAGTAATCCATTGAATCACCTTATAATTGGGCTTCAGTTTCCAGGCTTGAGCGAATTTCTATTAAGAACTTCTTGAAAACGGCAAGGCGGTTGGAAAGTAACCGAATCAATGCTGTAGATTCGTCTACGTACCATCATAGGGAGGGGCTCGATTTTTATCGGTTTTTTTCGCCAGAAACCTTCGTTTGCATAATCCCTTACTTGTATTAACAGCGGTTCTTTTGTTCTGTCATAAAAATAGTAACTCGGATTATCGGATTCAATCATGGACCGTTGCCCTCTGGCGTAATTCCGCGTTAGGCTTTGAACGAACTTTAGCTCTTTAACCTCGAAAGTTTTTTTGGCAAATTTTGATAATTGTTCTTCAAAAAAATCCCCCTTTTTTCTTAGACGAGTCTTTTTTATGTCAAGTTCAGAAGAAAAGTTAGATCCAAGCTGATCTTTACAATAGAGGCAAGTTTGGTCAAATCTCCACGTTATCTCGTTGGAGTTATAGTGGACGTTCGCCCAAATTACAAATAAAAGGGAGTCCCAGCCTTTCTGAGCGGATACGCTAAAGATAAAATTATCATTGTGCCAGCTTGATTTGATGTTTGCATAGTTAGAATTAATTGGTTTGATATTTTCAGTTATTTTTTTGTTCTTATTAGCGTAAATTGTTCGGACGGTGTACGTTAGGCTTTGAATGTTGAATCCATGATAGGCCGCGCTTTCATGGATATCTGGAAATAATGACCAACTTTCTGCCGTTTCAAACCCGTCTTTTTGTAGTATGGTTATGAGTTTGTTCCGCAGTCCAAAGAATTCTCTAAGGTTTTTAGGATCGTTAAAAACGTGTTCATAAGTTGTTTCATCTCTATGCAACATCAGGTCTAATGGGAGTATGACTTTTTCTGGCCCACTTTGAGATCTAAATACTTCAAATAACTGGTGTTCGATTGAATAGCTTTTATCATTATTTTCTAGTTCCGAACTTACGCTAACTCTAGAAAATGCTGGTAATTTTATAGTCAAGTTTTTGCTATTTTCTTCAATAATTGCTAGTCCTATCTGATTGCTTTTTAGGAAAGGTTCGATTTGTTTATCAATTTTATTATAGTCAGCATCGAAATAAGCAACGTAAACTGGAAAACATTTAGCTTTACCTATAATTTTTTCTAAATCTTGTTTGTTCAGATTTCTTCCAGTTTTGCATTCAATGATAAAATCAGATGCAAAAATCTCGGCCTTCGGTAAGCTAGGTTTTGAACGACAGTAGATGTCCACTTCGGTTTCTTCTCCGAAAATACCTGGCGGAAATTTACTATCCCCCGTTTTGTTTATTTTGACTGCACTATCAACAAAAAAACCATGATTTTTTAGTATTGTTTTGATTGTGTCTTGTAATAGTGTGTGCCGATCGTAGGTCATTTGTTACGCTTCCTTTACTTTTCCTTTCTCGAATTTCCTGATGTCGTACGACTTCTCATTCTTCAGGTAGCGTTTCCATGTGCCTTCTTGTTTGCCGTTTTTGAAGTTGCCTTGTTGTAGGAGGCCGCCGTTTTCGCGCCGCCAGGTCCACTTTCCGTCGCACTTGCCGTTTTTGAAGCGTCCAGTTACGTCACCTTTCAGTATGCCCTCAATACCGCTTCCTTCTGCTTCTCATCCACGATTGGGAACTTCTCTAGGATGAAGGCGAGCTCTTCTTTCGTAATGCCGTAGAGTTTTGCCACCATCGCGTCTAGTTGCGCTCGCGCAAGCGCGCGGTCGCTTTCGTTGTCCAAACCGTGCGAAACGCCAGTGGCCTTCTTCAATTCCTCAAACTCGCCCGTGACGCAAACCAACTGCGCGACTTTGCGCACGATTGCGTCGAACTCCTTGCCAGAGTCCAGCCGTGGAACGGGGATTTCGAGGAAGTAGAACATATTGATGTTCGCGCTTACCTTCTGGCGAATGAAGTAGTCGACGACGAAGCTGTTTAGCACGCCGCACAGGAAGCACAATTGCTTTACTTCAGGAAGTCTCGCAAAGGAGATGGACTCACTGACGACATAGTTGGGCGGGATTACTGTAGTCATTAGTGTGCGACTGTCGGTAGAGCGGGCGATTCTCCTAAAACCCAAGTAATATTCGTTGTGATAATCTCTTTCTCCAGGAAGTTCCTTTTGAATATCTCTTTCAGAAATAGTGTATCGCGGAGTTGGCGCCTCTTTCCACTGATGAGTAAACTGCTGAATATTCTTGCCCTCGAGCATTGGCACGCCAAGCTTGTTCTGGAACAATCCGCTATCAAGATTCATGTCGAAGCCACGTCCATGTCTGATATTCCAGGCGCCCTCGATGTCCTCCCCCAATACTGGGAATTTCAGCATCTTCTGAACAATTTCGTAGTCGCGCCTGCTCTTGATTTCAAGCACGCCCCACGAGACGGGCGAGGCTTTCTTGACGAAGTCAACGCCCATTACCGTCGGGCGTTCCAGCGCTTTCCTCAAGTCTTCCGGCGAGTGGAGGTAGAAAGCGCAATGGAATTCCTTTGTCTTCCCGCCTTTCTCGAATGTCAGGAGTGTTGGCTTGAAGCTCGCGTGCACGTCGGGAAAGATGGCGTGGCCGCGGTTCTCGAACGAGTAGAGTCCCTTGATTTTCGAGTGGTCGAAGAGGAGGGTGCGCAGGCCCTTGGCGCCGAGGTCGGTGTAGATGCCGCTTGGGACGACGATGCCGGCCACTCCGCCGGGCTTGAGGAGAGCGTGGAAGCGTTCGGTGAAGAGCTTGTACAAGTCGAGGTCGCCGCCCGACTTCCTGCCCCCCGCGTCAGCAGACTGCCATGAGTAGTTTTCGTGAAAGAATTCGCCGATTATTTCGAACTGCCTCTGCCTGTTTTCCCATCCTGCGCGAATCATTTTGCGCGTCTTGAGTATTTCCGCCATTCTCCTCTTCGCTTCCTGCGCAGGCAGGCTCTTGAAGCCGGGTTCAATGACCTCAAAAAACTCTTGCGAATCGGGCTTCCACTTCTCCCAAGGCGGGTTGCCTATGGCGACATCAAAACCGCCTTCCTCTGCGATAAGCGGAAAGTCGCGCTCAAAAATGAACGGCATGCCCATGGTTCCATTCCCGAATTTCTCTAGTTCGGCATCCCAGACCAATGAATTACGTTCAAGGATGCCTTTGAGTTGCGGCAGTTTCTTGGGCGTTTTTACTGCGCGAAGGAACAAATTGAGCCTAGCCAGCCTGACTGCGCGGGGGTCTAAATCCATGCCGTAAAGGCAGTTTTCAAGCACTTCGTCAAGAAAGTTTGACGTGCCGCTGTCGCTCTCGGCGTCGAGCCTGGTCTGGTGCAGGCTCTCCCGGCCGGGCTTCCTGCGCTCGAATTCAATGAACCACTCCTTGAACACGTCGAAAGCCTTCACGAGGAAGGTGCCGGACCCGCAGGCGGGGTCTATCACCCGGATTTTAAGCGCCTGCTCGGGAGTCTTGCATGCAGCAAGCTTTTCGCCCAGAGTCGAGCGCACGAGGTAGTCCACGAGGAACTCGGGAGTATAGTATATGCCGCTTTGCTTGCGGGTGAACTTCTTTTCCTCTCCCGAACCGCTCCTGCGCTTTAACGAAAACTTGCTTGACAAGTAGTTTTCGTAAGCGTGGCCGAGCACGTCGAGGTTGATTGCGTCAAAGCGGTAGCGCAAGCCGGTTTGGGTATCGGTGTAGAACGACTCGAAGACGGGAACGAAGTCCTCGTTCTTTATCGAGAGCCTGTCGATGCGGTGGGGCTCGAATATCGTGCTGTCGTAAGTCTCCTCCATGCTTAGGAAGAACTTGCACAGGCGCTCCTTGTAGAACTGCGCGCGCTTGTCGCCCTCCTGCCAAGCGTCGAATTCGTTGCGCATCCTGTGCTCAGGGTCGCCCCCGTTGTCTTCGAGGAGCCTGCAGAATATCAGGCGGTTGAGTATGTGCTGGACGCTCTCGTCAACTGCATTGTCAGCCACCTGCCCGGTGTCGAATTTCGGGGTGTTCTGCTCCCAGATGGCCTTGCTCAAGACCGCCCGGGCGTTGTCCAGCTGGCGGGTAAGCAAGTCCTCGATGTCCGCGCTTTCCTTCCATTGCTTGTGGAGCTTTGCGTGCTCGTCAAGCGCCCCGCCGCCCTTCTCGCGGGAGAAAAGCATGAGCCAACCGAGTTTTTCGTCGTCTTTCAGGCAGTCGGCCAGCGTGAATTCGAATACCTCGGCGTGTTCTGGCTCGCCAAAGAAATCGGAGTTGAACACGCTCCATTTGGTGAAATTGGTGAGCGCCCCCCCCCGTATGCCGCCGTTCTTGCCGTAGTCGAGCGCCTGCCTGACGTGGTCCTCGTTTTCAAGCGGGTCGGAAAAGGCCTTGGCTTCCAGGTAGAAAGAGGGGCGCAGTTCGCCGCTTTTCTTGAAGGCAAAGTCAACGCGCCTGGTGTGCGCCGCGCTCTTCACCCGCCTCTGGGGAATGACCTCGTTGCTGAGCCACCGCCACCCGAGCGCCTCGAACAAGTCGCGGAGAAAATCTTCGGTCCGCTTTTCCGGTTCCGATGCCTTGTCGCGTAGGGCCGAATGCTTCGACAAAAGCTCTCCTATGACTGAGCGCACATCAGCTTGGCTTGCCATGCTAACACTAAGCCAGTCAATCTTAAAATACGCTGCAGGAGCGGCTTGCCAGCCTGCCGGTTTAGGCTCTCGCCCTTGCGGCCTGCCGTTCCAAAGCCTTCTCTCCCTTTGCCTTCGCCAGCGCCATCTCAAGCTGCGCGGGCCGGCAGCCTGCTGTCCAAATGGTTTTAATTGCCTTTCTTTATGCCAATTGCTGCCAATTTCTGTTTACGGTAATTATTCGCCCAAACAATTACATTTAAATATAATTAAGTTGCTAAATAATTACGGCGTGGTGTAATTATGGATTCTCTGGAAATAGCGCGGATACTGCAGGGGTATAATCCCTGGTGGTCGGGCAGGCCGATGGGTGCCGTTTCGGACATTTACCGCAGGGACTACTACCACCTCCGCAGCCTGGTCGAAAGCCCGGATTACCGCGCCATAGTCATTAGCGGCCCGAGGCAAGTGGGCAAGACTACCTTGGTCCAGCAACTGGTCCGCTGGACTCTAAGCAGGCAAAACGAGCGCGAAGAAACCCTCTACGAGCCAAAGAGGATTTTGTACGCGACTCCGGAACTCATCGCTTCAGACGAGTCCAAGTCAAGAGTAAATCCGTTATCGGCCTTGCTTTTCGCTTACGAAGACTTGATTCTCGAAGAGAAGCTCACGGCCCTGTCAGAAAAAACAATCCTGTTCATTGACGAGATTCAAACAGTCAAGAATTGGGCTGCCATAGTAAAACCGTATCTTGATGCCAGTCCGAAGTTGTTGAAGCTAGTGATTACGGGCTCGTCGAGACTCAGCTTGATGGAGGACAGCTCGGAAAAGCTACCAGGAAGGCATTTGCCCTATATTTTGCTTCCGCTGAAGTTCATTGACCGCCTTAGGTTCAAGCACGAGAACTTTGACGAGCTTAGGGAACTTTCAGGACCGGAAGGATTTAGAAAAACGCTCATCGATGGAATAACTAGTGGGAACATGGACTCGGTTTACAAGCACGCGGCAAGGATTTCGCTGCATCTTGAAAACAAGGGAATGCTGAAGGAAGTCCAGTCTGAGCTATCAAAGCACTTGATTTGCGGCGGTTACCCGGAGATTGTCCTGAATGAAGACGCGTTGTTTCAGTACCGACGGTTCAGGACTTACGTTTCTGACATAGTTTCAAAGGACTTGGAGCACTCCAGGCGGCCGGACATTGCACAACGGCTGTTAATAAATCTTGCAAAATCCAACGCACAGCAGCTGACCGAAAGCGAGCTTCGTGCAAACACTTACGGTGAGGGCCAAGGAAGCCCCACGACAATTCAAAAGTACTTGGAAAACTTGGAGCAGCTAGCCATAGTGCGCAGGATATACCGAAACAAGAGCAACAAAAACCCGGGGCAACGCAAGCCCAAGGTTTACTTCTGCGACTCCGGCTTGCGCAATTCCATGTTGGGCTATCTTAATGGGGAAGTTTCAGAGGAAGAGATGGGCCAACTTGGCGAAACGGTAGCGTTAGACCACCTCCTGAGGTTTCTTTTCAAGCTTAGGGGACACATAGGGAACGTATACTTCGACCGGCCGGACGACCAAGGAAAGGAAGTTGATTTTGTCGTAAGAGGCCAGCGTGACAACCTGATTTTGGGTATTGAAGTAAAGTACAAAAACAGCCACCAAGAAGATATAGCTGGCCTAAGAGAGCTGAAGAACAGAAACCCCCGGATGTTCTCCTTAGTGCTTACTAAGAACTTGCTAAAAGTCGAAGACAATAGTATACTCTATCTTCCGCTGTGGCTATTTCTAGCCAGCGCTTAGCCGAACCGTTTTGAGTAGTATCTCTTCTTTCGCAGGTTGGCCACTTCCGTTCCTTGCGCCACTCTAGGTCCTGACTCTTGCCGTCTGCCTTTCCATCGCCTTCTTGTTCCTAGACTTCGAGCACTATCCTGCTTTCTTCCGGCGTTATTTTGAGCTGTTTTTTGTCCTTTAGGTGGTAGGCGTTCACTATTTTCATCGGCACGCGGATGGAGTAGGAGTTGCCTTGCTTGGTAACCTTGGCGGTGAGGCGCTCGGTTTTGAGTTTCCGGACTGCAAGGAGAGTTTCTACTGCCGCTCCGTCAAGGTATTCCTCGCCGCAGGAGGCACATTTCCAGCCAGGCACGACCGAATTGTCAACGCGTAGCGTGGCTGGTTTTGCAACACGGCCGCACGCGACGCACTTCATTCCTTTCATTTCGTTAACCTCTCTTCGGCGATTTTATCAATGCAACGTGGATTACGGTCCAGACCACTTGTTTGCCAGAGTAGTCGAAAGACTCGGCGATCACTACCTTGAGCAAGCCCTGCTTTTTGGCAAGGCACTTTTCCACAACGCCCGTCGTTCTCTTCGCTACGGTTTCCTTTCCCAGTTCGAGCACGTCCAAAATGTCGTGCTGGTCTATACCGTGCCGCGACATTTCGTGATAGGCTGAAGTCGAATAGCGGACTTCCCTGCCATCCCAGAAAACCATTGAAACGCACCGTAGTCACAATAAGTTAACACGCAAAGTGATATATTAAATTAGTGCGGCCAGGCTTAAGCGCTTATTGGAACAGTGGCTTGCCAGCTTGCCGGGCCTAACCTAAATCTCCAAGGCGCTTTTTTTGTCGAAATTTCTACGGTTTCTAGTCCGACAAGTTGGTGTTGGTGCGGCGTATAAAAGAACCCTTTTCCTAAACTGTTTGTAGGTAGTTGAGATGGCTAAACCAATTGAACCGACGCCGGTTTTGAGTGGTAAGGACGCAGAATTGTTCCTAGAGATGACTCTGCGCGCTGAAGTTACTCCTGACCCTGAGAGAGCCAAGTTTTTGGAAGAGTGCCGCAAGATTTACGCGGAAAGAAAGCCCTAGTTTTTAGTATTGGGCATTGGTGTGCTTATTAGTTTCAAAGCGACCTTTGAATCCGCGTCTACTGAATGAATTTGCCTTACGCAAATTCATTCGGGAGAATCGATATAAACCCCTATTTTTAGATACTGCCCTCGAACCCCGACTGCTTTAGCTGTCGGATCGGTGTAGAGGGGTTGGTAAGGGGAAGCCTCCCCTTACTGCCTTATTTTGTCTGGTAGTAATTGCTCCTAGCGGCGCGGCCCGCTGCCGCGGGCT
>ORJL011563272.1_pt1 | contig 15585 bp, 13 predicted proteins | sample 1779941 | NCBI WGS metagenome assembly ORJL01 (sample SAMEA104232317, study PRJEB22302) | groundwater metagenome | biome: forest; feature: aquifer; material: groundwater | place: USA | collected 2011-08-07 | depth 5.8 m | reverse complement strand
GTTCGAATCCCCTCTCGGGCTTTGCGCCGTCAGCCGGGGAGAGGTGCCGGAGCGGTTAATCGGAGCAGACTGTAAATCTGCCGCCCTAAGGGCTACGCAGGTTCGAACCCTGCCCTCTCCACCATATATAGGATATAGGGCGCGGCGATAAACTGAATAATCGGAAAGTTAAAATATAAGAGTCTATTTTAGAAGGGCCCACATAGCTCAGTCGGCAGAGCACGTTCTTGGTAAGAACGGGGTCAACAGTTCGAATCTGTTTGTGGGCTTACCCTGAAGGAGGAAATCAAAATGGCGAAGAAAAGATTTGAGAGAACGAAACCTCACCTCAATGTAGGCACCATCGGCCACGTGGACCATGGAAAGACCACATTGACCGCGGCCATTACGATGGTGTTGTCCAAGGCGGGTTTCGCCCAGTACACACCGTTCGATAAGATTGACGCCGCCCCGGAGGAAAAAGCCCGGGGTATGACCATTTGTATCGCTCACATCGAGTACGAAACTGAAAAGCGGCACTACGCCCACGTGGACTGCCCCGGGCACGCCGACTATATCAAGAACATGATCACCGGCGCGGCCCAGATGGACGGCGCCATTCTGGTGGTCAGCGCTCCCGACGGCCCGATGCCCCAGACCCGTGAACACGTCCTCCTGGCCCGCCAGGTGCAGGTGCCTTGCGTTCTGGTGGCCCTGAACAAGGTTGATCTCATGGAAGACGAAGAACTGCTGGAACTCGTCGAAATGGAGTTGAGAGAACTCCTGTCCAAGTACCAGTTCCCCGGCGATAAGACGCCGGTCATCCGCGTCAGCGCCTTGAAGGCCCTGGAATGCGGCTGCGGCAAGAGGGATTGCAAGTGGTGCGGCGCCATCTGGAAGTTGATGGACGCTGTCGACACTTATGTTCCTCTGCCGGTCCGTCCGAAGGACAAGCCGTTCCTGATGCCAGTTGAAGACGTTTTTGCCATCAAGGGCCGCGGCACCGTGGTTACCGGCAGAATTGAGAGGGGCATCGTCAAGGTCGGCGACGAAATCGAAATCGTCGGCCTGAAGGAGACCCAGAAATCCGTCGTCACCGGCGTGGAAATGTTCCACAAGTTGCTGGACTCCGGAGAGCCTGGCGACGCCGTGGGCACTCTCCTGAGAGGCGTGGAACGGGAACAGGTCGAAAGAGGACAGGTCCTCGCGGCCCCCAAGAGCGTTACGCCTCATAACTATGCCGAAGCCGAGGTCTACGTCCTGTCCAAGGAAGAAGGCGGCAGGCACACCCCGTTCTTTAACGGCTACAAGCCGCAGTTCTATATCCGGACTCTCGACGTCACCGGCCAGGCCGAGTTGCCCGAGGGGCAAGAAATGGTTATGCCGGGGGATAACGTGAAGATGAAGATCAAGCTCATCTATTCGGTGGCTATAGAAGAAGGGCTCCGTTTCGCCATCCGCGAAGGCGGCAAAACGGTGGGCGCCGGCGTCTTCACTAAGATACTTAGTTAGCTATCGGCTATAGGCCGTCAGCGATCAGCCTGATACTGAAGGTTGAAGCTGGGGGCTGAAGGCTGTGTGCTGAAAGCTGAAAGCTAGGAAATGGCTAAGAAAACAGAGGCAAGGGGTATAATTCATCTTGACTGCACCGAGTGCGGCGAGAGGAACTACACCAGTTCGAAGAACAGGAAGAACGATCCGACCCGGCTTGAGTTGAAACGGTACTGTCCGCGGTGCCGCGTCCACAGGCTCCACAGAGAGGCGAAGTAAGCTTGGCTGTGGCAAGAAAGTCGACCGCCGCGGTTAAGCGCCCTCCGAACAGGTTTGAACGGATTCTCGGGAAGTTCAAGTTCTTCGGCGAAGTAATATCGGAACTGAAGAAAGTCGTTTGGCCGACTCGAAAAGAGTTGACCAATTTGACTCTCATGGTCATCATCATCTGCGTTGTCGTGGGCGCTTTCCTGGGCGCTCTGGACTACGGCTTCTTCCAGTTGTTCAACAAGCTCCTGTTAGGCAGATAGCCGGGTTGGGATCCAGATTATAAAATGAGTGATACGGCGACCAAAGATAAGCAGTGGTACGTGGTACATACCTACTCCGGCTTGGAAGACAAAGTCAAGAGAAACCTGGAGCAGCGTATAAAATCTATGGGAGTGATGACTGACTTCGCCAGGATAGTCATTCCCACAGAAGAAGAGATCGAAATCCGCGAAGGGCAGCGGCGCAAAGTTACCCGGAAGATATTCCCGGGCTACATCATGGTCGAGATGATCATGAGCGACGGGGCCTGGAACGTGGTACGCAACGCGCCCGGCGTTACCGGTTTTGTCGGCAGCGGCAATAAACCTGTTCCGCTGGACCAGAAGGAAGTCGAAAACATCCTGAAGCAGATGGAAGCCCAGACGCCCAGGGTGAAGATCGGCTTGAACAAGGGCCAGGCGGTCCGCATAGTGGATGGCCCGTTCATCGATTTTGCCGGCGTAGTCGACGAAGTTAACACGGAAAAGGGAAAAGTGAAGGTCCTGGTTTCATTCTTCGGCAGAGAAACGCCGGTGGAACTGGACTTCCTGCAAGTAGAAAAACTATAGGCGAAATTCTAAATTCGAAAATCGAAATCTTTTTAAAAGAACCACAGATTACACAGATTTTCACAAGATTGACCTTCTAGGGTTCTGGACTGACTGGTTCTGTGTTAATCTCGTGAAATCTCGTGGTTCCAATCGATCGATCTAGGATTTCGAAATTCGGATTTCGGATTTTTGAGGGAACAAAGTGGCTAAAAAAGTAAAGGCAATAGTAAAGCTCCAGATACCCGCCGGCAAGGCCAACCCTGCGCCGCCCATCGGCCCGGCCCTCGGCCAGCACGGTGTCAACATCATGGGGTTCTGCAAAGAATACAACGATAGAACGGCCAGCCAGGAAGGCTCCATCGTACCCGTCGAAATCACCATCTACGAGGACCGTTCTTTTACCTTCGTGACCAAGACGCCGCCTTCGGCTGATCTACTGAAAAAGGCCCTGGGCATCGAAAAGGGCAGTGGTGCTCCCGGAGGACAAAAAATAGGCAAGCTGCCTCAGTCCAAATTGAAGGAAATCGCCCAACTGAAAATGAAAGATCTCAAGGCAGCCAGTATGGACGGTGCTATGCACAGCATTGAAGGCACTGCCCGCAGTATGGGCATCGAAATAGGAGACTGAGCTTAATGGCTACAGATCACGGCAAGAAATATACATCCTCCGCCCAGTTGCTGGAGAAAAGGGCCTACGCCCCCAAGGAAGCAGTAGAACTGGCCAAGAAAGCTTCCTTTGTCAAATTCGACGAGACGGTCGAGTTGCACTTGCACATGGGATTGGACCCCAAGAACGCCACCCAGCAGGTCCGCGGCACCGCGCTTCTCCCCAACGGCCTTGGCAAGAAGGTTCGCGTCCTGGTCTTCGCCCAGGCCGATGCCGCTAAGGCGGCCACCACTGCCGGTGCTGACTTTGTGGGCGCCGATGACCTGGTCAAGAAGATAACCGACGAAAACTTCACCGATTTTGACGTTGCCATCGCTACCCCTGACATGATGGGCAAGGTGGGCCGCCTGGGCAAGATACTGGGCCGGAAGGGCCTGATGCCCAATCCCAAAGCCGGCACCGTGGTAAACGCGGAACAACTGCCCCGGGCTATCGCCGATTCCCGAAAAGGGCGCGTTGAATACAAGCTTGATAAGACCGCCGTCATTCACCTGGCCCTGGGCAAAGTAAGTTTTGAAGCGGACAAGCTGGTTGAGAACCTTTCGACCGTCATCGAGGCTATCGTCAAGGCGAAACCTTCGGGCGCCAAGGGCCAGTACATCAAGAGCGCTTTTCTGACTACCACCATGGGTCCCGGCATCGAGCTGGACCTCAAATCGCTTCTTTCTTTAGCGGCTGCCTAGCTTCTCTCTGATTCACGGTAACAGAATAGAGCGGTCTGGCAAGCCTCATTGTGTTTCAATTTCAAAAGGAGGAGCCTAAATGGCAGGAATCATTTCCTTTGGCGCCTATGTTCCTCTCTACCGGTTGAGTAGGGAACACCTGGCGAAGACCTGGGGAGGTGGTGTCACTCCTGGGGAGAAATCGGTCGCCAATGCTGACGAAGACAGCATCACCATGGGGGTGGAAGCGGCCATCGATTGTCTGGGCAAGACACCCAGGGAATCCATTGACGGGCTCTATTTCGCCACCACCAGCCCGGCCTATCTGGAGAAGCAGTCGGCCAGCATTGTGGCCGCTGCCCTGGACCTCCGCCGCGACATTATCACCGCCGATTTCGATCACTCCCTGAGAGCCGGCTCCAGCGCCCTGCGGGCGGCCCTCGATTCCGTCGCCGCCGGGTCGACCAAGAAGATACTCGTGGTCGTCTCGGAAGAGCGCGTTCCAGCCCCTAACTCGGCCAACGAACCCCTGTTCGCCGACGGCGCCGCGGCCTTCCTGGTAGGCAACGCCGACATCGCCGTTGAGGTAGAGGCCGTCCACAGCACTTCCAGTGATTTTCTGGACCTGTGGAAGCTCCCTACCGACCGCTTCCAGAGGACCTGGGAAGAGCGGTTTGTGGTGGACGAAGGCTACATGAAGATCATTCCGGCCGCTGTCAGCGGCCTCTTTAAGAAGAGCAAGCTGGCCGCCAAAGACTTCAACAAAGCAGTCTTCTACGGCCCGGACGGCAGAAGGCACGCTGAAATCGGCAAGAAGCTCGGCTTCGATCCGAAGACCCAGGTGCAGGACCCGATGTTCGATAAGATCGGACAGACCGGGAGCGCCCTGGCGCCGATGATGCTGGTCGCCGCCCTGGAACAGGCCAAAGCCGGGGAGAGAATATTCTTCAGCACCTACGGCGACGGCTGCGACGCTTTTTCGTTGAAGGTCACCGATCACATCGGAAAAGTCCAGAATATCAGGGGTATCAAGAAGCACCTCGCGGCCAAGGCGATGCTGCCGAACTACGGCAAGTACCTCCGCTTCCGCGAACTGGTAATCTGGGAAGCCGAGATTCGCCCTGCCGATGCCTCAGCGCTGACAGTGCTCTGGCGGGAAAACAACCAGCTAATGCGTTTCCACGGGAGCAAGTGCAAGTCCTGCGGTACAGTTCAATATCCCATCCAGCGGGTCTGCGCCCAATGCCAGGCCAAGGACCAGTACGAAGAAGTGAAGCTGGCCGACAAGACGGGAATCCTGTTCACTTTCAGCATGGACGAGAGGGCCATGGTGAAGGACTTGCCTAATGTGATGGGCATTGTGGACTTCGACATCGGCGGCCGGTATTACTGCATCGTCACCGACCGGGATCCCAATAAACTTGAGGTCGGCACCAAAATGGAAATGACTTTCCGAAACCTGCACGATGGCTCAGGAATTCACAATTATTGCTGGAAAGCCCGCCCGGTTCGCTGCCAGTAAATCCCCCTTACTCCCCCTTTGAAAAAGGGGGAAATAGAGGGATCATTAAGGAGAAATCGAAATGGAAAGCATAAAAGATAAAGTAGCAATCGTGGGAATGGGTTGTTCCAAGTTCGGCGAACTCTGGGATATGGACGCCGAAGATTTGGTCATCGATGCTGTTTACGAAGCCTACGCCGATGCCGGCGTTGAATCCAAGGATATCCAGGCGGCCTGGGTAGGGACCCAGAGGGGTTCCACCGCCGCCGGACCACTGGTAGCTCCTTTGAAGCTGCGGTCCATACCGGTGACCCGCGTAGAGAATGCCTGCGGCACCGGCCACGAAGCTCTGCGCAATGCCTGCTACGGCCTGGCTTCCAAGTCGTTTGACCTGGTGCTGGCGGTAGGCGTTGAGAAGCTGAAGGACCAGGGCTTCGGCGGATTGGGAGCGGCCATCGGCGTCGACAAGTGGCACCCCACTTACGGCTATGGTACCACTCCTCCCGGACGCTATGCCCTGGCGGCCACCCGGTACTTCCACAAGTACGGGCTTAGCCGTGAAGAAGGCAAGAGGACGCTTTCGAAGATATCGGTAAAGAGCCATTACAACGGCGCCCGCAATCCGAGAGCCCACCTCAGAAGAGAAATAACCGTCGAACAGGCTATGAATTCTCCTATTATCGCCTGGCCTCTGGGCCTGTTCGATGCCTGCGGTGTCACCGACGGCGCCGCCGCGGCCGTCATGTGCCGCGCGGAAGACGCCAAGAAGTACCGCAAGGACTATGTGACTTTCAAGGGCCTGGGCGCTGCTGCCGGCCCCGGGATGGGCAAGATACTGACCTCTTATGACTATACCTGGTGGGACGAGACCGAGTTTGCCGCCCAGCAGGCTTATTCCCAGGCCGGAATCAAGGACCCACGCAAAGAGCTGGACGTGGTCGAACTCCACGACTGCTTCTCGGTGGCGGAACTCGTTGCCACGGAGTCTTTGGGACTTTGCCCTGCCGGCACATACCGCCAGCACATCGACGCCGGCGATTTCAACCAGGAGGGCGAAATCCCGGTCAATCTCAGCGGCGGCTTGAAGTCGTTCGGCCACCCCATCGGCGCTAGCGGCTGCCGCGAGACCTTCGAAATATACAAGCAGCTTCGGGGCAAAGCGGAGCTTCCGTCGCGCCAGTTGAAGAACCCGAGGATCGGCCTGGCCCACAACCAGGGAGGCCACCCCGGCAAGTTCGTCTGCAACATCACCATCATCGGCTTGCCGTAAGTAGCTGACAGCTTTCAGCGGTCAGGGGTCAGGGATCCGTATCCCCCTTATCAAGGGGGATTAAGGGGGATTTCATGGCTCCCTGCGAAAGGCGGCAGATCCCCCTGTATCCCCCTTACTAAGGGGGACAGGAGGGCGGCCGCTCCCGGCAAGCCTTGACGTTTAATGTATAATAGAGGGCGATTGAGATAATCTGAAAGCTGACTGCTGACCCCCGTCAGCGGTTAGCTACAAGTTAATATAGCCAAAGACAGCGGGCGTCCGGAAGGACTTAAAACTCCAGCCAGCCAAGGCTTAGCGCAAGTGAGGAAGAGATGTTGTATCTCTTTCTTCCGCGATGACTAAAGGTCCTGGCGCCCGCGCGCCAGGACCTTTTTTATTTCCCTTGGAAGGAGGTGAAACAATATATGCCAACTGAAAGGAAAGTCAGCAAAGTGGCCGAAGTGCAGGAGCAACTGAGCAACTGCACCGTCGCCATCGCCACTAACTATACGGGCATCAAGGCCAACGACATGACGGCCTTCCGCCAGAAGCTGCGGGACCAGAAGATCGAGTATATGGTGGTGAAAGACACCCTCGCTCGCATCGCCGCTACCAATACCGGCAAGGATGCCTTGAACAAGCTTCTGATAGGCCCGGTAGGTATCGCTTTCGGCCGCTCCGACGAGACGTTGCCTGCCAAAATACTTATCGAGTACATCCGGACAGCCAAATCGCCGATGCGCATCACCGGCGGACTGCTCGGCACGCGAGTTATGACCCCTGAAGAGGTTAACTCGTTAGCGACATTGCCGTCCCGGGATATCCTGCTGAGCAGGTTACTCGGCCAGATGAACGCGCCGATGACCCTGTTTGTAGGAGTGCTGTCAGCCAATTTGAGAAATCTGGTTGGAGTGCTGGATGCCCGAAAGAGGCAACTGGAAAGCGCTCCCCCGGCCGCTGCGCCGGAAACTCAGCCTGCCGCCGCCGCGCCCGAAGCGCCGCCGGCCCAGGCCGCATAACATAAATTAAGGAAGGAAAAGTACATGAACAAAGAAGAAATGATTGCCGCCATTAAGGGCATGACAGTCATAGAACTGGCAGACCTGATCAAGACCCTGGAAAAGGAATTTGGCGTAAGCGCCGCCGCGCCCGTCGCTGCCGCTGCTCCCGCCGCCGGAGCCGCTGCCGCCGCCGCCGCTCCTGCTGAGGAAAAGACCGAATTCACCGTCGTCCTGGCGGAAATCGGACCTAACAAGATCAACGTTATCAAGGCCGTCCGCGAAGTCACCAGCCTGGGCTTGAAAGAAGCCAAGGACCTGGTCGAAGCCGCTCCCAAGCCCATCAAAGAGAACGTGAGCAAGGAAGAAGCTGCCAACGTCAAGGCGAAGATCGAAGCCGCCGGCGCCAAAGTCGAAGTAAAATAGAGGTATTGCCTTCGGCGGTTTGGTGGGTATCGCGGGCCTCCGTGCCCGCGAGCGCCCGGACGAACCACCGACCGCAGTTCCTTGACCCTGAAACTCGACACGTGGGCTCTCGGGGTCAGGGACGACCCCGAGTACGGTAGTTGAAAAAAGAGGGGCACTTTTCAGTGCCCCTCTTTTTGTTTCGGTAACGGTTGAGGTGGTGGTTACTTGGCGTCGGTCCTGGTGTAGGCGCCGGTCTTGAAGGTCTCGTGGGTGTAGACGTCGCCGGGGATGTAGCCGGAGGCCCTGGAGAACTTGTTGGGGTTGTACTCTTCAATCTTGAGCGCCTTGCGCTTGGCATCGATGTGGGCCAGGCTCTTCTCCAGCATCTTGTGCCAGTCGGGCTCGAATTCCAGCTTGCCGCCCACCTTGTCCTCCCAGCCCTTGAGTACCATTTGCACGGTGGCCGGTGAGCCTTCGATGGGCGACCCGACGCCAAAGATGGTGTAAACGCCGGAGGCTACGAAGTAGGCCCCGATGCTGAGGGCTTTCTCGGACATCCATTCCGGGGCCAGTCCGACTACCGGCAGGTCGCTGATGTCTTCGCCGAGCCCGCCTTCGGTGGCGCACTGGGTGAGGATGGTCAGAATCCGGGAGTTGTCGACGCAGGAACCGAGGTGGAGCACTGGCGGGATGCCGATGGTCTCGCAAATCTCGGCCAGTCCCGGCCCGGCATAGCGCATCACTTCGGGGGTGAGCAGGCCGTGCTTGGCGCAGGCCACCGCGTTGCAGCCGGTGGTTACCACCAGCACGTCGTTCTTGATGAACTCTTTGACCAGGTTGATATGGGCTTCATCGTGGACGCTGTGGGCGTTGTTGCACCCGACCACGCCGACGGCGCCTCTGATTCTTCCCTGCATAATGGCGTCGTTCAACGGGCGGAAGGATTCGCGGTAGACGCCGCCTTGCATATAGGCGATGTATTCGTGGGAGAAGCCGACTACCAGTCTGTCGAGATAGTCGGGGATATGGACATCCTTGCGGTTGGGGAAGGCGTCGATGGCGGTACGCAAGATCAGTTTGGCTATCTCGCGGGCGTTTTCATCGGTGAACTCAATGTGCGTCGCGCCGGTGATCTTCGCTTTGGACGTTGTGGTGATGACCTTGGTGTGGCGCTTGCTGGCGGCTTCGACGATGCCCTGCATGATGCACTGGTAGTCGACTACCATGGCTTCGACGGCGCCGGAGGCGCTGGCCAGTGCCTGCTGCATGAAGTTGCCGACGATTGGTACGCCGTGCCGGGCCAGGACTTCGTTGCCGCTGCAGCACATTCCGACGAGGTTCACGCCCTTGGCCCCTTTGGACTTGGCGTATTCGATAACCTCGGGGTCGGTGGATTCGATGACCAGCATCTCGGCGAGGGTCGGTTCGTGGCCGTGAACCACCACGTTGACCTCATCCTGTTTGAGGGTGCCGAAGTTGGAGGTGGCCGACACGGGGACTGGCGTCCCGAAAAGGACGTCGCCGATATCGGTGGCCATCATGGAGCCGCCCCATCCGTCCACCAGGGAGCAGCACAGGGCCTGGGTCAGGATGTGTTCGGCGTCCTGGTCGGTGCCCATATGGGTGCGGTGCATGGTCTCAACAATTTCTCTATCGATGCCGCGGGGGAAGATGCCGAGCTTCCTCCAGATTTCCTGGCGCTTGGGCGGAGCTCTCCGGGCGTAAAGCAGTTCGCCCGTCTGTTTGCCCCATTCGCCCAGGGCTGTTTTGGCTACTGCGAGGGCGATTTCCTCGACGGTCTTGTCCTTGGTATCAACGCCCAGGTAACCGGCGATCTTCCGGAGCTTCTTTTCATCCTTTATCTTGAAACCGGGGGCTTTTCCCTCGGCTACTGCCAGAAGAGTGAGGGCCATGTTGCGCCCGTGATCGCTGTGGGAGGCAGCGCCTCCGGCGATGTTCCGGGCCAGGTTCCGTGCCTGGATGACCTCTCTGGTAGCGCCGCAGACGCCCTCTTCGACTTTGCCGACGAAGCGGCATGGGCCCATGAAGCACTGGCGGCAGCAGTTGCCTTCCTGCCCGATGGGACACGGCTTAACCGTCTTGGCTCTATCGAAAGGAGTGGTAAGTCCTTGACTCCGGGCCACACCAAGCATCTCTAGGGTAGCTGGATCAACAGTTTCTCTTTTATCCATTCGGTGATTATCTCCTGCCTTTGATATGCATGTAAGCGTAACTGGTTTGGACGTTTGCGTACCTGGCGGTACACATTACTGCCAATTATAGCTGAATTGTAATAGAGGTGTCAAAATCAGGTCGCCCACCGCAAAATTTCAGCCCCGGCCTATTGACACAATGGGAGCGATGCAGTATTATTACTTCCAATTTGGAATAGTTCTATATGGAAATCATTAACAGATAAAATCATTCCAAAGGGGAACATATGACCGGTGCATCCGTTTCCGTTCAGGCTAATCAGATACTGGAAGTCATGGGCCATTTTGGCCGTTTGAAGCCGCGCCTGGCCGCGGTGGTGCCCGCCGACCTTAACGATCTTAAAGAGAGATTGGTTGAAATTGAGCCCGAATGCTGCCCGGTCAGCGCCAATGAATACAACCTGTTCTATCGCACCGGCGCCATCCTCTCCGATGCTCTGAAACCGTTGACTATGAGCGACCTTAGCGAGGCGCTGGCGGTGCCTTTGAGCAGCGCCACACGGACCATCGATTGGATGGTCAAGAATGAGTTCGCGGAGAGGTTGCCGGACCCGGCCGACCGCCGGGTGGTGCGCGTAAATCTGACGGGCAAAGGTCGACGGTACTACCGGGGCATCAACGAGTTCATACTGGCGCGCATCGAGCACGTGCTTCGCCGTCTGAAGCCGGAAGAACGTACCAACCTGGTGGCTTTGCTGCGGAAGGTGGTGGCCGTAATGGAAGAGGAAACGTAGAGGGGACGGGCATCCAGGCCGGGTTGACCGGCAATGTCATCATTTTCGGGCCGAGTGTCGAAAACCGTCCCGGGTAACTCCAACAGGAAAGGGGAACAATCGTGAAATCCATCAGTCGCCTTGTGAAGTCAGTAGGCTTTCGTAAAGGGTTAGCCTCGCTCCTGGTGCTGGCCACTCTCTTGACAGGAGTGTGGAGCTTTGAAGCGCGGGCGAAAGACGGCGCTACCAGGCTGTCCGGGTCAACCCCGGACGTATCGGTCCAGAGTGCGCGGCCTCCGGTTTCGGGCAACGCCGTTTCAGCGCCAGCGGCTACCGCCACTTTCACCGGCGACATACGGGCCAAAGATAGGGTGGTCATTACTTCCAAAGCCACCATGCGGGTGAGGCGGATAGTTGGAGATGTCGGCGACGTGGTCAAAAAGGGAGACCTGCTGGTGGAACTGGATCACGATTTGCTGGATGCCCAGGTGAAGCAGGGCGAAGCGGCCCTGGCTCTGGCTGACGCGCAGTTGGCCAAGCTGCGGTCCGGGTCCCGCGTAGAGCAGATCGCTATCGCTCAGGCCGGCGTCGCTTCGGCCCAGGCTGAGCTTGACCTGATCATGGCAGGAGCCAGAAAAGAGCAGATCGCGGCCGCTCAAAGCGGACTCAAGGCGGCCCGGGCCCAGTTGGATATGGCCCTGGCCGGGCCGACGTCGGAGCAGTTGGGCATAGTTGAGCTTCAAGCCAGGATCGCTGAAGCTCAGGATGCGCTCAGGGCGAAGACACAAGACGCCAGTTCCTCTATCAACGCCAGGGGAATTGCTCCCTACAGCCCGGACATGGCCTGGTTCCAGGAGATAGTCAGCGGCCTGCAGGTACAACTGGCCCAGGCGCAACTCAAGGCGGTGAAGGCGCCTACCCGCACGGAACTGATAGAGCAGCTTCAGGCCGCCGTAGAAGCGGCGAAGGCGCAGGTGGATCTGCTAATGCTGCCTCCGCGGGCGGAGACAGTGGGCAAGCAGCAGGCCGCGGTGGAAATCGCCAGGCAACAGCTTGAGTTGGTCAAGAACCCTATCACTGATAACGATCTGGCGGCGGCCGTCGCAGGAGTAGTCCAGGCCCAGGCGGCGTTCCAGATGATAAAGGCCAACCGTGACGATGCCATCCTGATGGCTCCCTTTGACGGGACCATCGCCACCAAGAGCTTCGGCACCGGAGCCCTGGTCATGGCCGGCGATCCTATAGTAACACTGATTTCAATGGATACGGAAGCAGTCTTCACCGTGGGTGAAACCGAGTTTGGCCAGGTCAAGAACGGGCAATCGTTGTCACTCACTGTCCCTGCCTACCCGGGAGAGACTTTCAAGGGCACCGTGCGGGCGGTGTCCCCGCAGGCTGACCCGGCAACCCGGCGTTTCAATGTCTACGTCAGTATTTCAGACCCGGACCGCAGGCTGCGGCCGGGAATGTTTGTTACTGTGACTTTGTGAAATTCGTAATTCCTGTTTCCTCTAGAAGGAGCCCCTCATGTGGTTATCTGACCTCAGTATAAAACGCCCGGTGTTCATCACCATGGTATTTACCGCCCTGCTGGTGGTCGGGCTCATCGCCTATTCCCGCATGGGCGTGGATCTGTTTCCTGATGTCTCGTTTCCGTATGTAGCGGTGCAGACGGCCTACCCCGGCGCCGGTCCTGAAGACATTGAGACCCAGATATCGAAACCCGTTGAGGAGGCGGTAGGTTCCCTGAGCGGTGTGAAGAACGTCAGTTCCATCTCCAACGAAGGTGTGTCCCTGGTTCTAATAGAGTTCCAGATCGAAACCAACACTTCCAGGGCCGTATCTGATGTCCAGGAACGAGTCAATGCCCTGAAATCGACCCTGCCCAGGGACGTCATCGATCCGGTAGTGTTACGGTATGATCCCAGCACTCTGCCCATCATGACCCTCGGGGTGGCTGACAAGTCCGGAACTTTGCCCCCGGACAAGCTTCGCAAACTTGTTGACGATAAGATCAAGCCCCGGGTTGAACGCGTGCCGGGCGTGGCCGGCGTGGCCGTCTCCGGAGGACTCCAGCGGGAGATACACGTGGAGCTTTCGGCTGACCGGCTGGCTGCCCAGCAGATTTCTCCCGATTCGGTCGTTGCCGCGATTACCGCCCAGAACCTGGATGTTCCCGCGGGGAAGATAGACCAGGGGGATACCGACGTGACCCTCAGGACGCCGGGTAATTTCCAGAAGCTCGAAGATATCGGGCAGGTGGTAATTTCCCGCACGGGCAGTGTTGGCCTACGGGTGAAAGACGTTGCCACTGTCACCGACGGCTTCAAAGAAGTGCCTGGTTATGCCCGGCTGGATGGAAAGGACTCCATCGGCGTGTCGCTTCGAAAACAGTCGGGCACGAATACCGTGGAGGTCTCCCACCAGGTCCGGGCTGAGGTCGCCCGGCTGCTCAAAGAATACCCGCAACTGAACATTGTCGTGGCCAACGACTCCTCTGAATTTATCAGCCAGTCTGTGGACGATACCAGGATGGACCTGATCATCGGCGCTATACTGGCGGCTCTGGTGGTGTTAGTCTTCTTCCGTTCGGTGCCCAACACTCTAGTTACCGTGGCCGGCCTGCCGGTTATCCTGATAGGCACCTTCTACGTGATGAGTTTGATGGGCTTTACCATCAACATGATGACACTGCTGGCGCTTTCGCTGTGTATCGGCTTGCTGATTGACGACGCCATTGTCGTCCGGGAAAACATATTCCGGCACATGGAAGAGGGATCGGAGCCGAAGAAGGCCGCCAGCGTAGGCACCGGCGAGGTAGCGCTGGTGGTGGTTTCGATGACGGCGTGCGTGGTTTCGGTGTTCATGCCTATAGCTTTCACCAGCGGAATCGTGGGCAAGTTCTTCAAGGAGTTCGGGATGGTGGTTACGGCGGCGGTCATCATTTCTCTGGTCGAGGCATTTACCATGGCCCCCATGATGACGGCCTACTTTCTCCGGAGGAACAAGAATCACCGGGCCGGACCAGGCGGCAGCACTAAGGCCGCGACCGGCTTCTACGGAAGGTTTCTGCACTGGAGCCTTTCCCATCGCCTGGTTGTGGTGGTGGCAACGCTGCTCGTTTTCGTCGGCAGCCTGTTTCTAGGAAAATCGGTGGGGCAGACTTTCTTTGCCCAGTATGACCGTCCGGACTTCCAGATGTTTATGGAGTTGCCCGCCGGGACCTCGCTGGATATCACCAGCCAGAAGATGGCCCAGATCGAAAAGGGGCTGGTCCAGCGGCCTGAAGTGAAGAACCTTTTTTCCAGCATCGGTGACAGCAGCGGATCCGAGAACGCCACTTTGTTTATCAAGTTGGACAACAAGAATTCAGTCAAGCCTATTCAGGCCTATATCAGGCAGGAATTCGGGGGCCTGGGCAAGCTATATTTCGGGGAGGAATCCATGGGTGGCGGATCATCCAATTCGGTGTCCGGCCGTCCCGTGGTGGTGGAATTGAGCACGACTGGTTCGTTTGAAGAACTGGACGCCATTTCCAGCAAGGTTGTGACCGTCATGGCAGGGGTGCCGGGAATGACGGACGTTGACCGCAGCCTGAAGCCTGGAAAACCGGAATTGAGGATCGAGGTGGACCGGGAGAAGGCGGCGGACCTCAGGCTGAACGTGGCCCAGGTCGGCTCGACGCTCCGGACGATGATCAACGGTACCACTTCTTCCAAGTTTCGCCAGGGAGACCAGGAGTTCGACATACTGGTGCGCCTCAGAGAGGAGGATCGCCGCGATCCTCAGGACGTGCTGCTGTTTCCGCTGGTGACGCCTGGCGGCGTACAGGTGCCCGTGAGTTCGGTAGCCAGGCTGGTCCCGGGGAGCGGACCGTCGGCGATCGAGCGCAAGAACCGGGAGAGGATAATCTTTGTGGGGGGTAACACCGGTAGCAACGCGCAGGGAGTGATCGCGCAGGAGGTGGACGCGCGCCTCAAAGCGATGAATCTGCCTCCCGAGGTGAGCTATGCCTTCGGCGGGCAGACCGAGATGATGACGGAGTCGTTCAACTCCCTGTTCTTTGCCTTGGCGCTGTCGATCATCTTCGTGTATATGGTGCTGGCCTCGCTGTACGGGTCTTTTACCCAGCCCCTGATCATTATGCTGGCCTTGCCTCTGTCAATCAGCGGCGCCATGCTGGCCCTTCTGATCACCCGCAACCCCCTGGATATGACCGCCATGATAGGCGTGATCCTGCTCATGGGGATTGTGGCCAAGAACTCTATTATTATGGTGGACTTCATCAACATGAAACGGCGGGAGGGCATGGGGGTGCGCGAAGCTATACTGACGGCGGCGCCGATGCGTCTGAGGCCGATCCTAATGACAACGTTGTCGCTGATTTTCGGCATGCTGGTCATCGCTTTCGGGCTGGGGGCCGGCGGCGAATTCCGCGCGCCTATGGCCATCACTGTCATCGGCGGTCTTACCACGTCAACCTTCCTGTCGCTGGTGGTGGTACCGGTGGCTTACAGCCTGGCCGCGGGAAGGAAGAAAGCGGGATAGAAGAAGGAAGAAGGAATAGAGTAGAGAGTAGAGAGTAGAGAGTAGAAAGTAGGCTGCTCGACTGCTCGACTGCT
>ORJL010413272.1_pt1 | contig 15586 bp, 12 predicted proteins | sample 1779941 | NCBI WGS metagenome assembly ORJL01 (sample SAMEA104232317, study PRJEB22302) | groundwater metagenome | biome: forest; feature: aquifer; material: groundwater | place: USA | collected 2011-08-07 | depth 5.8 m | reverse complement strand
CAGGACAAGCGCATCGAGCAGGGTGTGAAATCCGGCGAGCTCACCAAGAAAGAAGCAGCGCGCCTCGAAAAAGGCCAGGAGCGCGTGCAGAAGATGGAAAATAAGGCCATGGCGGACGGCAAGATGACCAAGAAGGAACAAGCCCGCATCGAACATGCACAGGACGTGCAAAGCAAGCAGATCCGCCGCGAGAAGCACGACAAGCAAAAAGCCAAGTAACAGGTTTAACACGCGGCTGACCCGCGTAGCGCTGACACTACGGCCACGCCTTGCGCGTGGCCGTAGTGTTTTGTGGATCAGCGGATCGCCTCGCAGTGCTTTAGAATGGCGTTCCGCAAACCATGAATCACGGGATGACGATGGATAGTCTCAAAGTCGGAATGAAGGGCGAACAGGTTTGGGAGGTCACCCGCGAACTGTGCACCGCGCGCGGCGACTACCTCGTGTTTTCGACGCCGTCGATGACGCGGTTCGTCGAGATGACGTCACAGGAACTCGCGAGACCGCACCTGAAGCCCGGTCAGGGACAGGTCGGAACGCTGGTGAATATCCGCCACATGGGGCCGACGCCGATCGGCAAGAAAGTGCGTTGCGAGGCCGAACTCGTCGCGATCGACCGCCGCAGGCTTACTTTCAAAGCCAAAGTGTTCGACGACGTCGAGCAGGTCGGGGAGGCGGAGCACGAGCGCTTCGTCATCGATCTCGACAAGTACATGGCGCGTCTCAAGGCCAAAATCGAGGGCAACGCGAGTCCGCGTTGAATTTGACTATGACAGAATCGAAGCGTAAATCCGCAAACCCGCTGCTCGCAGGCTGGCTTGCGGCCGCAGTTGCTGCCGCCGCGCCGATTGGCGCACTGGCGCAGGTGTATCCAAACAAGCCGGTGCGCCTGCTGGTGGGATTTACTGGCGGCAGCACCAGCGATGTCATTGGACGGGTGGTGGCGCAAAAGCTCGGCGAGAGCCTCGGACAAACTGTCATCGTCGAAAACCGCCCCGGCGCCGGCGCCAATATCGCTGCTGAAGTGGTCGCCAAGGCAGCGCCCGACGGCTATACCGCGCTGTACGCGAACACCGGGATCGCAGTCGCCATCAGCGCCTACGCGAAGCTCGGCTACGATGTATTGCGCGACCTTGCTCCGGTCGGGCAGGCCGCCGCGAGTCCGCACATCCTGGTCGTCAGCTTGTCGTTGCCGGTGCAGTCGGTGAAGGAATTGATCGCATTCGTCAAGGCGAAACCGCGCGAGCTCAACGTTGCCTCGACGGGTTCGGGCAATTCCGACCACTTTGCCTACGAGCTGTTCAGATCGATGACCGGCGCGGAGATGACGCACATCGTCTACAAAGGCGGCCCGCAGGCCATGATCGACGTAATGAGCGGGCAGGTGGCCGCGTATTTTGCCGGAATGGCAGTCGCATTGCCGCTCGCGCGAGCCGGCAAGACCCGGGCACTGGCCGTGACCTCAGGCCAGCGTTCGCGGATAGCGCCCGACATTCCGACCATGGTGGAAGCCGGGTTACCCGGCTACGAGCACCTGCTGTGGAATGCCATATTCGTGCCGGCCGCGACGCCGAAGGACATCATCGCGCGTCTCGATGCCGAACTTGTCAAGGCGGTCAATTCGCCCGATGTGCGCGAGCGTTTCGCTGCGCTCGGCGCCGAACCCGCCGGCAGGACATCCGAGCAGATGGCGGCCTATCTGAAGAGCGAAATCGACAAGTACGGCAAGATCGTGCGTGCGATCGGTCTGAAGATAGACTGAGCGCGAGAAGTTTGAGGTCATTCGCAGCGACGTGCTGCGCGCGAACTACGGCACCATCGCTAGAACCTGCGGATGGCCAAGAATAAAACGGGGCGCTTTCTTGCGGTGTCAGGTGGCCGATATCGTTATACCTATTGACACGATATATAAATATTGTTAGTTTAGATATTAAAATATCGTATATAAAGGTATTTCGATATGATCTTCACCGTAAAACCGCTTCCAGAGGACTATCTTCAAGTCCTTGAGTGGATTAAAGATCTACGGGAAAAACTGCGCTTTGCGACTAGCGATTCGCTGCATCGCTGGACGGGTTTTCTGGCGAGGATAGCGTTCGCCCGCGCCATCCAGGGTTCGAACACGATCGAGGGCATCAATGTCACCCTGGACGAGGCGGTCGCTGCCGTCGACAGGCAGTTGCCGGCGAAGCCCGTGGACGAGGATTGGCACGCTGTCATGGGCTACCGGGAAGCCATGGATTACATCATCCAGCTTTCCAAAGACCCCGCGAAATACGTGCACAACACCGGTACGCTTTTGAGCCTGCATTACATGATGATGAAGTACGACCTGACGAAAAATCCAGGTCGCTTCCGCCCCGGCGCGATTCACGTGACCAATACCGCGACGGGGACCATCGTTTATGAAGGCCCGGACGCGGATCTCGTGGGGGACCTGATGGATGAGCTGATCGCGTCCCTGAATCACACGAACGACTCACCGGCAATCGTGCGCGCCGCGATGGCGCACCTGAACCTGACCATGATTCACCCGTTCAAGGACGGCAACGGGCGCATGGCGCGAGCCTTGCAGACCATGGCGCTATCACGGGATGGAATTCTGTCGCCGGTTTTCTCGAGCATCGAGGAGTATGTCGGCCGCAATTCCCAGGAGTATTACGACGTTCTTGCGGAAGTCGGCCAGGGATCGTGGCATCCGGAGCGTGACCCGCTGCCCTGGATCCGTTTTTGCCTCGTAGCCCATTACCGGCAGGCAAAAACGCTGCTGCGCCGGATCGGCGAAATGGCCCGCCTTTGGAACGACATCGAATCGGAGGTAAAGAAACGCAAGCTGCCGGAGCGAGTAATTAACGCTCTTACCGATGCCGGCATTGGACTGCAGGTAAGAAATCCGACGTACCGAAAACAGGCGGACGTTTCCAATCAGGTGGCGAAACTCGACCTCAAGAAACTGGTGGACGCGGGACTACTCGCGCCCATGGGAGAACGGCGCGGACGCTATTACATCGCCGGCGATCCGATCAAGCAGATCGCACAGAAAAGCAGGCTACCGCGCGAGCGCTATGACCCGTTCAAGGAACTCGAAGAACTGAAGATGAAAGCGGAAAGGCGGAATCAGCCCGAGTTGCCGGGATTATCGGATGGGGCATCGTCCTAATGCGGTTCTCTTACGGCGCGCATAAGTACGATTCTGCTTCTCATGGGCTATAGCCGGGCTATAGAAACCAAAAACATCGCGATACGACAATGAGTTATATAGCCCAAGCAAACGACGGATTCATCGCCAAGTGAGCCATATGAGCCATCCGTACCCCAAACGGCTCATTGAAGTCGATCTCCCGATCCGGCGCATCTCGGTGCACGCGCGGCGGGAGAAGTCGATCCGGCATGGGCACATTTCGACGCTGCATATCTGGTGGGCGCGGCGGCCGCTGGCGGCGTGCCGCGCGGTGATTTGCGCCGCGCTGTGGCCTGACCCGGCTGACGAGCTGTGCCCGGGTTCATTCCGGCAGGCGGCGCGGCAGTTGATGCAGGCGTGGACGCCGCACGAGCGCCAGATGCTGCTTTCGGTGGAGAGTCGGCCGCGTTTCGAGGCGGCGCGCAAGAACGTTCGTCATTTCGACAAGCCGGAGGAACTCCGCGCGGCGCTGCTCGACTTCATCGCCGACTTCGCCAACTGGGACAACTCGACCGTCCGCGAATATCTTGACACCAGCCGCGCGCTCACGCAGGCCGCACACGAGGCGCTGGGCGGCGCGCCGGGCACCCGCCCGCTCGTCGTGGACCCGTTTGCCGGCGGTGGCTCCATTCCGCTCGAAGCGTTGCGCGTGGGCGCGGACGCTTTTGCCAGCGACCTTAACCCCGTCGCGGTTCTACTTAACAAGGTCGTCCTCGAATACATCCCAAAATACGGCCAGCGTCTCGCCGACGAAGTCCGCAAATGGGGCGAGTGGATCAAGAGCGAGGCGGAAAAGGAACTGTCCATCTTCTACCCGAAGCGTCGTGTGTTACCGGACGAACTCCAAGAGCGCGCGCTGCTCTTGATTAACACAACAGATGGACGCTTTGGCTGTGTCACCGTTTTGGATGGTCAAAAGCATCTTGATGAGCATGGAGGCGAATACACACACTACATCCCAATCACTGAATCGCAGGCACATGGACCGACAGCCATGGAATTGGCTTGGGGCAGTAACCTCAGCTTCCTTAAGCTCGATGAGAGAGAGAAACGTCTCAACAAAATGGGAGCGAGGCCGTTGCGCCTGCTCGAAGAGACCCCCATCGCTTATCTCTGGGCGCGGACGATTCAGTGCGAAGGTCCCGGTTGCGGCGCGGAAGTACCGCTCATTCGATCCCTCTGGCTCGCGAAGAAGACCAACCGATCTGTGGCCCTGCAACTCGTGCCTAACAAGAAGGACGGGCGCGTGGACTTCCAAATCATCGTCAAGCAACGCGGTGGATGGGTAAATCAGGACGACCACAACGAGAAAACCGCCGCCCCGAAGTTCGACGGTACAGTGAAGCGCGGTTCGGCGACGTGCCCCTGTTGCGGTTATACGACGCCGGTGGCGCGGATTCGTGAGCAACTCAAGTTACGCCACGGCGGCACCAAGGAAGCGCGTCTAATTGGCTTGGTGACGACTAGCGATGACGATGAAGGACGCCAGTATCGCCTTGCTACCGACCGCGACATTTCAGCGGCAAAGGCGGCCGAGAAACATCTTGAGCGACGCAAGCGCGAAGAAAAGTTCGCTTTGGGTTTCGTTCCTAACGAATCCACCGAAGCGTATCACTCGTTCGTCAACCGTGGCCCCATTTACGGTATGACAACATGGGAGGATTACTACACCCCGCGTCAGGCGCTCGTTCTCGGAACCCTGGCGAAACTCGTTCGTGACTTCTCAGCAGAGAAAGTGTCGAACGTAGATGAAGGACTGGCTAATGCGGTTAAGACCATCCTGGGATTGGGCGTCAGCAGACTGTCAGACATCTGCAACGCATTTTGCATGTGGGAGACATCCAAAACGCAAGTCCGGCATCTTTTTACCAAGCAGGCCATACCGATGATGTGGGACTTCGCAGAGACGTGCGCCTTTTCGAAGGCGGCAGGCGACTTCACCACGACCGTCGGAAACATGGCCAAGTTCTTGGAAGGCCAACGCGCTGTCACAACTCCAGGTCAGAGCACGCAAGCGTCAGCTTGTTCTCATCCGCTGCCAACGGATTCCGCTTCGGCGATGATTACGGACCCGCCTTACTACTACTCGGTTCAATACGCAGACATCTCCGACTTTTTTTACGTCTGGCTGCGGCGTGCCATTGGCACCGTTCATTCCGACCTGTTTTCCAAGAACGAAACGCCCAAGGACGAGGAGATCATTGTTCAATCACCGGGCCACCAATTCGCCCCCAACGGCAAGAACAACGCCCACTACGAGTCACACATGCGAAAGGCGATGAGTGAAGGCCTGAGGGTTGTAGCGCCTGACGGCTTGGGCGTTGTCGTGTTCGCCCACACGTCAACGACGGGCTGGGAATCTCAACTTCAGGCCATGATTGATGCGGGTTGGATAATCACCGGCTCCTGGCCTATCGACACAGAATTGGCGAATCGACTGATTTCCGTGGGCCGTTCTGTTCTCGCTTCCTCTGTCCATCTCGTTTGCCGCCCGCGCGAGAAGCCCGACGGCTCTTTACGCACGGACGAAATCGGCGACTGGCGTGACGTGTTGCAGGAGCTGCCGCGCCGTATCCACGAATGGATGCCGCGGCTAGCGGAGGAAGGCGTCGTCGGCGCGGACGCGATCTTCGCCTGTCTCGGCCCAGCGCTGGAAATATTCTCTCGCTATTCGCGCGTGGAGAAAGCCAGCGGCGACGTGGTCACGCTCAAGGAATATCTGGAGCAAGTCTGGGCCGCCGTTGCCAAGGAAGCGCTCAACATGATTTTCACCGGCGCTGACGCCAGCGGCTTCGAGGCGGATGCGCGGCTTACCGCCATGTGGCTGTGGACGTTGAATGCTGGCACCCCATCTCCCCAACCCGCTCCCACGAGGGGAGAGGGAGTAGAGGATGAAGCGGAGGGCGAGGGAAGCGACGCGAATGGTGACGATGAGGACGAGAGTGGCGAGAAGAAGTCGAAGAAGGCTAAGGGCGGGTTCGCGCTGGAGTACGATGCGGCTCGGAAGATCGCACAAGGTTTGGGAGCACACCTTGAGGATCTGGATCACGTAGTTGAGGTGAAGGGGGATACCGCGCGGCTCCTGACCGTGTCGGAACGCACGCGCCACCTCTTTGGTAAGGACGAGGCCGATGCCCCGACTACCAGGGGGAAGAAGAAGGCGCCGCAGATGGATCTGTTTGCCGAGTTGACGCAGCCGGACGAGAGCGAAGCCGCCTGGGGCGAAAAGACGGTGCAACGGCTGGGGGACACCATGCTCGACCGGGTGCATCAAGCGATGATCCTGTTCGCCGCCGGCCGGGGCGAGGCGCTGCGCCGCTTCCTGGTGGATGACGGCGCCGGCACGACCGCGGGATTCTGGAATCTCGCGCAGTCCCTCGCGGCGCTGTATCCTCGGGGCACTGACGAGCGGCGTTGGGTGGAGGGCGTGCTCGCACGGAAAAAGGGAATGGGGCTCTAAAGGTTGACGACCGATGATGGAAGGCGCTCAATTCCGGGAGGCATTTAACCGCATCGTCCGCGATGCGCGTTTTGCAGGCCCGCTGCAGGCTGCGTCCTTGGCGGGGCAGCTCGGCATATGGACGAAGGAACTGACCGCGCTGGTGGTCGAGAGCTGCCAGAGTCTCGGTTGGCAGGCATCAGCCAAGAATCACAGGCTGGAACTGCTTCCCGAGCCCCGCAGCGAATACCTGGGAATGGATGTGATGGTGTTCGGCGACGGCGGGAAGCGCTGGCGGTTTCCTCTGGCGGTGATGGAACTGGAAAACCAGGCCAGCGCCGACCGCATCGGGTATTCGCTCTGGAAGGTACTCTGCGCGCGCGCTGCACTGCGCGCCGTATTCTGCTACCGTAAGGATGCCGGCGAGGTAGCTTCCCTGATGAACCAGTTGAGCCGCGATGTGATCGCGAGCATGGGGTTAACGGAGCGCGCCGAGCTGGAAGGCGAAACGATGGTCGTGGTGGGAAGCCGCGGGGATGCGGATACTTTTCCCTACGGGTTCTTCCACTGGTGGGAATTGAACCGGAGCACGGGCAAGTTTGAGCGGATTTGACCTATGAAACTCAAGCCTTGGTATGACGTGGTAAAGCCGCGGGAGGACCTGTGTCAGGGGCGGCCGCTGGACGCCTCCGAGTTCGCGGTGCATCTCGACAAAGTGCGGCTGAAAAGCCCGAATATTTCCGCGGATTACACCGATCCACGCCGTTTCTTCGAGCGCACCTACCTGACCGATAACCTAGCCAAAATGGCTGCGGAAGTTGTGCGGCGCCTGTCCGGAATTACCACGGAGGCGAGCGCCGTATTCAATACCATGACGCAGTTCGGCGGCGGCAAGACCCACGCGCTGACGCTCGTCTACCACCTCGCCAATTGCGGGCCGGAGGCCGACAAGTTCCAGGGAGTCGCCAAAATTCTGGGTGGGGCGCAGGTCGATAGCCTCCCACAGGGCTGCGCGATCGCCGTATTCGTCGGGATGGAGTTCGACTCCGTCAAGGGCCGCGGCGGCGATGATGGCACCCCGCTGCGGCGCACGCCATGGGGTGAACTCGCCTGGCAGTTGGGCGGCGCGGACTCCTTCAAGCATGTTGCCCAGCACGACGCCGAGTTCGTCGAGCCGAAGGGCGACGTGATCGAACTGATGCTGCCGGCTGACCGGCCGTGTCTCATCCTGATGGACGAGGTCCTCTCCTACTTCAGCACCTACCGCGACAAGGGCTGGGGCACCAAGCTCTATAACTTCATTCAGGCGCTCACCGAAACCTGCCGGGGGCGCAAGAACTGCGTACTCATCGTTTCCGCGCCGAAATCCGACTACGACTATTCCTACACTGCGGATGACGTTTCCGACTTGCAGCGCATCGAGGCCATGCTGCAACGGATCAGCAAGTCGGTTATCCTGTCGGCGGAGTCCGATGCGTGCGAGATTATCCGCCGCCGGCTCTTCGAGTGGGACGACCGGGCGGTGACGCCGGACGGCCGGGTGCTGTTGCCGAAGGAGGCGTATGACACCTGCCGCGAGTACGCCGAGTGGGTAAGGGAGTATCGCGACCAGTTGCCGGACCTGGTAAACCCTGATATCGCGCGGGATCAGTTCCTGGCGTCCTACCCGTTCCACCCGATGACCATTTCCGTGTTCGAGCGCAAATGGTCGTCGCTGCCGCGATTCCAGCGTACCCGTGGCATCCTGCGCGTGTTGGCGCTGTGGGTTTCGCAGGCTTACCAGGACGGAACGAAGTCTCTGCACCGTGACCCGATGATCCCGCTGGGCACGGCGCCGTTGGGAAATCCGCAGTTCCGCGCCGCCGTTTTCGAGCAGCTTGGCACCGACCGGTTGGAGGCGGCGGTGACCACCGACATCATCGGCAAGAAGGACGCGCATGCCGTCCGCCTCGATAGTGAAGCGGTGGATACGATCAGAAAAGCCCGGCTGCACCAAAAAGTCGCTACGACCATTTTTTTCGAGTCGAATGGTGGGCAGGTCGGTACGGAAGCGAAGCTCGCAAGCGTTGGGGAAATCCGGCTTGCAGTATGCGAACCCGAGAGCGACATCGGCAACATCGAAACCGTGCTCGATGAACTCCTGGATGCCTGCTACTACCTGATCCCCGAAAAGACCCGCTATCGCTTCAGCCTCACGGAAAACCTCAACAAGCGATTCAACGACCGCAAGGCGACGATCCAGTCGCCTCAGATCGACGAGCTGATGCGGCAAACCATCTCTCAGCTCTTCCCGCGCAAGGCGAACGTCGAGCCGATCACTTTTCCGGAAAGCAGCAGCCAGATCGGTGATCGGCCGGTACTGACGTTCGTGGTTGCAGATCCCGGCCGCGGGATGCAGGATGAAAAGGAAACGCTCAAATTCATCGACCAGATGACCCGCGAGTGCGGAACCTCCTCGCGCACATTCAAGAGCGCACTGATCTGGATTGTCGCTGACACAACCGGTCCGATTCGCGAGGAGGCGCGCAAACTTCTCGCGTGGCGTGCGATCGATGATGAGTCCGACGATCTTCATCTCGAAGAGGTGCAGCGCCGCCAACTGCAGCAGAGCCTCGGGCGCGCGGAACGCGACCTGAAGGAATCGGTCTGGCGCCACTACAAGCATGTTGTACTGCTGGGCAAGGACAACAGTCTTCGCACCATTGACCTCGGCCTGGTCAACTCCAGCTCGGCGGCGGATATCGTGACGCTTGTTTTGCAGAGATTGCGCGAGAACGGCGAGGCCGAGGCAAGCATCAGTCCCAATACGCTCATCAAGAACTGGCCGCCGACGTTCAAGGAGTGGCCGACAAAATCGGTGCGCGACGCGTTCTACGCTTCGCCGGTGTTTCCGCGTCTGCTGAATTCCGAAGCGATCAAGGACACCATCGTTCGCGGCGTGCAGAACAGCCAGCTCGCGTACGTGGGCAAGCTCCAGGAGGGCAAGTACGAACCGTTTTGTTACGGCTCGGCGGCAAGTCTCACGACCGCTGACATCGAGGTCTCCGATGATATGTTCGTCGTCACCAAGGAGGTCGCCGAGGCATACGGGAAGCAGCAGACGGCGGCAAATTCGGGCGGCGCTCCTCAGCCCGGCACGCCGGCGCCAGCCGCGCCCGGCCAGCCCTTGCCCATAACGCCCGCTGCCACTCCCGCTCCGGCGGCGCCTAGTGGCGGCGATTCGCTATCCGTAGCGCGCATTGCCTGGGCCGGCGAAGTCCCGCCGCAGAAATGGATGAATTTTTATACCCGCGTGCTCTCGAAATTCGCCACCGGTAGCGGACTGAAGCTCACCGTGAACGTTGAAGTCGCGCCGGATGGTGGAGTGTCAAAAAGCAAAGTCGATGAAACACGCAGCGCGTTGCGGGAACTCGGACTCAACGATAATTTGTCGCAAGAATAGGATAATTCCGCGATGGCTACACCACGACATCTTAACAACGCGCCTATTCACGAAGCGTTGATTGATCTCCGAGTGCGACTTCCACAGCATTTTGATCACGCAATTCTGAAGAACGCGCATGGAATCATAAGAGAGAGCTATCCCAAAATCGAACCGCACCTCCGTGGACAGTTCGAAATTGAACTAACGCCCGATGGCGCTGCTACACAGAAAATGGCGGAGAGAGGGATTCATGGATACTTCTTCAAGACGGAGGATGAGAAGCGCCTGGTACAATTTCGCATCGACGGATTCACTTACAACTGGCTAAGACCATACCAAACTTGGGAGCGCCTTCGGGATGAAGCGAAACGACTTTGGGAAATTTACGTGGGTCTCGCAAAACCTCTGGTTATTTCCCGAGTCGCGGTTCGCTATATCAATAAGCTGGCCTTGCCGTCACCGATAAACGAATTTGATGATTACCTCACAGCGGCGCCACGCGTGCCAGACGCCCTGCCACAGGGCGTTAGTAGTTTTCTGACCCGTGTCGTGATGAATGAACCTCGCAAAGGGTTTACTGGTATCATTGTTCAAGCGTTGGAAGGAATAGTTGATCCTGGGACGATTTCGATTCTCTTGGACATTGATGTATCCAAAGAAATGGAATTCGATGCTGACGGCAAGGATGCGTGGCAAACTCTCGAGGAACTGAGGAACTTTAAGAACGATATGTTCTTCCAAAGTATAACCGATAAGGCGCTGAATCTTTTCTCATGACAACCGCTCTCGCAATTGGCAGTTTCCGGAGCTTCCGTGCTGGCCGCGGCGGCACGGCTGTCAGCGCTGCGTCTGAGGCGCTCGACAAGCTTTATGTTAGGGTGCTTGAACATCTTAATGTTCCTGCCATCCAGTCGGCGCCGCTGCGCGGTTTGCTGGCGAACCTTCAAGATCTTTATGATCGTTGTTCGAAGCAAGGGTGGGATGGATACGATGCCGTTCCGATTATCGAAGACACGTATGAGGAGGCACGGCATTTAATTGCCATGCTCCCAACTTCGTGCCCTCCGCCCGATATTACGCCCGACCCTACCGGCCACATATCGTTCGAGTGGTACAAAAGCCCGCGAAAGGTCTTGGTTGTGAGCGTGAATGGAACCGGGGTATTGACGTACGCCGGGCTGTTTGGGAGCGGAAAGATAGGTGGCGCTGAACCATACGAGACATCACTGCCCGCAGCTATCATTGATAGCTTGGCTCGCCTCTATTCTTAATAGCATTTGGTCTTGGGCCTTCCCGCACCGATGCCAGTCGCCCCAAACGAAGAACTGGCGAGATTTGCCGTAGAGAAAAGTTACTTCAGAGCTGACAATACAGTCCGGCCTGACGCCTTCATGCCAGGAAGCGGTAACGCGGTTTCCGTATTCCGGCAAAGCGGGCTTTCCGAATGGGAAATCTGGGAACTTGGAGTGACGCATGTGGCGACGCCCCGCGATAAGCCGTTGCTGGGTAGAGCGGTTATTCATGTTCGCCATGTCTTGTCTCAGGAGCTGAGAGTCGAATTAGCCGAGCCCCCACCGCGGCACGCGAACATCCTCGGGTGGCCGGGCGAACACGAGAAACAAAAGGGAAAAGCGCTTGAATTGGCCGCGCTCGCCACGTTTGTGCGCCGATGAGTCTTCGAGACCGGTCATTGTTCTAATGACACCGTCTGGACGATGGTTTCAAATTCCGCCAGCACCTCGGGTTGTCGCTGCTTGAGATAGCGTATGACCTGCTTGTTATCCAGGAGTTTGGCGAGGTAGCCGCGAGCGAGCACAAGGTTCAGGACGTCTTGTCCGTAGGTTTGCTCGACCATTTTGTACTGCCCTTGCAGGTTCGCCATTTCGCGTTCCATCTTTGCCATCTGTTCTTGAGTCACGCCAGTCAGCTTCTGTGGTTTCTTGCCGTCCACCAGCAATTCAGCAGGGGTGGCCACGAGCATGGCCTCGGCGTAGGGCACGGTCAGGTTGTTGGCTGAAACCATCAGTTCGACGCATTCCATCTGCCGAGTCGGATTCATCTTGCGCAGCACCCTGGAAATCTCGGGCGAGAACTGCCGGTCCTTCAACATTTCCGTGGCCTCGGGGCAAATTCCGTCCAACAGGTTCATTTTCTTGATGATGGAACTTACGTTGAGGCTGAGCACCTTGGCGAGGCGCTCAGTGGAAACGCCGCGCTCGATGGCGCGGCGGACCATGAAATGTTCCTGAATTGTCGAGAGCCGGTTGATTCGATTGTTATAGGTGTAGCCTTCATCGTCGGTGGCCACAAGACACGGGGCTTCGGCATAGCCGATGTCACGCAAGGCAAGCAGGCGGATGTGCCCATCGAGGAGCATGTGCTGGCCGGACTTCCGAATGACCGGCATTACCGTGAGAGGCTCGATCAGGCCTATTTCTGCAATGGACGAGCGAATTTGCTTGAACTTCCTCGACGTGTCGAGTCCCTCCGGCATTTTGCGCGAAGGCAGAATTTGACCCAGTGGAACCGACAGAGGATCGAGCGCAAAGCCAAGCGCGATGCCGGTCATGCCGCAATTCCTCCCGCCGCGACCCGGTCGGCCAGATACTTGGGCAACGTGCTCAGTGCTTCCGCACGCAGCAGGTTAGTGAAATTCTCGTCGGCGAGAAGTTGGCGCAGCGCGCCGACGACAAAAAACAGGCGCTGCTGGCTAAATTCGGCCTTCTTTACCATCAACCTCTGGCGGTCCACCTCCCTCTGGTAAGTTCTGACCAGGCTCGAGGCGGTGACATCGGCTCGCTTGCGTGGCGTGCCGCGAGCCACCGACCGGCCCAGTGTCTGTCTGTGCTCGATGACCCGCCGCGCCGCCAACAGGTGCTTGCCGCGTAGCTTTCCAGACGTGTAGGCATCGTGCAAGGCCGCCTGAACGGCTTTGTCATCATCACCAGCACCGACAATGTCTAATGCCGCGTTGAGGGGAATCCGGCCCTTCTGGACCGCGACCAGCAATCGCTCCTCGCCATGCCGCAGCAGAGTCAGGATGCCGTTCACGTATTCCACTGTTAATCCCGTTTTCGCCGCTATGATTTTCTTGTCGTAGCCCTTGTCCCGCAAGGCCTCTACACCGGCGAGCAACTCCAGTGGCCGGTTTTGGCGCCGCGCGATATTTTCAGCGAGGCTCATGATGAAAGCATCTTCGTCGCTCGCTTCGATCACCAGAGCCGGAATGGTGGCCTCACCCAAGGATTTGAATGCCTTGAGTCGGCCTTCGCCACACACCAGCAGGAAACGCTCCTCGCCGTCGGGCCCGGTCCTTGGGGTGACGGTAATCGGTTTCTTGAGGCCGATCGTTTTGATGTTGCCGACGATCTCCTCGAAAACCCTGCCGTTTCGTTCGCGTGGATTGAGGACCTCGACTTTTTCTACGGGAATCATCTGGATTTTGCCCGGACGAGGAATGCTCATGCTGTTCTCCTTATTCGTGCCCGTTCCGCCATGCCATAGAGGTAGTCCAGGGTGTCGAAGCGGTAGCTCTCGAATTCGACGGGGTTCTGGTCGGCGAGGCTCAAGCGCGGCTGTCCGAAGTCGAGGCGCGGCAGGAGGTAGTAGTCCAGAGGGGCCTTGTTTTCCTGATCCAACCGGACCGCCACCGTGATATCGGGTGCGAGGCTGGTGTCGAAACGTACTTTCCAGCGGTTGCGGCCGGAATCGTGGGTCTGGCAACGGGCGAGCACCAAAGAGGCGCTGAATTCATCATTTACCCGCAACAGGTCCGTCGCGGGATCGCGCACGAGCTGTCCACCCAACTCGGCGATTTGCGTTTCGGTCTGCGCCACGATTTCGGGATGCAGGCGCCGCAGGAAGCGATTGATCTCGAGGTAGCGGTAGTCACGGTCCGGCGTGAAGCCCACCATCTGGTAGGCTCGAATCAGGTTGCCGAAGCGAAAAGCGTACACGGACGAGGAAGGCATGCCGTCCGTTTCGTTGATGATGAGACCGGAGAGAAAGCCCCGATTCTGGTAAAGAGTGCGCAGGCGCTCGATCAACTCCTCGTTGGTGTAACGCCGGGCTCGAGCACGGACGATGCCCTGCGCGGTATAGAACACGTCGGGCGGAACGATCGGATCGAATGCGCCTTCCTTCTTGATCCACATGTCGGGGGTGTTGATCACCCTGAGTTTTTTGAGCTTGAACGAAACGCGGTTGTAGATGTTGTTGCCGACGTACTTTTCGTTGGTAAGTACCTCGTGCACCGTTGCCCGGGTCCAGGCGCGATCAAGATCGGTGAGTACCTTCATGCCGTTCAAGCGCCCGGCAATTTCGGACTCGACGAGCCCCTCGTCGATGAACCAGCGGTAGATCTGGTTTACGATCCGGATTTCGTTCTCGGGACCCGGCATCAGAATCACGCGGTCCGTTTGCAAACTCTTGTGTTCGCCACGGCTCAGTTCGCACTTGATGGAGCCCTGCTGATCGATCAGTACGCGTCGCAGCCCGTAACCTGCAGGCCCGCCCTGGCGGTAGCCAAGTTCGATCAGCCGGCACTGCCCGGCGAAGACTTTGGCCGAGAGTTCCCGGCTGTACTCGCCGGCCATCGCTCGCTTGACGCCCTTCACGATGGTTGAAACTGGCGAGCCATCGTTTTCGAACTGTTCGGCGCAGTAGGCGACCTGGATGCCGGCGCGCCGGCAGATGTATTCGTAGTAGGCGCTTTCGTCGGCATCCTGGAAGCGGCCCCAGCGACTAACGTCGTAGGCAAGGATTACCTGAAAATCCGCGGCGCCACTCTCGACGTCTTTAATCAACTGCTGCAGGGCCTGTCGCCCGTCGATGCGTAGGCCGCTCTTGCCCTCGTCAGCGTAGGTGCGGACGATCTCCATCCCGCGCCGAGCGGCGTACTCGTGGATCTTGTCGCGCTGGTTATCAGTGGAATACTGCTGATGATCGGTCGACATCCGAACGTACTCGGCTGCCCGAAACAAGGCAGGCTGCGGAGAACCTCCCTCACGTGTGATGTCGTCTTGTGGCATATGTCCCGGGCGCAAATGGAAGGTGGAGTTCACGGCTGTCGCGACAGGAGAACTCGATCAACAAACCTCAAAATGCGCCACGGTATCAGTCGCGGCTTGCATCGCCTATCACGTCCTCTCTTTGCAATTCTCCACCGGTATCTCGTATGTGTTGGAAAGCAAGGTGATTTTCACTGTCCACGCGTCCATCTTTGCAATTCCGGCCACCGGTGCTTGGCTGATCTGGTATATGCCTGAGGGCATGGGGAAAACCGGTGTTGAGACGTCCATCTTTGCAATCAAGCGCTCGCGCCGCCGGTCGTTGCGTTCGCGTTGCTGCGTGCGGTTGCGCTCCGAGTATTGCGGGTGCGTCCGGCGGTATTCGCGCCAGTAATCGGGATTGCGCGTACGCCACGCCCGTTGTGCGCGTACCTGATTGTCTTGGTAGTCAGGATCGCTCTCGCGCTTCGCGAGCTGCCAGCGCCCCCGACGCTCACGCTGACACGCGGGTGCCGCGCAATAACATTGCTGTG
>ORJL010193359.1_pt1 | contig 15588 bp, 13 predicted proteins | sample 1779941 | NCBI WGS metagenome assembly ORJL01 (sample SAMEA104232317, study PRJEB22302) | groundwater metagenome | biome: forest; feature: aquifer; material: groundwater | place: USA | collected 2011-08-07 | depth 5.8 m | reverse complement strand
TTGGTACTGGAATTCCAGAACGCCTTGTGTCATCATTTGAGCACCTCGTTGGTGAATGTTCGTGTCGTCACCACGCATTCTATACCCTGATATATCAGGGGCCAACGAGGTTTTTCATTTTTCTGACGGTGAATCACGGGACAACTGATCCGACTCTGCGACAAGCACTGTATGGGATGTACGTCGCAGTGTTCAACGCCAAGCGGGCTTGCCCAGCGGACTTTCACGGTGGCCGCCTTACCACGATTCAGACCGCCATAATGGGCATCGAGGATTACGGCTGGCGAGTCGTCGGCATTACAAGGGAAGCTCTCGACCTGTTGGCGTCTGTGGATTTCAACAAGAACAAGTTGGCCCGCCAACTCTGCCGAGGACACATCACTGATCGCATCGAGACAACACGGTTGTTGTTCGAGCGCGAAGAACCAATGGAGCTTGAAGAGTTCTTCAATGTCTTCTTGCGTAACGATCGCACTGTCATCATACTGAACAAGCAGAACGATCACACCAAGCCGTTTCCTGATTACATCGAGATCGACAACCCCGATGCAGCACTTTTTCCTAACGGCTCACTCATGAGTTGGAAGCACCGTAAAAAGGAACGTGAGTACCTGCGGCAACTGCATGCCGGGTTGGTGGTGAGAGGGTAGGAATGAAAGCCCGCCGCCCAGCCCATCATTCGAGCGGCCTGCGCGAAAAGCCTCGCAGGCCGCTCAATTCAAACGTTCGGCGGATCTCAAGAACGCTTTCATCAGCCATAGTGAGCGGAACTGTGAAGCACCCTTACGTCTTGTGAGCAAATGAAATCTAAGCAAACCCTTCGAGTAGTAAGAGACGGCAATGTAATAATAGAGGAGACGTTAGAAGGGGCTGTGCCAGAGATACACCTGCGTGACCCTTCGGCCCTGTCGGATATGAGCCGGATGCTCTCCATTCGGGCTGGCTCATGCATCTATTGTGGCTCAACGGAACAGCTCAGTCGCGAACATGTTGCTCCGTATGCGCTCGGTGGAACGCTGACGATCCTCGAAGGCTCGTGCGAAGCGTGTAGACAAAAGACGCACGCATTCGAAACTGATGTGCTGACCGGCCCCATGAGGATGGTGCGCTATATCCAGAAGATGCCTTCGAACACGAAGCATCGCTCAGTCCAGAAAGCGGTTCCACTCCTCGTCACGCATCACAATGGTAGTGAGAGTCAGATTAGTGTTCCCATCGAGAAGGCGCCGATCTTCTTGGCATTTTATGAATTCGGAGAGCCAAAGTATCTACAACCATCTCGAGGCGATAATCTTGAGACAGGTGCAATAGTCACTGGAAGCTATGGGCACGATCCTGAAGAAGTTCTGAGGGACCTTGACGCGCAAGGCATGTCAGTAACTCCGCCTCCCGCAAGACCCGTAACGTTCGCGCGGATGATTGCGAAGATCGCTTATTGTTTCGCCTGCTTTAAGGGTCATGTTCGCAAGCTAGACAGGCCAGAGGAGTTGGTACGTGCTTTCATGGACGACGAACCGGATACGATCGGCCGATTTGTTGGATCGATCCCTCCGCCGTTCGTAAGGTATGAAGGGGTAAGTCTCCGGTTGGCGATCAAGGTCCTTGAGGCAGAACGGATTGCTTACTCGGAAGTGCAGCTTTTTGCAGCGAGCGGCGCGCCGACTTACGTCGTCGTACTTGGTCGACTCAAAGACGGAGAGGTTTTGACCGAAGATGCATAAAAAAATAAATAGAAATAAATAGGGACAGCGACCATTTAGGTTTGATACACAGAGAGGATGTGCCTAACAAATCGCTCTTGCGGATGGCGTAAACGCTGTCGCTCGGCCCCGCGTTGGGCACGAGAAGCAACGATTGCTGTTCTCTTGTTGTGTCGCGAGCGGGCAGGTGTCGTATCCTAGTTTTACCCATGCAGCATGGAGGAAACAATGGGCGCCAATATGACGATGATCTACTGGAAAGGCGAAAAGTTCTGGCTCGGCAAACTCAAGGAGCATCCCGAGATCATGACGCAGGGCAGAACCCTGAAGGAGCTTGAAGAAAACCTGAAGGATGCGTACGACATGATGGTCATGGAAGATGTGCCTGCTGAGCAACTGGATGCCTTGGCCCGATCCTAAGGCCAGACTGGATGCCTTGGCCCGACCCCAGGCCAACAGGCCACCAGGCCACGGAGTCGAATCGGTTGAAGCGACGGGTGCAATCTGCTACTGTTGCTCAGAGAAGAGCGTTCGGCTATCAGTTTCAGACAAACCCCCCTGGCCCCCCTTTCGTAAAGGGGGGGACTGCTTGCGCTTACTTACCTCCCCCTTTCGTAAAGGGGGATTGAGGGGGATTTGAAGGTAGTGTGTGAGATCACGCGTGATTTTACCCCTAAAAGCCTTCAACCTTCAGTCTATCTACCTTGTAGTGACGTCCCCTGAATTGTTTCACTGGGAAAGTGTTGCTGGAGAGCGCACCTTCGCAACGTACCGTTTCACCTTGATGTCCCTTTCCCCGTCGCGGGCCTCGGCAATCTCGTATGCGGTTTGCATTCGAAGAAGCGTGTCCATCTTCGGGCCGAAGGCCTTCTCGATCCGTAGCGCCATGTCGGGAGACAGCGCAGCGTGGCCGTTGAGGAGGGCAGAAAGGGCGGGCCTGGTTACGCCAAGAACCTCGGCAGCCTTGGTCACGGAGAGATCAAGCGGTTCGATCACTTCCATCCTGATGAACTGTCCTGGATGGGCCGGACGCGCCATACGCATTGTATGAGCCTCCTTCAATGGTAGTCCTCAAAATCCAGATCGAAGATCTCTCCTTCGCTCTGGTCGATTCTTAATGTAATCCGCCAGTTCCGGGTGACGGCCAGGCTCCATGTCCCCTTACGGTCGCCGGTGAGCTGGTGGGCTTTCCAACTCGGAATGTCGCGAAGCTCCAGAGCTGCTCCCATCTCCTGTAGAAAGGTCACGATGTTACGGACCTTCTCGACAACAGGCGGAGACAACCCGGAAGCATCGTTGCGCTCAATGAAGCGCCGCAATCCGCGGTGGATCACGTTCCGAATCTGCATAAGCAATGCTAACAGGTATGGCGTCTCCTGTCAAGCGACGCTTTACGGAATGTGTCAGCGGCCTAGTGCAGTGAGCGTGTTCACAGGTGGCTGAGATGGTCGGTTTCTGACGACCTCGAGTCACGGAAAGAGCCTGCGCCGTTCCCGCGGGATTCCATGTTCGAAAATGGGAAAAGGGCGGATGTATCAGAAACAGTCCCTTTCGATGCACCTGAAATGAAGAGACGCTGTACGGCGGAATAATCAGCCTTCCAGCCATCAGCAGCGGGAGGCAGGCAACGCGCGACACGAAGGCGTACGATTCGCCGGCGACCGTTCCCTACTCGGTGACCTTGAAGACTTGATCGTGCAGGCGGACGCGATCGCGCACCTTGACCCCGATCACCTGGCCAGGCTCCGCCCGCTGAAGAGACTGGTGCTCGAGTTGGATCGAGTCCACCCGCTGGGTGCAATCGGTCGTGTGGCCCTTGATGTGGATGGTGTCACCCACCGACAGATAGCCGTCGGTGATCTCAATTCCAGCTACCCCCACCTTGGCGAAATACTCGTTGATGTACCCCACCTTGATCTCCGACATGGCATTCCTCCTTGCCCTTCAAGGGCATCTCCACGCCCTTCCTGACTGCCCCTCCCCCAGCGGATCCATCAAAGCCTCTCACTTCTGCTTCATCATATCGCGACCCCGAAAAGGAGTCAAACGGCCCCAAGGGTACCGTGCTCATTTCGTTCACCACCCGCTGCATGGTCATTGCGAGCGACCAACAGGAGCGTGGCAATCTCACTGTTCTTTCCGGCAACCACCCACCCCAACGACTGTGAGATTGCTTCGCTCCCTCACAATGACCGACGAAGGAGACTTTCTCACGAATGAAGAGGAGGTCTCCACAGTTACGACATCCGCACGCACGGTTCAGAAGTTGCTCGGCCACACCGACGTCAACACCGCGATGAACTATACCCATGTGTTGCACCGCGGTGGGAGAGGAGTCCGAAGCCCGGTAGACGGCCTCGCCATCAGCGTGCCTCCTGGACAGCCACAACGGAATTATGCCGACCAGCCATAATGATATTAGGTCGGTCGGCCTTTGCCGACGACAATCGGTGCCGTGCGGACTTGACAAGTTCCTTGAAAGACAGGAGAATCGCCGCAGTCGTCAAACGTTTCGGACCGTGATATGCCGATCAGTATACTCAATGGTTAGACACTCCGTCGATACCGAAGCTGGGCACCGAACGAAGCGCGTGGTATGAGACCAACGTGGAGGCGAGATGATGACCGGACTCAAGCGCATCACGACTGATCCCGCCGTCATGGGCGGGAAGCCCTGCATCCGAGGACTGCGCGTTACCGTCGGCACCATCGTTGGATTGGTGGCAACAGGGCACCAAGACGAGGAAATACTGCGCCTCTATCCCTACCTGGAGGCCGACGACATTCGCGAGGCGTTGTCACACGCCGCCTGGCGGGCGGAAGAAATCGACGTCCCCTTGTCGGTCCCGTAAAGCTGGTTGTTGATATGAACCTCTCGCCCGACTGGGTGGCGGTTCTTGAGCGTCATGGTTGGGAAGTGGTCCATTGGTCGAATGTCGGCGACCCACGGGCTACAGATTCGCAGATCATGGCGTGGGCGAATGCGACAGGTCATGTAGTGTTCACTCACGACCTGGGCTTTGGAGCCCTACTCGCGGCCGGTGGTGACCAAGCGCCGAGCGTCATTCAGGTACGCACGCAAGACGTCACGCCTGGCCACCTTGAGCCTCTCGTTGTTGCAGCCCTTCGGGATCATGAAGTGGCGCTCAATGAGGGTGCCTTGGTGAGCGTCGACGAGTCCCGTCGCGAAAAGAACGCGCGGCTCATCGCCACGCCGTTATCCCTCTTGACAGCCAACACGGTTGCTAGACTTGGGCGCTGGACTCTGAACTGAAAGGGAACTGCTGCCTTCACGCGGTCTTTTGTCAGCGGATAAACTCGATCCCCTCTCCCTCCCGCCATGACAATCCCCAGAATTTCCAGAATCCATATCCCTCAATCGCCTCATCATATCGTGACCCCGAAATAGAATCAAATAATCCTAAGCTCGCTCGCGGTGAGCAACTGGGATTGCCACGCACCCTACGGGTGCTCGCACTGTAGGGGAGGGCTTCCCGCCCTCCCGATCAACGGCGGGGATCAACCCCGCCCCTTCGGATTTGGAATGACAGGCGATAAACGCGTTGCGTAGTCTATCGCTGTTCTTGGGCAAGAAGTGATTATTGCAAAAATACCTACCGATATGATAATTGTGATAGCATTAACCGTGTTGATGGGCTGGCGAAATTGCTGGATCCTGAACCTTGGCATGGGAGGCACCGCCCATGCTGGACTGTGCCGTCGGACGGTGAGGAGAGGAATAACAGATCTATGAAGGTTGAGAGAGTTACGCCGCGAACCATCGCCTACTTCTCCATGGAGGTCGCCCTTGAAAGCTCTCTGCCCACATATAGCGGAGGGCTTGGCGTGTTAGCGGGTGATATGCTGCGCAGCGCTGCCGACTTGGGGCTGTCCATGGTCGGTGTCACGCTGCTGCATCGAAAGGGCTACTTTTCCCAACGGCTCGATGAAGAGGGACACCAGTACGAGGAGCCGGCCACATGGCCCGTAGACCAACTCCTCCACCTTACGGAGAGTACGTGCCAAGTAGAAATCGAGGGGCGGCCGGTTACCGTACGCGCATGGCGGTACCTGATCACCGGGGCGTCAGGCACCGTCGTTCCTGTGTTCCTGTTGGATACCGATCTGCCCTGTAACGATCCCTATGACCGTACGCTGACCGACCACCTGTACGGCGGTGATCAGCGATATCGCCTGTGCCAGGAGGTCATTCTCGGGGTCGGCGGCGTGCGCATGCTGCGGGCGATGGGGTACACCCAGGTCTCCAGGTTCCACATGAACGAAGGCCATGCCGCCCTACTGGCCCTGGAACTCTTGGCCGAGGCGCTCAAGCAAACGCCGCCGCCGCAAGAGGACGCTGTCGATCTGGTGAAGCGCCTCTGCGTCTTTACCACGCATACGCCTATTCCTGCCGGCCACGATCAGTTTCCTCTCGACCTGGCCCAACACATCTTGGACGCGGAACACTGGAAGGCGTTGCACACTCTGATACAACCCCTTGATTGCTGTACCGGTTCACTCCACATGACCTGTGTCGGACTCCATTTAAGCAATTACGTCAACGGGGTGACCAAACGACACAGCGAGGTATCACGAACCTTGTTCCCGAACCTTGCCATCGGCTCCATCACCAACGGCGTCCATTCCGCCACCTGGACCGCCCCGGCATTTCGCGCCCTGTACGATCAGTATACCCCGGATTGGCGAGAGGACAGCTCCTGCTTGCGGTACGCTCTCGGCATTCCCATCGACGCCATTCGGCAGGCCCATGACGAGGCGAAGCAGTTGCTGATCAGCGAGATCAACCGAAGAACACACGCGACCTTCGATCCGCACGCCTTCACCATCGGCTTCGCAAGGAGGGCGACGTCCTACAAGCGCCCGGATCTCCTTTTTTACGATCCGGATCGGCTCAGGCGCATTTCGATTCAGCACGGCCCGTTGCAGGTGATCTTTTCCGGGAAAGCGCATCCCAAAGATGAAGAGGGAAAGGCGCTGATTCAAAAAATATTCCGCTGGGCGAAGGAACTGGCGCCTGAGGTCAAGGTCGCCTACCTGCCCAACTACGATCTGGAGCTGGGTCTGTTGCTGACCTCAGGCGCGGACCTGTGGCTTAATACACCACAGCCACCCCATGAAGCATCCGGCACCAGCGGGATGAAGGCGGCCCACAACGGGGTGCCGAGCCTCAGCGTGCTCGACGGCTGGTGGCTGGAAGTGCCTCTGGAGGGGGTGACGGGCTGGGCGATCGGCTCCCGGGACAACGGAACGGTATTCGAACGGCGGGACGACAAAGACGCAGAGGAACTCTACTCCAAACTGGAAGATACGATCCTGCCTCTCTACTACCGCAACCCGCACCATTGGGCGGAGTTGATGCGATTTACGATCGCGCTCAACGCCTCATTCTTCAATACCCATCGAATGATTCAGGAGTACGTCACGCACGCCTACCGAGATCGGTAGCCGCCGCCATGCGCCAATGCCGCCGGTTCCGATTGCTCACCTACCAGGCTTCCTCTATAATACCCGGATAATGATCTCCGCTGAGGACACAAAGGTACTGCCAACCTGTGATGATCCGCGTCTGCGCCAAGATATGGCTCAGTCGCTTCAGCAGACACTGGACGGTCTGAAGATCGAGGGCCAGTACCGCTGGCTCAGACGGGTTGACGGTCCACAAGGCCCACGAATTCATGTAGACGGCAGAGAGGTGATCCACCTCGCCGGAAGCGACTATCTTGGCCTGGCCTGCCACCCGCGACTGAAAGAGGCCGCCTGTCAGGCCACCATGCGGTACGGCTGCGCCGCCGCCTCGGCCCGTCTGATCTCGGGTAACTACGATCTCTATCCTCAATTAGAGGAGCGACTTGCCCGCTTCAAACAGGCCGAGGCTGCCCTCCTGTTCAGCACCGGGTATCAGGCCAACTTGGGCGTGATCTCCGCCCTGATGGACTCTCAGGACGTGGTGTTCAGCGACGCGCTGAACCATGCGAGCATCGTTGACGGCTGTCGGCTGTCGCGAGCCAAGGTCATGATCTTCCCGCACAACGACCTCGCCGCCCTGGAGGACCTCCTGAGGGAAGAGGCCTCCGCCGGGCGACGGCTCATCGTGGTCGACGGCCTCTACAGCATGGATGGGGACGTGGCGCCCCTGGGGGAGATCGTCGAACTGGCGGAACGGTACGACTGCATGACGATGGTGGACGACTCCCACGGCACCGGCGTACTGGGCGAGACCGGGCGCGGGACCGTCGAGGCGACTGGCGTGCTGGGCCGGATCGACATCGAGACCGGAAGCCTCGCCAAAGCACTGGGCGGCTTTGGCGGCTACGTCGTCGGAAGCCGTACGGTCATCGAGTATCTCATCAACCGGGCTAGATCCTTCATCTTCACCTGCGCGATGCCGCCTGCGGTACTGGCAACCGTCATCGAGGCGCTCACCATCGTGGAGCAAGAGCCTGAGCGGAGACAGCAACTGTGGGACAACACCCGGTACATGAGGGCAGGACTGCGCGAGATTGGGTTTGAGGTCAGCTCAAGCGGGACCCAGATCATCCCCCTGATAGCAGGAGACCCTGAGCGCGCCATGCGCTTATCTCGGGAGCTTCTGGACCGCGGCGTCTTTGCTCAGGGGATCCGCTACCCTGCCGTCCCACGTGGAACCGAACGGATCCGACTCACCGTAACAGCCTCACACAGCAAGGCAGATCTGGATGCCGCGCTGACAGCTCTGACCGAGGCGGGACAGGCCCTCCAGCTCATCTAGATTTCCTTCCAAAAGGAAGCAGCAGAATACGGGAGCAATGATGGCGCAGTACAATGGAAGCGCTGGTGAACTCAAGGGCAGACAGATCGCCCTCGTCCTGATCTTGCTGGTCGTCTTTGCGCTTGGAAGTCAGACGGTTCCCCTCTACTCTGACTGGCTCTGGTTCCAGGAGGTGAAGCTCACCAAGGTCTTCCTCACGATCCTCACGACGCAACTGACGCTCGCGGTCACATTCGGCCTGACCTTCGCGGTCCTGCTTTATGTGAACCTGTACTTGGCCAGCCAATTTACCACCACCGATGCCCTCCTCGAGGTGGAGGATCGGTTCGGGCTTCCCAGCCGCCTGGTTATCGAACCGTACTTCCGCTCACTCTTAATCCCCGGTGTCCTCGGGCTCGGAGTCCTCTCGGCATTCCGGGCATCCGCCGCGTGGGAGCGTTACATCCGCTTTGCGAACGCGTCACCCTTTGGAATTCAGGATCCGATCTTTCAGACGGACGTCGGCTTCTATGTCTTTCAACTGCCATTCCTCTCCTTCCTGTACGGTTGGCTGATCACCTCAGTCATCCTGATTCTCTTCGTGACTGCCCTGACGTATGTTCTCTTCAGAGGCGTACAGATCACGACCCGTGGGCCGATTATTGCCCGCCCGGCGAAGGTACACCTGCTCGTGCTCGGCGCCTTGCTGTTCCTGATCAAAGCCGTTGGCTTCCGGCTCGACACCTACCAGCTCCTCTACTCCTCTCGCGGAATGGTCTTCGGCGCCGGCTATAGCGATATCAACGCCAACCTCCCGGCCCTCAATTTTCTGACGATCCTGGCCATCTTTGTCGCCCTCCTCTGTCTGGCCCAAATCTTCCAGCGCGGTTGGAGATTGGTCCTGGTCGGCATCGGCATGCTGGTTGTTGCCAGCGTGATCGGCCTGGGTCTCTATCCCGGCTTCATCCAGCGCTTCCGCGTCGTCCCGAATGAGATCGTTGCCGAGAGTCCGTACATCACCCACAACATTCATTTCACCCGTCAGGCGTACGGACTCGACCGGATCGACGAGCGAGAGTTTCCGGCTGAGGAAACCCTGACCCGGGAGGACCTGCGACGCAACGATCTGACGATCAAAAACATCCGACTCTGGGATCACCGTCCGTTGCTCACGACGTACGGCCAACTCCAGGAGATCCGGACCTACTACAAGTTCATGGACGTGGACAACGACCGGTACCAGATCGACGGCGAGTACCGGCAGGTCATGATCTCGGCCAGAGAGATGTCACAGCAACATCTTCCCGGTAAGAGTTGGATCAATGAACATCTGATCTTTACCCACGGCTATGGGGTCGTCCTCGGACCCGTAAACCGGGTCACCCCGGAGGGGTTACCGGAGTTTCTGATCAAGGACATCCCGCCTGTCTCGACCACGCCGATCAAGGTCACGCGTCCGGAGATCTACTACAGCGAGGTCTCCAACGACTACGTCATCGTCAAGACGCAAGCCCAGGAGCTGGATTACCCCTCGGGCGATAAAAACGTCTATAGCACGTACACCGGCGAGGGGGGTGTGCCGCTCACGACCCTCGGGCGAAAACTCCTGTTCGCTGCCCGCTTCGGGACGCTCAAGATCCTCCTCTCGCAAGACCTGACATTGGAGAGCAGGATCATGTATCACCGGCAGATCTCCGAGCGGGTTCAAAAGGCGGCGCCATTTTTGAGCTTCGATCGGGATGCGTATCTGGTCATCGCTCAGGATGGCCGTCTGTTCTGGATTCTCGACGCCTACACCGTCTCGGATAGGTACCCGTACTCCGAACCGATCCGCGGCGTCGGCAACTATATTCGCAACTCGGTCAAGGTGGTGGTGGACGCCTACAACGGGAGCCTCAGCTTCTACCTGGCCGATCCTACCGATCCCGTGATCAAGGCCTACGACCGGGCCTTCCCTGGACTGTTTCAACCGCTCGAGGCGATGCCGGACGACCTGAAGGCCCATCTTCGCTATCCTCAAGGGATGTTCAACATCCAGGCCAAGCTCTACAGCACCTACCATATGCAAGACCCCCAGGTCTTTTACAATAAAGAAGATCTCTGGAGCATCCCCGCCGAGATGGATCCGTACCATACCATCATGCGGCTTCCAGACGAGAAGAAGGAAGAGTTCATCCTCCTCTTGCCGTTCACGCCGAATAAGAAAGACAACATGATCGCCTGGCTCGCGGCCCGCAGCGACCCGCCGCACTACGGCAAGCTGACCGCCTTCAACTTCCCCAAGGCGAAGATGGTCTACGGCCCGCGACAGATCAACGCCCGCATCGACCAGGATTCTTTTATCTCGCAGCAGCTCTCGCTCTGGAGCCAACGCGGCTCCACCGTGATCCGAGGCAGCATGCTGGCCATCCCGATCGAGCGATCGCTGCTCTACGTCCAGCCGCTCTACCTGGCGGCCGAGAAGGGGTCGCTTCCTGAGTTGAAGCGGATCATCGTGGCCCACGGAAACCAGATCGCCATGGAAGAGACCCTCGACGCCGCCATGGCCCGAGTCTTTGGCGGCGCGATGAGGGGACCCGTCACGGCCATGATTCCGCCGGGCGCAGCCGCACTCCCAGGGGTGGACAGCTCGCTCAAGATGCTGGCGAGCCGCGCCTATGACCATTACACACGAGCGCAGGAACTGCTTCGGCAGGGCAACTTCGCCGGCTACGGCGAAGAGGTCAAGCGCCTGGAGTCGGCGCTAAAGGAGCTTCGAGCCCGCGCCGGCAAGTAGCCTCGCTTCGGGAGTATCGTAGGTCGGGTTAGCACAGCGTAACCCGACAATCCGCTTCCATCACTCATGCCCCACTGCGCGGAATGCCGTTCGCAAAACGTTAATGGTGTCCGCAGACGCCAAGAGCGGCCGCCGTTGCTCCGTCACCACGGTGAAGAAGAACGAACCGCCCGGAATGAATGCGCGCCGGTATCTCATTTTGCTTCGTCGGGTTACGCTGCGCTAACCCGACCTACTCCCTGGGCAGATTCGCTGCAAGTTTACCCGGATAGACATGCCCCCCATTGGATTCGTTGTCAATCGGAAAGTACGGGCTTGATTCGCCTTTACAACCTCTGGCCTGTCAAGTACTCTTTGGCTAGAAAGCCCCACCCACCCATCCCCTCCCCCTCCAAGAAGGGAGGGTTGGAGAGGGGGTACGGATCGGACAAAGGATGCCATTAGAGATCAGGCGTGTAGCGGTTCTGGGGGCGGGCGTGATGGGGAGCGGGATTGCCGCCCACCTTGCGAACGCTGGCATCCACACCTTCCTGCTTGACATCGTTCCGTCTGAGCTGACGGAGGAAGAACAACGCAAGGGGCTGACCAGGGAAAGTCCCGCGTTCCGCAATCGTTGCGCTGCGAAAGGCGTGGAGTACGCCCTCAAGGCTTCTCCGCCCGCCTTCTACTCACCTAAAGACGCTCGCCTGATCACCATCGGTAATATCGAAGATCATCTCGAATGGCTCTCCCGGGTCGAGTGGATTGTCGAGGCAGTGCCCGAGCGACTTGACATGAAGCGGGCGCTCTTTGCCAAGATTGAAGCCCACCGCAGACCGGGAAGTTTCATCAGCAGCAACACCTCCGGGATCCCGATCCGGCTACTGGCCGAGGGGCGGTCTGCCGACTTCCGACGGCACCTTCTGGGCACGCACTTCTTTAACCCGCCGCGGTACATGAAGCTCCTGGAACTGATCCCCGGCCTCGAGACCCTGCCAGAGGTGATGCGGCGGATGGCCGCCTTCGCGGAGCGGACGCTGGGCAAGGGGATCGTCTTCGCCAAGGACACTCCGAACTTTATCGCCAACCGGATTGCCGCCTTCGGCTTCTTCACCGCTATGCGACTTATGGTGGAGGGCGACTATTCGATCGAGGAGGTGGACCGGCTTACCGGAGGCGTCATCGGTCGCCCCAAGACCGCCACATTTCGGACCGCCGACCTGGTCGGCCTCGATACGGTGGTACACCTCGCCACCAATATCGCTGAGGCTCTCCCGGACGATCAAGAGCGGCTGGCCTATACCATTCCGCCCTTCCTCCTGGAGCTGGTGAAGCGCGGCTGGTTGGGTGAGAAGGCCGGACAAGGCTTCTACAAGCGGATCAAAGGGGCCAGCGGGAGCGAGATCCTGGTCCTCGATGACAAGACGATGGAGTACCGGCAGCAGCGACCGGTGGCCTTCCCCTCACTCGACATGATCCAGGGGATCGAGGAACCCATGGAGCGACTTCGAGCACTTGCTTCTGCCGATGACCGCGCCGGTCACTACGTGTGGCCACTCTTGCGAGAGACCATGCTCTACGCTGCGCATCGGATCCCTGAGGTCGCTGATGACATCATCAGTGTGGACCAGGCCATGAAGTGGGGATTTGGCTGGGAGCTGGGGCCATTCGAGCTGTGGGACGCGCTGGGGGTCAAGCAGGCCAGCGCCCGGATAGCGCAAGAGGGCAAGGCGCTTCCCCCGATAGTCACCGCACTACTTCAGAGCGGCGCCGAGAGCTTCTACCGTCGTGAGGCGGGACAGCACTACGCCTTTGCCCTGGAGGCGGTCAAACAGATCGAGGTCCCGGAGCGATCTGGGATCATTCATCTCCGAACGTTGCATGAGCGGCAACAGGTGGTTACTCATAATCCTGGTGCGTCGCTTCTCGACTTGGGGGATGGGGTCGCCTGTCTGCAGTTCCACTCCAAGAACAACACCATCGGTCCTGACATCCTCCAGATGATGCGGACGAGCCTCCAGTATTGCGCCGAGAGATTCGATGCCCTGGTTATCGGGAACCAAGGAAGACATTTCTGCGTCGGCGCAAACCTGATGGCCATCCTCTTCGAGGCTCAGGATGAGAACTGGGATGACATTGAGCTGATGATTCGAGCCTTTCAGGACGTTAATATGGCGCTCAAGCTTTTTGAGAAGCCGGTAGTGGCGGCCCCATTTTCCATGACGCTCGGCGGAGGGTGTGAGATCTGTCTGCACGCTGCGACGATCCGCGCCGCTGCCGAAACCTACATCGGGCTCGTGGAGGTGGGCGTCGGGTTGATTCCGGCTGCAGGAGGCTGCAAGGAGATGCTGCTCCGAAGCCTGGAAGGCATCCCGGATGGGGCGGAGGTGGATCTACTGCCGTTCTTCCGCCATACTTTTGAAACGATCGCCCTCGCAAAGGTCTCCACCAGCGCGAAGGATGCGCAGCGACTCGGCTACCTCAGGCCAGCCGAAAGGTGTACGATGAATCAGGATCGCCTGTTGTACGAGGCAAAGCAGGTAGCCCTTGGGCTCGTTGCCGAAGGGTACACTCCCCCCCAGCCAAAAGATGACATCAAGGTTCTTGGGACGCGCGCCATCGCCGCTGCCGACACGCAGTTGTATAATATGAAGTGTGGAGGCTACATCAGCGAATATGACGAGCGGATCGCCAGGAAGCTGGCCAATGTCCTTGCTGGTGGCGATGTGACACCCCGAACCCTGGTCACCGAGGCATACCTCCTGGATCTGGAGCGGGAGGCCTTTCTGAGTCTGTGCGGTGAACGGAAGTCTCAGGAACGTATGCAGCATATGCTGAAGACCGGCAAGCCGCTTAGAAACTGACAGAACACTTCAGACGTGTTCTGTCGTGTAGGGGCAGGCCTTGTGCCTGCCCGGATCGGGCGACCACAAGGGTCGCCCCTACGCCGAAGAGGGCGGGGGGAACTTTCGTGGCAATGACATCCGGAGAATAAAGGCATGAAAGAGGCGGTGATTGTGGCGGCGGTGAGAACGGCGGTGGGCAAGGCGCCACGTGGTACGCTCAGCGCTACACCTCCTACCGCGATGGCGGCGACCGTGATTGCCGAACTGATGAGGCGGGCGCCTGGACTTCAACCGGGAGAGATCGAGGATGTCGTCATCGGCTGTGCCTTCCCGGAGGCGGAACAGGGCATGAATATGGCGAGGGTTGCGGCGCTGCGGGCAGGGTTGCCGTACACCGTTGCCGGGCAGACCGTCAACCGTTTCTGCTCCTCCGGGCTCCAAACCATCGCTATAGCGGCCGAGCGGATCATGGCCGGCTTTGCCGACGTGATCATTGCCGGCGGAGCAGAAAGCATGAGTCTGGTCCCGATGAGCGGGAACACATACGCGCCCGATCCCTACCTCGCGGAGCACGATCCGGCTGTTTACATCTCGATGGGAAACAGCGCCGAAAACCTCGTTCGGGCGTACAAGGTAAGTCGAGAGGAGCAGGATGGCTTCGCGCTGCAGAGCCACCTCAAGGCCGCCGCTACCATCCGGGAGGGACGATTCAAGGACGAGATCGTCCCGCTCACCGTCGTGAGGAAGACATTCCGCGGGGAGGGTGCGCCACGCATCGCCACCGATGAGGTAATCTTCGACACCGACGAGGGGGTCCGGTACGATACCTCTGCCGAGGCGCTCGCCAGGCTTCAGCCGGTCTTTCACAGGAGTGGTACCGTCACCGCCGGCAATTCGTCCCAGACCAGCGACGGCGCGGCCGCCGTGTTGGTAATGTCAAGGGAGAAGGCACAGCGGTTGGGGCTCACGCCGCTTGCAATCTTCCGGGCATTCGCCGTCGCGGGCGTACCGCCGGATCTCATGGGAATTGGGCCGGTCGAGGCGATTCCTAAGGCACTCAAGCTCGCCGGCCTCGCCCTTGACCAGATCGACCTGATCGAGCTGAACGAGGCGTTTGCCGCACAGGCCCTTGCCGTCATCCGGGAACTGAAACTCCCTACCTCTCGGGTGAACGTCAATGGCGGCGCCGTCGCCCTGGGTCACCCCCTCGGCTGCACCGGCGCGAAACTGACGGCGACGCTGTTGTACGAGATGCAGCGACGAAAAGCCCGCTACGGGATGGTTACGATGTGTATCGGCGGGGGGATGGGGGCCGCGGGCATATTCGAAAGGATTTAGGGGTTGGGGGTGTAGTTCAGCAACAGCTCCACCGCGCTTTCTTCACACTATACCCTAAACCCTAGTGTAGTGTCCACGAATTAGCTAGACAGTGTCCGCTGTGGCGGAAGGGTACAGCCGGGCTGGATCTGCTCCAGCGTCTGGCGGCAGCCAGAGAGCTTGGCCACAATCGATTCGACGGTGGCGGTCCACACGAAGGGT
>ORJL010121366.1_pt1 | contig 15588 bp, 13 predicted proteins | sample 1779941 | NCBI WGS metagenome assembly ORJL01 (sample SAMEA104232317, study PRJEB22302) | groundwater metagenome | biome: forest; feature: aquifer; material: groundwater | place: USA | collected 2011-08-07 | depth 5.8 m | reverse complement strand
CCGTGGGCGCGCCCCGCCCCCCCGGCCACCTTGCGCGGGTCCCGGCCCGCCCCGTGGGGGCGGCCCGCCCCCGCCGTTCCCCTCACGGTCATCCCCAACGGCGTGGATACGGACCACTACCGCCCCTTCGACGGACCGAAACCGGCTGAACCCGAGATCCTCTTCGTCGGCTGGATGTACAACGCCCCCAACCTCCAGGGAGTCACCTACTTCCTCGACTCCATCTGGCCCCACATCCGCCGAGCCGTGCCCAACGCCACCTTCACCGTCGTCGGCGAGGGCACGCAGGAAGCCCTGGCTGGCTCAGCTCAGCCCGGCGTGTCTCTCGCAGGATACGTAGAGGACATCCAGCCCCTTCTGGCCCGCTGCGCGGCCTTCGTAGTGCCTCTGCGCGCCGGGAGCGGCACCCGTCTGAAGATACTGGAGGCTATGGCCGCAGGCTGCGCGATCGTCTCAACCGCCGTGGGCTGCGAGGGCCTCGATGCTCAGGACGGACAGCACCTGCTCATCGCTGACCGGCCCACCGCCTTCGCAGAAGCCGTCATTCGCCTCCTCAGGGATCCCCACCAAGCGAGCGCTCTCGGCCGCAGAGCCCGCGCCCGTGCCGAAGACAGCTACAGTTGGGACCGTATCGCGACCACCCAGCAACTCCTGTATCGGCAGCTTCTGCCGGGCCGCCCCCCCCTCTCTCCGCAGCCTCTTCCCCACCACCCACAGTGACTTGGCACGGCCGACGGCCCCGGTCGCCCGCCACCCATCCCCTCAGCGCCAACCAATCCCCACCGCCTTGACAAAGGCCAAATCAACTCCCTATATTCCAGACACACCCTTGAGAAGCACTCTACCGCGAACCACGTTTCTCATCATTCCCCGCCACGTTCGTCGTATAGCATAACGTTCTATCATTGCCCTCAGCTCACCCAGGCGAACCCACCCCACCAACCAACGATCGTCTCCGGGACATCCCTGTATGCATGATCATACCACCATCCACATTTCTCGCCGACGAGCGAGTCTTCCCCTTCCTTGGTCCTCTCAAGGTGGCCGCGGAACTGCGCCGCAACGGCAATCCAGTCGATCTATTGGATCTATCCGGTTATGCCGACTTCGAGTACATCGTGTCGCACTATGCGACACACACCCCTGTCAGAACATTCGGTATCACGGCGACTACACCGCAGATTCCGGCTGCCGTCAAGACATTGCAGCAAATCAAGCGCATCATCCCCGAAGCGTCCGTTATCCTCGGCGGCCCCCATTTAACGCTCACTCACGCCGCCATGATTCAGGATGCCAAGGCCCATCGCTCAGGTAGAGGCACAAAGGCCTTCATTCAGCTCCAGAACCTATTCGATCGCCTGGTTGTCGGGGATGGCGAACTTGCAGTATTCGACGCCATTGATCCGGCCGTCCATGATCAGACCATTGATGCCGGACATATGGGTTCGCGCTTCTTCCTTCAACGAGGTGGGCTCGACGACTTCCCGTTTCCTGCGCGTGACCTCATTGATCTCGAAACATATCATTACACCATAGAAGGTCGGCGGGCGTTCTCGGTCATAGCTCAGCTAGGTTGCCCATTTGAGTGCGGCTTCTGCGGAGGTCGTGATGCTCAGACTTTCCGAGTCACCAGAAGCCGCAGCATACACAACGTCATAGATGAGATTCAGCATGTCGTGCAAGACTCCATCGCCAGAGGTAATCCCTACAAGGCCGTCATGTTCTATGACGACGAGCTGAATGTTATGCCCAGTAACCTTGAGGATCTCTGTCGATGTCTCATTGACATGCAAGACCGACTAGGCATCGACATGAGGTTTCGCGGTTTCATCAAAGCAGAGCTGTTCACCGAGGATCAAGCGCGACTCATGGCCCTGGCGGGATTCAGCGTTGTGCTCAGCGGAGTAGAGTCCGGTTCGGATGACATTCTCTCAACCATGAGAAAGCATACTTCCAGGGCAATCAACAGTCGCTGTGTGGAGTTGGCCCATGGGGCTGGCCTGAAGTTCAAGGCTCTCATGTCCATCGGCCACCCCGGTGAATCCGAGCGCACCGTTGCCGAGTCAGTAGATTGGGTCCTGCAGAGTCGTCCCGACGACGTGGACTGGACCATCATCACCGAATACCCTGGCGCACCTTATTTCGATCGATCTGCTTATGTGGCCGAGCTGGACGCATGGCTCTACACCGAACCCAGGACAGGCAACCGTCTGTGGAGTCGAGCCGTCGACTACAGCACGGAGGCCGAATACTACAAGGGCATACCGGGCGACTACACCGCTTATGTGTGGACCGATACCCTCAGCAGCGAGAGGCTGGTCGAACTTCGCGATCAGGCTGAGCACGTAACCAAAGCCGCGCTGGGCCTGGGCCCCATTGTTGCGGCTGCCCCTATGCAATTCGAGCACTCCATGGGCCAGGATCACCGCCGGTTGCCGCCCGGCATACTGCGTTCCACTTGGCCAGGCTGACGCGATCATCCGGCCCGGAGTCGGAGGCGACCGTGCCTTCGTCCTGCACAGGGGGAGAGCCGCGCTAGCCATTGAGGAGCCGGACACGGATCCTTCGCCACCCCTCCCCGACCTCACTGTCTCCGTGGTCAACACCAACAACGCGGCCCTCCTGCGTGGTTGCCTGGCAACCCTCTTCGCCCACACGAGCCGGAGCATGGAGGTCTACGTCGTTGACAACGCCTCCACCGACGGGAGCGCCGAGATGGTGCGGCGTGAGTTCCCTGCTGCCTGTCTCCTCGTGAATGACCAGCGCAAGGGGTTTTCGACCAACCATAACCTGGTGGTGAGCCGAGCCCGAGGGCGATTCATCGCCCTGCTCAACGAGGACCTGCTCCTCCACGAAGGTACCATCGATCGCCTCGTTGCCTACCTTGAGAATCGACCAGAGGTAGCCGTCGTCGGGCCGCAAGTCTTGAACCCCGATGGAAGCTTCCAGCCTTGCGCCTTCGATTCCTACACAATCCTGGGCGTCCTGCTTGACTTCGCCGTTCTCCCCTCCGCCGTTCCCAAGGGGAAATGGTTCCACCTCGACGGCCGCGAGAAGCGCTACGATGAACGAGACGTGGATTGGGTTCTGGGTGCCTGCCTGGTGATGCGGCGTGAGGCAGTGCAGAGCGTTGGACTCCTTGACGAACAGCTCTCTCCGATCATCTACAGCGAGGAGGTTGATTGGTGTCATCGGGCCCGGCAGCTAGGCTGGAAGGTGGCCTACTGTCCGGCCGCCACCCTCGTCCACTACGGCGGCCAGACGACCCGGCGCCAGAGCGTGCGCATGCAGTTGGAGCTCTATCGCACTCGTTTCGCCTTCTTCCGCAAGCATCACGGCCGGCGGAGTGAGATCCTCCTCCGCGCGGGGCTTGCACCGGTGGCTGCCCTGAACACCGTCGTCCTGACCCTGCAATTGCTGAAAGGCCTGCTGCTGTTACGTCCCACGTGCCGCCTCTTCGGAGAGCGGCTGTCCGTCGTCTGGAGGGTCCCGTTCCTCACCCTTCCCAGGAGATCGCTGTGAAGAAGGTTCTCGTCACCGGTGGCGCTGGTTTCATCGGCCAACACCTGGTTCGGGCTCTGCTGGACGCTGGCCACACGGTCAGGGTCTACGACTCCTTTGAACCTCAGGTGCACGGCTCGCAACGCCGCCTCCCGAAGCCGCTCGACGGAGCAGTCGACCTGCAGATCGGCGACGTCCAGGACCGCACCTCTCTGGCTGCTGCCCTGGAGGGCATGGAGATCGTCTTTCACCAGGCTGCTCGCGTGGGCGTCGGTCAAAGCATGTACGAGATCGCCTCCTATACAGCGGCCAACACGCTGGGCACCGCCACCCTGCTGCAACTCCTCGCCGAGGGGCACCATCGAGTCGAGAAGCTGCTGGTCGCTTCATCGATGTCCATCTACGGGGAAGGCGCCTACCGTTGCCCCCGCTGCGGTCCCGTTGACCCCCCCCTTCGCAGTGAGGAGCAGCTCCGGCAACGCCTGTGGGAGCTTCTCTGCCCTCAGTGCGGGATCACCATGGAGCCCTTGCCCACCCCGGAAACGAAGCGGATCTATCCCACCTCCGTCTACGCAGTGTCCAAGCGTGACCAGGAGGAGCTGTGTCTCGCCGTTGGCCGCGCCTACGGCCTTCCCACGGTCGCCCTGCGCTACTTCAACGCCTATGGCCCTGGTCAGGCCCTCTCGAACCCCTACACGGGGGTGGCTGCCATCTTCTCTTGCCGGCTCCTCAACGGCCAGCCCCCCGTCCTCTACGAGGACGGCCGCCAGAGCCGCGACTTCACCCACGTGCGGGACATCGTGCAAGCCAACCTCCTGGCCATGGAGAGCGCCCGGGCCGACTACCAGACCTTCAACGTCGGTACCGGGTCCCCGACAGACCTCCTGACCCTGGGCCAACTTCTGGCACACCATCTCCAGCGCGCTTTCGAGCCCGAAGTGAAGCACGCCTTTCGCCAGGGTGACATCCGCCACTGCTTCGCCGACATCAGCCGCATTCACGATGCCCTTGGCTTCGAGCCGTCCGTCTCCCTGAACGAGGGCATCGGGGATTTGGTCGCCTGGGTCGAGCAGCAGACGGGCATCGACCGGTTCCTGGAAGCTGAAAGTGCCCTGGTCCGGCACCGTCTCACCATTTGAGATCGGTCTTGTCCCCTAACGGGGGTCTCCGCCTCGAAGCTGCCCACTGCCCGACCTGTGGCCCAGGTTCCGAACGTCTCGTCACCGACCTGCGCGATCATCGTTTCGGGATTCCCGGCGTGTTTCGTCTCGTCGCCTGCCGGCGTTGTGGCCTCCGCTTCCTCAATCCAAGGCCAGCCACCGCGCAAATGGCGACCGTCTACCCGGAGGCCTACTACCAGAACCCGTCCCGGACGGACGACGCCTCAGCCCTTCTCGGCTCGCCCTTCGAGCAAGAGAAACTCCACCTCATCCGCAAATGGGGGCTCCTCGAGCCTGCGGGCCAAGTCCTCGACGTTGGCGCCAGTCGGGGCGAGTTCCTCGCCCTGATGGACCGCGAGGGGTGGCGAGGCATAGGTGTGGAGACCAACGCCCAGGTGGCACGGTGGGGGAGAGACCAGTGGGATATCGACTTGCGGAGCGGTGACCTGGAGACCGTCGCTCTCCCGGACAGGGCCTTCAACCTCGTGACCCTCTGGCAGTCTCTTGAGCACCTGCCCAACCCCCTGTCTGCCCTTGACCGGATTCGGCGCATGCTCCGTCTTGATGGCCACCTGGTCGTCGCCGTCCCCAACTTCGACAGTCTTCAAGCCCACCTCTTCGGCTCGGACTGGTATCATCTTGACCCGCCCCGTCATCTCTACCACTTCTCTCCCAAGACGCTGGAGTTGCTCCTCCGGCGAGCCGGGTTTGACCCGCTGGCGACTCACCCCTACGGGCCGCTCCACGGCCACGACGGGTGCTACTTCAGCACCGAGTACAAGCTGCGACGGTGGCTCCGCCGCCCGGCACCCCCCCCGGGCCGTTCCGGCGCAGGGCCCGGGGGTCCCGCCCGGAGCGGCGCACCGCGACCGCTCACCCCCGCTCCTGCCTGGAGCCGGCGCATTGCTCGGTCCGCCTACAACCTCTTCGAGAGAGCCCTCCTCGCCTGCGAAACACTGATGGGCAGAAGCGCCGCCATCGTCGCCATCGCCAGGCCCAGCCCAAGACCATGACCTTCCCCCTGCCCCCTGCACCCTGCACCCTGCACCCTCTCGGTGAACCCCACGGCCGCCCTATCCCTCGTCGCCGTCCCCTTCACCCTTCACCCTTCACCCTTCCCCCTGTTGCATGAGAGTCCTCTTCTCAGCAGCCTCCGAACTGTTGACCGACCATGAGTCTCACGGCGAGGGCCTGATCTGCCACGGCATCCTGACCCACCTGGCCCGGCGCGGCCTGGACCTGGTCGCCTTCACCCCCCGGGCTGCCCTGCGACACCCTCTCGAAGGAGGCACCCCCGTCCTCATTCCATCCTCCAACACCCCCTTCGCCTCGCTGCGTTGGTGGCGGTACCAGTGGGAGAGCCGCCGTCTGGCCCGCTCAGCTCTCGTTGGGCAGGTCGATGTCGTCAACCACGCCATGCCCTTCTACATCGACACCCATTTCAGTCTCGTCGACGTCGCCCCGCTGGTCGTGGGCCCCATGTTCCTGCCCTGGCCAGCCGGGGAGCCCATGCTCGATGCCCCCATGCGCAGCCGGCGCCGTTTCGGCCAGGCCGGCCAGTTGGCCAGGGTAATCCTGGCATCCCTGGACCGCCGCCTCTACCTTCGCACCCTCGCCCGCTCGGCTCGGATCCTCATCACCGTCGAGCGGCTTCGCCCCCTGCTGCCCCCCACGGTCAGGCAAAAGGCCCAGGTGGTTCCCGCGGGAGTCGACTGCCACGAGTTCCGACCGGATGAGAACGTCGGCGACACGGGCCCTCGGATCCTCTTTCTCGCCAACCTCATCAAACGCAAGGGACTCGAATACCTCCTGCTGGCGATGCCCGAAGTGCTCCGCCACGAGCCTCGCGCCACCCTGGTTATCGCAGGCGGCGGGCCCAACGAGCCGGCTCTCCGGCAATCAGTCGAAAATCTCAACCTGGGCGAACACGTCAGCTTCCTGGGTCCCGTGACCCACGACACAGCCAGCACACTGTTCCGCTCCTGCGCCGTCTACTGCCTTCCCTCTCTCGGCGAACCGTTCGGCGCCAGTCTTCTCGAGGCCATGGCCTGCGGCAAACCCGTGGTCGCCACGAGTGGCGGAGGCGTGCCCGAGATCGTCGTGGACGAGCAGTCCGGATTCCTCGTACCCGGTGCCGATCCCCCGGCCCTCGCCGGGGCGCTGATCCGCCTCCTGTCCGACCTCCCCCTCCGCCGAGCCATGGGCCAATTCAACCGCCAGCGGTGCGAAGAGGTCTTCGACTGGACGCGCGTCACCAAGACCCTTGAAGACATCTACACGGAGGTCGCGGCTTGACCACGCCCCGAACCCGGCCCGTTCCCTCCCCTCGCAGGGGAGGGCCAGGGAGAGGTGAGGCCCTAGTGCGCATCCTCCATCTCACCAGTTGGTACAGCGCGGTGGGTGGCCAGGAGGCCTATCTGCATGCCCTCTGCCAGGCCCTCGGCCGTAGGGGCCATGCCAACACGGTCGTTTACGGGCAGCAGGGCGGCGCCCCTTTTTCCGCGACGGTTGCGAGCCACCGCATACCCGACATCGACCGCCCCCCCGGACCGGGCCTGGAGGATCAGTGGGAACACCTGCTTCGTCTACTGGACCTGGAAAAGCCAGATGTCGTCCTCGCCCACGGAGGAGCCAACTGGGCCCTCTTGGCACGCTTGCAACAGCGTCTGCCCGTCCTGCCCTTCGTGCACACCTTCACACCTGTCTGCCCAGGGCTGAAGTTCTTCCGCACTACACAATCGGCTTGCTCCCGCCCGCTCGGGCCAGTCTGTCTGGCCAGTGCCTACGTGCGCCAGTGCGCCAGCCGCCATCCCCAGCGGCTCTGGACAGCCTACCGCAACACCAGTAGCTTGCTGGACTTCCTGCGGGGCGTCCGCCGACTTCTCCTGCCCAGCCAGTATATGCACTCTGTCATGCGGCAGAATGGCCTCCAGGACCATCAACTGGCGATGATTGGCTACTTCACCCCACTGCTGGAAGAACCAGCGCCCCCCTGCGCCGCCGATACGCGTCTCATCCTTTTCGTCGGCCGGCTCACCGAGAGCAAGGGCCTTCAGATACTGCTGCACGCCCTCTCCCTGGTCAAGCCACCCTGGAGGCTCCTTGTGGCCGGCGCCGGGCCCTACGAAGAGCAAGCCCGGCGTCTGGCGGTTCGACTGGGCCTCCAATCCGCCGTTTCTTTTCTTGGCTGGGTGTCTCGGGCCGAGACGGTGCGTCTCTACCGGGAGGCCTCCATCGTGGTCGTGCCCCCGTTGTGGCCGGAGCCTCTTGGCCTGGTCGGGCTGGAGGCCATGGCCTGCGCTCGCCCGGTCGTCAGCTTCGCCACGGGAGGCATAGGCGAGTGGCTGAGCGACGGCGAGACGGGGTTCCTCGTGCCCTCGGGTGACGTTCGCGCCCTGGCGGCCGCCATCGACCACCTCTTGGCAGACCCCACCACAGCCGCCGCCATGGGACACCGGGGCCGCGAGATGGCACAGGAGAAGTTCAGCGCAGGCCGCCACCTGGCCGCCCTTCTTGGGGAACTCGAGAGGGCCATCACCCCAGGGGCGCCCGTAGCTTGAAGGTTCTCCATCTCAACCACTGGTACGGCGCCATCGGCGGCGCTGAGACCTACCTCCACGCCCTGTGCCAGGCCCTCGAGCGCAGGGGTATCGCCAGCGCTGTCGTCCACGGCCGGGAAGAAGGCGCCGGTTTCACGCCCCCTGTGCCCTCATACCTGATCGCCGGCGCCGATGTCTATCGCCGGCCAGAGCTCGAAAACGCCTGGCGAGGGCTGCAGGACGTCCTGCGCGCCGAGCAGCCAGATCTTGTCCTGGTACATGGCTGGAGCAATTGGGCCCTCCTGGACCGCCTGCTGCCCCTCGTGCCTGTGTCGCAGTTCGTCCACACTTTCACCCCCGTCTGTCCAGGCACCAAGATGTTCCGGTTCCCCGGCCCGCGGCCGTGTGACAAGGCACTGGGGCCAGGCTGCCTGGCCAACGCCTTCCTTCGGCGCTGTGCTAATCCGCGACCCCACCGGCTCTTGTCCGACTATGTCAACGCCCTCCACCTCCTGGCCACCCTGCGTCGCGTCGAACACGTCGTCGTCGCCAGCCGCTACATGCGCGGAGTCATGGCGCAGAACGGCGTCGCACCGCACCGCCTGCTCGTTGCCCCCTACTTCACGCCGCTGGCCGACGCCCCCTTGCCACCACTGTCCGACGAGCCCAACCTGCTCTTCGTAGGCCGCTTGAGCGACACGAAGGGGCTTGGCTCCTTGCTGAACGCGCTCCGGCAGGTGCCGGCACCGTGGCGTCTGGCGGTCGTCGGAGACGGCTGGTACCGCGCTCGGGCGGAGGGGCTGGCACGTCGATGGTCTCTGACCGGGTCGATCCAGTTCGCCGGCTCGGTGGCGGCCCAGGAGGTGGCCTGTTACTATCGACGTGCGTCCATCGCGGTCATGCCGTCGCTCTGGCCCGAACCCTTCGGCATCGTCGGGCTCGAGGCCATGGCCTGCGGGCGCCCCGTCATCGCCTACGATGGCGGCGGCGCGGCCGAATGGCTCGATCATGATAAGACAGGGATCCTCGTCCCTGCCGGCGACGAGGAGGCCCTTGCCGCGGCGCTGAACGAACTCCTGAAGGACCCCTCACGAGGCCGCCAGATGGGAGCACGGGGCAGAGAACGCGTCAAACACCGATTCACCGAGGAGAGGCACGTGCAAGCCCTCGCTTCCCTCTGGCCATGACCTCCTCAGACTCGCTCAGCCCAGCATTCGCGGAAGGCCACCCCAAGGTCTCGGTCATCGTCGCCAATTTCAACGGGGCACATCTGCTGCCCGATTGCCTCGGCTCCCTGGTCACCCAAGACTATCGGCCCCTCGAGGTTATCGTAGCGGACAACGGCTCTGCCGACGAGAGCCAGCAGGTGGCGGCCCGCTTCCCCGTCAGCTTCCTGGCCCTCGGCCGCAACTATGGCCTCAGCGGAGCCAACAACCGCGGCGCCGAGGCAGCCCGCGGCGACCTTCTCCTCTTCTTCAACAATGACATGCGTTTCGACGCCACATGTGTCAGCGCGCTGGTGGCTGCCCTCGTGGCCGCCGGCGACGCGGCTTTCGCGGCGGATGCCCTACAGTACGATTGGGCGGGCAACCGCATCATCCATGGGCGAGGTTACCTGGAACGAGGCAACTTCGTGACCAGCCTGCTGCCGGGCATCGGCCTCCGCTACGAGAACCAATGCCAAGCGCCGGCCGATGTCCCCTGGGGCAACACGGCCAACCTGCTGGTGTGGGCCGACAAGTTCCGCTCTCTGGAGGGCTTCGACGAAAGCCTCTTCATCGACTGGGAAGATGTCGACCTCTGCTGGCGAGCGGCGCTCCGCGGCTGGCGCACCATCTTCGTCCCCGATGCCCACGTGTTCCATCGCGTCGCCGCCTCTTACGAGGGAGTGTCGCGCGAGATGCGCCGCCATCGGCTGCTGTCCCAGGAGCGAAACAAGCAGCGTTTCCTGCTCAAGACCATGCCCCCCAGCCTGCTCGCCACGTTCCTGCTCCAGCAGATCCTGCGCGTGGCAGGCTATGCCCTGAGAGGGAGCCCGCGGCAGAGCGCTGTCATCCTCCAGGCCTTCTGGCAGAACCTGGGCCAGTTGCCCTTTCTGCTCAGCCAGCGCCGGAGCATTCTGCAGAACTCATCCGTGGCCAGCGCGGACCTCCTCCACCGGTTCGTAACGACTGGCACCGCCCTGGCGGCTTCCCCATGACGACCTCCTCTGCCGGCAACCTCCCCCCACGCGTGGCGGTCGTCATCCCCACCTACCGGCGGCCGCAGCTCCTCGACCTTCTGCTGCGCTCCCTGTTTCAGCAGACTTTCCCCCCAGAGCGCTTCGAGATCGTGGTCGTGGGCGATGCGGAGAGTGCCCCCGAGACTCCTGCGGTCGTGCAACGCGCTCTGGCCAACACCCCGGTTCCCCTGCGCTACCTGGTCACGACCAACAACGCCCCGCACAAGCGTAATGTCGGATTCGCCAACACCACCGCCGAGCTGATCGCCTTTACGGACGACGACTGCCGGGCCGATCCCAACTGGCTGATCGAGCTCGTCCGCACAGTGGGCGACGCTGGGGGCGCCCAGGGCCACACCATCATTCCGCGCCCGGACGAAGGCGGCGCCTCCTTCTACCATGCCAGCCAGCTCGGCAAGGCCCTCTACCCTACCTGCAACATTCTCTACCGGCGCCACGTCCTCGAGGAGGTTGGAGGCTTCGACGAGCGCTTCGACGCTCCGGTCCGCGAGGATACAGACCTGGCCTTTGCCGTTCTCGAGCGCGGCTACGAGATCAGGCCTGCCAAGAATGCCGTCATCTACCATCACGTGCGCCCCGGAGAGCCCTGGGGCATCCTGCGCTCGGCTCGTCAGGCCCGGTTCGAAGTCCTCCTCTACAAGAAACATCCGGCCTACTACCGCCGGCTCATCGGCAGCCCCTGGTCTCCTCGCTCCTACCCCCTGTGCTACGCAGCCCTGATAGCCTTGGCGGCCGGCCTCCTCACTCCCCTCGGGTTCCTCCTGTGGCTCGGCGGGGGCCTCTACGCGGCGGTCTACGCCATGCAACTTGGCGTGCGCCTCCGCCGAGGCAGCCCGCGCGAGCTCCCCACTCTGGCGCCCGGGGTCGTTTTGGCGCCCTACGTCCATGGCCTTAGCCTGCTCCAGGGCAACCTGCGCTACGGCGCGTTCCTGCTCTGGTGAAGACCCCGTGATCGACCGCTTCGTCAGCCTCTTGAACCAGTGGGCCAGGCTCCGCTTCTTCTGGCGCCGCCTGCGGCTGCAGATCCCGCGCGAGGCCCTCGTGCTGGACATCGGCTCCGGTGACAACCCCCACGGGCGAGCTGATCTTCTGTGCGACCGGGACGTGGCATCCCATCACGACCGACCCGGCATCCTCCATCTCGATCGCCCCTTCGTGGTTGGCGACGCCGAGTTCCTCCCCTTTCGCGATGCCGCCTTCGACTACATCATCAGCTCCCACGTGCTGGAGCACACGGAACGTCCCGACCGCGTTCTCCGTGAGCTGATGCGCGTGGGACGGGCCGGCTACATCGAAACGCCCTCCACCTTCAGCGAGAAGCTGGGTGGCATGATCACCCACCGCTGGACTACGGATATCGAGGCTGGCATCCTGCTGGTGCAGCGCAAGACCCGGCCCACCTTCGACGAGCAGCTTCACTTCACCTTCCACCGGCTCTGGCGGGCCCAGGCCCCCGCCTTCATGTTCTTCTACTGGCAGAACCTGCCCCTCTTTTACACTTGGTTGGAGTGGCGGGGCCAGATTCCCTATCGCCTGGTCGAGGCAGACGCTGATCCTCACCCCTCTCCCTTCATGGGAGAGGGGCCGGGGGTGAGGGCCGCGCCGCACGAAGACCCCCTTCCGGATCTGGCTGCCCTGGCCCGTCTCAGGCCCAGCCCCACCAGTCTGAAGTGGGGCGCCAAGCGGCTTTTGTACCGTCTCGCCGGCCAGTGGCATCCTCCACGGGCCCTCGATCTCGGTACCATCCTCGCCTGCCCCCTCTGCCACGGTCCTCTGACACTGGAGGCCCAACGGGCCCTTTGCACTGCCTGCCGGGCCGCCTTCCCCATCGTCAACGCGATACCCGTGCTTCTCCCTGAGGCGAAACTGCCGTGACGAACGCGATCATTCGCTTGTGGACGCAGTGGGCGCGTCTGCGCTTCTTCTGGCGGCGCATGCGACTGCATATCCCACGCGACGCCTTGGTTCTCGACATTGGCTCAGGGGACAATCCCCACGGCCGCGCCGACATCCTCTGCGACCGTCACATAGTCGCGCAGATCGACCGCCCCGGCGCCTTCTTCCTCGACCGCCCCCTGGTCGTGGGCGACGCCCACCACCTCCCCTTTCGCGACGGCGCCTTCGACTACGTCATCTGCTCCCACGTGCTGGAACATACCGACCGCCCGGAGGAACTGCTCGCCGAGCTGATGCGCGTGGCCCGGGCCGGATACATCGAGACTCCCTCATCCCTCAGCGAGAAGCTGGGGGGCAAGGTGTTTCACCGGGTGTATGTGGATCTCGAAAACGGAACACTCGCCATCAGACACAAGCCAGGCCCGGTGTTCGACTCCCAGCTTCACGTCACCTTCCACGGCTTCTGGCGCCGGAACACCGCCTTCATGTTCTTCTACTGGCGGCACGTCGACCTGCACTTCACCCGCATGGAGTGGAGGAATCGAATCCCCTTTCGGATTATCGGCGCGCCATCCGTCGCAGCCTGGCCGGCGGACGAAGAGGATCAGATGCCCGACCTCGAGGCCCTGGCCAGGCTGCCCCGTTCCCGGATCACCCCCAAGTGGCGCCTCAAGCGCCTTCTCTACCAGCTCGCCGGCCAATGGCACCCGCCGCGTCGGATCGACCTCCAATCCATCCTCGCCTGTCCCCTGTGCCGGGCCCCCCTGCAGCTCGCTGCGGATCGGGCCACCTGTGGGCGCTGCCCGGCCAGCTTCCCCGTCTGCGCTGGCATTCCCGTCCTGCTGGAGGAGGCGCTCGGGAAACCAGTCGCCGAAGGTGCTCTCAGATAGCACGCCAAGACCACCTCCGTTTCCTCCACATCATCGACCTCTTCGCCCCCAGCCTGGGCGGTGCCGAGACCGTCGCGCTGGAGACCTCGCGGGCCCTCGTTGGCCTCGGCCACGAGGTGGCGGTCCTCACCCGCCGCTTGCCCAAGACCCCTTCCGCCGAGGTACGCGATGGTGTGGCCGTGCAGCGGGTCGGCGCGGACCTGGCCTGGCTCCCACCCTTCACGCCCATCCGCGACGAACTCTTCCTAGCCGCCACCGGCCGCCAGTATCGACGCCTGCGCGCATCCTTTCGCCCGGATGTGGCCGTCGCCCACCCCTTCGCCCTGGCCGCCGCCACACTCCCCACCCGCAGACATCCTCTCGTCTCGATCTTCTATGCCCCCGCCGGCGCCGAATACCGGGTGCAGTGGCGAGACCTGTCGGGCAAGCGCGCAGGGCCGCTCGGGACCGTCTACGCCGCTGTTCGGCAGCGGCTGCGCGACCAGTATCACCGCGCCGTGGTGACGGAGAGCGACCGCGTGCTCACCATGAGCCACTACTCCGCGTCGCTCCTCTCCACCTGGCTCCCCCACCTGGCTAAAGACCGGGTCCGCCTCCTTCCCGGCGGAGTAGACCTCGACCGCTTGCGACCCGCCCCAGATCGTGCCGCCGCACGGCGCCGGCTGGGTCTGCCAGCCGACGTCCCCCTTCTCCTCTCGGTGCGCCGCCTCGCCCCTCGTATGGGCCTCGAAGACCTACTCGTCGCTTGCTCGTCGTTGCGCGACCTGGAGCCATCGCTCCTCATAGTGGGCAAGGGGCCGCTGGAGCCCGCCCTCCGGCGCAGAGCCCGGGACCTGGGCATCGCCGACCACGTCAGGTTCGCCGGCGGGGTCACTCCGGAACGCCTCATCGACTACTACCAAGCCGCCGATCTCTTCGTCCTGCCCACCCTCACTCTCGAGGCCTTCGGACTTGTCACCCTCGAGGCCCTCGCCTGCGGCACCCCCGTGGTGGCCACGCGCGTCGGAGCGAACCCGGAGCTGCTCGACCCCCTGGACCCTCAGCTCCTGGTGCCCGTGAGCGACCCTGCCGCCCTCGCCCAGACCCTCCGCAGTCTCCTCCAGCGCGGTCCGGCCCTGGATTCGCTCCGCGTCGCGTGTCGCAATTATGTCGAGAACACCTTCTCCTGGGAGCGAACGGCCCAGTCCCTCGTGGAGACCTGCCGCGAGGTCCTCGACGCCCCCGCCAACGGCTAGCGCCTACGCTATAATCCTTGGCCTCCAGGAGAGTCTAGAACGGCCCGCTCGCATCCCGCCCACCCGCGCCCTGCCGTGCCCGAGAGCGAACACGCCCAGCTTCTCCTCTCCGGCGAGATCACCTCCTGCGACCTCGTCCCCGAGGGCTCCAACTACACGTTCCTGGTAACCCTCAGCGCCAACGGCACGCAACGACACGCGATCTACAAACCCCAACGCGGCGAGGCCCCCCTCTGGGACTTCCCCTCTGGCAGCCTCTACTGGCGCGAGGTCGCCGCGTATCTGGCCAGCGAGGCGCTGGGTTGGCATCTGGTCCCGCCTACAGTCATCCGCGAAGGGCCCTATGGCCTCGGCGCCGTGCAGCTCTTCATCGACGCTCAGCCCGACGCCAACTATTTCACCTTTCGCGACCAGCGCCCCACGGATCTCATGCGCTTCGCCCTCTTCGACGTCCTCGTGAACAACGCCGATCGCAAGGGCGGCCATTGCCTCATGGACCGCGACGGGCGAATCTGGAGCATCGACCACGGGCTTACGTTCCACGCCGAGCCGAAGCTGCGCACCGTGATCTGGGACTACAGCGGCCAGGCCATCCCCCGCCCGATGCGTGACGATCTGGCCGGTCTCCAGCAGCAGCTCCGGCAGCCTCAGGGTGCCGTCAGGGCTCTCCTGGACCTTCTCTCCTCCGAAGAGACCGCCGCCCTCCACCGCCGCCTGCACCACCTGCTCGATTCGGGCGTCTTCCCGGCGCCCGGCCCAGGCCGCAATATCCCCTGGCCACCAGTATAAACCCAGACTCCCAGGGCGCAAGCCGCTGCGGCCTCACTCCGAGGCCCGCCCTTCAGGGCGGCGACCTGCATACCCTCCACCCTTGACCCTCGACCCTTCACCCTCGACCCTTCACCCTCCGCCGCAGCCGCCACAGCCCCCAGAGCAGCGTGCCCAACCAGCCGCGTCCCCGCAGCTCGCGCGCCACGAAGGGCGCTGTTTCCGCGTTGCCCGCCACCAGAGGCGCGCGCCAGTCGCGCAGGAGCGACGTGGCGCCAGACCGCCGTCGTGGCGGGGTGAACGCCGCCAGTGGATGCCATTGGCCGTCCTCGCGGACGAGGACCGCCCCGCCCGCCT
>ORJL010022339.1_pt1 | contig 15595 bp, 14 predicted proteins | sample 1779941 | NCBI WGS metagenome assembly ORJL01 (sample SAMEA104232317, study PRJEB22302) | groundwater metagenome | biome: forest; feature: aquifer; material: groundwater | place: USA | collected 2011-08-07 | depth 5.8 m | reverse complement strand
GAGCCGTGTAGAAGATATTGACCTTGTGCTTGTCGATCACCTCCCAGAACCGCGAATTGGTCGGGTAGTTCGGCACGCCTTCGAACATCAGCGTGGTCGCGCCGTTCTGCAGCGGCCCGTACAGGATGTAGCTGTGTCCGGTGACCCAGCCGACATCGGCGGTGCACCAATAGACGTCGCCGTCGTGATAATCGAAGACATATTGATGCGTCATCGAAGTGTAGACGGCATAGCCGCCGGTGGTGTGCAGCACGCCCTTCGGCTGACCGGTCGAACCGGATGTGTACAGAATGAACAGCGGGTCCTCCGCATTCATCTCCTCGCACGGACAATCGGCCGGAACGGTCTTGGCGATCTCTTCATAATAGATGTCGCGGCCCGCTTTCATGGCGACGGGAGCGCCGGTGTGCTTGACGACGATCACCGAAGTAACGCCGCCGGCCTTGTCGCAGGCGGCATCGATATTGGCCTTGAGCGGAATCTTGCGTCCGCCGCGCAGGCCTTCGTCGGCGGTAACGATTACGGTCGACTTGCAATCCTGGATGCGGCCGGCGATCGAATCCGGCGAGAAGCCGCCGAACACCACCGAATGCACGGCGCCGATGCGGGCGCAGGCGAGCATCGCGTAGGCCGCTTCCGCGATCATCGGCAGGTAGATGGTGACGCGGTCGCCCTTCTTGACGCCCCTTGCCTTCAGCACATTGGCGAAGCGGCAGACCTCTTCGTGCAGCTGCTGGTAGGTGACTTTCTTGTCGTGTTTCGGGTCGTCGCCTTCCCAGATGATCGCGGTCTGGTTTCCGCGCTTCGCAAGATGCCGATCGATGCAATTGTAGGAGATGTTGAGCGTGCCGTCCTCGAACCACTTGATCGAGACATTGTCGGGCGCGAACGACGTGTTCTTCACCTTGGTGTAGGGCTTGATCCAGTCGACGCGCTTGCCATGTTCGCCCCAGAACTTGTCCGGATCGGCGATCGAGGCCGCGTACATGTCACGATATTTGCCCTCGTCGATGAAAGCGCGCTTTTTCCACTCCGGCGCGACGGCGTAGATCTTGTCCGACATGGCATCCCTCCCGGCAGCGCTACGGGTTACCGGATCGGCCCGAGCGCCTTTTGATTTGTCGCAATTATGCAAAACCGCAAGCCATCCGGGCAAGCCGGGCAGCCTGCCACTTTCGTCGCGGCATGCTTAAAGTCCGCCCATTTTGCAGATGATCTTCCATTCCGCCGGCGTCACCGGTCCAGTCGAGAGCCGGGAAATCTTTAACAGCGCCATGTCCTTCAGCTTCGGCTCCGCCTTGATGGCTTCGAGCGATACCGGGTTGGGCATCTTTTCGCGCGCCGCGATATCGACCGCGACCCAGGGGTCGCCCGCCTTGGCGGTCGGATCGGGATAATGTTCGCGCACGATCTCGACGATGCCGACGATCTCTTTGCCGACATTGGAATGATAGAAGAAGGCCAGATCGCCCTTCTTCATCTTGATCAGGTTCAGCTTGGCGGTGTGATTGCGGATACCGGTCCAGGCCTCGCCCTTGGTGCCCTTGGCCACCTGCTGATCCCAGGACCAGGCGGTGGGTTCACTTTTGACGAGCCAGTGATTCATGGGTCAATCCTCCGCGCGGACCGGACGCGCCAGCAATCGCTCGATCGCCTCGTCCACGCTGGCGCCGCCATCGAGTACCGCTGCTACCGCATCGGCGATCGGCATCTCGACATTGCGCTCGCGGGCCATGTCGGTCAGCACCGAGGCGGTATAGGCGCCCTCCGCAAGTTTCGATCCGCCCAACGCCTCGAGCGGCGACTTGCCCTGGCCGAGCGCGATGCCGAGCGAAAAATTGCGCGATTGCGGCGATGAGCAGGTCAGGATCAGGTCACCGAGACCGGAAAGCCCGATAAGCGTTTCAGGTCGCGCGCCGCAGGCTTTTCCGAAGCGGATGATTTCGGCGAAGCCGCGCGTGGTCAGGGCGGCGGCAGCGCTATCGCCGAGGCCACGGCCCTTGACGATGCCGGCCGCGATCGCAAACACGTTTTTCGCCGCGCCGCCGATTTCGACGCCGCGCAGATCGGTCGAATGATAGGGCCGGAAGGTTGCCGTGCCGATGGCCTGCGACAAGGCGCTGGCCACTTTCTCGTCCTGGGCTGCAAGCGTGACAGCGGTCGGCAGGCCGCGCGCAACGTCGGCGGCAAAGCTCGGGCCTGAGAGAATCGCAGGTGCTGCGCCGGGCGCGCATTCGGAGATAATCTCCGTCATGAACTTGCGTGTACCACGCTCGATGCCCTTGGCGCAGGTGACGAGCGGCGTGCCGGCGCGGATCAGCGACGCCAGCTTGGTCACCACCTCGCGCGATGCTTGCGCGGGGACGACGAGCAGAATGGCGTCGGCGAGCGCGGCGTCGGCGAGGCTCATCGTGACGGCGACCGCTTCATTCAATTTCACGCCCGGCAGCATCGGCGACATGCCTGTCCTCGCGATTGCCTCGGCCTCTTTCGCGTCGATGGTCCAGAGCGTGACCTTGCGGCCTGCATGCGCGGCGGCGTTGGCAAGCGCACTCCCCCAGGCCCCGGCACCGAGCACGGCGACATGATTGAAGGTCATGGGTCTGCTCCGGATCAAACTAGACATGCAGGCCAGCCGAGGGGGGTTCTGCGCCCGCCACCTCTTCCAGCGGCCAGCGCGCGCGCGGTGCGAACTCGAGCGGATCGGTCAGGCCCACAGCCAGCCGTTCGGCGCCGGCCCAGGCGATCATGGCGCCATTGTCGGGGCAAAGCTCCGAAGGCGGTACCACCAGAGCGATATGCGATTGCTGCGCAATCTCTCGCAGCACCTGGCGCACGGACTTGTTGGCGGCGACGCCGCCCGCGGCGACCAGAGCGGTGGGTTTGCCGAAGCGTCGTTCAAAGACGCGCAGGCCGGCAATCAGCCGGTCCTGGATCGTCTCAACAATCGCGAACTGGAACGACGCGCAAAGATCGGCAATGTCGCGATCGCTGACAGGCGCGATGCGTTCGGCTTCCAGACGCAGGGCGGTCTTCAGCCCGGACAGGGAAAAGTCCGGTTCCTTGCGGCCGCGCAGCGGCCGCGGCAACGCGAAGCGCTCCCGATCGCCGCGCGTGGCAAGCTTCTCCACCTGCGGGCCGCCCGGATACCCGAGCCCCAGAAGTTTTGCGGTCTTGTCGAAAGCCTCGCCGATGGCGTCGTCCATCGTATTGCCGAGCAGTACGTAATCTCCGACGCCGCGCACGGCGACGATCTGCGTGTGTCCGCCCGAGGCGAGAAACAGGCAATAGGGAAAGTCGATGCCATCCGTCAGCCGCGCCGTCAGTGCGTGCGCTTCCAGATGATTGACCGCGAGCAGCGGCTTGCCTTGCACCAGCGCCAGCGCCTTCGCGGTAGTGAGACCAACAATGACGCCGCCGATCAGGCCCGGTCCGGCGGCGGCGGCAATGCCGTCGACGGACGACAGATCGATGCCGGCTTCGACGAGCGCGCGCTCAATCAGCAGGTCCAGAACCTCAACATGCGCCCGCGCCGCGATTTCCGGCACCACGCCGCCGAAGGCCGCATGCTCCTCGGTCTGCGACAGCACGATATCCGACAAGATGCGGCCACGGCCGTCCGCATCGCGTGCGACCAGTGCCGCCGCAGTTTCGTCGCAAGTTGTCTCGATGCCGAGGACGATCATCCGGTGTCAGTATAGCCCTGCAATCCAGGTTGATTTCCAAGTTGCTTTCCTTGCCGGAAATCGGCCCTATGGCGCCGCCGGGCAGGGAGATCGCGCCCGGCGTAGCATTGCGAGGTTCGATGGCGCAATCGTCTTCCGGCGCCCTGCTGCGGATCGGCACGCGCGGCTCGCCGCTGGCGCTGGTGCAGGCACACGCTGTGCGTGACCTTCTGATCGCGGCGCATGGCTGCGCACCGGAAGCGATCGAAATCCATGTCATCAAGACGACCGGGGATCGCATTCAGGATCGCGCACTTTCGGAAGCCGGCGGCAAGGGTCTGTTCACCAAGGAGATCGAAGAGGCTTTGCTCGCCGGCACGGTCGACATCGCGGTGCATTCCTCGAAGGATCTGCCGACGGCTCTCCCGGACGGGCTTGCCTTGATCGCATGTCTTGAACGCGAGGATGTGCGCGATGTTTTCATCAGCCCGCGCGCAAAATCGATTGCGGATCTGCCGAATGGCGCCACGGTCGGCACCGTGTCGCTCCGCCGTCAGGCTCTGGTCAAGCGCATGCGGCCCGATCTTCGGATCGAATTGTTCCGTGGCAATGTCGAAACCCGGCTGCGCAAGCTCAACGAGGGTGTGGTCGATGCAACCTTGCTGGCGCTGGCGGGCCTGAAGCGGCTGGGGCTGGCGCAGGTCGCGACCGCTTTGCTGCCGATCGATGATTTTCCGCCTGCCGTCGGGCAGGGTGCGGTCGGGATTGAGGCGCGCGTGGATGATATGCGAACGCGCGAACTGGTTAGCAGGATTGCGCATCGCGAAACCTTCATTGCGCTTGAGGCGGAGCGCGCGTTTCTCGCGGCGCTCGACGGCTCCTGTCGGACGCCGATTGCGGGCTATGCGACAATCGACGGCGATGTCTTGAGCTTTCGCGGAATGATTCTGCGGCCCGATGGCAGCGAGGTGCATGAGACGGCGAGGCAGGGACGCACAGCGGACGCTGCAAGGCTTGGCGCTGATGCCGGGGATGAATTGAAGCGCCGCGTCGGCGTCGATTTTTTTACGGGCGGCTGAATTGTGCGCCTGCTGCTGACGCGGCCGAGACCGGAAGCCGAGCGGACCGCCATTGCGCTGCGGGCGCTTGGGCATGAGGCGCTGTTTGCGCCGATGCTGGACATTCAAAATCTTCGAGACGTGAGTTTCGAAGGCGGCCCGTGGTCGGCGTTACTGATGACCAGCGGCAATGCGGCGCGCGCGCTTGCCGAGCACCCGCAACGCGAAACACTTAAGCATCTGCGCTGCTTCGCGGTGGGCAATCAAACCGCGCAAGCGGCGCACGCGGCAGGATGTGCGGACATCTTTTCCGCGCAAGGCGACGGCGGCGATCTGGCGCGGCTGGTCGCGAAAGAAGTTGCCGACAAGTCGCGGCCGCTGCTCTATCTCGCAGGCGACGATCGTGCGCGCGATATGGCGGCCGAGCTTGCCCCGGCCGGCTTCACGTTACAGACGGTCGTGGTGTACCGCGCCGTGGCAGCACAGGAATTCGGTAGGGAACTCGCCACTGCATTGGTTGCGGGCACGATCGACGGCGTCCTGCATTATTCGCGCCGCAGCACCGAGATATTTGTCGGCTGCGCGCAAAAGAGCGGGGCCTTGGAAGCAGTCCGGAAATTGCGGCATTTCTGTCTGTCGCCGCGAGCCTCGGAACCGTTGTCGGAGGTCGGCGCCATGCAGATATTCGTCGCCGCCCGGCCGGACGAGCAGGCCATGCTGGATCTGATTGCTAAGAAATGAGCTGCGGTTGCCGCGCCGCATTAACCCCTGTATCGAAAGAAAATTCGGGAGCCCGATTCTGGCATAAGATGGTTCCCGCCGCTTGTTCGCGGGAGGCGTCATGGCTAACGAATCGTCCGACAAGTCCGAAAAAGCCGCGCCACCCAAGCGCCCGACCACGATCGACCTGAAGGCAACCGAGATCAAACCCTCGTCCCCGGAATCGGACAATCCCGAGCCTGCCCTGGCGAACGCCGAGCCTGTCGGTGAAGCAAAGCCTGAAGCCGCATTGGGTGCGGGACTGCCGCCGCACGCGGCGCAGGACGCGGATCGACATGGGCGCCGCGTACCGTGGGGTCTGATCGCAGCGGGCATTGCCGGTGCGCTGCTGTTTCTGGCGATCGGAATTGGTGCCGGTCATTGGCTGTCGCGTGACCTGCAACAAGTTTCCGTGGCGCCTGCTCCCGTGCCGGCGCCATCGGTTCCGCCCGAATTGCTCGACCGTCTCGGCAAGCTGGAAACCGCGCTGGCGGCGCAACGCGCCCCGGACCCGCAACTGATCGCACGCATCGCCGCAGCCGAAGCTTCGGTGAAAACGGCGGCCGACATCGCCGCCGCCCGCGAGCGGCGAAGCGACGAAATCGCCGTCATTGCCCGCGAGGCGCGCGAACGCGCATCGAGTGCAGCAAACACGGCCGACGAAGCCGCGCAGAAGGCGCGCGCTGCGTCGCCCGCTCAGTCGCGCGCTGAACTCGAGACGATTGCCGGCCGACTCGCCGCGCTCGAACATGCCTCGCGCGCCAACCAGGCGGAGCTTGCCCAGCGTGCGGCTGTCTCCACGGATGATTCCCGCGGCCGGCTTGCGATCGCGGCGGTGGCGCTCCGCAACGCGGTCGAAAGCGGCGCTCCCTTCATCGCCGAATTGTCGGTGGTCCGTGCGCTTTCGGGCGATGCCAAGGCGATCGCGGCGCTGGAGCCGTTTGCACAAGGCGGTGTCCCGACCGACGCAAGCCTCGGCCGCGAATTGCAGGCGGCGATGCCGTCGATCTGGAAGGCGGCGCGCGCTGACGAGCCGGTCGAGGGCAGCTTCCTCGAGCGGCTGCAGGCCAACGCGGGAAAGATCGTGCGGATTCGCCCTGCCGGCGAGGCGACCGGCGATGATGCACCCAGTGTGAAGGCGCGCATCGAGCAGCGCGCCGGCACTGCCGATATTCGCGGCGCGCTGATCGAACTCGGCAAGTTGCCGCCGGATGCGCGCGCACCGGCGCAGGCCTGGATCAAGAAGGCCGAAGCGCGCAATGCCGCGATCGCGGCCGCCCAGTCGCTCGCGCAATCGGCGCTGGCGGCGCTCGCCAAATCCGGATCGTGAGGCTGCGTCCCGATGATCCGCGTTGCAGTTTTTCTCGCCATCGTCTGCCTGATCGCGCTCGGCGTCGCCTGGATCGCCGACCGGCCGGGCGAAGTGTCCGTGGTCTGGCTCGGCTGGCACATCGAAACGTCGCTGATGGTGCTGCTGGCTGTAATCATCGCAGCGATTGCGAGCGGCATGCTGTTGTGGTCGATCGTACGAAACCTGTGGCATTCGCCGCGCCACGTCGCCGCCGCACTCCGCAATCGCCGCGACGCCCGCGGGCAGCGCGCGATCATGCGCGGATTGATCGCGGTCGGCGCGGGAGACGCGCGCGCGGCACGACGCCACGCCGAGGATGTCCAGAAGATCGCGCCGCAGGAGCCGTTGGCGCTGTTGCTGGCCGCGCAATCGGCGCAGCTCGGCGGCGACCGCGCCGGCGCCGAAAGCGCCTTCCGGCAGATGACGGCGCATGCGCCCACCAAGCTGCTCGGTCTGCGCGGGCTGTTCATCGAGGCGCAGCGCAACAACGATATTTCCAAGGCGCGGCTTTATGCCGAGGAAGCCGCGAAGATCGCGCCGTCCTTGCCCTGGGCGGGGCAGGCGGTGCTGCAGCTTCGCTGCGCGACCGGCGATTGGGCCGGCGCACTCGAGATGCTGGAGCGCAACCGTGCCGCGGGCGCATTGGAGCGCGCAAGCTTCAGGCGGCAGCGTGCGGTGCTGCTGACGGCGCGCGCGCTCTCGCTCGAGGACAGCGATCGCGATACGTCGAAGGCGCTGGCGTTCGAAGCCGTGAAGCACGCGCCAGAGCTGGTCCCCGCGGTCGCGCTGTCGGCGCGCTACCTCGCCGAAGACGGCGAACTGCGCAAGGCTTCGCGCATGCTGGAACGTGCGTGGCAAGTGACTCCGCATCCCGATCTTGCCGAAACCTATGCCTATCTGCGCTTCGGCGACGCGGCGCGCGATCGGCTCGCTCGCGTGCAGAAACTGGCTGCACTGGCGCCCGACCATGTGGAAAGCGCGCTGGCGCTCGCGCGCGCTGCGATCGACGCCCGCGAATTCGCGCAGGCGCGCCGTGCGATGGCGCCGTTCCTGTCGCGTCCGTCGCAGCGGGTGGCGCTGCTGATGTCCGATCTCGAACAGGCCGATTCATCGGACGAAGGCCGCGCCCGCGAATGGACCGCACGCGCTGTACATGCGGCGCGCGATCCGGCCTGGACCGCGGACGGCTTTGTGTCCGAACGCTGGCTGCCGATTTCGCCGGTGACCGGACGGATTGATGCGTTCGAATGGAAAACACCGGTTGCCGAAATCGGCAATCGTGCGGCTGCGGATCCCGAGCAGGCCGAGGACAAGCCGCCGTCGCGGCCGCTGATCGAAGTTGCGCCTGCAGCCCAGGAACCGTCTGCGCCACCTTCGCCGCAACCCAAGCCCGACCTGCGTCCGGTGGCCGAGGTGCGCATGCCGCGGCCAAGGACCGCGCCGACAATCGCCGAGTCGGTCGTGCCGATCACCCATGTGCCGGACGATCCGGGCCCCGACGCTGTACAGGAGCCGGAACCGGCTCCGGAGCATAGCTCCGGCGGCTGGAAACGGTTGTTTCAATAGGGAGCCGGCCGCGCCTCGTAAATTTGGCCCCGGGCCGTTAGTTCGGGGTGCTGCCGTTCTTGGCTGCCGGCCCGGCGCCGGATTTGGCGCGCGGCTTGGGCTGCGCCGCCGCCTTCGGGCTATCGGGACCGCGCACATTGCCCCACGGATCATTGACCTTGGCATCGGGAATTTTGCGCAAGGATTCCCGATAGGCTTTGTCGGTCGCCTTATCCCGCTCGATTTCTTCCGGCGTTCTGCTTTTGGTCTCCGACGGTATCAGGTTCATACCGGGCGCCTGGGCATAGGCCGGCCCGGTGAGCAAGGCGAGCAGCACCGCCGCACGAAAAATCTTCATCCATGGCTCCCTGTCGACGCGCTTTTCGCAAACCGGCTCTCCCGGGCCACGAGGATTCAACGGTGTCTGCGATTCGCCAATCACCTCACCCTGCGTTGCCTCGCACCGAAGTATTTTCGAAGCAGATTAGACCGGACCGCACCGCCGGTCCACGCGCAAAACGTTGCTCGTTATTGCCGGTGCAGGATTGGAGATGGTCCCTGATCGAAGAGCGGGAGGAGGCATAGCTTCCCGCCTCCAACCGCGTTGAAGCTATCAACCACGCTATGCGAGACCAAAATTCCGGGGCGCCAATGCGTCAAAACCGTCCGCGACGATGCAGGGCACCGCCGACGCTGGAAACGGTGGTTTCAATGGGGCACCGGTCGCGCCTTGTAAATTCGGCCCCGGGCCGCTATCAGGTCGCCTTCCGCACTGCAATCGGGCCGGCGTAGCTCAGTGGTAGAGCATCCGCTTCGTAAGCGGGTGGTCGGGGGTTCAAATCCCTCCGCCGGCACCAGCGTTTTCAATAACTTAGCTCTGGTTCTAAAACTTACGGCGCCTTCCTAGCTACGGGCTAGCTACACCGGCGAGAGTGTTGCTGGGTGCTTTAGTCTGCCGCTGGTTTCATTTGTGAATAACTTTTTCGGTCTCACTTTTTCTGACCGACAGTTTCTCGCAGCTGAGAGCAGCGGCAGTCGCTTGCCAATCTGATGCAAAGCATCGGCTTTGGTCGGTCTCGATTTCGGGTACAATTCAATCCTAGACTTCTGAATTAAACGACGCTTTTTAATCGTGTGGTCCGTAATCAAAGGAGCCACACATGGCACTCAAATCCCTCAACTTCGTCCCTCTTCCGAGTTCATCCCACAACGCCGTCGACGTTCGGCGTGCAAAGCTGCTGATGCGACTGGAGGAGCAGAAGAAGCTACTTGCCGACCCGAACTACGTGCGCAGCTACAAGCGTTGGGTCACCATCGACGGGGTGCGATCCCAAGTCGAAAACACGCAGCGTGTGTTTCCGTGGTGGCGACCGGGACCTAACGGCACATTCATCTTCTTCGTAAAGCTCGGTGGTCAGCCCCTGGAATTCGAGAAGGGGAAATCGGGAATTGCAGCGCCGAACGCAGAGAAGCTCCTCAGCGTCATCAACATAGTCATGGCAAGCGTCTTGGCCGGCGAACTTGATCAGGCGCTTAATCAGCCTGGCAGGACAGGCCCGAAGAAAAAGGCCGCTTAATTTCACCGGTGAAGATGGGTCGTTTAGGAACGACCCATGCTCCTCAACGTACAAACCGCTTCTTTGAATATTGCAGACCTACAAGATTAATTTGTCTTAGCGCTATAAATGCGACGCACATAGTCATGCAGTTGATTCCACGGGACCGCAATTTCACCCGTAGGTGTTCTAAATCTCAGTTCCTTGTCTTTCGGCTGGCAATTTGTCGTAACGAGTTTGCGGTCCTGATTGTAAAATAATATTCGCATCTCCTTATCGGAGAGGGACGATATCTTTACAACGTCGGGCGGGTAAAAGTGCTTACCACCGCAGCTCCATATGTCGTCCGCAACCATTTCGCCAAAAAGCACATTTCGATTCTCGTTTAGCTGTTGTTTGATCTTTTCAGGAAGGCTCTCGGGCAAAGGATATTTCAACTCAATCACATCTTGAAAAACGCTAAGTGCTTTGACGACGTTGAGAATACCTGAGCTCGAAACAATTGATCCGAGCGACAGATCGTAGTTGGCAGAGACTGTTAAACGGTCTTTTATTTCGCTGATTCCGACATCGAAGGCTCGCAACATCGCAACAGTAAACGTAGCTGAAGGCGCTGCATAGGAAGTCCCAAATAATGAGCGATCGGTGGGTTCAAGTACCAGATCGCATCCTGGCGCCAAAATGTCGATATAGGTGGAGCCTACGTTAGAAAACTCGGCTGGCTTTCCGCTCCCATCGTGCGCCCCAACGGTGAGGATTTTCTTTGATTGACTGCCCCCGTACATCGCAGGATAGGAACTAATCTCGTTCTCAAGCGAGCTTCCTTCGTTGCCCGCAGCAACGACAACGAAAACGCTGTTAGCGTCGATGTCTGAGCGGATTCCCGCAAATCCGACCTCGCTGGCAATACTAATATTCACCACGTCTGCGTACTTCGAGGCGAAACTGATTCCGTTTGTGATGTGTGCCTCGGGTATTTCTATCTTTCGTTGCAGTGTCTCGGCCGTGATCCGCACCACTCGCAACTTGAGTATTGAACTCAACTCGGGAAACTTAGCCCAAAGTGCTCGGCCCCCTAGGGCGAGTTCAACTACGTTTGAACCATGTAAGCGATCAGGGTCATCGGTAAATGGCTTGATGTCATCACCAGCAATCCCAATACCTCTAAACTGATCCCGCACCGGGTGTTTGTCGAAGAATGCATTCGGTAGCTTGGAAGCTCCGCCCTCTTTCGAATAGCCTGTGTCTAAGATAGCTATCGTGCGAGTGGTAAGCGGCTTCTCGAGCACGCTTTCAAAGGCCGCTTTATTAATTTTCAGCCTATCTGCAAGGAGCTTTGGGTCGAACGGCCACCCCAAATGTTTGCTTCTTGCCAACCTACAATCTGGATTGCCAACTTTGTCGTCAATTTCTGCAACTGGTCTAATCAAGTTTATCGCTTTGGCTCTTTCAAAATAGAGCAGGCCACCTGAAATTGAATCGGCCTTGTTCTTCACCGAGTCAAAGTCCAGGCCATCTCGAAGTCTAAAGGTTGTCTGCTTGCTCGAAAATGGAATGATGATTTTAGAAGAATTCAAGTACTCAAGATTTAATTGAGGATTTTCCCGTGCGACTATATCGAGCAGTTTTTGATCGCATCTCGGAGAATTTGTATCTGCGTCACATTTGACGGTCACATTTTCGCCTGTACCTAGTTCTCGCCTGAGTATACTCGCAATGTCATCTGTCGAGGATTTCTTCACTATTGATGGATGTCGGATCCAAAATGCACACGCTGGCATCAAAACGATCCGATCAAGTTTTGACGGACTGTAGATGATGCCCGGATTAAAACGATCTAATTGCACTTGATAAGCGTTTGTGTGAGTGCCGCATTGCGACTCAATCAGGCGCCTCAACGGGACATTCGCCCGCAATCGCACGGGGCTTGGCACTCCAATCGAAGCGATATAATCGATAATATCCGTGGTTAGTGGGGCATAAGGCCTAATCGTAGCTTTCTCAGCGTTGGCTTGCGCCGCATGTAACTGCGACCAGGCAAGGGTGCAGAAAGCCAAAATTGTCAGCTTTATTGGCGACAATTCGGTGCCTCCTTGTCCTTGCCGCAGATCGTCACTTTATTTTCTAAAGCCCATTGCGTTACGAACCCGCTCGATTTCGCAAGGCTGGAAACCCATGAAGTTGAATTCAAATAGCGGGAATTGACCCCAACTATTAGTCTGCGCTTGCTCGGTGGCAGTCTGACGTACGCTCCGCCGCCGCTATCGCCTAAACAAAGAGAAGCGCCGCCAGACAGCCTTATCGAATTTGGGTATTTTGAATCTTCACCGACTAAGGCCGTTATCGTACTCTCACCAATTAGAAATTTCTTTAACGGAACCTCGTTCTCGTGATCGACGCATCCGAATCCCGTTAGCAACAACTTTTTATTCGTTAAAGGAAGGTCGGTGGGTTCAAGGGATATCCGTTCGTAAGCCGCCACAGGTACTTCGACGCCAAACGAACAAAGGGCGATATCATTACTGCGATCGACACTAAACTCCGGGTGCACCGTGCAACGACCTTCGGTCTCAATGCTTTTCCTTTTGATCCAAATAGAAATGAGGATCTTTTCGTCTCTCTCCAAGCAATGCGCCGCTGTCAACATTACCTTCGGGCCAATTAGTGTTGCTGAACAAAACTTTGGTTCATCGAGATAAAATGATGCTGTCCAATCTCTGCTCTCCGCTGGACTCGCTCCTCGCTTGAGGACAGCTGCGTTACCCGACTGAGCCGGCAATTCGCGGAATATCAAACGCTGCTCTGATGAATTTGCGATTGCTATGCATGCTATCGAAATCGCTACCACTACTGCCAGCACATTTGTGAACATGCTTGCCATCCCCATGGGCATCGAGATAACCTAACCATAGGTTGTAAACGTGGCAAGGGGGCTTTGATGGCGAGATTCGTGATTGTTGTTATCCTGCTCTTTTGTATGGGCGGAGCGCCGAACGTCGCAATTGCTGCAGCGAAAAAGGGGACTGCCGCTGGGCAGCCTACAGCTGCAAAGCCCGAGCAACCGGGCGCTGCAAAACCAGAGCAGCCAGCAGATGGCAAGAAGGCAGCAGAGGAGCCTGCCCCCAAATATCCGGCGGGTGTTGAGTCACTAATTGCGAGTATTAATAGCCTTACCGCTACGGCGGACTTAGCGGAAGGACGTGCGCTTAGCCGAGCCAACATTATTCGAGCCGCATTGACCAAGCAAATAATTGATATGAATGGGGTAGGCGTAACTGGTAGTCCCGCCGGCAAAGCAGAAGCCAAAGGCAATACGCAATTGCCGATCGAGGTCCCAGGTTTATTGTGCGAAGTTTACGCCAAACAGGTTGCCGTTGCCGTCAGCCAAAATTACCTTTCCGCAGTTTCCCAAGAGGTGCAAAAAGCTGCGACGGGGGAAAAAATCGACACGATCATTTCAGCCCTCACGGTACTTTTCAAAGATCGATCTCAAGAGATTTCTGTAAAGGCTGAAAATGCACAGAAGGCTCAAGACGCAGCGTTCAATTTCTGCGTAGCTGATCTTGGGAGATATCCAACCGAATACTACGGTCAGCTAGCGCCTGCTGATGCGGGGCTATTATTACTACTTGGCCCGATTACGGCGCTGTTTAAAAGCGTCGTAGATATAATTTTTCCGCCCCTGCAGGCAGGAGCAAAACTCCTCGATGAGCAAGCCCGAAACGCTGCAATTCGAAAATTTCTACAAAGCCCGAGCGTGAGAGCACAAATACAAAATTCCGCAATCACTCTCAATGCGGCTGTCACCGGTACAATTCAACGCCGACGACTGCAGTTGGTCGGACAATTTGTTGAACAAATTACGTCTATTCGCAGAACGTCCCAAGACCTTGGGAAATTCAATTGTGAAGCCGGACTTGAGAATGGGGCTGTTAAACTCACTGTTACGACAATCGAGAAGCACAAAGTCACCTTGCCTTCGGAGGAATTCATCCTTTGTTATAAGAAGGCTTGGGCGGGACTTTCAGAGGCAGTCGGAAGCGCCTTAAAAATCGCGGATGAATATGACAAGCTTGCTGCAGCCCCGGGAGATTTGAAGGGCGAAAAGGTCCAGTTGATTACGAAACAGCTCGACAAGATCTCAAAACAAAGCTTGTCAGCTCTGGAGCTGAAGCAACTTTGGGAGGCTGCTGTTGAAATTGTAGCATTCGCTCAAAGCGTAGTTGCTGCGGCCTCGCCAGAAAACAAGGAAAAAATTGGCAAGCAAATCGACGCCATCGTTAAAGCTGCAAAGGAATAGCAACCTTACGCATCCACAAACTCAATAGCGCTTAATTTCACCGGTGAAATAATAACCCGGCTGGGCATCCAGCCGGGTTTCGCTTATCGTCTAAAGGCACGTTTAAAAAGCACTCATTGAATCCCGAGCATGAGAGTGTTTGGCTGTCAGCAATGCAAGAACACGTGAGAGACCTATTCGAAAGGTTTGAAGATAGCTAATTGCGGGCATTAGTAGATGCTGTGAAATGGTTCTCACAGGTGCGCTATAGGTTGATGATGCATCTTAGCTATTGAACAACTTAGCCTTGGACGCCATCCGTGCTTTTTGCAGTTACTAATAAGAAGATACGAACGTCAGAGCCGTCTAGGTTTTACGAGGACGAGATCACCGCAACCGTGTTCGGGCCGCTTGCGTTTATGTCCTCACCGGAGATGTGGTCTGTTCTTCATCAGGCCGGATTACTGAAACCAAATTCATTTTCCGATAAGACGCCAACACGTCACGAAATCAAATTTTGGCCAAACCTTCGAGGCCAACAGGACAGGAAGCGTGTGCAACCTGACCTATTGATCGAGGTATCGTTTGGGTCAAAGCTAGTTAGGATAATCGTTGAGATAAAATGGAAGTCTGCGAGCAGCAGCACGGACGACTTGAGTAGAGACGTCCAACTTGCCCATCAGTGGGTCGCCGCAAAGTCCATCCAGATAGCGGACGAAGAGCTCTTTCAGACCTACTTAACTCGGTCGCCGACCGTTTGCAAAAAAGGTTTAGTAGACACCAATAATTGCGATGTGCGCTTCGACAGAGGAGAATGGCTACCTCGCTTCAATGCGATCACTTGGTCCGATCTCTGTCAAAACTTACAGCGAGTACGAACCAGTAATCTTTGGATGGACTCCATAGTCACATTTCTAATTTCCGCAAACGTCGTTCCATTCCGAGGCTTTCGTGTGGCTCGTTCAATGAATTCAGTTAAAGGATACGAGATGTACCGGCCTCCCCTATTGTGGCCCACGATTCCGTATTGCGCCGCATTTAAATTTGGAACTACTGGCCGATGACAAATCATGAAAATGTGTTTCGTGCGGTACGTGCGCTTAGAGAAACAGGAAGCGAAATCGAGCGGCTCGTATCGATTATAGATAATTCACTTGCAAAGATATCCGGCACGAATGGTTTGAGCTTTGTGCGAGATTCGAAGCAGGATAGCGGTGATGGCGCAGAGGATTGGTGCTATTGACCTGCTCCCCAAGTTGTCCTCGTTTATAGGGAGAATCTGTTCCGGTTATGCCCCTCCGTGGGGCGTGCTGCGAACTCGATTGGTGTGAGCCCGTTGAGGCTCGTGTGCGGTCGGTTGGTGTTGTACAACTCGACAACGG
>ORJL011675800.1_pt1 | contig 15600 bp, 19 predicted proteins | sample 1779941 | NCBI WGS metagenome assembly ORJL01 (sample SAMEA104232317, study PRJEB22302) | groundwater metagenome | biome: forest; feature: aquifer; material: groundwater | place: USA | collected 2011-08-07 | depth 5.8 m | reverse complement strand
TTTCAAGGTAATCACAATCTGTGTGGTGGCACAGGCGTCGCTGCCTGTGAACATTAGAAACCGCAAACCACTCGGGAGGCGACCCAACAGGTCGCCGCCACGAGTGGTTTGCGTGGAGTCACTCTTTCCACTATACTCACCTTCGTATCCGGCGGAAGTCCGGGGCAACAAGGAGGCATCCAACGAAACGCGGCGGGTTCATCTTTCTCCTGCTACTCATGGCGGTCATCGCCCTGATAGTCTATGGCTATGTCACATCTTCATTGCCGGCGCCTTTTCCGGCCAGGGGGGAGAGACCCGTCCCGGGGGCTACTCCGACTCCGGCCGCAGGCAACGCACCCGCACCGGCAGCCCAGGTCGGCCGTCCTTTCACCTTTGGAGGCGGCCTCTATTCCATCGACAAAATTGACCGGATAGGTCAATTGCAGAAAGGTTCTGCCACCCTTAGTGCTGGCGGGACCTTCCTGCTGGTGTTCCTTTCGGTGGAGAACCACGGCAACGAGCCTCTTGCCGTCCAGCCCTCGGACTTTGCCCTCTATGACCGCCAGGGACGGCGCTACGCGGCCCACATCGAAGCCACCAAGCTGGCCGGCCCGGCCTTCCAGTCGGGCGACCTCCTGGGCGAGGCCATCGGGCCAGGTTTGAAAAGGCGGGGCGTGCTGGCCTTCGACGTCCCGCTGGATGCCGTTGGTTTCTCCTTCCGGCTGCTCAACGGCTACCTGGATGTCAGCCTGGGTTCGTGAGATTCCCTGTTTGCCCTATTTATCTTCGGTAGCGCCTAAGCTATAATTAGACGCAGCAGAGGAGGCAAACATGGATATCAACGAGGCCATCCGCACCCGGCGGACGATAAAAGACTTTGCGCTGACCCCGGTTGCCCGCGATACGCTTTTGCAGTTGGTAGAAGCGGCCCGGTTCTCCCCCTCCGGGGGCAATAAGAACACCTGGCATTTCGTGATCACCTCGCAGCGGAGGACTCTCGATACGCTGGCCGAAACTCACCCCCACTGCCGGTGGTTTCTCTCGGCCCAGGCAAGCATCGCCTTTGTAGTAGACCCGACCTCCACGCGATACTGGTTGGAAGACTGTTGCGTTGCCGCCACATGTATGTGGCTAGCCGCCACGGGATTGGGACTGGGGGTGGCCTGGGCGGCCATGTACCAGGCCGATGACCGTGAAGAGAACAACCGCAGACAGCGGTTTGTGCGACGTTTGCTGGGGATACCCCCGGAGCTTAACGTCCCCATTGTCCTGGGTCTGGGCTATCCCAAGGGCACCCCACCCGCCAAAAAGCGCCCGACCGCCGAGGAATTGGTGTACTGGGACACGTACCCCCCGAAATAACACGCCACCCCCGGGGGCGCCTGCCACTCCCGGTACCTCCTGTCCCGGTTGAGACCGGAAGCACCCGATCTATCTTCCCTTGAAGATCGGCTCCCGCTTTTCGATCCATGCCCTGGGGCCTTCTCTGGCGTCTTCGGTGCTCTCCACCACGTTCTGACTGATGAGGTGCGCTTCCATCGCCGTGTTGAGGTCCAGGTCCATACAGTGCCAGATGAGCCGCTTGGTCAGGTTGATGGCTATGGACGGACCTTTGACCAACTGCTGGGCAAACTCTTTGACGGTGGGCATCAGTTCATCGTGCGGGACGACACTGGTCACGTATCCGATCCGCAGCGCTTCCTGGGCATTGATGATCTTCCCCGTCCAGATAAGCTCGCAGGCTTTGGCCACGCCGACGATGCGCGGCAGGAAATAACATCCACCGGCCGTCGGCACCTCGCCCATGCGCACAAACGCCATGCCGAACTTGGCCTTCTCCGAGGCAAATCTGATGTCGCACATATTGGCCAGGTCCATCCCACCGCCCACTGCCGGGCCGTTGATCGCCGCCAGATAAGGCTTGTCCATAGAGGCTGCGGCTCTCACCACATTCATCATCGTCTGCGTCTTCATCATCATTCGCTGGGGCAACGCCGGGGGTGGGGCCTTCTCGCGCATTTCCAGGAGGACCCTGGGGTCGGCGCCGGCCGAGAAAGCGCGTCCGGCCCCGGTGACGATCACCACTTTGACATTATTGTCGTCCCGGGCCATCTCCAGCGCCGTCCGCCATTCTTCAATCAACTTGAACTGGATGGCGTTCAGAGTATTAGGGCGGTTGAGCGTTATAGTGGCAATATTGTCTTCGACAGAATAGAGTATGTTTTGAAATTCCATCTTTCCACTCCTGCGTAGAGATTACAGATGACAGATTCCAGGTTCCCGATGAGTCGCCCGAATTATAGCATACGAAAGACAAACCTATGTCAAAGGGGTAAAATGGTGAGTTCTAGCAAGGAGGTAACCTTATGCCCGGCCCTCTCGAAGGCGTCAAGATTCTCGATTTGAGCTGGATACTCTCCGGCCCCTTTTGCACCATGACCCTCTCCGACCTCGGCGCGGAGGTCGTCAAGGTGGAAAGACCGGGGTGGGGCGACACCGCCCGCGGCAACGGCCCGTTCCTCAAAGACGAAAGTTCCTATTTCCTGAGCATCAACCGGGGCAAAAAGAGCATCACCCTAAACCTGAAGAACGAGGAAGCGAAGCAACTCTTCCTCCGGCTGGTCGAACAGGCCGATGTGGTGGTAGAGAACTTCACTCCGGGAACCATGGCGAAAATGGGTCTGGGTTACGACATCCTCAGCAGCGTTAATCCGAGGATCATCCTGGCTTCCATCTCGGGCTTCGGCCAGACCGGCCCCTACGCCAACAGGCCCGCCCTGGATGTCGTGGTGCAGGCTATGGGCGGCATCATGAGCATTACCGGGGAACCGGGTCGTCCGCCCGTCAGGCCCGGCGTTTCCTATGGTGATATCGCCGCCGGCCTCTACTGCGCCGTGGCCATCCTCAGCGCCCTTCACGAGAGGGAGAAAAGCGCCAAGGGCCAGGCCATCGACATCAGTATGCTGGACTGCCAGGTGGCGGTCGAGGAAAACGCCTTCGCCCGCTATTTCGCCACCGGAGAAGTTCCCGGACCCCTGGGCACCCGGCATCCGGTGTTTACCCCCTTCCAGGCCTTCGAGACCAAAGACGGCTACATAGTAGTGGCCATGGTGGGAGGGGAACGCAACCAGTGGGCCCTGTTTTGCGCCACGCTGGGACTGCTGGACCTCATCGACGATGAAAGGTATAAGGACGGATGGAGCCGGACGCAGCACTACGCCCAGTTGGAGCCGGTGCTGGCAGCGGCCATGCGCACCCGCACCACCCAGGAATGGCTGAAAGAACTTTCGGCGGTGGAGATTCCTTGCGGGCCGGTCAACAACATCGCCCAAGTGGCCGCCGACCCGCAAATCCGGCGCCGGAAGATGATCGTGGAAGTATCCCATCCACGTCTGAAGAAGCACAAAGTAACCAACACGCCGGTGAGGCTGTCGCGTACACCGCCGAAGATCACCAAGTCTGCCCCCGACCTGGGCCAGGACACTGAAGCCGTTCTCAAATCGTGGCTGAAGCTGGGAGCAAAGGAGATCGCCCGCCTGAAGGCTTCCAAGGCCATTTGATGCATGGCTGTCACTTCGAGCGCCATCCTGTCGTTCTGAGCTTGTCGAAGAACCTTTCGTCCATAGTGGCGCGGGGCAGGCACGGAGGCCCGCAGTACCCACCCCTGAATGATCGTCCAATCCGGCTTGTCTTTTGTCGAATGAGCGGGATATAATAGCAAACTATCTATCTATTTCTGAAAGGAGAGGCTTGGGAATGGAACCCTCCGCCTTTTTCAAAGGAAAAATCGTGCCGCTTTCGGAAGCCAAGCTTGGCGTAATGACTCACGCCCTGCACTACGGCACCGCCTGTTTTGAAGGCATCCGGGGCAACTGGAATGAGGAAGAGAAGCAGGTGTATATCTTCCGATTGCGGGAACATTACCAGCGTCTCCTCAAAAGCTGCCGCATCATCAAGATCAACCTTCCCTACTCCGTTGAAGATCTCTACAAGATAACCGTCGAACTGGTACAAAAGAACGGCTACCAGGAAGACATCTACATCCGGCCCCTGGCCTATAAGAGCACGGAGCAGGTGGGAGTCCGTCTGCACAACCTGGAAAGCGACTTCCTGGCCTTCGTTATTCCCTTCGGCAACTACCTGGACGTGGGCAAGGGTATCAAGTGCTGCACCTCCTCCTGGCGCCGGCCCGACGACACCGCCATTCCCGCCAGGGCCAAGATCACCGGCATCTACATCAACAGCGCCCTGGCCAAAACGGAAGCCTTCGAAAACGGCTATGACGAAGCCATCATGCTGACCCAGGACGGCCACGTTTCGGAAGGCAGCGGCGAAAATGTCTTCATGGTCACGGGAGGGAAACTGGTCACTCCTCCGGTTTACGACAACATTCTCCAGGGGATTACCAGGGACACCGTTGTCAGAATGGCCAAGGAACAGTTTGGCGTAGAAACCGTGGAAAGGTCCATCGACCGCAGCGAGCTCTATATCGCCGACGAGTGCTTCCTGACCGGCACAGCGGCACATCTCACTCCAGTGGTGGAGATTGACCACCGCAAAGTAGGCGACGGGGAGATCGGACCGATCACCCGGAAGCTGCAGGACGAGTACTTTAACGTCGTCCGGGGGAAGAACCCTAAATACAAGAGCTGGTGCACGCCGGCCTATTCGAAGCTGGTCAAAGCCTGAACACCTGAGGACATCGCGCCAGAGGTTAGCGTATGGAGATAATCAAAGTTATTCTCCTGGCCTGCGGAGGCTACCTGCTAGGCTCCCTGCCTTCCGCCTACCTCGTAGCCAGATGGCTGAAGCACGTTGACCTGAGACAAACCGGGAATGGGCGGCTGGGCACTTCCTACACCTATAAGAACGCGGGTTTCTGGGCGGCGGCCCTGGTGCTGGTCGCTGACGTCGGCAAAGGCGCCCTGGCTATAGTCATTGCCCGGCACTTTTCCCAGTCACAGGCTGCTCTCCTGGTAACCGGCCTGTCGGCCATTCTCGGGCACGACTGGTCCATCTTCATGGGGATGAAAGGCGGGAAGGGCGCGGCCACGACGTACGGCGTGCTGGCGGCGGTAATGTTCCCCGAACTTCTGCTGGCTTTGTCTCTGGTGCTGATTCCCTATCTCCTGCTTCATCGCTCCGGGCTGATGACTGCCATAGCGTTCGGCATGATGAGCCTGTTTTCATGGAAGTTCGGCAGAAGCGGCCTGATCATAACCACCCCTATCATCCTGGCTATCCCCATGGTGCTGAAGCACCTGACCATGCCCAGGTATGAGGACGATGACGCCATGGCCAAGAAGCAGAGCCAGCCGTAGGAAAGTCGGCAGTCGAGCAGTCGAGCAATCGAGCAGTCCAGCGGTCAGCAGCCGGCGGTAGCAGTCCGATGGGTATCGCAGGCCTCCGTGCCTGCGCGGGCCTTGTTCCACCACCGTTACCCCGTTCTGGATCCCTGCTTTCCCCGGTTCCGCAGGCCGCCGTGGCGCGGGCACGGCAAACCACCGTTCTCCGCCCTCCCCTTCCACCACTGTTTGACATCCTCCGTGCGGTTATGCTATAAGTTTCGCCAGATGCCAAGGATGAACGTGTAAGTTACCGGTCTCGGGATAGGTCCCACGCTAAGCCTTTGGCAGAACTAGCTGCATATGGAGGATGTCATTCATGAGAAGAGTACATAGGCTGGTCTTGCTGGCTATCCTGTTGCCGCTACTCGCCGCGGGCTGTGCCGGCGCCCAGGTGGCGCCCACGGCGCCACCCACCACTAAGGCGGCCCCGACTCAGGCTCCCACGTCTGCACCATCTCCGACCCAGAAGCCCACAATACCGCCGGCCAACCCTACTTCTGCTCCGGAAAAGCCAACTGCCGGCCCGGTGGCAGCGTGGCAAAAGAAATGGGACGACACTCTGGCAGCAGCCAAAAAAGAAGGGAAAGTAGTGGTGTACGGCGAAGTTAACCCCGAGACAAGGGCCTCGCTGGCGGCTTTCGAAAAGAAATACGGCATTGAAGCCGAATACGTTATCGGTAAGTCGGCCGAGCTAGCCACCAAGTGGGACTCCGAGCGCCGAGGGGGCCTCAACCTGGCAGACGTCTTCATTGTAGGCGGGGGCACCAGCATTCTCAGCCTGAAACCCTTGAAGGCGATGGGATCCCTGGAACCTTATGTCATCCTTCCCGAGGTCTCTGATCCCAAAGCCTGGCCCGGCGGGAAGATTCCTTTCCTGGACAAGGACAAGATGGTCGTTCCATTGAACGGCGCTTACACGTCGTACATTACCGTGAACACGGACCTGGTTAAGCCGGGCCAACTTAAGAGTTACCAGGACCTGTTGAAACCGGAGTACAAGGGCAAGATGGTGCTCTACGACGCCACCATCGGGGGCGGCGGCGGTGGCTGGGTTACGTTCATTATCACCGATGCCTACGGGCCGGAAAAAGGCAAGGAATACATGACCAAGTTCGCGGCCATGGAGCCGGCCATTACCAAAGACGTCAGGCAGCAGGTGGAATGGCTGGCCAAAGCGAAATACTCCATCGGCATCGGCGCCTATAACCCGCTGATCAGTGAATTCCGCGCCCAGGGAGCGCCTCTGGACATGCTCCACTTTGTGGAAGGCGGCAACATCAACCCCATGTCCGGCTGCCTGGAAGTGTCCGTTACTCCGGCGCACCCCAATGCCGCTGCCCTCTTCATCAACTGGATGCTGACCGCCGAAGGGCAAAAAGCCTTCATGGCCGGGTACAAATCGCCACCGGCCAGGCTAGACGTGCCGCCGACGGGAGTCGATCCCATCAATCTGCCCATACCCGGCGAAAAGGCATTCTTCACAGGCGAGAATTTCTATTTGACCCAGGGAGAAGCCCAGAAGCTGGCTAAGGGATTGTTCCCGGCCCAGTAAAGGGCAGATTCCGGTCTGCGGCACCCCAAAGACTCTCTGGAGGTTGGTGTCCCTATGGCAACCAAAGAATACTCCGTCAAATTGCAGCACAATGTTTTCGTCCCCATGCGGGACGGAGTGCGCCTGGCCACCGATATTTACCGTCCCGATGCCAGGGGCAAGTTCCCGGCGCTGCTCTCCATGTCCCCTTACGGCAAGGAGCGTCAAGCTTACCCCGGGGGCTTCTACATGCAGGTAGAGGCGGGAGACATAGAGAATTACGTTCGCAACGGCTACGTTCATGTCATTGCCGATTGCCGCGGCTCGATGCCTTCCCAGGGGCAATGGAACTTCACTGACAAAGACGAGCAACTCGATGGCTACGACCTCATAGAATGGATGGCCAAGCAGCCCTGGTGTGACGGCAACGTGGCCATGGTGGGCGAGTCCTACTTCGCAGTGATCCAATACCTGGTGGCCGCCACCCAGCCGCCGCATTTGAAGACCATAGTCCCGTTCGATGGCTGGACCGACTTCTACCGGGACGTGGCCTACCACGGCGGAATCTACAACGTGGGCTTCATGGCTTACCTGAACACCATAATCTACGAGCGGCTCCAGCAGGAAGTCCTGTACGGGGAAATCAAAAAGCCTGTCCAGGGGTGGGTCCCCCCGGGAAACATTATACTGGACACTACCACTAACAGTACCGATGGCCCGTACTACTGGGAAAGGTCCGCCAGGACCAGGTTCGAGAAAATCAAGGTGCCTGCTTACCATATGCCCTGCTCGCACCACTATGTTCACTGCCGGGGACAACTCCAGGGCTGGAGGGACATCGACACTCCCAAGAAACTCTTCGTGGGCGGCGGCAGCCCCTGGGCGCTTTCCTACGGGGCCGGCGCCAGCAAGCAGATTGTTCGGTGGCTGGACCACTGGCTCAAAGGGATTGACACCAAAATCATGTCCGAGCCCCCGGTGACCATCTACCTTGGCGGTTCCGGCGACTGGCGCTATGAATTTGAATACCCCCTGGCCAGGACAAAGTGGACGCCACTCTATTTACGCGGCGGCGACGCCGGACCCGTCCAGGGCCCGATAGCTGGCCAGTTGAGCCGGAATGCCCCGGGCAATGAGACTCCCAACACCTACAAGAACCCCGAAGCCATGCGCCTGACCGAGCGCAACCTGCCTGCACTATCCTACTCTACGGGTCCTCTGAAAGAAGACCTGGAGTTAGTTGGCCCGGCCAGCCTGGTCTTGTATGCTGCCATCGGCGAAGATGATGCCTCGTGGATGGTCAAGATAGACGATGTCGCGCCCGATGGCTCCTTCCAGGTGATCACCCAGGGCTGGCTCAAGGCCTCCCACCGGGCCGTGGACAAGGCTCTTTCGGCCACCGCTCAACCGTGGCATCCCCACACCAGACCGCAGCCGGTTGTTCCAGGTGATATCGAAGAATATCAAATAGAAATCTGGCCGATCTTCAGGACTTTCAAGAAGGATCATGAACTGAGGGTGCGCATTGCCAACAGCGACTCCCGCAACTGGGATGTGAGGCCGCATCATGCCGCTTTCGAGCGCCCCTATGCCGTCACCGTCCATCACAGCCAGGACTATCCTTCTCATCTGCTGCTGCCGGTAATTCCCCCCGGCAAGCCGCCCACCAATGTCAAGCCCGGGATAAATTTCCAACCCCGTGAGGGCACCGTCTGGCCCAAGGCAGGACTGTAGAGAAAACAGATGAAGCTAAGAGTCGCCTTCCGCCGCAACATCTTTCCATCGTATCCTCTGACTTCCAGCGAGATAGAGCTTGACCCCAAAGAGTGCGCCCTCCTAATCATCGACATGCAGAACGATTTCCTGCACCCGGAGGGCGTATTCGCCAAAAGAAAAGTGGATGTCTCCGGCGCCAGAGAAATAGTCAAACCGCTGGCCGGAGCGGCTGATGCCTGCCGGCGGGCGGGCATGAAGGTCGTCTACACCCAGACGACCCACCGGGAAGACCTGTGCGACATGGGCCGGATGCACCGGGAAATGCTCTATGCCAGAAACAATGCCGCACTGGGCATCGGTAGCAAGGTCGGTCCGTCTGACAAGAAGCTGGGCGGCCTGATTAGGGGAAGTTGGAACGCCGCCATCGTGGATGAACTGGCGCCCGTTTCGGGGGACGTGGTGGTGGATGCCAAGCACAAGTTCAACTCTTTCTATCAGACCGACCTCGAGATGATACTGAGGAACCTCGGCGTCAAGACCCTGTTATTCGCGGGGGTTACTGGCAGCATCTGCGTTGAGACGACCTTCAGAGAAGCCTATATGAGAGACTTCCGGTGCGTGCTCCTGGAGGACTGCACCTGGGAACGCCTGCCGGAGTGGATGGAAGCCACCAAAAGGATACTGTCCGTCAACTTCGGCTATCTGAGCACTTCGGATAACTTAATCGGCGCCCTTGGCGAAAACTAGACTGAATCCAGTTAGAAGCTACAAAGATGAAAGAAGGTTTTGGAGATGAAGAGATGTTATCTGTTATCGGCCATCGTGCTGGCAGCGCTGTTCTTTGCTGCTTGTTCCCAGGCGATTGCCCCAACGGAAGTTAAGAGCCCGGCTCCCGTGGCGGGAACCACCCGGACAACGGCGGAATGGGAGCAGAGGTGGGATACGGTGCTAGCCGCGGCGAAGAAAGAAGGAACGGTCAATATCTACACCACCTGGGCCGGGGCCTCGCGGGTGGCCCAGATCGATGGGTTCAAGAAAAAGTACGGCATTGACGCCGAGTTTACTTCTTTCGGCCGGGGCGCCGAGTTCATCGTTCGGGCCCAGGCCGAACGGACGGCCGGGATCAAGACCGCTGACGTCTACGGCTTCGGGTCTTCCACGCTGCTGGTCCTGGCCAAGCCTGACGGCTTGCTTGGTCCCATCGAACCCTTTCTCATTTTGCCTGAAGTTGTCGATGCCAAATTATGGCGCGGAGGCGTCATGCCGTTCCTCGATAAGGACAAGCGGGCCATCGGGATGAGCGGCAACGTGATGCCGTACGTGGCGGTAAACACGGAAATGGTCAACGCCAGGGACATAACCTCTTACAAGGACCTGCTTAAGCCGCAATACAAGGGCAAGATTACGGTCAACGACCCTACCATCACCGGCGCCGGCTCCGGGTTCCTGGCGCATCTCGCCTACCATATCTGGTCTGAGGACGAGTCCTTCGAGTTCATCCGGCAGTTGATCAAGAACGAGGCTGTTGTCATGCGGGACCAGCGCCTCCAGGCGGAATGGCTGGCCCGCGGCAAGAATCCTATCGCCCTGGCCCTCGACCCTAACGGCTTCGCCGAGTTGCTCGATGCCGGCGCTCCCATCACCCGTGCATCGATGAAAGAAGGCGTGTTGATGGCCACGGGCGATGGCAGCGTGGGGCTGCCGGCGGTGGTTTCTCACCCCAATGCCGCCACGGTTTTCCTGAACTGGCTCCTCAGCAAAGAAGGGCAGACCATATATGCCAAAGGGGCCGGGGCCATCAGCAAGAGACTGGACGTGTCCACGGAAGGCTACAACGCCAACCTGGTGCCTGGTCCCCAGGAGAAGCTGTTCGTGGATACCGAGGATTTCATTATCAACCGGGGCAAACTGGTCGAGATCGCCAAAAAAGCCCTGGCCGCCGACATAAAGTAGCAATCAATACTGAGGAAGGAAATACCCAATGGTCAAGAAGATGTCCAATGACGAGTTTCTTATGCTGGTAAGAAGCCGCAGGTCGTGCCGCAAGTTCAAACCTGACCCTATCCCCGATGAATACGTCGAGAAAGTCCTCGAAGCCGGGCGCTGGGCCATGTCCGGCGCCAACGGCCAGCCCTGGGAGTTCATCGTGGTCAAGGACCAGAAGACCAAGGACAAGATCGCGGAAGCATTCGTGATAAACCGGGACCACGTCTACAACATCGAGCGCACCCGAGTCGAAGAAGTCAGGATGCCGGCCCACCGCCACGAGCCCACCGGACCGCCAACGCTCCAGGACGCGCCAGTCATCATCGTAGTGCTGGGGGAGAGGAGAATGACGCAATCCAGCGTCCTTTACACCAGCTTTGGCTTTGGCGAGGGAGGTCCGGGCGCGGTATTCTTCAAGAACATGGCCAACGCTACCCAGCTCATGTGCCTGTCGGCAGCCTCGCTTGGACTGGGAGCGCAATGGTGCAGTGTCAGTTGTCTCTGGGAAGGCTACATCAAGAAGATTCTCGACATCCCGGAAGAGTTAACCGTCCATACCATGGTGCCCATTGGCTACCCGGACTACAAGTCGCCGCCGCCGTACCGCCGCAAGCTTTCCGAGATGGTCCACTACGAAAAGTATGACCGCAGCAAGTTCCGCTCCGGCAAAGATATCTACAATTTCCTGGTTAAGCTGCGCAAGAAGACCGCGGAAGCCTACTCCCGGGGTATATAGGCGCACGTGACCGGACGCGTTTGACGAATCACCCAGCTTCGGCTATCTCAGCACCGCATCCGACCTGATCGGGGCACTGGACGCAGCGCCGACCATGGGCTCGAATGCTTCTTGACAATGCTTTCAGAAAAGCCTATAAATTGAACAGAGTGTTCTTATCGCTCGTTCGAGAAAGCGTGGTCCGGGAACATGCTTAAAGACAGAAAAAAGAAAGCACAAGAGAAGACATACGTCTTCAGAGTGGTAATTGAACCCGATGAAGATCGGTGGGTTGCTTATTGCCCTGTGCTTGAGGAAAGAGGCGGCGCAACCTGGGGTCATACCAGAGACGAGGCTCTCAAGAACATCAGGGAAGTCGTCGAAATGACCGTTCACAGCATGATGGAGCACGGCGAGGCGATACCTGACCATCCAGAGGCTGAAGTCCGGATCTTTTCCGAACCTCAAGTTGCCATAACTGTATGACCGATTTTGCGCAAATGCGTTCCCTCACTGCCAGGGAACTGATCAGCGCATTAGTCAGGGATGGCTTCCATCTCGATCAATCATCAGGTGGCCACCACCAGTACCGGCATGCGGATCGACGACGAGTAACCGTTTCTTTTCACGGCTCCGGTGAAACCTTTTCCCCCAAGATACTGCGCATCATGATCGAGAAACAAGCCAGATGGGATGAAGAGGACTTGCGGCGTCTGGGTATTTTGAAATAGTGAACAACAGGTGAATAATGACTACGGCCCCCTCGCAGACAGTCTCCACCGGGCGCAAGAATGTTACCCAGCGCAACTGTGATGCACCGAAATCATGGTGCATATCCTTGAGGTTCTCTTTGAGCTAACCCTTGCCCATCGCCAGGCGTCTCAGGTCTTCCGGCATCTTCTCGATGGCATATCTAAGGGCGGTCCGGGGCATGGCGGCCTGGTTTCGCATAACGTAATCGAACACTTCTTGCTGGTGCTTGCGGCTGGCTTCCTTGAGCATCCAGCCATAGCCTTTCTGGACCAGGTCATCTTTGTCCGGAAGCAAGATGTCCGCTATTTCGAAGATGTCATCTAAGAACTTTCCACGCCTGGCCGGAATGATCAGGGTCACCGCCGCGGCCCGCCGCAACCACCGGTTTTCCGAACTGGCCCACCGCCTCAGTTCCGGCAGGTATTCCGGATAAAGCTCTATGAACGCTCCGATGGAATGATTGCACAAGGTATCGCATTTTGCCCAGTTGTTAACATACTTGTTGAGCCAGCTTTCGAAGACGGCGAAATCGCCCGGTTCATACCTGTCGCGCAGCCGGTATGACCAATCGAAAGCAACGACAGCCTCCTCGCCGTAGTCCGACTTCAGAAGTTCCTGACAGAGCGAGAATACCTCTCGCTTGTCCAGGTGTTTGATTTCCAGGAAGTACTTCCGCGCGATCTGGTTAACAGCCGCGCTCTTCAACCCGTAGAAGACAGCCTGCTCTTTGAAGAAGGTCTGCAAGCTCTTTCTCGTCCCCTCGTCTGCCGCCTGTTCCAGTTCTTTTCGTATGGCGGAAATCAACTTGTTTGCCATGTGCTTATTGTAAACCGGCGCGGGCTAATACTCCAGACTCTCCTATCTCCAAAGTGTGCTAAAATGTTTGGGTATTGTCCACAGGTTTAGCTATGCCTATTTACGAGTACGTTTGCCAGAAGTGCCGCCATAGGTTTTCCGTGCTGGTTCGGACGCCCGGTGAGGGCGCTGTGCCTTCCTGTCCTAAGTGCCGGTGCGACCAGACCTCCAGGGCTTTCTCGACCTTTTCGGTTAGATCAACCACCGACAAGGAGGTCTACGAGTCCATCCTCGAGGACCCGAAGCTTACTAAAGGCATGATGGATAACGACCCCAAAGCACTGGCCGAATGGAACCGCCGCATGAGCGGCGGGATGGACCAGGAAACGCCGCCTGAATACCAGGACATGGTGGAACGAATGGAAAAAGGGGAGATGCCTTCTCCCGAGGCGCTCAAGTCCCTGAAGATCGAGCAGACGGATACAGCCCCCGAAAAGGGCGGAGGAGCGGACGCCTGATGCCAATCTACGAGTCCCGCTGCACCCCCTGCCGGCGCGAGACCACCGTTTTCGTGCCGAAAGTGACTGATGTCGCACCGCCTGCCTGTCCCACCTGCGGGCAGGCTATGGCCCGCCGCTTTTCCACTTTCGCTTATCACAGATCTGAGCCAGACCGCGCCGCCGGCGCCGGCGATCCCGACCGGCCGGGGCCGGACTACTACCAGGACCCGAGGAACATCGGACGCTGGGCCGAAAAGAAGTTCGGAGAGATGGGTGTGGAGATGCCCGGCGAGATCAAAGAAAAGATATCCGCGGCCAGGGACGGGGCGCTCCCTGAGTCCGTGAAAGACCTCTAACGTGACCCGGGAAAACTCACCGCAAAGGACGCGAAGGCTCGCCAAGAGAAGATAGGAACAACCAATGAATGATAAGCCTTTGCTAAACTCGGCGTCCTCCGCGGTGAAAAAGCCGCCGAAGCCGAGGGACGAAAGACCCTTCGACTTCGCTCAGGGCCACAGTAAGAGGCAAGGCGACAGGAAGACAGTGCCCGCCGCGGTGTGGCGCACCGCGGACGTCAATATCAATCGCGCCGGCGAAGGGCTTCGCCTGCTGGAAGACCTTGCCCGGTTCATCCTGGACGATGAAACCCTATGCAAGAAACTCAAAGGCATCCGTCATTACCTCGCCACGGCCTCGGCGCCCTGGCACAACGAGCTGATTTCGTCGCGGGATGCGGCGGGCGACCTGGGGCGCGAGGCGGGTTTTGAAGAGACCCCGAAAAGGGAGGACATGGTGTCCCTGGCCCGCGCCAATTCCAAGAGGGTGCAGGAAGCCTTGCGCTCGCTGGAAGAACTGGCTAAACTACCTGGAATGGATGCCGCCCTGGACTGGGCCAGGCTCAAGGAGCACCGATTCACGGCCTACGATATTGAGAAAGAGATCGTTTCGCTACTGGGACGGAGAGCGCTATGAACGTTACATCGATACTCGTACCAATCTTCGTGATTCTGGGCATGATCGTGGTCATCGCCGGGGTGGTCTTTCTTATCACCCGCTCCCGGCAGGGCAAACCATTCTCCCTGTCGCTCCGGTTCATTCTCCTGGCCTATTTCTATCTCATCTGTCTGATCAGCATCGTCATCGTAGTGAGCGGCCTCGTCTCCCTGGTCAACGCAGGACTCAGCGGGCCGCTGGGTACCGGTTTCAGCTACCAATCGCCCGTGCCGAGGGGGCCGATCCCGGCCATCCCTCCACCGGGGGTTGACGGCAGCCCGCAGAAGGCGCCGCCGCCCACGCCTACTCCGGAGCAAGTCCAGCGAGACCTGCAACTGCAACAGAGGCAAATCAACTCTCAGAGGCAGGATGACATCATCAACGGCGCCAGCAAGATCGTCATCGCGGGCCTGATCTGGTTCTTCCACTGGCTGGGCCGGCGTTCCATGAAGAAGACGCCCACACCAGGCGAACTGTTCTTGAGCCAGGCATACTTGATCATCCTGCTGTTGATCTTCGGGATCGTCAGCATCGTTTCCTTGCCCACCGCGGCCTACCAGACCATCCGCTATTACGTTTACACTCCCCAGCCTTACGATTACATCCAGGCCCCGGGCAATGCCCTGGCTGCCGCCATCTCCTTCGTGCCATTCTGGATTTACTATCTCAAGGCAACCATCAAGGAATTATCCTCCGCCCACAAAGCGACGCCGCCGGAGGAGCAATAGATGGAACAGCACCAGATTCCGGGACTGGAAGAAGTCAACTCCCGAATACGCCAGTACTTCACTGAGAAAGATATGGCCCGTGAGAAAGCCCTGCGCGCCTGCCGCGAGGCCATCCGCCACAGCGCCAATTCCATCCGCGCCGTTCACCGCCGGGATTACGACGCCTCCCGGGAATTGCTCAAAACGAACCGGGCGGTGCTGGAGGAGGCCGATAAGCTGCTGGCCGGTTACGGAGACCTTCGCCATTCCGGGTTCGTCCACGATGCGCAGAAGGAATTCGCCGAGGCCAACGTCACCCTGGCGCTCATTACCGGCGCCGCCTTGCCTTCGCCCGAAGACCTGGGCGTGAGCTACGCGGCCTATTTGAACGGGATGGGCGAAGCTGTGGGCGAACTGCGGAGGTTTCTGCTGGACTCGATGAGGGCGGGCGATCTTTCCATTTGCGAACAGCTCCTGGCCAACATGGATGACATCTATCAGGTGCTGATAACCATGGACTTTCCCGATGGCATAACCTATGGCTTGAGGCGGACCACCCACGTCACCCCCGGCA
>ORJL011144328.1_pt1 | contig 15600 bp, 13 predicted proteins | sample 1779941 | NCBI WGS metagenome assembly ORJL01 (sample SAMEA104232317, study PRJEB22302) | groundwater metagenome | biome: forest; feature: aquifer; material: groundwater | place: USA | collected 2011-08-07 | depth 5.8 m | reverse complement strand
GTGGGGTTTTAATCCGGTCGCGCGAGAAATCCGCCGCGTGGTCGAGGTGGATTACCTGGATGAGCGATTGATCCGGGATGGTTTTCTGGATCGGTACAAGGTGCTCGTGTTCGCGTGGGGCAACCAGATTCCGGCGGACGTTCAGGCGCTCGTGGATGCCTGGTTGCGCAAGGGGGGCACAATCATCTACCCGTCCTATCCTCGCGGCCCGCAGGAGGCGGTAGGCGCGGACCCGGTGCCGGCGGTTCACTCCCCGGGTGAAGGGTTTGCGGCGTTTGCCCGCTGGTCCGCCAGCGACACCGGCAAGGGCAGTTTCCATCGTTTCCCCGGCGACGCGGAGCCGCCCGAGCTCTACGGCGAGTTTGTGGCCAAAGTGCTGCGTGACGTGGGCGGTTTGCACCCGTGGACGCGCTCCGTGCTGGAGGCGAAGCGCCCGCCGCGCGTTTTCTTCAGCGTGCAGAAGGACGGCCACGCGCTGGTGCTCAACTACAACGACCAGCCGGCGAGGGTCTCGGTGGCTGGCGCCGATAGGACGATTGAGCCTTACGGCATCGAGCGCGTGAACCTGGGAAGCGCGGCGGCGCGGTGACGTTGAGTTGAGTTTAGCGCGGTGGAGCGTGTCTGCCTAGGCCTGCTGTTTGGGGGCAGGATGTCAGTTGGACTTACTTGTTATACTCGAGCTAGTGCGGCCACCTTATGACACATCCTACTCCTCCCTCCTTCAACGACCGCGTCTGCAGTCACTTTCATTCCCCCGCAGTCTCTTCGCAGTGGCGAAAACCGGGCATGCCGGGGCCGCCGGTCGGACAGGCCCAAAGCGTTGACGGCAATAGATGGTTTAGAAAAGGCAATAAAGGTGTAGATGAATGCGATGTGAATTAGTATGGTGCATCCCAAGAACTGATAGACAATCGCCATTAGTGAATCTGTAGTAAAGTCAGTGCGCCCAAAATGATTACCTCGGAGTCATCTATTTTTGTGACCGGCCTATCCCCTTTGAGGCTCAGCGCTGCCAGACGCCTATGATGTGTCTCTCTCAGACGACCGGTTACACGGTTCACGCGCTCGCGTGCCTCCACGCGGGAAGCGGCCAGCCCCGGACGATCCACGACATTGCTGACTGCACGGGCATCCACAAGCCGTATCTGGCCAAGATACTGAACCAACTCTCGCAGCGAGGATTGGTGTCCACGAAACGCGGCTACCGCGGCGGCATTGCCCTGTCTCGTCCTCCCGAGAAGATCACATTGCTCGAAATTGTGGAGGCCGTCGAGGGCCCAAAATGGCTGGGTCCGTGCCTCCTTGGGCTGGACGATTGCGCGGCCCGCCGGGTGTGCCCGACGCATAACGTGTGGGCGAGTGTGCAGAGACAGATCATCGACGTGTTGCGGCGGACAACCTTGGCGGACGTGATCGAGTGTGTCTCCCAGCCGGGCAAGCCCCAGCACAAGGTGAGGGTGAAGGGGCGGAAGCCTGTGGGGCAGGCGGGTGCGCCCTGCTGCAACGGGGCGTGTTCAGACCAAGCCGAGAGTCGCGAGCGTAAGGAGCCGGTACGTTCGCGCCGCGGCGCCAGGGCAGGGCAAGTTCGGCCGCCGGTCGGCCTCCCAGCTACGGTTTAGCCGCGAATCCGTCCTCAGCCATGACCCGATCATCACCACCAGAACCAGTCGCAGCACCTGAGGCAAGCCAGGAGCGAGCCACCCGCGTCGCGGGAGTCCCGGCCAGGTCGCTCGCGGCACGGATGTTCGACACGCTCGTGTCCGTGAGCTTCGCGGTTACGGTCATTGTCGTGGTGGCTCTTGCCTGCGTGGTGGGGACCGTGCTCCCGCAGGGTCCGGAGGTTGGAGCGTACGTCCAGCGGCACCCGGGCGCGACTCATCTAATGGAGTTGTTTGACCGGCTTGGGCTGACGAATGTGTTCTCCGTCTGGTGGTTCATCGGCTTGTTGTGCTTGCTCTGCTCCACTGTGGCGGCGTGCAGCACGCGCAGGTTTGCCACGGCACGGCGGACAACGGGTTTTGCCCGGCGGCGAGCGATTGGGTCGATGCTCGCCCACGTCAGTATTCTTCTGATTCTCGTGGGCGGAGTGATTCGCGGCGTGTGGGGGGAGAAGGGCGCGATCGAGTTGCGCGAAGGTCAATCGCAGATGCGGTTCGTAACCGCCTCCGGCGCCAAGACGCTGCCCTTCGGTCTGCGCCTGGCGAAGTTCGAGGTCGAGAGGTACGCCCCGGCGGTGTCCGCCACCCAGCCCGGCGCCGAGCACGCGGGCCACCGGCATGGCTCGACTGCCGCGGATCAACTGCTGATCCAATGGCCGGAGCGCCAGTTAAGCGTCCGCATCCCGGCCAAGGTGGGTTTTGAGCAGGTCTTCGGTCCGCCGGGAGAACCCCCAACGCCGGCGAACTTGTTCCGCGTCAAGTTTCTCAAGTACGTTCCGGATTTCTACATGGATCCGGCGACGAAAGAGGTCAAAAGTCGCTCCGAGGAACCCAAGAATCCCGCCATTCTCGTCGAGGAAATCGGGCCGGGCTACAAGACAGAGCGTTGGTTATTCGCGCAATTCCCAGAGTTGTCGCCGCACGATGAGTCGAACACCGGCGCCAAGAACAGCCCGCTCCGCCTCAGCTATGAGAGCGGCGCCCCCGCCGAGGCGCCCCCCGCCGTCGCGGGTCCAATCAAGACCTTCCGCAGCACTGTGAGTGTCGTCGAAGGCGGACGTGAGGTGCAGAGCCGAACCATCGAGGTCAATCGTCCATTCAGCTATCGGGGCTACAGTTTCTACCAGTTGGGCTACAACCCCGAGGATTTGTCCTGGACCTCCCTCCAGGTCGTCCGCGATCCCGGTGTGCCCGCGGTCTATGCCGGATTTGGCCTGATGATCGCGGGCCTTTTCATGGTGTTCTACCTTAGCCCCGCCCTCGCGGCACGGAAGGAAGCCAGCGCGAGGCGATCCGCCGACAAACCCGACCACCGCCCCTCCGCGACTGGACTGGCGGTCCCGCTGAGCGTCGCGCCCGCCAAGGAACTCCCATGACCCTCGCCTTCGATCTCAGCCTGATTAGCTACTTTGGCGCGCTGCTGTTGGCGTCCGCCAATCTTTTTACCAAGGAACGGAAGTGGCTGGCCGCCGCGGCGACTGTGGGGTTGGCTGCCGGCGCGGCGATGCAGACCGTGTACATGATCCTGCGCTGGGTGGCGGCCGGTCGGGCGCCGTTCAGCAACATGTTCGAGTCGCTGGTGCTCTTCGCTTGGGCGGTGGTGGTGGTCTATCTGGCGCTCCAGATCCGGCGCCGGGTGCCGGTGCTGGGGGCTGCAACGGCGCTGCTGGCGGTGTTTGCGCTGGCCTACGCCAGCTCGTTTGAGTCCAAGATCGAACCGTTGATGCCGGCGTTGCGGAGCAACTGGCTCACCTTTCACGTGTTTACCTGCTTTCTCGGCTATGGCGGCGTCACTGTGGCCTTCCTCTCGAGCCTTGGGTACCTCTTTGTCACCCGCTCGCGCGGTCCGGCGCCTTCCTCGGAGAGTGACCAGCGCGGCGACGCGTCCGCCGACAACGGGCTGAAAAGCGCCTTCCCCGAGATGGCTGCGGCGTTGGAAGCGGCCACGGAGAAGACCATCTCGTTCGGGTTCCTCTTCCTGACCGTGGGGATCATTTCCGGCGCGGTGTGGGCCAACTCGGCATGGGGCACTTATTGGAGCTGGGACCCCAAGGAGACCTGGTCGCTCATCACCTGGTTCATCTACGCGATCTTTCTCCATTGCCGCTTCATGCGCGGCTGGCGCGGCCGGCGAGCGGCATGGATTTCGGTCATTGGCTTCGCTTCAGTAATCTTCACCTACGTCGGGGTGAACTATCTCCTGAGCGGTTTGCACAGCTACGCAAAATGATTTCAGCGCTGACATCCAACACCCGGAGAGCGCAACGGCTTTTGGCGGCGGGTTCTGAGACCTGCCACTTACGGCAGCCTGCCCGCCGCCAGAACCGCCGCACGAGGAAAATGCGGCGGCAAGTGAGTAGTAACTAAAACACAACAAAAACAAGAACAACCATGAAAAGACGTATCCAAATCCTGGCATTAGCACTGACGGGAGTCGCGGCATTGGCGCTGCCAACGGCCTCTGCGGCCATAACGGGCTCACCACACGACTTGTCCGGACAAGGTTGGGGCACCGACCAAATCTGCATCTTCTGTCACACGCCCCACAACGCGCAGACCACTCAAACGGTTCCGTTGTGGAACCATGCGACGACAGCGGCCACGTTCACGCTGTATTCCAGCAGTACGCTGAATGCGGTTCCGGGACAACCCACCGGCGCTTCAAAGGCCTGCTTAAGTTGCCACGATGGCACGGTTGCCATTGATTCCTATGGAAGCAGAACCGGGGCAAACACCATGTCAGGCAGTGAGTTGCTTGGGACCGACCTATCCAATGATCACCCGGTTTCTTTCGCCTACGACGCGGCATTGGCTACGGCGGACGGGGGACTGGTGTCGCCGGGGTCCGCCTCGCAGGTGGTTGCTGGTATCCCGTTGTTCGCCACGAAACTGGAATGCGCAAGCTGTCACGACGTGCACAACAACTCCGCAGGCAAATTCTTGAGGGTTGCCAACACCGGAAGTGCGTTGTGCCTGAAATGCCATAACAAATAACCTTTTTGCCACCGCCGGGTTCCTTGGCCTGCTCTTGATCTGCCGGTGGAAAAGGCGAATGAGGGTATTTTGATTGACAGCACACACGGGCGTTGGCGAACCGTGATGGACGCGGCGCCCGTGTGTGTGTTTTCCTGTTTTTCAAAAAGGACTCCAAGAGGATCAATCCTGAATTGAAACCATGAGTGTACTGCGGCTGAGAGCCTGCTTGAAAACCCGCCCGGTCAGGGGACCGGGCCTACAGGGGCTGGAGCCTGTGCCCGTCTGCTGTAGGCCGCGTGCCCTCACGCGGCGCTTTGTCTGCGTTTTCAAACAAGCTCTGAGCGACGTTCACCAGGCCACAGCGCTGCTCGGCCTTCTCCTCGCGTGCTTCATTAACCCCGCAGCCCACGCCAGCATCCGGGGCAGCGCGCACGATTTCTCCAGCCAGGGTTGGTCGCAAGGAGAGACTTGTATCGCCTGCCACACCCCGCACAATGCCAGCAAGACGCTGGATACGCCGCTGTGGAACCATGCCACCACGACGGCCAGTTTCACACTGTACAGCAGCTCGTCCCTGCACAATCCCGTAGGCCAGCCGGGCCCGCATTCCAAATCCTGTCTGTCTTGCCACGATGGGACGGTGGCCGTGGACTCGTTTGCCGGCGGCACGGGGACGCTGTCGATCTCGGGTTCCGCCTTGATCGGCACGGACCTGTCCAACGACCACCCGGTCGGCATCACCATGTATCACGAGGCAGGTCTGAAGTGTCAGAACTGCCACCAAACCCACCCGTTCAAATTCGTGTCCGTGCTCCCCTTTTATGAAGGTAAAGTTGAGTGCGCCTCCTGTCATGATCCTCACAACAACGGCGTCGGCGGAGCGAAAATGTTGCGCAAGACGATCACCGGTTCGCTGCTCTGCCTGCACTGCCATCCGAAGTAACTACTGTCTGAAGAGGCTGAATGTGAAGCTACTCAATAGAGTCGGCAAGTGGATCGCAACGGGCCTCCTCTGGCTGGTGTGCAGTTGTGCCACACCCACGCAAGGGCCAAAGGTCCAAGGTCCCATCTTTTACCCGAAGCCGCCGGAGGCCCCGCGTCTGCAGTTTCTGGTCAGCTACTCCACCTGGGCGGACGTGGAGAGCGGCCCCGGCAAGTTCAGCTCCTTCATCACGGGCAAGACTGCGGCCTCGAATCTGATTTTCAAACCGTACGGCCTGGCGCTAAGCCGCGGCTCGCTTTACGTGTGTGACTCCATCGTTAGCGCTGTCCAGGTCCTGGACCTGGAAAGGCGAAAGGCGCGGATTTTCATGCCCAAGGACGAAGGAAAGCTCAGGAGCCCCATCAATATCTCCATCGACGGGGATGGGACGCGGTACGTCGCCGACACCGGGCGCAACCAGGTGCTCATCTTCTCCCCTGACGAGGGCTATCTGGGTGCCATCGGCAAGCCCAGATCAGTGGCGACCGCGCAGGAGCCAACCCGGACCCTTGGAGGGCATGGCAAAGCGCCTGTGCAGATGACCGACATCAAGCCGACAGACGTGGCGATCGCCGGAGATCGCTTGTACGTGGCCGACATGGATGGCCACTGCGTACGCGTCTTCGATAAGGCAAATCACCAGCAGTTGTTTACCATACCGAGGGGCGCGACCAATGAACAGAACCGGCTCATTGCCCCAACGAACCTGGCGCTCGACCCGGAGGGGCGCGTTTATGTCTCGGACGTCGGAGCCTTCCGCGTGCAGCTTTACGACCATGAAGGCGGCTTCCTGCGGTCCGTGGGGCAGGTGGGCGACAGGCCAGGCGAGTTTGCGCGGCCCAAGGGCGTGGCGGTGGATCGCCAAGGGCGGTTGTACGTGGTGGACGCCGCCGCGCAGGTGGTGCAGATCTTCGATGTGGAGGGGAAGTTGCTGCTCTTTTTCGGCGAGCCTGGGGCCAGCGCGGCGCCGCTTGACCTGCCGGCCAAGGTGATCATCGATTACGACCATATAAACCTCTTCCAGCAATATGCGGCTCCAGGGTTTGTGTTGGAATACCTGGTGGTGGTGTCCAACCAGTTGGGGGACCGGAAGGTAAGCGTGTATGGGTACGGCCAGAAACGCTGACCGCCTCGTGAGCCGTGTCGCTTCAAGCCGCCGCAGCGCGGTCTCCGATTCTTAACGGCGCCCATGAGAAACCACTGGATATGGCCCCGGACGGTGTGCGGAGGCGTCTTCGGAGTTCTGCTGCTGGCAGGGTGCGCCGGCGGGCCCAAGCGCGAGTGGTTGGCTTTGTTCTTTGACGGAGTGCCGGTCAAGGAGGTGGCCAACGCCAAACCGGCGGAAGCCCCGCAGGCGGCCGAACCGACGACCAACGCCCCATTGACACAAGTCACTGCAAAGACGGGAGCCTCCATGCGGGTTCATGTCCCCTTCGGTGATCGGCTGTGTGGCGAGTGTCATGAGTCGCAATTCTCCCACAAGTTAAAGGGTAAACTGCCTGACCTCTGCTTTACCTGCCACGACGATTTCCTGGAGAAGGCCAAGTTCCGGCATGCGCCGGCTGAATCCGGGGAATGCACTTTTTGCCATAATCCCCACGAGTCGTCTCAACGGTGGTTGTTGGTGGAGAACGCACCGCGGTTGTGCTTCGAGTGTCATGACCCCTCTGAGATGGAGGAAGTGAAGGCGCATGGTCCGGTCGGCGCCGACGCTTGTACCACCTGCCATGATCCGCATCAGGGCGAGCGGAGGTTCTTCCTGAAACCGCGCGAGGACAAGTCTCTGAACCAACAGGCCAGCGCGCATGAAAAATGAGGATGAGTTGGCCAGACAGAAAGTGGCGGAGATGGCTCGGCTTTTTTTTTTTAGGGGCTGGAACGACCCTCCGCGCGCAAACGCGGGGCGCCGTCGAAGAGCCTCAGTGGATGAAATTGAAGATCTCCGAGGTCAACGTGGGTTTGGAGGTCGAAGGGACCATGGAAGAGCGAACGTTGGGGAAATCCAGCCAGAGTACCACGCGGGAAGTCATCTACGCGGTCCCGACCCTGGGTTTGGGCTTGCAGGGTTCGATTTACCACCCGAACCTCCTGGAGTACCGCCTCAACACGCAGGATGGCGTGGGTTGGCAGGAGTCGTCGTTCAGCGGCTTCGGCGGAGGGACACGGACGGGGCCGCTCTCCCTTCAGCGTTACCACGGGGAGATTGGGATTCTGAAGGAGAAACCTTACGCCGTCAGTCTGTTTGCCGAGAAGGACCACACGACCCGGGACTACGACTTCTTCACGCGCGCCACTGTGGACTCCCAAAGCTACGGCACCCGGATGGGCTACGCGGCGGGGGCCGTGCCCGTAAGCCTGTCGCTGGTCCGCTCGGAGGAGGCGATTGGATCTGTGGCTCGCCCGTCCAGCCGGGACGGAACCGCACTCAGTTTCACCGCCACGAATGAGAGGCTCTCTGAGGCCCGCACCGATCTCTCATACACGATGAATGACTACACGCAGCGCGACCTCGGCCTCTACACTCAGCAAGGCGCCGAGCATTCCGTCAATCTGTCCGACACCGAGACCTTCGGCAAGACGAACCGGATTAGGCTGAATTCCTCCTTGTTCTATAACCACTTGGACAGCACGACGCAACCGTTCAACGAGCCCGAGGTCCAGCGCCGCCCGATCCGGGGCTTTTCCGACAACGAACACATGACGGTGAAGCACAGCGGACAGTTGGAGAGTGGCTACGGGTACAGCTACAACCAGCGTGACTCCGGCCCCGTCAGCAGCGATACCCATTCCGGAACCGCGGCGCTGCACCACCAGCTTTACGCCAGCCTCACCTCCACTCTGGAGGCGCATGGGCAGACCCTCTCGTCGAGCGGTGATCGGACCTCCCTTGAGACCACCCGCTATGGCGTGGGAATCCATGAGAATTACACCAAGAAACTTGGCAAGTCGAGCCGTCTGGCCCTTGGATACGGCGTTGGGCTAGACCAGGAACAACGTGAGAGCACCGGACAGTTTTTGTTCGTCGCGGGGGAATCTCACACGCTCAAGGACGGCACGCTGAGCTTCTTGAATCAGCCGCGCGTCAACCGTTCCAGTGTCCGGGTCACCGATCCCTCGGGCGCGATTCAGTACCGGGAATTGCTCGATTACCTGATCATTCCCCATGGGGAACGGACCGAAATCCGGCGGGTCACCGGAGGGACAATTACAGACGGAGGAACAGTCCTGGTTGATTACACCGCCACCGCCCAGCCGAGCGATTCGTTCACGACTCTCGGCCAGCAATTCTATGTTCGTCTCGACCTGCTAAAGGACCGCCTTGGGCTTTACGCGCGCATGAGCCTGGCGGAGAACTCCGGCGGCAAATCGCTCATCCTGCAGAACAGCGTGGACCGGGCCGTTGGCGTCGATCTGACGGTCGGCATGTTTCGGGCGGGGGCGGAGTACGAAGATTTCCGCTCGAATCTCTCGCCGTTTCGCGGCGTGCGGTTGTTTCAGAGCCTGACCCGCGAGATCCACGAGGACTGGAACCTCTCGCTCGATCTGGCTCAGTCGTGGAACGATTTCCCCAATAGCCATCGGAAGCTTGACGGCTATCATTTCATCGCGCGATCGCGCTGGCGGGTGTACTCTGATTTATCGATCAACACGGAGGGTGGCGTACGGCTGCAGCGCGGCCAGGGGTACGACCAGACGCTCACGACCTTTCGCAGTGACCTGGACTTCCATTCCGGCAAGCTGGTCGTCAAGGCCGGCTACGAATTCGAGGACGAGGATTACCTCGGCGAATTGCGCCGGCGGCACTTCTTCTTCATCCGAGCCAAACGGACTTTCTGAGATGAAGCCGACTCAGCATCAGCCTCTGCCCCGACCGCCGCTCCAAGCGCGCCTCCGCCGGCGCCTCTCTTGCGTGATTGGAGCGATGGGCCTCTTCTCCGTCGTCTTCGTGGTTCCGCCTGTTCACCCGGGGGAAAGAAACGGATCGTCCGAGGAGCAGACCCTCGGCCTGTGGCCCGCGCCACCCGCTGAACCACGGGTGGCCTATGTGCAAAGCATCGCCGGCCCCGAGGACCTCGGGATCCGACCCTCGGCCTGGAGCCGTGTGGGCAATTGGGTGACGGGCGCCGGCAAGGGAAGGGAGCGATTCGTCAAACCCTTCGGCCTCGCGTTTGACGAAGCCGACAACCTGTGCGTCACCGACACCGGCACGGGGTGGGTCTGGTATTTTGACCGCAAGCACAAGACGGCACGACACTGGGAGAAGGTCGGACATCTCCAGTTTGTCTCTCCCGTGGCGGTGGCGAAGCGAAAAGGCATTTTCTACGTGGCGGATTCTGTCTTGGGGAAAGTGCTTGCCTTTGATGCGAGGGGAAGGGTTCGTTTCGAAATCGATGGGCAACTGGAACGGCCTTCGGGGCTCGTCATTTCCGGCGGGCGGCTGTTCGTGTCGGATGCCGCCGCTCATCGGGTGGCCGCGTTCGACCTCTCGGGGGAATTCCGGTTTGCGTTCGGCAAGCGCGGCGCGGCTCCCGGTGAATTCAATTTTCCGACTTACCTCACCGCGGATGGTGACGGCTTGCTGCTCGTCACCGACTCGATGAACTCCCGGATTCAAGTGTTCGACTCCGAGGGACGATTTCAACGTCTGATCGGCAGCGTCGGCGATGCCTCGGGGCACTTCAGCCGCCTCAAAGGGATCGCCGCCGACGGTTTGGGCCACGTGTATGCCGTGGACGCGTTGTTCGACAACTTTCAGATCTTCGACCGTGAAGGGCGGTTTCTACTGGGCGTTGGAACGTCGGGTTCGAGGCCGGGCGAGTTTTGGCTGCCGTCCGGCATCGCCATCGACCAAAACCATCAGCTCTTTGTGGCTGACAGCTACAACCATCGCCTCCAGGCGTTCAAGTATCTTGGTGGACCATGAAGCCTACCCCTCCCCCCCTGACCCGCACCCGTTCCGGCTCGCATTGCCCGGGCGGCAGATGGGCTTGGCTGCTCGGCCTCCTGCTCACGACCTCGCCGGCACCGGCGGACAGCATCGTCAACAGCAAACACAACCTGTCCTCCAGCGGTCCCGGCACGACAAAAGCGGCTACGGAATCGGAAATCTGCATCTTCTGCCACACTCCCCACAACGGCTCAAGCGAAGCGCCACTGTGGAATCGCTACAGTTCGGGCGCAACCTACACGCCGTACAGCAGCGCGACGACGAAGGCTGTGATTGGCCAACCGACGGGGGCCTCCAAACTCTGCCTGAGTTGCCATGATGGCACCATCGCGTTGGGCATGACGCGCAGCCGCCCGTCCATCATCTCGATGCAGGGCGGCGTCACCACGATGCCCTCGGGCGTAGCCCGCCTAGGCGGGGACCTGGCCGACGACCATCCGGTCTCCTTTGTCTATGACGCGTCGTTAGCCAGCCAGAACGGCCAACTCAAGGCCCCTTCCTCGCTGACCGGCCCTGTGCGGTTGGACAAGAACCAACAACTCCAATGCACCGCCTGCCACGATCCCCACAACAACCACTACGGCAAGTTTCTCGTGCGCGACAACACCGCTTCCGCCCTCTGTAACACCTGCCATGACGAACGATATTGGACCGCCTCGATCCACAACACCTCGGTCAAGACCTGGAATGGCAGCCTTCCTGATCCCTGGCCGCACACCGAGCAAACCACCGTCGCCGCAAATGGCTGCGAGAACTGCCATCGCCCGCACACCGCCGGCAACAAGCCCCGGCTGCTCAACGTCGCGGGAGAGGAATCCAACTGCTACCCTTGCCATAATGGGAATGTGGCGGCCAAAAACATTCAGGCGGAGTTCAACAAAGCCTCCATCCACCCCATCGCCGCCACTACGGGCGTGCATGATCCCACCGAAAATCCGGTGAATCCCACGCGTCATGTCGAGTGCGCGGACTGCCACAATCCGCACGCTGCCAAATCCCAGACCGCTACGGTTCCCACCGCCTCCGGCTACCAGGCCGGCGTCAAGGGCATTAGCGCAAGCGGGACGGTGGTGAACCCTTTGGTCAACCAGTACGAACTCTGTTTCCGCTGCCACGCGGATAGCACCGCGCGCGGCACGGCGCGCGTGACCCGGCGGGTTGTTCAGACGAACACGCGTCTGGAATTCCAGTCTTCCAGTCTCTCCTACCACCCCATCGAGGCGATTGGCAAAAACGCCAGTTGTCCGAGCCTGATTTCGCCCTGGACCACCAGCAGTCTGATGTACTGCACCGATTGCCATAACAACAACCAAGGCCCCGGCGCGGGCGGGGCCGGCCCCAAAGGGCCGCACGGTTCCGCTTACGTTCCGCTGCTCGAACGCCAGCTCACTCTGACCGATGGCTCCACCTACAGCAGCGCCAATTCCGCCCTCTGCTACAAATGCCACAGCGAGACGAGCATCCGTGGCGATGCCAGTTTCCCGTTCCACAGCACGCACGTGAACCGCGGTCACGCCTGCACCACCTGTCACGACCCCCATGGCGTGGCCAGCAACGCCCACTTGATCAATTTCAACACAACGTATGTCACCAGTGGTTCCATGGGGGGGCCCAGCTACACCTCCACCGGCACGCGCCAAGGCACGTGCACGCTGACCTGCCATGGCGAGGACCATCAGGCGGTGACCTACCCCCACTGACGCGAAATCAAACCCGAATCGACCACTATGAACATGACCAAACTCCTCACCCCCGCGCTGCTGGCCGCCCTTTTTCTGACGGCCCGCGCGCTGGACGCCACGAACACGCCCGAAGAAGCCGCCAGGGCCCCGGTGGCCGGCAAGGTGATCGAAACGACGAACTCCGGCGACTACACCTACGTTCTGGTCCAGCACGGCGGGCACAAAACGTGGGCGGCCTCGCGTCCGTTCGAGGTTGCGGTCGGCGACGCCATCACGATCCCCGAAGGCTGGGTAATGAAGGACTTCAAAAGCCGAAGCCTGAACCGGACCTTCGCCTGGATTCTCTTCGCGCCCGCCGTCGAGGTGAGCGGCAAGGGAGCCAAGCTGGCGACCTCCTCGCTCCCGCCCGGCCATCCGACGTTGACCGCGACAAATAGCGTGGCGCCGGCGGCGGCTCCGCCGGTCGAAATCAAACCGGGTTCGGTCGAGAAAGTCCGCGGCGGTTACACCGTCGAGGAATGTTACGCGAAGAAGCGCGAACTCGCCGGCAAGTCCGTCAAAGTCCGAGGCGTTGTGGTCAAGTTCACGCCGTCGGTTATGGGCAAGAATTGGATTCATATCCGGGACGGCTCCGGAAAGGCCGACACCGGCGATCTGACGTTGACGACCATGAAAGAGGTGAAGAGAGGGGACACCATCGTGGCGGAGGGAAAGGTCGTTTGCGACAAGGACTTTGGGGCCGGGTACAAGTATTCAGTACTAATCGAGAGCGCCATCATCAAAAACTAACACTATGCGCACAATAAAGCCTCCTCCCCTCCTCCGCGCCGTTGCTTTTGGCGCGCGATTCATTGCCATCACAGCCGCGGTCCTCGCTTGCATGGCGACAATCCAGCCCACTTGCGCCGCTGACGCCGCAAAGAAGCCGCTGGTGCCTGAAACGAAAAAAAACGATTTGAATCCGCTTCCGAACGGGGAGAAACCCGTATCCAGCCATGCGGCCTTCGAAGACGGTGACTGCAGTCTTTGCCATAAGGACAAGGATCCGAAAGCTCCCGGCCCGATCACGTCGCCCGTGAACGAGTTGTGCCTCGGCTGTCACGAGGATTTCAAACAGGTCATGGCCCGCAAATCCATCCACGCCGCCGCGCGCGCGAGCTGCACCAGTTGCCACAACCCGCACAACGCCAGACAGCGCAAACTGCTGGTCGAGGAGCCGGGCGGCTTGTGCCTGAGCTGCCACGAGGAAATCAAGAGTGTCGCGCTCCAGTCCAAAGTGAAGCACGACGCGCTGACGATGGGCGCCAAATGCGCCAACTGCCACAATACGCACGGCGCGAACGTGGAACACTTGCTGACCAGCCTCCCCATGGACCTGTGCATGTCCTGCCACGGAAAGGATGGCGTGACGGATTCCGCGGGCAAAAAGCTCGCCAACATGCAGACCCTTCTGAAGGATAACTCGCAATGGCACGGGCCGGTGGCCCAGAAGGATTGCAGCGCCTGTCACCTGCCGCACGGCGGAGAAAATATCCGCCTGTTGACCAAGGAATACCCTCCGCAGTTCTACTCGCCCTACGATCCCAAGCTTTACGCCCTCTGCTTCGAGTGCCATGAGGAGTCCATGCTCGCCGAACGCGAAACTACCACCCTGACCCAGTTCCGCAACGGCAGCACCAACCTGCATTTCATTCACGTCAACAAAACCGAGCGAGGCCGCACCTGCCGCGCCTGCCATGAAGTGCATGCCTCCAAACAAAAGCACCAGATCCGCGACGCAGTGCCCTATGGCGCCAAAGGCTGGATGCTCAAGGTCAATTACACGCTGCTTCCCACCGGTGGCTCCTGCGCGAAGACGTGTCACGACGCGAAGAGCTATACGAACACGGTAGTCCGTACCGCGGAGAAGTGAGCCGTTTTATGCGACGCGCGCTTCACGCCTTTTGGACCCTTGGCCTGTTCGTTTGGGCGGATGTTGGGTGGGCTTTCGCTCACGCGGAAATCGGCAGCGTGATTGAGAACGTCGCTCTGCCCGCGCTCGCAGGGGGTCGGCGGCCGCTGCTGACCAATGCCACAGCCAACGTCTTCATTTTCTTCAAAGCGGGCCAGGAACACTCCCGCGCGGCGCTCAAACAAATGGCGCTCTGCCAGCGAGAACTGGCCGCCAAGCCGGTCCACTGGGTGGCGATCATGTCCGACCGCGACTCGAAGACCGACGCGGAGGCCGATGTCAAGGAGAGCGGACTTGCCATGCCGGTGCTCATAGACGTTGGCGACGCGCTTTACGGCAAGCTCGGCGTGGGCCTCCATCCGGTCGTGGGCATCACCGACAAAGACCACAAGCTCGTCGCCTATCAGCCGTTCTCCAAGGTCAACTACCAGGAAGTCATTCGTACCCGCGTCCGCCACCTGCTCGGCGAGATCACCGACCAGGAATTGGACCAGGCGTTGCACCCCGACTCCCCAACTCAAGGCGGCGATGCCGAAATCGCGCGCCGCTGCCTCAAGCTGGCCGAACGCCAGTTGCAGGCTGGGAACTACGACAAAGCCCTCGGCAACGTCGCAAAGAGCATCGGAAAAGATCCCGGCATAGCAGCCGCTTACGTCTTGCTCGGACGGATTCGTGCCGCCCAGGGAAACCACGCGGAGGCATTGAAGGCGTTTGAGCAGGCTTTGAAACTGGACCCTGCCAGCACGGACGCGATCGAAGGCCACAAGGCGTCTCAAGAAAAGGTCAGGTAGTTCCTACTTCCGATGACAACTGAGACAAAGCGCGCTCCGGCTGTTTGATTTGACGGTGGTCCAACGTCCAGGCGTGGACACGGCGTGGCAGCTCACGCAATGCACCTCGCCTCCGACCAACTTCACGCGCGCGTCCAGCATTGAAGGCGGGACGTAACCGGATGGGTCGCGGGAATAGACCTGCTGATACGAAACCCTCACGGGATGGTTGTGAAGAGAATCCGCTTTGTCAAAGGCCGAATTGCCCGGCGTCACATCCGCGGCAATCACACCATCATGACAACTTAGACAGGCAGTGGAGTCTTGCCGGCCAGGGGACGTCTGGAGCGAAAAGTCAGCGCCGGAGCATCGCCCGGCGAGCTCTTGAGCCCCCGGCGTATTGCAGAGTGTGCCGGCTAGCGCTATCGCCAAGGCCAGAATTGGAAATGCCGCTCTCATCGTCGTTCCGCTCCTCATATCGGAAGCCGACGACAATTACTTGAGGGCCTGTGGGAGGAAGTCCGCAATTCAGCGGGTCGGCTGGGCGGACTTGCGCGGCGCGAAGATTCCCGGAAGGGCTGCGGATTCTATAGGAGGCGGGCAGCCGAGCTCCGCCTGGGGCGCCGCTTGACG
>ORJL011161742.1_pt1 | contig 15604 bp, 13 predicted proteins | sample 1779941 | NCBI WGS metagenome assembly ORJL01 (sample SAMEA104232317, study PRJEB22302) | groundwater metagenome | biome: forest; feature: aquifer; material: groundwater | place: USA | collected 2011-08-07 | depth 5.8 m | reverse complement strand
GAAAATGGCATTCCCCGACAGGCTCCCGTGTAAATAATCCGCAAACAGGGTTTGTATAACTTTATTTGCGGTTCCGTTAACAATATACTTGTTCGATTTGTGCATTTAAAGGCCTTTCGAAAAACCACTTGCTTTGCGGCAAGCCGTCTGATAATTTGCACCTATGGCTAAAACCAAGAGTACATTGACGATCGTCACCGGCCAAGCGGCACCGGTCGATGAATTAAAGAGAAGGCTCTCTGCGGGGGATTATGCAAGCCAGCCGAGCCTGCCCCCTCTGGAGAACGTAAAAGAGGGCGACCTTGTCCTGCTGGGTGCGAATGAATACGCCAAGTTGAAAGGCGCCGCCGAAGAATTACAGCGCTCGCATAACAGCATCATCCACTCGGGAAAGTTCTCCACGCTCGGCCACCTCTCTTCGCAATTGATCCACGATATCGGCAACCCGCTGACCACCATCAGAATGGCAGTGATGGACCTGATCGACGCAGTGAACGGCGAAAGTTACAACAAAGAAGAGTTCATGGATACCCTGCAAAAGCTTTCGCGCAATGTGGACACTATCACCGCGATGACGAAACAGATGCTGATATTCAGCACCAGGGGCGATAGCGGCTATGAAAAACTCAATGCCAACGATGTTGTGATGGATTCGGTCAATTTCATGTCACCCTATTTCAAGAACGTTGAAATAACCACCGACCTGGCGAATGAGCCGCTGGAGTTCTACGGCAACAAAACGAAGCTGGAACTCCTTTTGACGAACATCTTTTTGAACGTCAAAGAATCGCTTGCAAGATCGAGCGTTGTAGAAAAGAGCCTTAATATCTCGACCGTCTCGGAGAATGCGGACTGGATCCGCCTGACCATCGAAGACAACGGCACGGGGGTCAAAGAAGAGACGAATAAAAGACTTATCAATCCCTTCTTCACCACGGCCGGATCAGAGGCCGTGATCGGCCTTGCCATCGCCGATAAGGTGATCGAGGAACATAAGGGAAAGATAGAGGTTGAAAATGCTGCGGGAACAGGGACCAGGGTGACCCTTCTCCTGCCCAAGGACAGAAGGAAGGTTTTAAGATGACCAGGATACTGATAGTTGACGATAACCTTGAACTGGCGGAGCTCCTTTCAAGATCGCTGAAGAGAAAGGGTTATTCCACAGATACCAGCTTTGACGGAGAGGACGCCTTGAAGAAGATCGGAGACTCTTTTTTCGATATCGTTTTAACGGACATCAGGATACCAAAGATCGACGGGATGGACCTCTTGAAAAGGGCCAAGACCGCATCTCCCGCATCCATCGTGATAATGATGACCGCCTTCGGAACGGTCGAACAGGCCGTTGCCGCAATGCGCGAGGGGGCGTTCGATTATATGATGAAGCCGTTCTCCGCAGACGAAGTTGAGTTGAAGATAAAGAGTTCGATCGAACAGCAGATGATGAAGGCGGAGAACCAGATGTTAAAAGAAACCCTGGCAACAAGATACGGGCCAATGGTCGGCAGGTCCGCAAAGATGCAGGAGATATACGGCCTCATCGATAAGGTCGCGCCGACAAACGCGCAGGTGTTGATATTGGGCAAGAGCGGCACCGGAAAAGAACTTGTGGCGCACGAGATACACAACAGGAGCAAACGCGCCAACGGCCCGTTCATCGTCGTCAACTGTGTCGCTCTGGCAGAAGGGATATTGGAAAGCGAACTCTTTGGCCATGAGAAGGGGTCTTTCACCGGCGCCATCGCCATGAGAAGAGGCAAGTTCGAGGTGGCGAACGGCGGCACCCTTTTGCTTGACGAGATCGGGGAGCTAAACGACAATCTGCAGGTGAAAATGCTGCGCTTTCTGCAGGAAAAGGAGTTTCAGCGCGTCGGCGGCAACAACACTATAAAGGTTGACGTGCGCATAATCGCGGCGACCAATAAGGACATCCAGGCGGCCATCTTGAGCGGCGCCTTCAGAGAGGACCTCTTTTACAGGCTGAATCACTTTACATTGAACATGCCGTCGCTGAAGGAGAGGCTGGAGGACATGGATGAGTTGATCGGACACTACATTTTAAAATTCAACAAGGAATTCGGCAAGAACCTGAAGGTCTCGCCACAATCCATCGCCGCCATGAAGCAGTACGAGTGGCCCGGAAACATCCGGGAGTTGGAAAATGTCATGGCGCAGGCGGCCATCATGGTGGATGGTGACTATATCCTGCCGAGGCATCTTTCATTTATAGGAAAGAACCATCCGGTGGGATATGAAGAGGCCTCTGTTGACACCAGCAACGGGATATCGTTTCACATCGGAATGATCGAACAAGAGATGGTAAAACAGGCGCTCATTGAGGCCAAATGGAACCAGGTCAAGGCGGCCCGAAAGCTCGGGCTCAAGAGGACATCACTACAATATAAGATGCAAAAATATGGCCTTATCTCACCTAAAAAAGAAACGTAACTACATCTTGACCCTTTCTACCTCAACTTATTGAGAAGTTACTGTGACGCTCGCCTATTCAGGCGCCCAGATCTGTATTTGCTGCTCCCGATAAGGAAAGGTTACGGTTCCGCATGATCTATAGCCCTTAGGAAAGGGGTTCATTTGTCCGGGCAAACTTGGCGTGTTCTCGTTTTGAGGCTTACGCATTCCTACAACCGCTGAATGGATGGTCTCTGGATCCGCATGATCAAGTATCGCCTTGGCCTGTTTTGGATTGAATAACCACGGTGTCAATACCGGCACTGTTTGTGTGATAATGGCTATGCCCGGGATATCGTAGTATCCCAAGAATGGTTCTCCCGGTGTTATTCCACACTTCTCTGCCAAGTCAGTAAGGGCAAAAACAAAATCTTGGGTTTTTTTGTCCAGCTTGACAGAACCGATCGCACCAACCTTGGTGAGCTCTGTTTGTTCGGAGATGGGCCGATAGAGACGGTAGAAGAGTTGGAAGCCACTGGTCATGGTTTGAGAAACCGCCGTCGTAATAAAGATGGCGCAAATAAGCATTGCAGGCAGAGGTTTTCTCCCCTCCAAATTCCCTGCAAATGCAAGTAGAGCGATCAATGTACCCCAAGAGGCAAGCGAAAGCAATATATGGCGAGAGAGGAGGGCACTTGTTCCGACTGCGACACAGAACGGCAGGAAAAAAAACACAATGGACAAAATTCTGATATTCCTATTTTTTAGCAGTGTAGGTAAAGTTACCAGCAGACACAAGAGCAGAGATGTGGCAAGAGAGATCATCTGCGTGGTGAGGTTACGGCCTATTCCCCCAACCAGATGACCGCCGAAAATTAGAGTATAGATCAATAAGCCAATACCCATTATGGCAATAATGGTACGACGCCAGCAAGCGAAAACAATGAAAAATATAGTTGGCAGGGCAAAGAACTTGATGAACATGATCAGTTTTCCCATTAAGTCGTTAAAATACCATGATAGTAGATGGCCGACCGATGGGGAAACAAACTTATTGATCGCCATTCCCAGCCTTAATTTTTCAAGTGTATCGGCGAATGGTCCTTGAACCCTGATTATGATCAAAATGACGACGACCATTCCGACAAGACAGATGAATATCCCAAGCATCCTGTCGCGGAGCGTCCGATCAAATGCCACGATAAGCATTGAAACGAGACAGAACACCATGATGCCAGCAGGGAATTTGCACAGAAAGACGGCCCCAACCAGGCATCCGCTCATCAATTTTAAGGCCAGTGCATGCCATGAAACGGTCCTATTAAATGACAGCATAGCAAGTCCCATCGCGGCATAGGCAAATGAAGTGGCAAGCAGGTTATATGAGGGAGTGAAATTAAGGACCGACCCATAGAGCAGCGCGCAAACTATGGTGCAAGAGATGATCGCCGCGCGGTTCCATGGCCTGCCGGCGACGGGCATGCCGCAGAGGGGGCTAGCATATATCGTTCCCAAGGCCAAGATCAGCGAGCCGGACAGCAGGACGATCAAACCCGAGGCGCGGAACAGCACGAAGCTTCCCGTGATCGCCCATAGTAATGAAGAGAACAAGCGAGCATGGGTATATCCAAGCTGGAAATTGTCCGGATAGATGGCATTGAGCAGATAATAAGATTCATCTATGATATTGAACCCACGGTCAAGGATCCAAATACAATATGCGGTTGATACCAAAAGAGCGATGATCAACCCGATCTGGATAATCCTTGAAGCAAATTTCATAGGGTGTCTGCCATAATCTCATAAGTGGCTGTATTTGACAAATACATTTTTTTCGCGTAGAAGTAGAAGTGACTTTAACTGAACGGAGAAACTTTATGACAGGTAAAATCAAAGGGGTCATTCTTGCAGGCGGCAAAGGGACCAGGTTGGAACCACTGACGGAGATAACAAACAAGCACCTGCTACCGGTCGGCAAAGAGCCGATGATCTGGCATCCGGTCAAACAACTGGCAAAGGCGGGTATCAAGCAGGTCATGGTGGTGACATCCACCATTCATATGGGGGACGTTATAAATTCCCTTGGTTCCGGCAGGCGGTTCGGCTGTGATTTTACCTATCGCGTTCAGGAAGAGAGCAAGGGGATCGCCCATGCCCTTCTTTTGGCGGAAGAGTTCGCCGGCGGCCAGAATATCGTGGTTTTGCTTGCGGACAATATCTTTGAATACTCCATTAAGCCGCATGTGACCGCCTTTCTTGAACAAGGCATCGGCGCAAGGGTGCTTTTAAAGGAGGTCAATGACCCGGCACGGTTTGGCATTGCGGCGATGGATGAAAGGCACGTTATCTCTATCGAGGAAAAGCCTTCACAGCCCAAGACGAATTATGCGGTCGTTGGCTGTTATATGTATGACGGTCAAGTTTTTGATCTTATTCGCAAGATAGAACCTTCCAAACGCGGCGAGTTGGAAATTACCGGCGTCAATAACATGTATATCAACAAAGAAGAATTGCAGTTCAGCTTCGTGAGTGGGCGTTGGGCAGATGCAGGGACCTTTGAATCCTACAACGTGGCCAGCAGGATCTTACTGGAGAACAATAACGAGATACTTGTATGACGTCGACGTGGCTTGTCACAGGCGGGGCGGGTTTTATTGGAACCAACTTTGTCCGCGCGGCACACAATAGCACATCTGCGGAACTTGTCATCTTGGACCTGCTCACCTATGCCGGTAACCTGGCCAATTTAGAGGGCCTTTTATCATCTCCAAGGATAAAATTCATCAAGGGCGATATCTGCGACGCCGCCCTTATCCAAGACATCTTTAAGCGGCATGATATCTCAAAGGTCGTCCATTTTGCGGCAGAGAGCCATGTGGACCGCTCCATCCTTGGGGCGGCGCCGTTCATCAAGACCAATATCGAAGGGACGTTCACACTGCTTGAGGCCGCTCGCCGCGCGTGGACTGAACAAAATGGCAGACTTTTTCTGCACGTCTCTACGGACGAGGTCTATGGTTCTTTAGGCCCAAGTGACAAGCCGTTCGATGAAAGCTCCCCCTACCGGCCCAACAGCCCATATTCCGCCTCGAAGGCCGCATCCGATCATCTTGCGCGCGCGTGGCACAAGACCTATGGCCTGCCGGTGGTGATAAGCAATTGCACGAACAATTACGGCCCGTGGCAGTTTCCTGAAAAGCTGATCCCGCTGATGATCTTGAACGCCCTTGAAGGAAAAGAGTTGCCTGTTTATGGCGATGGCCTGCAGGTGCGCGACTGGATCCAGGTCGAAGACCATTGCGAGGCGCTCTTGGCGATATTGGAGAAGGGAAAGGCCGGCGAGACGTATGCAATTTCAGGGAACAATGAGAGGAGCAATATAGACATCGTCAATAACATCTGCGATGCCGTAGATGACCTGCAGAAAAAACCCCGAGGCACATCGAAAAAACTGATCCGTAGTGTGAAAGACCGTCCCGGCCATGACAGACGATATGCCATAGACAGCTCCAAGGTTCAAAGAGAGCTGGGATGGAAGCCAGATCATATGCTAGAAAATGAACTGCCGAAACTGGCAAAATGGTATATTGAACACAAAAAGTGGGCAGATGACATACGTTCGGGTGCGTATTTGGATTATTATGGGAAGCAGTATGGCGGTAGAACACCCAAATCCCAAGGGGTAGTTTAAACAACTACATGCCAAAAAAAATAATGATACTCGGCGCAGGTCATTTTCAGTTACCGGCAATTCGAAAAGCTGTTGAACATGGACTATATGTAATTACAGTTGATTATCTGCCAAATAATGTTGGGCATAAATATTCACACAAATACATCAACTGCAGCACTGTTGATAAAGAAGGTGTTCTGGAAAAGGCCATGGAGCTGGAGATAGATGGGATTTGCACATTCAGCTCTGATGTGGCGGTTCCTACCATGGCATATGTATGTGAAAAAATGTCCCTGCCTGGGATATCTGTGAATGCGGCTGAAACGATGGTTGATAAACATAACTTTCGTGTTTTTTTGCGTGACAGCGGGTTGGGATGTCCACGTTTCGTTGCTGGCAAAGACTTTGCCGAAATAAGCGGTAAACTAGGAAAACTGAAATTTCCAGTAGTGTTTAAACCAACAGACACGTCCGGTTCGCGGGGCATATCTAAAATTGATAAATTAGAAGAACGATCTGCATGCGCCGCCTTTAAAGCGGCAAGCGAATTTTCTCGTTCGGGAATGGTCTGTGTTGAAGAATTTGTAGATGGGACAGAGGTCGGAGGCGACGGGCTCCTCGTTGGCGGCAGATTCTCTTTTATCGCTATAACGCATAAGCACTTGAATGGCTTTGTTGTCACCGGCCATAGCCTGCCCACCAATATATCAAGCGAGGATGAGAGAAGAGTAACGGATGTGCTTGAAACGTGTTGCCGAAAACTGGGATATTTAAACGGCCCGCTCAACTTCGACGTCAAAATTTCTCCCGACAGAGTTGTCATTCTTGAGCTCAGCGCAAGAACAGGCGGCAATGGCATCCCCGAAGTTATCAAAAGATCGACCGGCACTGACGTTGAATTATCGGCGATCCTGCTTTCTCTTGGAGAGGATGTTGTTTTTGAGAAACCGCCACGGCAAGCGCTAAAAGCAGGTTCATTTGTTTTCGGAAGTCCAACCAAAGGGGTTCTAGAAAAAATCTGCACTAAAGAGGAATTGTTCAAGACAATTCCCGAAATATTCGATGTTTACTTGATGATAGGGCAGGGCGAAAACGTTTTGCCTTTCCAGCATAGCGGTAATATGATAGGATACGTATTATTTACCTACGATGAAAGAAATAGTTATCAGTTGATCTGCCGGCGGATACAGGAAAAGTTGGGCATGGAGGTGCTTAAGGAAATCAGTAGAATGTCAGCGGTGGTAAAGGAAGAGTCGTGAAAGATATTTCAGAAATATTTTTCCGAGGGAGAAAGCATGGATTCTAAAAAGAAGCCGATTGTTATTTTGATTTTCCCAAAAGTTTCCAGCAACGTTGTCTTAAAGGTAATGCCATTCGGCATCCTTTCTGTGGCGGCTCAATTAAGACAGAACGGGTTTGACGCTCAGATTTTTGATTTGAATTGTGAGCCACAGGACAGGCTTGCGGCAAAATTAGAAAGTGAATGGAAGAACATTGTTTATGTCGGGTTCAGCGTCTTTACCGGCCCCATGATACAGGAAGCGATCGCGCTATCTGCCATGATAAAAGCGTCGTATTCTCACCTGCCGATTGTTTGGGGCGGCCCGCATCCTACCATCATGCCGGAGTTGACGGTTAGTCATCCATTAATTGATATCGTATGTTGCGGGGAAGGGGAAAAAACCGCCGTCAGGCTTGCTCAGGCTTTGGAAAGCGGGAAAGGATGTTGGGATGTTCCGGGCATCGCTTATAAAAAAGATGGCAAGGTTGTTTTTACCGCTCCGGTTGAGCTCATTGATGTTCAAGCGGCCGACAAGGAAATTTCGCTGGATCTTAAGAATGTTGATTTGGAGAAGTATATTTTCCTTAATCATGGAAAACGAACGGCTGTTTTCATCACGAGCAGAGGATGCCCTTACCGATGCCGTTTTTGCTGGAATCTGATGTTTCATAAAAGAAGATACGCGGCGTGGAGTTCAGCGAAGGTGATGGAAGAACTGGAACCGTTGAGGCGAATGAAAATAGAGAAAATTCTCATTCTCGACTCATTTGTCGGCTCTTTTCAAAGGGTTCAGAATCTCGGCGATAGTTTTCAAAGAGCCGGCCTTGATTGGGCGATAGAAGATGGATGTCGCGTTGATTGTCACGCTTCAAAAGATTTCTTCAGGATGCTTGAAGATACAGGATGCACGCATGTCGCTTTTGGCTCCGAGAGCGGTTCGCAGAGAATTCTGGATCATATTAGTAAAGATATAAAGGTGGAGGATATTGTAAAGAGCGCTGAAGCCAGGGTTGGCACAAAAATATCCGGAAGGTATCAATGGATGACGGGTGTGCCGGGAGAGAAAAAGGAAGACGTGCTCAAAACTGTCAGACTCATTGATAAGATAAACAAGATAAAATGTTTTTCGGCACACAGTTTGGAATTGTATTTGCCGTATCCCGGCAATGAACTCTTTGAGCTGGCTTGTCAGAGCGGATGGGAAGCTCCGAGGGGTTTGGAAGGCTGGGGAAAATACCGGTGGCAAGGGAGATATCCTTATCATGATGAAGGGACGTGGTTTTTCAAGAGCGTTAAATACAGTAATTATTTCCTTCAATATGCCAAGCTTGCTGAAGTCTCGGCGTTTAGCGCGAATATCAAACCAATTTTTCAGATGGCTATCAAGGCTTTCTTTCCTTTCGCGTATCTGAGATGGAAAATGAGGACATTCGATTTTCCTTTTGAATATCAAGCTGCGGAACTGTTAAGAAAAACATTAGAGAAATAAACAACCATAAATGCTTATGCAACATACAACACCAGAATATAGTTTGATCATCCCTGTCTATAATTCAAGCGGTAGTCTTGAAGAATTATATAGCCGAATAAAGGCTGTTTTCGAAACAGGAATAAATGAAACCTTCGAAATAATAATGGTTGATGATTCATCGAGAGACGATTCTTGGAAAATAATGGAAAAACTGAGACAATCGGACCCCAGGGTAAAGACCATACAGCTTTTAAAAAATTTTGGGCAACATATTGCCACCTTATGCGGGCTTGAACATGCCACCGGCAACTTTTTTATAACACTCGACGACGATCTACAGCACCCACCGGAAGAAATTGTAAAGCTCATCGACTTTTACGGAAAGAATCAGCCGGTTGACGTTGTGTTCGCAACATTTAAGAAAGACCATCATTCCGTGATAAGAAATATCGGAAGTAAATTACTTAACAGAATTTTAAATTACATTTTTCAAACAGGTTCCCTGATCACCATGTCAAGTTATAGGTTTATAAATAAAAAAACCAGGGACGCGCTTATAAGTTTTCATGGACAGAATCTTACGATTTCCTCGCTCATATGTATGTCAACCAGCAGGTTGGCAAACGTATCCATGAGACATTCTGCAAGAAAACTTGGGGTTTCAAATTATAATTTTTTAAACTTGATCAGGCTTTCCATAAGTAATATTTTCAACTTCAGTTCGCTGCCTTTAAGATTCGTTAGTATTATGGGGCTGTTCTTTTCAGTCATAGCCGTAATCTTTGCATTTTATACTCTGTACCAGCGTTTAATGGGGCAAACGATACTGCCAGGGTTCGCGAGTTTAGCCATATTAATTTCATTCTTCTCCGGCCTTATTTTATTCTCCCTTGGAATTTTGGGAGAGTATATCTTGCGAATACTGAATGGCGTAAATGTTGGAAAAAACTATTTCATCCGCAAGATCAACTTTGAATGATGAAGAGAGTTATGATAACGGAGAAAATCGAAATAAAATATGGGCTGGACTGTTTATTAATCAATCCTCCGGATGATTTTTCTCGATATCCATACCTTGGACTTTGTTATATAGCGGGTTCTTTGAGAAATAGAGGAATGACCGTAGAGATTTTGGACTCTGTTGCTTTGGGATTCAAAACAGGGGATGTTGTAAACCATATTCTTAATAAGAGGCCAAGGATCATCGGGATCACTGTCATGTCCATGACGCTCCCATATTGTTATTCTTTAATTCGACACATACAAGAGAAATACCCAATGTCGGTTATCGTCGTTGGTGGGGCCCATATCAATGCAGATCCAAATATCATAGTGGATATGAATATCCGCTATGGGTTCAGGGGGGAATGTGAATTGGTTTTTCCAACTTTCTGTGAGAGTATCTTAAAAGGCGAGGAGCCTGTAAGAAGCATACCAGGATTGATTGTAAACAACAACGGAGTTGTTTGCCTAAATGATCCGGCTTTTATTGAAGATTTGAATACATTGCCACCGCCGGCATATGATCTATTGCCTTTAAATAAATATTATTCTCCAAGTTCTTCGCTAAAAACAATATCATCAATTACTTCTAGAGGATGCCCATATAATTGTATCTTTTGTAGCAAACTTCAGCAGACAAAATACCGTTATTTAAATACGGAGAAAGTGTTAGATCAAATTGATATATTGATAAATCAAATGGGTATCAAACGGATCGAATTTGTTGATGAAATCTTTACCCTTAATAAGGAAAGAGTAATTGAATTATGCCATGGTATTATTAATAGGGGTTATAAATTTCAATGGGGCTGCGGCACCAGAGCCGACAGAATAGATGAAGAATTATTAAAAATAATGAAAGAGGCTGGGTGTAGTAAAATTGGTTTTGGCATTGAATCAGGTGTGGAAAGGGTCAGGTTCATAGATCATAAAAAAATCACAAATGAACAGATAAATGAAACAATTCGTTTGTGTCAAAAATATAGAATAAAATCCTTTGGGGACTATATTTTCGGTCATCCAACAGAAACATTACATGAAATGAAAGAAACATTAAAATATTCTCTAAAATTGAAAACAGATATTGCTTATTATGCTAAGATGATTCCGATACCTGATTCCGAACTGTTTAAAATTTATACAAGAAGCGGAGTTATAAATTCTGATATTTGGAAGTCATATATGTTAGGTAAAAGGCCTTACCCGATATATTACCCTGACACTATAAGTAAAAAATCAATGGATAAAATATATAAATATGCATGGATCAGATTTTATCTGTCTCCAAGGCGAATATTGCAAAGCATTAATTTGTTGCTTAATCCGAGATTCTTAGTCAAATCAGTGTTGGCGTTTTATGCTTTGGCTACGGGCAAAAAATATAAAAAATAAGAATTTGTTAATTTGCACGAGTCCAATTATGTCCCGTTCATCCTGAGCTTGTCGAAGGATGAATTGCGATATTTCAATGAGTTAGCCATTCATGGTTCGACAAGCTCACCACGAACGGCTACTTATGCAACGGGCTCAGATATTAAAATGAATTTTTGTGAATAAAAAACATCGAGTAATACTAGCAATTCAATGGATCGTCGCGATAATCGTGCTGGCCTATATTGCCCGGTTCGTGGACTGGAGACGTGCGGCAACCGTGCTAAGCCATGCCGATATTCGCTGGCTGGCCGTTGCCTTTATGCTGTCGCTGACGAGCCCCCTCGTCTTGGCACTGCGATGGGCAGGGCTTTTGGATGCCATAGGAATAATTTACCGCGTCTTGACCGCATATCGCACCTACCTGATCGGATACTTCTACAGTTTGGCGATGCCGGGCGTAATTGGTTGCGACGCCGTCCGTGTAATGCTTTGCGGGCGTGAGACAGGAGCAGGCCTGGCGTTGATATCGGCCACGGCGCTTGCGGAGCGGGGGCTCGGCGTCGTGGCTCTGCTATTGATCTTGAGCCTTGGCGGCGCGGTCAGCCCCATTGCCGGCCGGGGCGTGGTACCTGGTTTCGTGCCTTTGCTTGCGCTGACAGGCGTTGGCGGCGTTGTCATGGTTCCTTGGTTATTGCGCCGTTTTACGTTCATGCAACCGAGTTCTATTTTGGATCGGATGGGTTTTATCGGGAGAGCTATCCGCCGTATCGGACTGGCGCTGGCGCCGATCAAAAATATCCGTGTCACGCAATTGCTAGTGGCATTGGTTCTGTCGTTGGCGGCGCAGTTCATCGACATTCCGGTGGTATATGGTCTTTCCCGATCCATCGGGTTGCATCTGAACATCACTATGTTGCTGGTGGCTATGCCGATCGTGTATCTGGTCACCTTCCTGCCGATATCGCCGGGCGGCCTTGGTTTGAGGGAAGGTGTGATGGTGGTCATTCTGGCCCAGTTTGGCGTGCCGACTGCCGATGCGGCGCTGTTGGCACTTGTGATCTTTCTGAATCGTGTCGCCATTGGCGGTGTCGGCGGCGTGCAGTTCCTCTTTAGGGACGCAAAGCCGACCTTGGGGGCGCGTTCCGGCTGACATAGTTGCGCTGTTTGTTAAATGTTTCACAGATAGCGCAACTGAAATCAGCATAAATAGTCTTGATTTATTAAGGAGTTATAAACCAATAGTTCTGAGTGTATAAATCACAATTGACTTAACCTCGCCATCATGGGAGAGGTCTGGAACACGTTCTTTGGGCAGGCCTTCGATGGGCTTGTATATGCGAGCATTCACCGGCTTATGGAACTGCTTGAGCTCCCCGTAAGCGACCTTATTCAATATGGGCCGTTCTTTACCCAGAGGGCCAGGAAGACAAAAGAACGCGGTGTACAGATCGACCTTATGCTTATACGGAAAGATAATGTGATCACTGTGGTCGAAAATAAATTCACCAAAGATCCCGTTGGGGCATATATTCAGGATGAGGTTCAGGCCAAGGTTGATCGTCTGGCCTTTCCAAAAAACTATACGATAGAAAAGGTTCTGATCTCGGCGAGCGGGGTAACAAAGGCCGTATCAGAGAGCGGTTATTTTAACAAGGTTATCACGCTGGAAGATATTTTTGGAGACCATGAACATTCCATTTAACAGACCATACGCCACTGGCAAAGAGCTGAAATACATAGCCGGGGCCATCAAGAACGGGCATCTTTCAGGTAATGGCCCGTTCACCTTAAAATGTCAGGCATGGTTAGAGAATAATATCGGTTGCAAAAAAGCGTTGCTCGCTCATTCATGCACGGCCGCGCTGGAGATGGCGGCGATACTTGCCGATATCCGTCCCGGCGATGAAATAATAATGCCGTCATATACCTTTGTCTCTACCGCAAACGCCTTTGTCCTGCGCGGCGGGGTCCCGGTCTTTGTCGATATCCGGCCCGACACCTTAAATATAGACGAGACAAAGATCGAGGCCGCAATTACAGACAGGACCAAGGCCATCGTTCCGGTCCATTATGCGGGTGTCGCGTGCGCGATGGACGAGCTCATGGCGATCGCAAAAAAGCATGGCTTGCTGGTCATAGAAGATGCCGCGCAGGGAATAACGGCCTCTTACAAGGGGCGCCCGTTGGGCAGTATGGGGCATTTGGCCGCTATGAGCTTTCACGAGACGAAAAATATCACCTCCGGCGAAGGAGGCGCACTGCTTATCAACGATGAACGGTTCATAGAACGGGCCGAGGTCATAAGGGAGAAGGGGACTAACCGGAGCAAGTATTTCAGGGGAGAGGTTGATAAATATACATGGGTCGATATCGGTTCGTCTTTTCTGCCGAGCGATATCACCGCGGCGTTCCTATGGGCGCAGATGGAGAAGGCAAAGGATATCACCCGCAAGCGCATGAAGATATGGGAAACTTATCATTCGTTGTTCGAGTCGCTGGAGGTTGCGCAAAGGGTCCGGCGCCCTATTATCCCTTCAGACCGCGTTCACAGCGCACATATGTATTACCTGCTATTGCCGGACATGGCAATCCGCACCGACCTTATTGCGCATTTAAAAGAAAAAGGCATCCACGCGGTCTTTCACTATGTCCCCTTACATAATTCCCCTGCAGGTAAAAAATATTGCCGTAGTAATGGCGACATGAAAATAACTTGTGAAACGAGCGACCGTTTAGTAAGATTGCCGCTATGGGTGGGGATGAAGAAAGGCCACTTGGATTATATTTTTCAACAGATCTTCGGTTTTTTTAAGAAAACGCGGTACCGCTAACCCGTATTTCTCACCAATTCTTTCGGGCAGTGTAAATTTGTGAAGTGGGGCAATTTTTTAAGGGCGTGATTGCCGTTTGTCCGCCGGCTCATGTTTTTAATCGTTGTCGATGGGTTTCGCGATAGCTTTTTCCCTCCAGATGAAACACTTCCGATCCTCCGACGAAGAGTGCGTTCAGTCCCTGCGCGGTCATGTCGGACTCAATGAGCTTGAGATACCGGTTCTTGATCTTTCGTGTGAGGGACCATGTTGCTGTCCCTTTTCCTTGGCTTTGCAAAGCGGCGGGAGGAGATATTGATCGAAGGGGTGTCCGGGAGAGAGGTGTTGAAGCATTATACCGTGCCGTTCCTGGACCAGATGATGTCCATCTCTGCCGGGGCTTGAGTATAATCGTCATCCTCTACTTATAACTCTCGAACAGCCTCCCCCATTTTGAGCGTTCAGTGAAATGTCGTTCTATCCTTGTCCCCTTGAGCGGCCACCAGAGCTTATCGTGATAGAGATGTAGGCGCGCATCGAAACAGTGCCAAGATGACGTCCTCTAACTGCCACGGTGTCGTGTTGGCGCCTGGGAATGGAAAGTGCCACGAGATATTATCCTTGAGGATGACGGGCCTGTCCTTTGGCAATGCAGTTTCTAGCCCTGCGTCTTTCATGAGCCTTTCAATGTCGGCCAAGACAGTTTCAGGCCGGCTTTTGATGACGGCTACTCTGCTTTTTATATATTCTCCCTTCAAAAACGTCTAAGTTGTTGCGGCAGGCTGTGCTTTAAAAATATCATCAACGGATACGCAGTGGTGAAAATATTCGGAGTCGCGCAGCGAGTTGTCGGGGCCGTGGATGCTAACGAGCGCTTTTTCCAAGGTGTGGTTTTTGGGCAGCTTAAGAAGCGCGCATTTGCGCTCAACCTCCGGTATGATCTTCGTACCGATCTTCTCATTGCAATATTTCATCTCACACATTGTCACAATGTTTGATGTGCGGAGGTACAAGCAGTCGATCTGAAACGATTCATCGTTTTTTGAAAATAGAGGCGCTATTTCCAGCACCTCGTCTTCGAATCCCATTGCCCTTGCAAGTATCCCGGCATGTTTAATGCAGAATCTTTCAAAGGCAAATCCCAGCCAGGCATCAAGGCTTTTTTGCGTGATCGTTTCAAAAAGCCTTTCCGACGGCGGATTCTTAATGATATTCTTATTTGCTTCTATGTATTTGAAATAAAAATTGAAATATTCATCGCTAAGTTTATATTTCTTGAGTTTCGATGTTGGATTGCGGCCAAAAGCAACAAAATTTCGTATCATTTCGGCATTTTCCAAATTTTCGAGATAAGAAACAAGCCCTCCTCCCGATGGAATTTTAAGCCTTGCGGACAACTCCTCCAGCGACATGATCCTTTTGCTTAAGTGCCTCACTATTTGAATGTAGACGTTTGTCTCCTTAAATTGAGAATAAAATATTTTTTCAAACTCATTGAACATGTATGCCTGCGGTGAAAAAAACAGCCGGTTCACGTTGGCCGGAAAGGATCTGTTAAGGTCTATTTCTTCAAGATAGCGGGG
>ORJL011450490.1_pt1 | contig 15610 bp, 16 predicted proteins | sample 1779941 | NCBI WGS metagenome assembly ORJL01 (sample SAMEA104232317, study PRJEB22302) | groundwater metagenome | biome: forest; feature: aquifer; material: groundwater | place: USA | collected 2011-08-07 | depth 5.8 m | reverse complement strand
CGCATTTGGCCCTGGCTAGCCACCTCCCCCGGTACGCGCCAACTCAAGCCCAGCGGATAGGCGTCCGGGGTGACGGGCTGCTCCAGCAGCCAATCGCTCAGCCGCTTCGGGACCACAACTGTATTCGGCACGACAACTGTAGCCTGCGCGTGGGCACCAGACCCAGCAGCAACCGTAGGGTCCGCTTGCGCACCAGATGTAGAGGAGGCCTGACCGTACAGCAACGAGGGAGCTAGGACTAATGTCCCACTGAGCACTATGAGAATCTTATGCGGGAGCGGGCTTCTCGCCCCTCTCCCTCGTGGCAGGGACAGGGGATTTTCTCCCTCGCCCCGCTTGCGACCGAAGGTCTCGATCCCCCTTCCTCGGTCCCGCTTGACGGGAGAGGGGAAAGTCCCCGTGGGACGGCGAGAGGACCGCGGTGAGGGGGAAACTGCAACTTGAAATAACCCCGCCTTCATCACCTCTGCCCACCCGCCTGCACCGGCCACCTCTGCCAGGTAAAACACAGCTCCGGCGCAAGGCACTGCTCGCCATAGACGACCGTTTCCGCTCCCCCCTGAAGGTCCACCGCATAGCGCGCGGGCGGCAGCGGAATGTCAGCGCTTGAGCTATTGCCGAAAATCGCCGCGAGCCCCACAACGGGCCCAGACTCGAAGCTCTCCTCGAACCAGGTCAGGCGCTGCGGATCCAGCCCCTTCAATGCGCTCCGCTTCGGTTCGGCAACAACGCGCAGCGAGAGCTCATCTTTCACCCCGAACCGGTACCCAGGCATGACATCTCGAGTCCGCGTCCATAGAGTTGCCTGATTAGCGCGAGCCGCTGCGGACCAGGACGGCAGTTCAGGTAGCACGACGTCACGCCATTCCGTTGTCAGGCCAATCGCCCTGACGAGGCGCCCATGTTGCAGCCGCAGCACTTCCCGCTCGGCGCTGTACCACACCTCGATCGGGCCCTGAGCATGGCTGTCCAGGTTGCCCAGCGCAAGCAGAACAACGCGGCCGCCGATGGTGACCCGGAGATAACGGAAATTTGGATTCAGCCTGGCGTCATCAACGCCTGGGTTTCGCCCATAGGCGTAGGGCAAGGTCTGCAGGATCGCATTGCTGCCCGCGGAGCAGGCAGATAGCGCAACGACCAGCGAAAGTACCGCGGCGCGGACTCGAATTTTCACGTGTATGGGGACTGAGCTCAATGGCACTATCTTAAGCCATGCGCTCGCCGCTATGGGATTCCCTCATTGAAAAACAGGGAAATGCCCTGGTCGCCATGCGTCTCCCCCTTTGCAAAAGGAGGAACAAGAGGGACTTTGCTACGGGGATAAATCGGGTGACCGATAAATCCGCCTGCCCCGAGGCGTTACCCAAGTACCCCCAATCCTCTGCGAACTCACCGCAAAGCCCGCAACGTAACGAATAGAACGCTACAAAAGCAAAAATCCTTGGCCACAGGCCAAGGATTTCTTGAAGAACAGTCGATTTACTTCTTTGTGGTTGTGGTTGTGGTGGTGGTTGCGGCCGGGGTGCTGCTATCGCTAGTGGACGAGGCTGCCACGGCTACTGCGACTACAGCCACGGCGGCGGCAACCATGCCGGCGGTAATCCCGCCGACCGCTGCAGTCGTAGCCGTAGTTGCACTAGCAACAGGTGCAGCGGGCGCTTGCGCCAATGCACTGCCCGCAACAAATACGGACGCAATCAAAACAGCCAGCGCTTTCTTCATTCTTCTCTCCTGTATCAATCCGAGCAGAAACCGAATTCGAAAATAATCCCAATAACGGGAAGCCCATTATCCACAAAAACCAGAAAGTTGCAAGCTTGAACCGCCTACCCGCATCCCCTTTGACCGCTATTATCCACAAAAAATTAGAATGTTGCAAGCGCGATTGAGCTGGCTTCCCCGGTACAAATGCACGTTGTCACCGATAAATATTCAATTTCCTAAGCGGCTAAAGACCGTCAAGTCGCGTCCGCGCGCTACAGGCTTCCGAGTAGCAGTGATTACCGTGCGTCACGCCCGCCGAGCAACGGTGGCACGAAACCGAGGGTCCACACTATAAAGATCTTGCTAAGCTTTCTTTGCAAGCTCACGCTGAAGCATTTCAAAGCAGGCATTCTCCAGAGACAGCGCCAAGCCGCGCGCATCGTACAACGGGCTCGCAGCGATCAGCTATCTCAAGAACGCCTTGTTATCGCGTACTCTCTTGTAGCCCACCTGGCGCAAGGTGAAATCGAACCAGAGCGTCCCATCCGGGTTATTGACGCGAACCATCGTGTCATAAAGCGCGAGTTGGTACAGACTGATTCCCTGCGGGTAGCTCACCCCATCCTGTATCGGCGTCACCGCCTTTGCGTTCCACGTCAGTCGGAATGCCGCGAAGGAGAGCGCCCCCTCCGGGGTCAGCATGGGATTTACCGTATGCATGAGCTCCAGCACATTTGCCAGCGCCTCGGCGCGCGCGTTGGACTGCTGCAATCTGGACACCGAAGCGAGTTCGGTATTTATCCAGCTGAACAAGGCCGCCCCCGTGCCGCTGATCAACACCATGGCGACTACCGCTTCGAGCAAGCTAAAACCACGTTGCCTTGTCATCGCCTCAACCGCCGGAACTCACCTTGCAGGCGGGAGCAACGAGATCGAATCTTTCCGTTACGCTATCGGGTGCGATCAAGGATACTTCCCCGCCTCCGCAAATTCCGTTAAACAGATATACGATCGGTTGCTTCACACGGAGTTGCCAACCCTCGGGGATATCAATTGGATAACCTGCACGAACACCGGATGTACTGCTAGACAGCGTGATCGATTTCCCCGACAAATATGCTTCGTAGCCCAATTCCCCCAAACGGCCCAGGATGGCATCGCGTTCTGTCTTCAGCTGGGAAGTGCGCGCCATTCTCTCCATGGACGGAAACGCAACCGCCGTCAACAGTCCAACCAGGAAAAGCACCACCAGCAATTCGATTAAGGTAAAGCCGCGCACTGGCATTGCGTCGCGGGCCCCGCCTCAGGGAGTGGGCAGATACCCGACATCCGCGTCCGTACCTTCGCCGCCCGCCTTGCCATCGGCCCCGAACGAATACAGTGCGAAGGGCTGGCCTTTCGAACCTGGCACCGAGTACTGATACGGCGTTCCCCAAGGATCAAGAGGTACGTCATCTTCCAAATACGGTCCGCGCCAACGGCCGCGAATCTTGTCGTCTTTGGGCGAGGTGTTAAGCAGCGCCAATCCTTCCTCGGGCGTTGGAAAGCGCCCGATATCGAGGCGCATCGACTCGAGCGCCCCTTTCAACATTTTTACCTGCGTCTGCGCCGTTTGCACCTTGGACGAGTCGACCTTTCCAAACAGCTTAGGTCCCACCAATCCGGCCAGCAGCCCAATGATCACCAACACCACCAACATTTCGATCAAGGTAAAACCAGCAACTCGACGATCTCGATTCATTTGCGCAACCACACTGAGAAAATTGCCGAACAAAACGGAAAACACACCTGCAGCAACACCGCACCGATCCGCGCCATTTTACACGCAATGGCTACCGAACCGACGTGCTCAAACCCGTAATTGCCATCATGATGGCGATCATGATGGTGCCGATAACCGCGCCGATCAATAGAATGGCCACCGGTTCCAGCAGTATCAGGAACCGCTTCATGCGCTGGGTTGCTGCCGTCTCATACAATGTAGCCAGCGTGCGCAGCATGGTTGCCAATTCACCCGAGCGCTCACCGACCTTGATGAGGTTCAGACCTGTCGGGGCGAACATGTAGGTCGACGTCAAAGCATCTGCCAGGCGTTTTCCGGCGCGCAAGTCACGCAACGCCAACTGGAATTTGAAACGCATTGCGTCCAACCTCACGACCTCCTGTGCCAATTCCATTGCACGTACGATGGGGACCCGGTTCTCCAGCAATATCCCCAGAAGCGCCGCCCACCGCCCGATCTCCATGTCCACGAACCAGCGGCCCAACAAAGGTGCCTGGGCAAGGCGCTTCCACGCCCACGCCCGGACGCCGGGTCTGGAAAACGCAGCCACTCCGGAAAATATCAGCGCCAGCACTCCTAGACCGAGCCACAATAGATTTTCCTTTACGAACAATCCCATCTGCAATACCCAAACCGACAAAGAGGGCAAATCGGCGCGACTGTTCTTCAGCAAGTTGGCGAATTTTGGAACGACCACGATGAAGGTCAACAAGGTCGCGCCAATTCCGGAAAGCACCAGCACGCTCGGATAGATCAAGGCATTGCGCATTTCCTGCTGCACCCGTTCCTCGTACTCCATCTGGGTCGCCGCGTCCGCCAGCGCTTGGGCGAGTTTCCCGGTCATCTCGGCGGCCGCCGTCATCTGATACACGTAAGCTGGCAATATCAGGCTCGAATCTGACAAAGCAGCCGAAAAGCGCGCCCCACCGCGCAGGGCGGTATGCACGCGGAAGAATGCCTCGCCGATCTGACTGGCTATATGCGCTTCCGCAAGCGACTCTACGGCCTCGCCTAGAGGGATTCCTGCCTTCAACAACGTTGCCAGTTCGCGCATCGCGAGGCGCCGGTCCTGTGCCGATGCCCGACCTCGCTTCTTGGTACCTTTGGCCGTATCAAGCTCGAGCAACGTCGGCGTTAGCCCCTGTTGCTGCAACAGGCGCACTGCTTCGGTCTGGTTGGTAGCCGGTATATGTCCGCTAACCTTCTGCCCAGTTGTCCCGGTTGCCTGGTAACGGAACTCCACGCTTACCCGCCCTCTTCATCCATGCCAGTAACGCGCAGCACCTCTTCCAGGCTGGTAGAACCACGCCACGCCTTGATCAGTCCGTCCTCGCGCAGGCTGCGGCTGCCGGTGGCGCGCGCCAATTGCGCCACTTCGGAAGAAGACACGCGCCGCAGGATCGCCTGTTGCATGGCCTCGTCCACCGCAATCAACTCGTAGATGCCCAAACGGCCGCGATAACCGGTGCCACGGCACAGTTTGCAACCCACGGTCGTGCGCCATCGCGCTGGCGCCGGCATCAACTGCGGATAACGCGCCTGCAGCGCCTGCATGACCGGCGCGAAAGCGGCTTCCAATTGAGCTGTTCGCGCGCACTCGCACAATTTGCGCACAAGGCGCTGCGCCCCCACCGCGCGAACCGACGAAGCCACCAGAAACGGCTCCAAGCCCATATCCAACAAGCGATTGAAGGCGCCGGCAGCATCGTTGGTGTGCAAAGTGGACAGCACGAGGTGGCCGGTCAAGGCCGACTGCACGGCGATGGCCGCCGTTTCCGAATCGCGCATCTCACCGATCATGATGATGTCTGGATCGTGGCGCAGAATGGACCGCAGCGCGCGCGCGAAATCGTAACCGATCTCGCCTTGCACCTGAATCTGCACCACCCCGCGCATCTGGAATTCGACCGGGTCTTCTACCGTAACGATCTTGCGTGACTGGTCATTCACGCCCTCCAGCGCCGCATACAGCGTGGTGCTCTTCCCCGAACCGGTCGGCCCGGTAATCAGCACGATGCCGTGCGGCTGGGCTACCGCCTGCGCAAATTGCGCCAGATGATCCGGCTCCATGCCCAGGTGCGCCAACTGCAGCTGCGCGCGCTCCTTGGGCAACAGGCGCGCCACCACCGATTCCCCGGTGGCACAGGGGATCACCGACACGCGCACATCCAGCTCAACGCCGCTCACCCGCACCGTGATGCGGCCATCCTGCGGCAGGCGACGCTCCGCAATATCCAGTCCCGACACCAGCTTGATCCGCGACACCAGGGCATCCATGCGCGTGCGCGGAAGTTCCAGATGCGTCTGCAGCACGCCGTCGATCCGGTAGCGCACCACAAGTTGCCGCGCCTCGGGCTCGAAGTGGATATCCGAAGCTCCCGCATCCGCAGCCGCGGACATTATCGCGTTAAGCAATTCGATTACAGGCGCCTCTTCTGCCAGTTCCCGCAGGTGCGCGACATCCTCGCCGCCGGGGGACTGACCGTCCTCCTGCAGTTGGCGCAGCGCGGTCTCGAGGTCCTGGCTGCGCGCCAGGTACCATACGCTGGCCTGCTGCGGAAAAGCCGCCGTCACCGCCTCGCGCAAGCCGCTGTCCAGCGGGTTGCGGGCGACGCAATGGACGACCCCCTCCGCTCCCTGCCACAGCAACAACTGCTGCGCCTTCAGCCACTCACTCGCCACAATACCTGCACCGAGCGCTTCCCGGGCCAGCGGGAGATGCCGCGAAAGCGCCTGCGCGTCGAGCAGCTGCATGTCCAGCTGCTGCGCCAGGACCGGCAATAGCGCATCCTCAGATAGGGCTCCCATGCGCACCAACACTGCACCCAGGCGCCCGCCGGACTGGCGCTGAAAAGCCAACGCGCGCTCCACTTCCGCCGCCGGCACCTGTCCCTGCGCCACCAGCAACTCCCCGACCATTGCGGTCTGCTGCACCGCTGCGTTTGTCATTTCATAGCCATAGATCGGCATCAATACGACATGATAGCCATTCCTTCCGGCGCCGGCGAGATCCTAATGCGGAGCAAGAAAAAAGCCGGCGTACAAGGCCGGCGGCTCCAATTCCGGGCTAGCACTCATCAGGCGCCAGGCCGAACGTGCTCTGGAAAAGAAAAGGCGGCTCGCGCCGCCTTTTCTCACTACTCCTGCAACCACTCGCCAGCATTACAGGGGCATTGCTACCCTCGGCGAGATATGCGAACCGATTACTCCTTGCCGTGAATGATGGAGAACTGGCCGCTCGGCGTAAATACGTAGGTCTGCACATCCATGCCATTGGTCGGCGCGGTGAGTCGAACGCGCGGACGCGCCGCAGCAGTCTGCGCACCGAGCGCCGTTTCGATCTGCGAGGAGGTTACCGTGGCAGCCCCACCGGACACCAAGTTCGAAACAAGCGCCGCGGAGGTGCCGACAACACCAGTGGTTTCGTTAATAAACGCTCCGGAAACGCTGGCCGTGACCGTACCGGTATTGACGATGCGCAGGATCGTTGACCAGCCCGTATTCGCCGCCGGCACGTAGTTGCGCACGTCAACCTGCGACCCGTTGAACGCCAGCGTGTACAGGCTGCCAGCCGCCGTAGTCGCAGCATCCGTAGTGGTCGTCTTCGTGAACGTAAAGCTCGCCGTCGGCGTGCCAAGCGGTATCTGCGCCGTGGTGGTCGGTACGGTAAGGCAGACATAGTTAGCCGTCCCGCTTGTCGGCAATGTACCGCCGGCAAACGTGAAGGTCGTCAACGCGGTGTTCAGCGTGCCGGAGCTCCCTGCAACAATACCGGCCGTGCAAGCGAGGTCCGTGGTCAGCGCCATCGTGGACGAGGACTTGAAGGACCCGGTAACCGTGCCGGCAAGAGTCGCCGCCGTGCCACGGCCCGCAATGGTGTAGGCAGTCGTGCCATCGACGGCCATCGTCGTGGCAACGTTCGTAAAGGTGAGGCTGCCCAGGTTGACGACGGTCGTCGAATTGGCGTTGGACGTCGCCGTGCCAGGGTTAGTAAAGCGACTGCCAGGAGTGGTGGCCAATAGATCCACCTTCTGCGTCTCCGCCACTGCGAACGTGCTGGAGGCAGCAATTGCGGCAGTGATCGCCGAACCAGAAGTTGCCAAAGTCACGGCAGCGCTAGCGCCATTGTCCAGATCGGCTGGCAAAGCGGTGCTCGCGCTAGGCGAACTCGAGGAACTCGCCATCGAGCCTTGAATCGTGACCGCACCGGCAGCAGCCGCCAGGGTAGAGTTAACGGCGCCCACGCTATTCGCCGAGGGAGTCCAGGTCATGGTACCGCCAACGCCAATGGTCTGGTTAACGGTGCTGGTGTTGGTAATGGTAATCCTTACGGTCGACGAGTCAGTGACTATGGAGGTCGCAGTTGCGGCCAAGCCCGAGATACCGGCCCCAAACGCGAAATCGGCGACCGTCGCGGCCGCGAATGTTCCGCCGCTCAATCGCAGGTACGCATAGATAACGCCGCTCGGGTTGATGACTATGCCGCCGGGGGTGTTGAAAGTGTAGACCGCGGCCGTGGGTTTAATGAGCACGTTCGTCGCAGAAGCACTCGACCCAAACAGCTCGGTAGCGAACTTGACCGCTGTAGCAGACATTACACCCGCTTGCGCGCCGCCTGCCATATTCAGCAAGGCGCTGGCTACAGCTGCGTGAAGAATAACGTTACTTCTTTTCATATTTTTAACTCCATAAAATAGTTGATCAAACTATATTCAAGCACCTAGGTTGGTTCATCATGCAGCTTGCGTGCAAGTCTTAAAAAAACCAGATTTAAGGCACACCAATAATATAGCAGGCTAACGCAATGTGTCAACTGAAATACTTCGAGTTCAAGCATTGCCTACCAAATTGCCCATGCCAGCCTTAACTCTCGGCGAAGTATAGCAACGCGAAGCGATGTGTCAACGCCGAGCCACCTTTTTATGGGAACGCTGTTGCAGAAAAACAACAACTGGTGATTTCTCTTGATCCTGGCTTAAGAATTACGTCAAAACAGAGCGATGCGTTGAATAGACACATCGTGCTACGATCCTAGTGATTTCAGCCGACATGCAAATGCGCCAGGCGATCAGCCGATCTCGAACTGCCTGCTCGACGGATGCCAGATGCTCCCACCCCTTCACCCGCTTTGGCGCAAGCTAAGCTCCCAGCGTGGCTTCACTCTGGTGGAGATGCTCGTGGTGCTGCTCATTTTCGGCATGGTCGGCGGCCTGTTGTTCGAGGGCGCCGCACAGCTGATGGGCATCCAAGCGCGCCTCGAACGCCAGCTGACAACGCTGCGCGGCGAGGCCCTGCGCGCCGACTGGTTGCGCCAGGTAGTGCAGGGCTTGCAACCGGATTACCCGGACGGCAAGCACGTTTTCAAGGGTTCGCCGCGCGGCTTTTCCGGGCTAAGTACCAATCCGCTTGCGGCCGGCTACGGCGCGCTGCAACCGTTCGCAATAACGCTGGCGCATGATGCGGCGACGAACAGCATGCTGTTGCGCTATGGCGGCGCAGATAATACATCCCTTCTGTTGAACTGGAGCGGCGACCGGGGAGGCCTGCGCTATCTGGATGAGCGTGGCGAAGCGCACGGAGACTGGCCCCCGCCGCTCGGTTTGTGGCCGCAACTGCCACGAGCGATCACCCTGGAGGCGGAAGGCAGTGGCGCAGCTTGGTTGATCGCCGCCGCACCATTCGGGCCGACCTCGCCAATCCCGCGTCCGCGCGACATGATCGGGGCCACGCGGTGACAACGCCGCGCCCGGGGCAAGCGGGCCGGAGCAACCAGCGCGGATTCGTGCTGGCCGCCACGTTGTGGATGCTGGCGATCCTGACCGTATTCGCCGTCTACTTCGCCGAGCGCATTCAGCGAGCCCGGGAGCAGACAGAACTGGCCGCTGCGCGTGCAGCGGTCTCGCTGGAACTCAGCAACACGCGCGCCGAAATTCTGTTTCGAATCGCCACCACCCCTTTTTCGGTCTATGGCCTCGGCGCGTCGGCAAAAGACGCGATCGCGCTGGACGACCGCCCGTACCTGGGGTCGGGAGAAACGCTGGTCAGGTTGCAGGACAACCGCGGATTGCTCAATCTGAATTTGGCTGAAGATGTTCGCCTCGATCGTTTTCTCAATGTGCTGGGCGCACCCGCCACCAGCCGCGCCGGATTAATCGATGCATTGCGCGATTACATCGACGAGGACGACCTGAAGCATCTGAATGGCGCTGAAGCCGCGGACTACGCGGCGGCGGGCATGCCCGCACCGCGCAATGCCAAACTGGTCACGCCGATGGAAGCACGAACGATTTACGGCTGGGCAGCCGTGCCACAGCTGTGGCAGGAAAATCTGCTACCGAGACTCTCCAGTACAAGCGGCTCATATTCGCTCAATCCGAACACGGCCTCCTGGCAGGTGCTGGCAACCATGCCCGGAATGTCGCCTGAGGGGGCACAAGCCATCATCGAGGCGCGCAAGCTCGCGCCGGTCATCAATCCAGAACAGATCCTTGCGCTGACCGGAATCCGGATATCCACTGATCCGTTCCAGGCCGATGCGCTCGCTTTTCCCGCCGACAGCGTGCGTGTCACACAGCAGCCTAAAGCGATGAGTTGGGGCTGGGAATACAACGTGACACTTACACCCGTCAGCGATACCGCCCCATGGCGCATTGACTATTCTTATCGGGTTGAATTATCATCCTTCGACGCCGCCAGGCAGTCCATACAACCTTTTCCGGCGCGCGTAGCGCCCACTGCGTCTCAACCTGGGAGCCGAGTTCCATTCTTCTGACCGTGTACAGCCAATTACGGCGCGCATTGCGCCTCAATCCGAGGGCCTTCGTCCATTTTCCGGACCACGTGCAGCGGCCGGATCCCGGTTTTGGCAAGGCTGAGTGGATACTGGCCCGCGGCTTGTGCCATTTCAAGCTGATCGACCTGTCTCACGTCCCCCTGCGCGAACGTGCGCGAGCGTTGTCGCTGCAAGTCGGACAGTTCAGCCCCTTTGCGGCGAGCGATCATTATGCGCTATGGCAAGAGGGCAGGGCTTTGGTCTGGTACTGGGACCGGGAGTACGTTCAACGCAGCATGACCGAGGCAGGGTTGGCGCCTGAGCGGGTACGGGTGCTGCCGGAAAGCGTTCTTTACAAGCAGGGTACTTCAGGACTGCGTCTGATCAGGAATCTGCAGGGCGCGGAAGGACAGTTCTGGGAGGATGGTTGTCTGCTGCAATCCCGCTGGTGGAAAGTCGTTCCCGACGCAGCCGAGTGGCTCGCGTTTCAGCGTGACCTAGGCTTGGGCGGCGAAAAGCGTCAAGTGGAAGCGCCGCCGCCTCTCGGCCTCGAACTGCACCAGACGCCGCAGCTGGTCTCCAGTGCCCGCGGCGAAGGCGCGAACTGGCGCGATGAGCGCCTCGTATATGCGCTGCTCGTCCTGGCACTGTTTATCCCCACCGCATGGACCGGCGCAAAGCTGATCAAGTCGGACCTGTCGCGGCGATCTGTCCTCGACTTGGCTGCCGAACTCGAGGGCAATGCCATGCCGCGGATAAAGGCGCGCGATCAGACCCTGCGTGCGGCGGCGCGCTCCCAAGCCCTGCTCAATCTCGATCCGTATCCGAACCAGCTCGAATTGATGGCGAGGGTCGCGGGCGCCCTGCCAAAGGGGGCCACCTATCTCAAGGAGTGGGACTTTCGTGACGGAAAGCTGAAAATCGTGCTTGTCATGCAAGACGATGCGCTTTCAAGCAGCACGCTCGTCGGCGCTCTGCAGAAAGCCGGCGGTTTTGACAACGTGCAGGCTGCGTCCGGCACTGACCCAAAGGTACTGGTCATCAACATGGATGTCGACGGCGTTAGCGCGGTTCCTCGTGCTTGAACAACTTCAGGCGGAACTCAAGGGCAATGCGCGATTGCGCATCGCGGTCGCACTGGTTTTCGCCGTGCTTTGGCTCTACCTCATACTCGTGATGCGCGATGCGCTTGACCGCGGCGCGCGCGAGCATCGCAGTGCCTCGATCAAGTTGAGCCGGCTGCAATCGCTAGTCGAACAAGGGGACTGGGCAGAAAGGTTGAATGCCGCGAAGACGTTGCAGGCGCAAATGGAAGGGGAACTTTGGCGCGGCGACACCCTGGGCCTGGCGCGCGCTTCCTTCCAGGATTGGCTCAATCAACAGATGCAGCGGGCCGCAGTATCTCGCCCTGCCATTTCGATGGGAGCCGCCGGTGAAGAAGCGCCGGGCGAGCAGGCGCTCGCGGCAGGTCTCGACGATTTGTGGAAGGTGAGGGCGAAGCTGACGTTCGACTTCAACCCCGAGAGCCTTAACAAGCTGCTCCTACAGGTGACAAGTCATGCGCAACATGTCGCAATCGAGAACCTGCGCATCACCAAGGAGCCGGTCCCGCGTGTCGAGATCGTGGCAACCGCGTATTTCCAGAAATCCGAACGTCTGCCGTCGGCGGGCCGGTAGCCGTGCAGTCCTTTTTTGATCACCTTGGCAAACTGACGGCGCTGCTATTGACGCTCGCCGCCGGCTTGTCATGGTGGCTTGCTCCGGGACCACCGGCTTGGCAACTGCCGCAAGGGCAAGAGGCAACGGCGACGCGGCCGGCCAAAGCACCCAGTCGCGTGGAAAAGTCGACCGACAAGTCGGTCGCCGCCATCGTTGCCGCTAACCTCTGGGGAACCGTCCAATCGGCGGCTGCGGAATCGCTGATTGCCCCGGAATGGCGATTTTCCGGGATAGCAGTAAACGGCCAGGAGAAATTGGTCATGATCACGATCGAGGGGCAGCCTGCGCAAGTGCTAAAGGTGCGCGACCAACTTCCCGGGGGTGCTACAATCCTGCGCATCGACGATGATCATTTGTGCCTGCTTGTCAAGGGCAAGAAACGCAAATTGGACCTTTTCTGATAATGCTGAAAATCCGCGACCTGACTTGCGGCGGGCTACCGATATTGCTGACCATTCTGTTGGGTTCCTGCGCGACCGAGTGGCAGCTGATTCCGCCCCCCCTTGAAGTGCGCAAGGAGGCTGCGCCGAAACCGCCGACCGATTCTGCGCAGCGGGGCGAAGTTGCGACGCGTGCGTCCGGCGAAACACCAAGACTTCCGGCGTCACCAAAGTCAAACACCGCCAAGGAAACCCCTCGCGCCGCGCTCCCCATAGAGGAGAAGGCGGAGATCACCCTGATGTTCGACCAGCTGCCTTTGCCCAATTTCATCCAGCTGGTCTATGGGTCTATTCTCAAGTCGAATTTCAGTGTCGATCCTCAGGTTGCGACGCGCACTGATCTGGTAACGCTGCGCACGTCGAGCCTGCAAACGCCGTCGCAGGTAAGACAGACCGCGAGGATGTTGTTGAAAAGCTACGGAATAGCGGTAACCGATGCCGGCAATTTTCTGCGAATCGTGCCCGATAACACGATGCAGGGTTACGCGCCCGAGATCCGGCGCGGACGTGCGCTGCCCGAGACACCCTTGCCGCTTCGACCGATTTTCCAGGTGGTTGAACTGCATGCCGTCCAGACCAACGAGGTTGCAGCGTGGCTAGGCAGGATGTACGGTCAAAGAGTCACAATCGTTGAAGACAGCGTCCGAAACGCCCTGTTGATCAGCGGTCAATCGGACGAAGTAGTTTCGGCTATGGAAACCATAGGCGTGCTTGACCAACCGCGGATGCGTGGGCAACACAGCGCACGCATTGACCCGATGTTCTGGTCGGCGCAGGAGATGAGCAACAAGCTAATCGAAATCCTTTCGGCCGAAGGTTATCGTACATCCAATAACGTGAACGCCAATACGCCGGTCATGGTCCTGCCGATACAGGGGATCAACGCGGTCATCGTGTTCGCGGGCGATCCCGCCATCGTTGCGCACACCGTCGAATGGGCCAAGGAACTTGACAAGCCTACCAACAAGAAAGGCGGATTCTTCACTTACGCGGTACGCTATTCCGATGCACAGCAATTGGCGATTACGGCGCGTGAACTGCTTGGGGCGACGCCAGCAGTTCCCACGGCGGCCGGGGCTCCGGCGCAGGTGCAAGCCGCCAGATCGCGCGTGGTAGTCAATGCGGCGACGAACAGCCTCATCTTTCAAGGCAGTACGGAGGATTACGCGGGCATTCTCAATCTTCTTCAGCAGTTGGACCAACCCGCCAAGGCCGCGCTGATCGAGGTAACGGTGGCCGAGGTCACTCTGTCCGACTCCGAGCAGTTGGGCGTGGAGTGGTCGTACAACCGCTCCAGTTCGGACCGCACGATCACGGGCGGGACCTTGGGCGGCCTGGGAATAGGCACCGGGGGCTTGACCATTAACCTGCTCCGACCGGACGCCACCCCCCGCATGATTATCAATGCGCTTGCGAGCAAGAACCGCGCGAGGGTTCTTTCCAGCCCGCGCATACTGGCGCGCAATGGAGAAACCGCCACGATCCAGGTTGGACAGGAAGTACCCATCATCACCAGCCAGCAGACCACCCCGACCACCGGCGGAACGGGCGGCATATTGCAGCAAGTGCAGTATCGGAATACCGGGGTCATCCTGAAGGTAAAGCCGATCATTCACGCAGGCGATCGCATCGAACTCGAGGTGTCGCAAGAGGTGAGCACACCGCAGAACACCACGACCGGGGTTTCGACTTCCCCGACTATCAGCACTCGCAAGGTGGACACCAAACTTTCATTGAAGGATGGTGCCACCGTCATGCTGGGCGGACTGATGTCCCGACAGCAGTCCAAAACAAAGGGCGGTGTACCGATTCTCATGGACATTCCCGTCCTGGGGCAGTTGTTCAGCGTTGACACCGATACCAACAGCAACACCGAGCTGATGGTGTTGATCACGCCCTACATCATTGCCGACGACAAGGATGCCCAGGCAATCACCGACGCATTTCGTGACCGTGCCGGAGATTGGGCACGCAATGCATCGCCCGCGGTTTCAAAGCAGGGGGACGCGAATCCGCGGCTCGCAGGCGACTCGGCGCAGGATATGGTTGGAGGTGCCAAGGCATTGCCCCGAATACCCGCCGGGAACCTGCCAACCGCAAACCCTCCGCCGACTGCGGGGAGCACCACGCCGACGGTTACGAAGCCTTAGCGACACGGATGCACACTCGGCGCCGGCATTTTCTCAAATCGGTTTGCGCGGTACTTGCCGGCGGCTGTGGAGCGCTGTTGCGCCCGGCTTCCGCAATTGCTGCCGACTGGAACAAGAAAGGATTCGAAGCGCGTAGTCTCGCGGACGTCCTGAAAAGCCTCAATGCGGGAGCTCCCGCCAGCAGCAAGAGCATTCAACTGAAGGTGCCCGAAATCGCGGACGAAGACACCGACGTGCCGATATTTGTCGCCAGTAAGATTCCCAATACGCAGATGATCGCCGTCATCGTCGAAAATAACATTCATCCGCTGGCAGCGAACTTTTTGTTTTCCAATGGCGCCGACCCGGCCTTTTCCGCGCACTTGAAAGTCAGGAGAACTTCGCGGATTACAGTTGCAGTCCAGGCAGACGGCAAACATTTCCGCGCGTCCAAGGAAGTCAAGGTCGCGGCGGCTAATTGTGCGCCATAGGCATATAGGCATTGTTGGACTTCGCATCATTGTCTTTCGCCCCAGCCAATTTCGCCCGCTGACCTAATTGACTCTTTACGCAACATGACTTCCCCGATTACCCTGGAGTTGCATCGGAAAGATGATCGGACAGAGATCGAAATACGTGTTCGGCATCCGATGGAACCAGGTGACGCGTTGCCACAAAAGTCCGGACTCCCCCGTGCGCCCTGGTTCTTGCAAACGATAGTGATCCAGCTGAACGAAAAGACGATGGTGGAAGGGCAGTTGAGCGCATCGCTAACAAGAAACCCCAGGTTCGGTTTCTCATTTTCCGGCATCAAGACCGGGGACAAGTTCACGGTCTACTGCACCGACAACAAGGGGCAGGAACTCAAGAGCGAGGTTGTTGCCAAATTCGGCCGCGCTTGAGTCGAGACCATGGTTGTTAACGTTCCCCAGAGCTTGCCCCTTGACGTGGCATTGCGACAAGCGCTCGCCCACCATCAGGCGGGACGCCTGTCCGAGGCCGAAGATCTGTACCGCGCCATCCTGCAGGCCCAGCCCGGTCACCCCGATGCCAACCACAACCT